>Ga0209211_10010621_pt1 | contig 11950 bp, 13 predicted proteins | sample RifGroA2_FD_183992 | JGI IMG/M metagenome (GOLD analysis project Ga0209211, IMG submission 183992) | Groundwater microbial communities from Rifle, Colorado, USA - Groundwater A2 (SPAdes) (version 2) | ecosystem: Environmental > Aquatic > Deep subsurface > Groundwater | place: Rifle, Colorado... | reverse complement strand
TCTCCTAACTTACTTTTGATAACATGCTCTTATTTAATTCAAAAAGTGCTTAACTTATATTTTACCTCCTTCTTTCTTAAAACTATTTTATATTCTTATTATACTCTAAATAAACACTGCTGTCAAGTCGGTTTCCAGAATTTCTTCATAAGAATGTTTCAGCAGGCTCGGCAACTTCTTTTCAATTTTATCGTAATCACTCCCGCCGGCTGAAATCTTGGTGGTTTTGTCGTATTTGAGATTTTTGCTTTCCCTGATTACCATACAAAGACAAATCCTTCCCTTTCTTTATTGTGAACCTTCGAGCTGGCTTGTCAACTCATATCGAAAAATGCCTCCAGCGTTAATCGCCAGAGGCATCTTAGTCAAGAGGTTTGTTGTCTTAAAGTTTTTAATTCCTCTTCCAAACTTTCTACTGCAGCTTTAAGTTCATGGAACATGATTCCAAGTCTCTCAGCGTGGGGCAGATAGTAGGTTCTTGTTTCTTTGGCCTTACGAACAATCTTTTCCGGCGACGAATTCCACAAAGTAACAAGATTGTGAAACCTGTCTGGAGCTTTTACCTCCCAGACTGATCGAGGAGCAATCGCCAGATAGTTATAATATATTTGCAATAATTGCGCCTTAGATAAACCTGGAAAATCTTTAATCGTAGGCTTTGAAAGATATGCCAGATTGCAAGCGACCTCTTCTCCAAATTCGATCCTAACCCGCTCAATCGTCCAGGAAGTATCTTCTACGATATCATGGAGAAGACAAGTAGCGTTTTTAACAGGATCTCTTATCCTTAGATATTCAAATTGAATAAGGCAAGTCGCCCTTAAATGAGTAATGACATCATCGCCTGTTTCTCTTTTCATCTCTTGAACAGCTATCTGGCTGGCATAATAGGCCCTCTCTATCACCCGATAGTCAGAAGAGAGTCTAGGAAAATGCATGGCAATCCTGCGAAGGAACGCCTTTTCATCTCCTGCTTCTTCCAAAAATGGCATCTGCCCCAAGACCGCTTCCAAGAACTTTGTTTTTTTCAACGTACTAACCTCCTTTCAAATTATATCCCACATTACCATCTCCCATTAAAAAAACAAGCACCGTTACTTCTTGAACGGGGTAACCGCGATCATTAATCTCAAAATCAAGTCTTTGGGCTATTTTTGTCAGAACGAAAGCGGCAGTCCTTACGAGCTGCCGCTTGATGAAGGTGCGAACGAGCCGCATTTCTCGGCCATAAACTTAAAGAACGACTCCGGAGTATGTTCAATATCGGTTCTTAAATTAAATTCCCGCCGACGAAGGCAATCAATCTGAATTTTCGAACAAGATGGATAATCCTGACAATCTGAACAATATTTCACTTCTTCGACCATTTGAACCCTCCTTCGCTTATATTTCTGCATCCATCTCTTTCTTGATTTCTTCAAACTCGTTTTCCACTGCCCTCAACCTTTCTTTGCTCGCTTTGATCAAAATCGAGGCCTCTTTAACCTTATTGAGCCCTTCCTCGACGTTGATTTCCTCCTGTTTATCAAACCAGGCGGTAATTTCGGCGAGACGTTTCAGATTATCGTTCAGATTTTTACTGTCTTGTTTTTCTTTAGCCATAAGGGTTAATTTTTTTTATTTCTGATTTAATATTACCATCGCTGACTTTGAGATCAATCATCTCGCCGATAGCTGCCTCTTTAATCTGTTTAATTATTTTACCATTAATGCTGGCAATACTGTAACCTAATTTCAACTGGCGTTCGGGATTATTGAGAAAAATCGCTCTCTCCGCCTGCCCTAATATCTGCGCAACTGAATCCAGCAGCGCTTTGAATCTTTCAAAAAAAATCTTAAGCTTATTTTCTATCATCAAATACCGGTCGAAAATCGCCTCATAGCGAGTAATGATATTTCTCTCGCATCTTTCCAAAGATAAGAGAAGCTGTTCCCACGATTCGTTCAAAAGATTCGCGCAGGCGGTCGGGGTTGATTCGGAAAAATCGGCGGCTAAGGCCGCTAAGGGTTCATCTCTATCATGACCGATGCCGGCCACTACCGGCACCGGAAAAGCAGCCACCTCTCTCACCAATAATTCGTTATTAAACGGCATCAGCGACTCCATTGATCCCCCGCCGCGGATAATCACCAAGGCATCGATATCCTGCTTGCGGAATGTTTTAACGGCTGCCAATAAATCGCTGACCGCTTCCTGCCCTTCAACCCGCGAATCAATCAGCTTAATTTTAAAACCGAACTTGCCGATATTATTTAAAAAATCAGCTAAAACCGCGCCTTGCTTTGAAGTAATAACTCCGATTTTCTGGGGATATTTGGGTAACGCCCGCTTTTTCTCTTCGGCAAAAAGACCTTCCGCCGTTAATTTTTTCTTAAGTTCCTCATACTGCTTTTTGAGCGTTCCCTCACCGGCCAATTCAATCGTGTCTGAAATAAATGATAATCTGCCCGAAGGCGCATAAACTTCAGGGTGGCCGGAAGTCATAATTTTCATGCCTTCCTGGAGTTTAATGCCATACAACAGATATTTTGATTTCCAGATAATGCAGCCGATCAACCCCGGCTCTTTTTCGTCTTTCAGAGTGAAATAAACATGTCCCGTGGGGCCGAATTGAACCTGGCCGACTTCGCCCACGATTTTAACTTCGGATTTTTTCAATCCGATATTTAAAAGCGCGATGAACTCCGAAACCGAAAATATTTTATTTGCCGCGCTAAATTCCATCTTGGTTTATCTTAGCAGATATTTGCGGCCCCTTAAACGATCGGGCAAATAATCTTCTTTAGAATATTTATCATAACCTTTGCCATAATTTAGATTCTTCATCAATTTAGTTTCGGGATTCCTTAACATTAAAGGGATGGGCAGATTGCCGTATTTTTTGACATCTTCCATGGCCGCCATAAAAGCATTGTAGGCTGTGCGGTTTTTCTTGGCCTGGCACAAATAAACGACGCCGTGGGCCAAGTTAATCCCGCATTCGGGAAGCCCAATGATTTCCACGGCTCGGAAAACATCGTTAGCCACGACCAGCGCCGTGGGCTGGGCGATGCCGATGTCTTCGGAAGCGAAAATAACCATTCTTCTCGCTATAAACTTCGGATCTTCGCCGGCATCAATCATTCTTGCTAAATAATACAAAGCTGCATCGGGCTGACTTGCCCGCATACTCTTAATGAAAGCTGAAATAGTATTATAATGTTCCTCGCCCTTTTTATCGTATCTTAAAAACTTAGATTGGAGCGTATCTTTCAGGCTATCTGTGGTAATTTTACCGTAAAGCTTCGCTGTGTTTTCCAGCATGGTGATGGCTTGCCGCGCATCGCCGTTAGCCATAGCCACCAGCCAATCTCGCGCTTTTTTATCCAGCTTAAAGCCGGTGCGAGCGATAATTTTCAGCATCGCCTCGTCTTGAAGTTCGCTCAAAACAAAAACCCGGCAACGCGAAAGCAAGGGTGGGATCACTTCAAAACTCGGATTCTCGGTTGTCGCTCCGATCAAGGTAATTTCTCCCCTTTCCACGTAAGGCAGTAAAAAATCCTGCTGGGACTTATTGAAGCGATGAATTTCGTCCAAAAATAAAACCTTGGGATAACCCTTGGTATCCTCATTAAGAATTTTCCTGATGTCGTCTTTGCCGGCCGAAACCGCCGACAATTCATAAAGCTTGGCATTCAGGCTATTAGCATAAATTTTCGCCAGGGTTGTTTTGCCTGAACCGGGCGGTCCCCAGAAGATAAACGAAAACAAATGCTTTTGTTTAATAGCAATATTGAAAGGCTTGCCCTCGCCCACCAAGTGCTCCTGACCTACAAAACCTTCTAATGTCTTGGGCCTGATTTTTGACGCTAACGGTTCCATAATTAAGCTTTTTTGTTCTTATCTTCCGGAAACTTTTTATCGGACTTGCTTGCTCCGCCCGTGGCGCCAAAAATTATCAGGAGTAAAAAAATATAGAATAAGATTTCAATTCCCATAGCGAATAAAATATTCGATATATCAGGTAGCGTACCACCTGCTATAAATTTATTAACGCTCGGCGAAGTCGCAGATGTCCTTAAAGTCGCAATAAGAACACTGCCAGCCGGGCGTCGGTTTAAAATCGCTCTTTTTAATTTCCTCGATTTCCTGGATGATTTTTTCTTTTAAATTCTCCTTATCTTTTTCTGATCCTAAAAACGAGGCTTTCTTGTATTCGTTCAAATAGTAATAAGTAAGCTCTTTGGCCTGTAACTTTAAAACTTCTTCCGCCGCTATCTGATAAATCAGCAGCTGCTCTTTGTCGTCAGTCTCCAATCTTTCTTTGAAAGCACCGGTTTTATAATCAATGATCGCTACTCCGCCCGTTACTTGATCAATGCGATCAATCCGGCCGTTCAAGGTATAGCCGCCCATTTTCAAATTAAACGGCATTTCAAGACCTAAAACATTGGGCGGATTTTTAACGAAGTCGTCGTAAAAATCTTTGATGATTTTTTTGCCAAGTTTATAATACTCGTCTTTCTGGTTTTTATTTTCGTACCACTCGTCAATCCAAGCCTTTTCGTAAATTTGAATTAAAGTATTTAATTCACCCTGAGCTTGTCGAAGGGTCCCTTTATCCTTAAACCCGAAAAGATTGGTTTGGCTCAAGTCCCGGCCCTCATTCACTATTTTCAGAAACTCATGAAAAACAGCGTGCATTGTTTTGCCGAACGAAAATACGGCTTTACCCCGGACGGGAATCCTTAAAATAAAGGCGAACTTATATTGCAAAGGACACTTTTGGAAAGCCGCCAGCTGCGAATAAGAAAAGTGATCGGGCAATTGGTATGGTGATGAGGTTCGACCTCCCGAACGATGTATAGCAGTCCGATCGCCCTCTAAATATTGAGGGCGGTCGGACTGCCCGATATCCGTCCGTTCATCCTTATAGCCCATTTCAATCATAAAACGGGAAAGCTTTTTTTTGCGCGTTAATCCGTAGTCTTCAGCCGAAGTGAAATAAAGCTCTTTTTTGGCTCTCGTCATAGCGACATAGCAAATTCTCCGCTCTTCCTGCAAATGAACATCGCCCTTAGGCTTAATGTCTTTGATCATGTCTTCGGGTAGCTCAATTGGGTCACTCCTTTCAATGGTCGGGAATCTCTTGTCTACCATATTCACCAAGAAAACATGTTTAAATTCCAAACCCTTGGCTCCGTGAATGGTCATAACTTTAATCATATCCGGACCCTGCTCAATATCAAATTCAAGCTTACCTTGCTCGCCAGACTCTATTTCCAAGATTATTTCTCGCATAAAATTATTCAAGCTCGGATCGAGCGCGCTTTGTTCAAAATTCTTTATTTTCTTAAGAAACTGGTCGAGAACCCCGAACTCTTCCTGGCCTTCTTTATCAATCAAGTACTTCAAATACCCGGAATCCTTCAAAAAAGCGATCATAATTTCCGCAACCGTTTTCTCTCTGGCTAAAGCCGCATGTTTTTTAATCAAGCTTAAAAGCCAGGGAATGGTTTTACGCGATTTTTCCGAAATCCCGAAAATAACCGGCAAATCCCCCATTGCCTCGTAAAGCGACTTACTTTTGCGGTAGCTGTATTGAGTAAGTTTAGCAATATCTTCGCTAGCAACGTCTAAAAATGGTAAATTTAAAATTCGGTACAGGGCCGGGCTTTCGTGATAATTATCCAAAAGCTTAAAGTAAGAAATAACATCCAAAACGACGGGCTTAGAATAAAGACCCCTGGAAGCCAAAAACTGGTAAGGCAACCCGGCTTTTTCCAAAGCCTTGATAAAAGGAATACAGGCGTCATTGGTACGCGATAAAATAGCGATCTCGTTGAAGGAAGTCTCTTTATCTTTCTTTAAAATCTGCCGGATTTTTTTAATGGTTTTAGAAACCTCCTCGTTCAGAGTATTTGAGTGAAGATGTTCGATAATCCCCTCTCCCTCCTTGCAAGCCACCAATTTTTTATTTATTTTATTTACAAACTCCAGCCTGTCGGGATCATTGGCTTTAATGAATTTATAAGCCAAATCCAAAATATTTTGCGCAGACCGATAATTTTTGACCAGCGACACTTCTTTAGCTTTGGGAAAATCTTTCTTGAACTGGATAATGTTGGAGAAAGACGCGCCCCGCCAGCGATAAATTGCCTGATCATCGTCAGCGCAAACGGTGAGGTTATTTTTGGGATGAGCCAGAATTTTGATCAGTTCGTACTGCGCCCAATTCGTGTCCTGAAATTCATCGACTAAAATGTATTTGAATTTGGCGCGGTACTTTTTTAAAATTTGCGGACGCGACTGAAAAAGCTTCAGGCAATAATTAATCAGGTCTCCGAAATCCAAAACGCTGTTTTCCAAAAGTAATTTTTGATAAACATGGTAGGCCTCGGCCACCTCTTCAATTCTCTCTGTTTCCCGATCTTCGGGCGCGTCATCCCTGGTCTTTAACTTCTCTGAATAAGCCAAGTAGTCTTCGGGGTAAATCGCCTGGTCTTTGCAGTGCGAAAAATGATTGAGCATCGCCTGAATGAACTTGGTCGGATTGCCCAGGGGCCGGTAATAATCAAGATTGAATTTGTCAAAATTTTTATAAACCAGAAGCCAGCCGGCCGTATTATCCAAAATCTTAAAATCGGCCGGTAGCCCGATATCCAAGGCGTGGTCCCTTAAAATTCTTTCGCAAAAAGCATGAAAAGTCGAAACCCATAAATCAATATAGCCGTACGGCAACAGCTTATCAACCCTCTCTTCCATTTCTTCGGCGGCCTTGTCGGTAAAGGTGACGGCCAGAATCTCTTCGGGCCTGGCTTTGCTGGTTTCGATTAAATAAACTATTCTTTGGGTAATCACCGTAGTTTTGCCCGTACCTGCTCCGGCCACGATCAAAAGCGGGCCTTTATCATAAATCACGGCTTCTTTCTGCTCCTTGTTTAATTTTTGTAAATCTATCGCCATAATAGTATTCTTTATTTTACCGCGCCCGTTCGAAGCTAACAAGCGAAGGAGGGACACAGGAAAAGAAAAAGTCTCCCAACTGGTTGTTGAGAAACTATACAAGGTGTTTACTTTATTTAGGGGTGTTAAACACTCGGTGTCTAACATTGTTAATTTTCGCTTGACACTCGTTTTTTGGGGTTTATAATAAAAATATACCATGCTTGAAGATAAAGATATCCAAAAACTTATAGAAGCCCAGAAAGAAATTTTTGCCACTAAAACAGAGATGGCAAATATGTTTTCTGTAGTAGCGACCAGGGATGAGCTTAACGAACTTAAAGAAGAGGTATCTAATCTTCTAGAATCTATTCAGGCCTTAACTGTATCTGTAGACAAATTAGCTAAATTTTTTGCAATTTATCATGACGAACAAATCTCTTTAGGATCAAAGGTTGATAGATTGGAAAAATGGATCGATCAAATAGCCGCTAAAGTTGGAATTAAGTTAGAATCTTAATTATTACTCAATCTTGATTATTTTACACTCTTTGACGCCGTCGGATGTGGTAAACTTAACAACATCGCCTTTCTTTTTACCTAAAAGAGAGGCGCCCAAAGACGATTTAAGAGAAATCTTGCCGGCTAAAATATCGGCTTCTTCGGGTTCAACGATCTGATATTTATCATACCCGTCCCCGCCTGCCGGCGAGGCAGGTTTTGATTTAAGGCAAACAACGGAGCCAATCTGTATTTCTCCCCCGTCTCCCTGCTTCTTTTCCACCACCTGGGCCTGGGAGACAATGTCCTCCAATTGAATAATCCGCCCTTCGATAAACGACTGGTCTTCTTTAGCCGCATGATATCCGGCGTTTTCTTTTAAGTCGCCATGAGCCGCCGATTGCCGGATTCTTGCTTGCACCTCTTTTCGGACCACCGTCTTCAGGTGATCCAGTTCCTTCTTTAATTTTTCCAGCCCTTCTTTAGTTAAGTGTTTAACCATAGAGTATTCTTCATTTTACCACAGCCTTAAACGTCTTAATAACGGCCTGTTTTGATTCCTTCCCTGATTTTCTCGATAAAGGTATTGAAGAAATAAAGGTTATGAAAAGTTAAAAGCTTCATGGCCGTAATCTCGTGAACCCGCATAAGATGAGAAAGATAATTCCTCTTATATTTTTGACAAACGTAGCAAGAACAGTCTTTATCTAGCGAACTTTGGTCTTTGGCAAAAATCTGTTTTCTGATATCAATTTTCCCGACAGATGTAAAAGCCGTCCCGCACCTGGCGTAATGGGTGGGAATGATACAATCAACCGTATCAACGCCACCTTGAAAAATTTTTACCAAATCATCAATGTGTCCGTTACCCAAAAGATGGCGCGGTTTTTCTTCAGGCAAAACTTCGGTCACCCAATTCAGCATTTTAAACATCGCTTTTTTATCAAAGCCTAATTCCCCGCCGATGCCAAATCCATCAAAAGGCAAAGCGCTCATAAACTTAGCGCTCTCGATTCTTAAATCTTTGAATTTACCGCCCTGCACAATACCATACAGAGCCTGCTTTGTTCTTTTTGACCTCAAGCAGACTTCCGCCCAAAGATGGGTTTTTTCCAAAGATTTTTTGGTATATTCGTAATCAGCGATGGGCGGCGGGCATTCGTCAAAGTTAAAAATGATATCGGCCCCCAGCTGTTCTTGTATCTTGATAGATTCTTTGGGGCCCAAAAACAGCTTGCGGCCGTCAAAGGGCGATTGAAAAAATACGCCGTCTTGCGTAATCTTTAAAGTTTTGGGCTGACGGCCAGATTTGATAGATAACGGTTCTGTTTGATTTAACATCTTGCCCATCTTAAACTCCTGTCCAAAACCAAAAGAAAATACCTGGTAGCCCCCGGAATCCGTCATCAAGGGTTTCGGCCAATTCATAAACTGATGAAGGCCGCCTGAAGCCTTAATAATCTTTCCCCCCGGCCTTAAATGCAAATGGAAAGTATTGGAGATTAAAATCTGGCTTTTAGTTGCTTCAACTTCTTTGCTGTCCAGAGTTTTAACCGCGCCTTGGGTCGCCACCGGAACCAAACACGGCGTTAAGACAACGCCGTGAGGGGTTATTAAGCGCCCCAATCTCGCCCTGCTTCTCTTTGATTTTTTAAGAATCTTAAATTCTATCATAAATTAATTTTACCATTTAAATGGAAGGGCGGTCACTGTTTTCAGCACAGGACCGCCTTTATTTTGATACCGCTTCTTAGATTCGGGCGAGCAGCGTTTCTGCTCGCTTAATATGGTTTCTTTAAAACTTCGTCGTGCCTGCCAACTCGACGAAGAAGATAAACATCTTTAGATATTTGAAAAGTAAGTCGATAATCTTTATTAATCCTGCCTTCCCAAATATCCTCAAAACCCCGGATTTTACTGGTTCGCAAAGATGGATGATGAGGGTCTTTCAATAAAGCGATAAGTTGTTTGTCGCATTGCCTCTGGACAATGCTGGGCAAAGTTTTGTAATCTCTATCAAAAAATTTCGTAAACAACAATCTCATAAAATCAAGGTCGCTTTTTCTTTAGACCATCTAAATGAACAATTAAATCTTTGACGTTGGCAAAAGGGCCGCTTACCCGACCGGCTCTTATATCCTCGTCGGCTTCTCTCTCTTTGGACTGCCACTCCTTGGCCCAAAACCATTCCTGATCTCTTGCTATTAAACGTTTGGGCTTCAGAACTATTTGCGCATCTTTAACTCTGGCGCCTAAAAAATCCCCCTCTTTCAACTGAAGTTTTTTAAAAACTTCGGCTGGAATGGTAATTTGGTGTTTTGGGCCTATTTTTACAGTTGGTTCGATTGTTCGAGCGATAATTTGGTTGGGCATAGATTTTTACTTACTTTCTTATATTAAGAATTGTAACAAATACAAAAAGGCCTGTCAAGAAACACAGGTGTTAAACACTCGGTGTTGAACAAGTATCTAAGTTATTTCCCCAAATCAAGAACCTCATCAATCCTGATTTTAGCTACGAATTCAGGCATGTGGCTGACCAAAACCATACAGCCTTCGTATTTATCCAGGGCTTGGGCAATGACCGGCAAATGCCGAAAGTTGATGTGGTTGGTCGGCTCGTCTAAGATAAGAAGCCCCGGCTTTTGAAGCACAAGCCGAGCCAGCAACACCAAACCTTTTTGGCCTTCGGACAAACTGCCGATTTTTGAATACATCAAATCGCCGGTGATTAAAAATCCGGCGGCTAAAGAACGGACGCCCTCTTCTGACAAGCTCTCGGCCACCGAACTTAAAGATTCAAAAACCGTGTCCTCAAAATTAAGCGTGGAAAAATCCTGACGGTAATAGCCCACACGCACTCCCGGAGCTATTTTAGCTCCTTTGGCTTTGCCCGAAGCCAAAGATTCCAGCAAAGTAGTTTTGCCAATGCCATTAGGCCCGACCAAAAGAAGCCTTTCTTTTTTTCTTAAAGAAATATTCGTTTCTTTTTTAACAAACTTGTGTTTCTCCATCACCGAAAAAGAAGTGATGTTCAGAATTGCGCCACCGATATCCTCCTGGCAAGGAACGGTAAAATGCCTAATGATTTTATCTTCCTTTCTGACATCAACTTTGGCTTCTGCCATTTCGGCGACCTGATCCTTCATTTTTTTTGCCACCAACCTCATTTTGCCGCCCTTATTGGCAAAATAGTTTATTTTTTCTTTGTTCGCGATAATCTTTTTAGCTAATTGAGCGTTTTTCATATTTTCCCTTTCGATTCTGGCGGTGATTTCTTTCAGTAAATCAAAATAGTTGCCCGTATATTGCTCAACTTGCCTAGTAAAAACATCCAGGTACAAAACTCCCTGGGTGAAAGTATTTAAAAAATCGGCGTCGTGAGAAATGACAATGCAGGTTTTCTGATAATCAATCAGGAATTGAGTGAGGTGAAGTATGCCCTCTTTGTCGAGATTATTAGTCGGCTCATCTAAAAGCAATAAATCTGGTTTTTGGATGATAGCTGAAGCCAAAAGGAGTCTGGCCTGCTGGCCGCCCGAAAACGATTTAATTAGTCTCTCGTGGTCAGCTGAAAGATTGACCACTTCCAAAACCTCGTCGATTTTAGGATCGATATCGTAAACTTTATCATTGAAACAATTCTGGAAGAATTCCCTTACGGTGAATTGACTCTCTGCCCGAGGAACAACCTGTTTGGCTGCGGCTACGGTCAGCCCGGGACCCAAATGAACAGCCCCCGAGTCGGGCTCCAGGGCTCCGGTAATGAGATGAAAAATAGTGCTTTTGCCCGCGCCGTTCTGGCCCATTAAGGTGATCTTGGATCCCCGCCTTACGGAAAAATCGACCTCATTTAAAATGAGTTTGTTGTGGCCGTGGCTGAAAGAAACTTCGTCGAATCTTAAAATGACTTCTTGATTGCTCATATAAATTCAACCCCTTGACAATACCACAAAACAAGCTCTGATGGAAGCCCCACTCATGTTTAACGTTAAAGGTTAAACACCTTACTATGGATTGGAAATGGTGCCTGTCCCCATTAGCTCTGGTAATTTGCTATCTTGAGCCAAAATACCCAACCCAACAGTCAAAAAAGATAGCAAAACGATAAGAAATAATATGTTTTTCATATTTTTAGTTTTTCAAATCTTTTAATAATAAAAATATGGCGATAAAAATAGATAATATACCAATAATAGTAGATATTATTATAATTTGGGAAGAACACTCAAAAAAATCTTGATTTAAAAAATAACAAGGTGTGGGAAGGCTAACCGACCCAGTAGTACTACCACCAAGCAACAACGCCCCTAGTACGGCAAAAATTGAAGCGATAATTTTCTTGCTTGCCATTATTTATTTTATCAAAAATTATCCTTCTTGGGAATCTTTAAGCGGCTCAGTCACTCGGCGTGTAATGTGTTGGCTGCGGGACTAGGATTCGAACCTAGATAGACAGATCCAAAATCTGTTGTCCTACCATTAGACGATCCCGCAATGGTTATTTATTGTATTATTAAATAA
>Ga0209211_10010619_pt1 | contig 11951 bp, 14 predicted proteins | sample RifGroA2_FD_183992 | JGI IMG/M metagenome (GOLD analysis project Ga0209211, IMG submission 183992) | Groundwater microbial communities from Rifle, Colorado, USA - Groundwater A2 (SPAdes) (version 2) | ecosystem: Environmental > Aquatic > Deep subsurface > Groundwater | place: Rifle, Colorado... | reverse complement strand
CAGGGTTTTGGTGATACTTCTCCAATCGTGCATCAATTATTTTTTTCTCCTCTTCGGTTAGTTCAACAGAAGCTGCTTTTGCAATTATTGTATCCCAAATATCCTCTACCAATTGAATTCTTTCCGAAATCGATAATCCAAGAGCATCCGTTGCAGTTATTTTTTTCATAGTTATTTCCCTTTTTATATTTGTATCTAAGTCCCTGTCAGATTTGTTGAGAACGACAGCAGGAAAAGCGCTTGCATCTGCCACAATTTCTATGATTAAAATGTACAATTCAATCAAAGAATTGTCAATTATTATAAGTGATTATAAACAATTCTCTATACAAACACATTTGTAGCGTATGAAAGGTGATAAAGCAACAATATATAGTAGCTTCAAGAAAATAGTTTATAATCACTTTATTATATTGATGGACTTACCGTAGCTCTTCAGCCGCGCCGTCTTCTCCCATATAACATTTGTAAATTGTAATTCGTAAATTATTTGATGTTTTTATGTATGAACTCTACGCATCGAATAATTGTTGTCCTAGAAAAGAGCGGTTGATTTTGATTTGAAAGGCTTCGTAGTTATGTTGATCTCAGCAGCAGAATGACCGCCGTTAAAGGTATTTAACCATTACTTTGATGTCCAATAGCAACGCTTTGAGGGTATTATACGGTTCAGGGCTTAGCCGCGCGTTCTTTGCGGTGGCTTCAAGCCTGTGTTAGACGCCTCTGCGCCAGACCTTGGGTTCCCATTTGAAAACAGACCGAGCTGCCCAACAAAGCTGCTGAGTACTAGCACGAAGAGCAGGACGTCGAGAAAAACTTGAAGCGCAACGATTAGGACTAGCGAGCCGGGCGCATCAGGATAGCCGACCGTGCCGAGAACCAGAATCGCTTTGAAGATGCCGTCGAGTCTCGATAGTCCCAGCCAATCGCGGTAAAGAATGCCGAACGTCAGAATGACCTGCACTATGTTGAGCAGGAGCAACAAGATGCTTCGCTCCACAGACGCTGGCGGCGCGTTTATCTCACGGAACTTTCCAATGAATACGATATTGAGCAGGCTGAGATATATCTCGAAGATGATGTAGCCAGCGATCAAGGAATCGACAATCGGCCCGCATTGTCCAACCAGCAACAGAGACAGCACAACCAACTGCGCGAAGCAATAGGCATCGATAGCGTTGTCGCGGACGATGCGCCGCTTGTTGTGGGGAGAAGGCAAGACAGTTCGCAGCCAGAACGAGATGGATAGATACGTGAAGACCAACAGGAGCGTGTCGACGATTAGTTCCAGGCCATGAACTCGACCCTTATCCCACAGCGTCTTGATTTCTTTCCCCATTGTGTTACCCTCGCGTGCATCTAACAATAATTAGATTGATCTGCATAGTATACGGATCACCGGTTTCTGATCCCTATAACTTGACTTTGAAACAGCGAATGCTGCTATGATAATGCCTGTATATTCACCACTTGCGCGCCGGATTGTCCCTGGAGTCCTCCAGTCTTTTACGATGTTCAGTGTTCTAAAACGATTGGAATTTGCTTTTAAATGATATTATTCCCGCTTCGTGTATGTCAAGGGAATAATTTCGTAACAATTGTTTAATCTGCGTAATCTGTGTCCGATTTTAGTTCTCTTTTACTTGAGTTTCAATTTGCATCGTGGACAGAAGTCGGGTCCTTTTATGTCGGTATCTTGCAAAGAGTTTGAAAAATGCATGATGCACCGTGTGTCTCCGCAGTGCCCAAGTCTGTAAGTATGGCCAATCTCATGGACTGCCTCTTTTAGCGCACGTTCCAAAAAGAGATTTTCGTTCTTCGTAAGGCCATAGAATTCCTGACGGAGTCTCACCAGCGATATGATACAGACACCATGTGCGACGTCCGCCTCTCCAAAGACGAAGTTCAAATCCGGCACATATAAGTCGAGATCAACGATGCCAAGGATGCGTGTGTCCATCACAGGTATGTTTTTCAGCCATTCCAGGATTTTGGTCGAGTGATATTGTCTTCTTTTGGGATCAAAGGCGTATTGTGGGATATGTTCCTCCCTTGCTATTCTAACATCGAAACCAAATGTACGGATTAGCTCATTTTGCAGGAAAACTAAAACCTCTTTCCGGATGTTGCCAAATGGAACGATTAAAAGTGATTGGGTTTTAGGTGTTGTTGCAAACATCAAGTTTTTATTGTATCTCTTTCTCTATTTTGCTATATATTCACTGTGAATTTCTTCTTTATCCTACTATGATAAAATAAAAATATAATAAAGAAAGGTTTTTTCGTGCATATCCCTGACGGGTTTCTGGACACAAAGACGTGGATCGGAATGGGTGGTATTTCTGCCCTGTTCATTGGCGCTGCCGTTCGAAAGGCAAACAAAAAGATATCAGAAAAACACATCCCACTCCTGGGTGTCATGGCTGCCTTTGTCTTTGCTGCGCAGATGTTTAATTTTCCCGTTGGCGGTGGTACGAGCGGCCATTTCATGGGCGCTACCCTCATCGCTATTCTTCTTGGCCCATGGGCTTCAGTGCTCATAATGACAACGGTGCTTACCGTCCAATGCCTGATATTTCAGGATGGTGGTCTTACAGCACTGGGTGCTAATATATTCAATATGGGTGTTGTGGGTGGATTTTTTGGATATTATGTAAACACCATTATCCGGCTTTTTGTTCAGGGTAGAAAAGGTCTTTTTATCGGAAGTTTTACAGCGGCGTGGTGTTCTCTTGTGTTATCGGCAACATGTTGCGCCATAGAATTAAGCATTTCAGGCACAGCTCCATTAAAGATTGTTTTACCAGCTATGGCAGGTATCCATGCCATTATTGGCATTGGCGAAGGGTTCATTACCATTGCAACGCTCAGTTTGCTTACAAGGGTAAGACCGGATTTGCTGGAATTGCAGAAAATATAAAGCGTGGCGAGTGTCGTGTGGCACGTTACCAATATTTCGTCACCCGCCTTATTTTACCCGCGAAACACACGAAAGAACACAAAAGGAAAACTATTTTCGTTTGTTTCGCGTGTTTTGTGGACGATCCCCATTCGGAATTCCTTTTTCTATCTCCAGCAAATATTTTTTGATGTGAAGTCCGGAGGCATAACCAGTCAATGAGCCGTCTGAACCAATGACCCGGTGGCAGGGGATGACTGGCGGCAAAGGGTTCTTATTATTGGCCATACCCACTGCCCTGACAGCACGGGGATTTCCAATCTGTTCGGCAACCCACGCATAGGAACGGCATTCTCCATACGGAATTTCCCGCAATTTATTCCATACGAGTATCTGGAATGGCGTACCGCCGCTCAAGTCCAGAGGGAAATCAAAATCCACTTGTTTGCCTTTAAAGTATGCCTTTAAAAGGTTCATTTCATATTTCAGTAGTGAATCGTTTCTCTGAATATTTATCCGTGTTCTTCCATGCACTGAACGGGAAAGTTTGTTATTTTGAATGAGGCGCACGATATCATTTTCTTTGGAATATGGGAATGATATCTGGCAAACACCATGTGTGCTTTTTGCGATATACACGTAACCCAACGGTGTTAAAAAGCTGCCACAATGAAGTATTTCCGGATTATTTAGGAGAACCTTTGTGTCCAAATGTCAACCTGTATCCTTTAATGAGTCCCATCGTGACGAGTGTGATAAAAAGTAATGTGGCAAGTACAGAGATAGTAAGGGCAGTAATTACCCACAACTCCTTTATGCAAAAATTCCACCATTTGTACTGTTGCAGGTCCACACCGAGCTTTTCGAGAAAGAAGAGGATGAGTGCGATGATGCCGAAACCAAGGACAAGGTGTTTGATGTCCTGCTTGTGAGGCGACATTGAGACCGTAAAGATGATAAGCGCCAGTAAGAAGAAAGTATGGTGTATCTCTGTGATACGGAACTGATTCTTAAAGGCATGAAAAGTGACCCATACCGCATCGAGCAGATGACGCAGTAAATCGAAAAGCCCTTTAAGGGTAAAATGAATTTCCTGGGGAAATTCATTGCTGAGGTGGATGGGATTGGAAAGCATCTTCGATATAAAAAAGATGAAAAAGACACTGCCAAACATAGGTGCTGCCGCAATGATGAAGTCGAAGAGGAAGGGAATCTTTGGTTTATCATACTTAATCCCTGTGCTATTGGATGTGAATAAATTCAGTTCTTTGATAGTCGTCCCCGTAACAAGGCACAAAAGGGCATGGCTGAGTTCATGAACGATGGTGCCGGGCATGAGGAATCCATTGACCGTTTTCGTATTGATATACTTTGTCCACAGCCCGCACGTTGCATAACTGAGGAAGATAATCATGATAAGACCGATTGCTAAGGAAAAGTATATCATAAAAACTTTTAACCGCAGAGTTCGCAGAGGAAAAAATCCGAAATACAAAGCTCGAAATCCGGCTTCTTAATTCTGGCTTCTATATTCTGTAGTGTCTATGATTCTATGTGTGGATTAGATTAACAGAGGTATTTGTATATGTCAATCTGAAAAGACGATTTTGAAATATTGTACCCTTGCGGTTATTTTCACAAAATTTTTGGCAAAAGAATTATTTTGCAATTTGGAATAAGGTATATATAATAAAAATGGTAATTCATCACAGAAATACATGCGTGTAACTTCTTGATAATCTGTGGTACATTTCTCCATATTTCAATGTGGGGACGTAGCTCAGTCCGGGAGAGCGTCTCGTTCGCAACGAGAAGGCCGGGGGTTCGATTCCCCTCGTCTCCACCAATTATATTGTTATAAATCATATCATCTTCTATTCATAAAACATTTTATAATTTACTTTATATGATACTGGGCAGATACACCTGTAGATTTTGTATTTAATCTTCCTATAGTATTTAGTATTGTTGGGTGTTAATAATTTTCTCAGTAGATTTGTTTTGACAATCGATTATCCCAACAAGTCCTTTTCAATAAAATTCCCTTAATGATTCCTTGATTTCTTCCGATGGTTCTTTTATTATGCTTATTAGCATATAGTAAGAGCATATATGGGAGGGTGAAAAATGAGGATTACAGTTCATATTCCAGACAGCCTCGAAAACGATATTAAAAGGACATCAAAAAATGAGGGTAAATCAGTATCGTCTTTAATAGCGGAGGCGACAGAATATTACCTGAAAGAAAAAAAGAAGAAAGAAATAGGAAAAAGGGTATTAGGGATTGCTGGAAAAGTAAAAGTTGCATCTGACACCCTTGATGAGTTGCATTCTGAAAGAAAAAGGGAAAAGAATGATAGGGCTTGACACTGGTTTCTTTGTAAAACTATTAGAAGGTGATAAAAAAGCCATAAGCATTTGGAACTCATTGGTGAATGACAGTGAGGAAGCGGTAATATCCTGCCTGACCTTATTTGAACTGGAAAGGTTATCTCTTAAGGGGAAAATAGCAAGAGAAGGGATCGATATTGTTTTTGAAGCAATTAATACTGTATGTCTGGTCAACTGGTTAGATAATAGGGAAGTTCTGGCCTTTGCAGCTAAGTTATCAAATAGTATTGGACTTCATGCAACTGATTCTTTAATCCTTTCAGGTTTTTTAATATCAGGTGCAAGCACTATTTATACGACCGACTCAGACATGGAATCTTACAGGAAAAAAGGTGTTAAGATCGTTAATCTGTACGTAAATACTGAAAACGGGTAATAGAAGGTACTATACAATATTATGAAAATTGCGATAACGGGTTTAACAGGCTTCCTCGGTCACTACGTTGCAAAAAAGCTCTTCGAGAGGGACGTTCACATCCAGGCGCTTATACGGGACAGCAGCAACGTTTTGCATCTCCAGGATTATCAGAAAAAAATTACCTATCATAAAGGCGACTTGACTGATAAAGAGACCTTAAAGAAATTTGTGCAGGATGCCGATGTAGTTATCCACATGGCGTATGAACGGCAGGGCGCTTCATTTCACGAAGCGGCAAACAGGGACATCAAACGATTCGTAGAGGCAAATCTTCTGGGGAGTATAGAACTGCTGGATGCCTCTAAACAAGCGGGTATCAAACAATTCATCTTTATCAGTTCCTGTGCAGTGTATGGGCGTATCTTTCCAACCATCAAGCTGGATGAATTACATCCTCTGGTACCCGATTCAAATTATGGCGCTTATAAGGCATCGGTGGAGGCATTCTGTCATGCATACTATCTCTCAAAAACCTTTGATACAACCATCTTCCGTCCCGTAAAGGACATCAAACATGGGTGTAATGTGGAAGTCTCTGAGGGTGGAAAGGTCGTCTATGTAGAAGATGTAGTCCAGGCTATAGACCTGGCAATTGGTAACATAGAAGCCGCAGGAAAGATATATAATCTGGTAGACTTTTACGTCGACAACATGAGCATAGCTCGTATGGCTAAAGAAATAGGCGCCTCTCAATCCAATATCAGCGGCACCCCCAAACAACCTATCAATACTATCGATAATACCCAATCCAGGTCATTGGGTGTGCGGTATGCAGGAAATAATGGTTTAAAACGATATATTCAAGAATTGATTCATCGTATTTAGTACCAGTTTGTTACCTTATGCAGTTACTTAGAGATTCCATAATTGAGGAGGTACACAAAAAAGGCAAAATTACCTTTGCCGAGTTTATGCAAATGGCGCTGTATCATCCGAAATATGGCTATTATAATTCAGATAAAGAGCGGGTTGGAAGATTTGGGGACTACTATACAAGCCCAACCGTCCACGGGATTTTCGGGGAACTCATTGCAAAACAACTTGAAGAGATGTGGCGGATTATGGGAAAAGAGACATTTACCATTGTGGAGATGGGCGCCAATAAAGGATGGTTATGCTGCGATATTATTCAAAGTATAAAAAAAGAATACCCCGTATTCTATGATAACTTTCATTATATCATTGTCGAATCGAATCCATACGCAAAGGAAATACAAAGGTTGCTTTTGGAATCTATTCATGTAACGGAGGAGAAGGTGTTGTGGCATACTTACTCGGAAGACGGATTTTCCTTTGACAGAATTCAGGGATGTTTTTTGTCGAATGAGTTTGTTGATGCCCTGCCTGTACATCGTTTAAAGGTAAAAAATAAGGTTTTAAAAGAAAGATACGTGAGTTATAATAATTCAGGTTTTTTTGAAATCGACGATGAGGTATCCACTGACGCGCTAAAAAGGTACTTTGAAACGTATCAAATACATGTAAAAGAAGGGCAACGGTGTGAAGTAAATCTTTGTGCCGCTGAATGGATCAGAAAAATTTCAGAAAAATTAGATAAGGGGTTTGTGATGACCATTGATTATGGTGATACAAACGATGGAATATACAGAGAAGATAGAAGTGATGGAACGCTACGGTGTTTTTATGAACATACCGTTAACCAGGATTATTATGAACGGCCGGGCGAACAGGACATAACTGCCCATGTGGACTTTACAAACCTTATGAATGCCGGTAAATCAGCCGGATTGGAGGTCACTGGTTTCACAAAACAATCCCATTATTTAATCGCCTTAGGTATTCTGGAACGATTAAACAATACAAACAAAGATATTGAAACGATACTTAAGGTAAAAAATCTCTTTCATCCGGAGGGGATGGGAGATGTCTTCAAGGTATTAATTCAGCACAAGAATGTTGAGCATCCACAACTAATCGGCTTACGATCATTGCATTCATTAGCAATGTAAATGTTTTTTATGGAAAGGGGTATTCTATGAAGACATGTAATACATCAGAACCCAACTCCATGATGGAAGTGCTCATGGAGGCGATCAAGAGGGAACAGGAGTCTTACGATTATTACTACCGGGCCGCATTGCAAGCGGCAAAACCCGCAACCCGTAAGATGCTGTTGTGCCTGGCAGAATGGGAAAAGGGACACGTCGAAGAACTAACCAACCATGTGATGGAACTCAAGGCCCAGATGGAGATTGACCGGGCTATTACCGGCGGTTTGTAAAAAGGCAATTTGGTTAACCACGAATTTTCACGAATAGGCACGAATAGAATGATATAGGCAAATGATGATTCTGTTTGCTGGTTCAATCGTCCTCGATTGAACCAAAATGTTTCGGTTCAGGCTACAAGCTTGAACCAGCATGGTAAAACACAACCTAATTCGTGGCCATTCGCGGCTATTGTAAGGGTGGGTAAAACAATGGATGTTAAACGAGAAGATTTACTACAGCTATACTATTATTTGAAATTGACACGACGACTGGAAGACCGCGTTACATCGCTCTATCATCAAGGGAAGATTTTAGGGGGAGCGTGGACGAGTAACGGCACTGAAGCGGTTTCTGTGGGATATGGCTATGCCTTAGAAAAGAATGACATTGCAGCCCCGTATTTCAGGGATATGGGCGTCTTCCTGATCCGCGGTATCTCTGCAAAACGGATTATGGCACAGTATTTCGGTAAAAAGACAGGTGTTACCGGCGGCAAAGAGGGAAACATCCACATTGGTGATTTGAATTTTGGTGTCATTGGTTTTCCCAGTCATCTGGCTGATAATTATCCTGTAGGGGCAGGAGCCGCCCTTGCATTTAAAATACGCGGCGAAAAGAGAATTGCAGTTGCATGTACCGGGGATGGCGGGACAAGCCGCGGCGATTTCCATGAGGGAATGAATTTCGCCGCTGCTAGAAAATTACCCATGGTATTCATCTGCAACAACAACCAATACGCCTATTCTACACCGTTACAATTGCAGATGAATATTAAAGACATTGCGGAACGTGCCCTGGCTTACGGCATACCAAGCAGGATTGTGGACGGTAATAACGTTGTTGAAGTGTATAAGGCGGCAAAAGAGGCGTATGAGGTTGCAAGGAATGGCGGCGGCCCTACGTTTATAGAATGCAAGACCATGAGGATGCACGGTCACTCCGAGCATGACAGCGCCAAATACGTCCCGCGGGAATTACTGGATGAATGGAAGAAAAAAGACCCGATTTTAAATATGGAAAAATATCTGCTGGAAAATAATATATCGCAAAAGGCGGAATTGGAGAGCATCGACACACGGGTAAAGAAAGAGATAGAAGAGGCTGAGGCATTTGCAGAGCAAAGTCCTTATCCTGAACCAGAAGATGGCCTGAAGGGTCTTTATGCAACCCCCATAAAAGAGGAGTAGACGAATATGAGAGAGATTACCTATCTTGAGGCAATAAAAGAGGCTTTGGACGAAGAAATGGCGCGGGATCCGAGCGTTTTTATTTTGGGTGAGGATGTTGGGGTTTATGGCGGCGCTTTTCGGGTGACGGAAGGGTTTTATGAAAAATATGGAGAGTGGCGTATCCTGGATACGCCATTATCAGAATCGGGATTCACCGGCGCTGCCATTGGCGCTGCGCTGGTTGGCATGCGCCCTGTCGTTGAGATGCAATTTGCCGATTTTATCTCATGTGCCTTTGATCAACTGGTAAATGTTGCCGCAAAAAACCATTACCGGTGGGGCGCTGCTACGCCCATCGTTGTACGGGCGCCGTACGGTGGGAATATCCATGGCGGGCCATTCCACTCCCAGTGTATCGAGGGATTCTTTTTTAATGTAGCCGGGTTAAAAATTGTAGCGCCTTCCACAGCATACGACGCAAAAGGCTTATTGAAGGCGGCAATCAGGGACAACGACCCCGTCATTTATTGCGAACACAAATATCTCTACAGAAGAATTAAAGATTCCATTCCTGAAGAGGATTACGTTGTGCCCATAGGAAAGGCGAAAATTGCCCTGGAGGGAAAGGACGTATCGGTCATCACATACGGTGCAATGGTGCATACCGCAATTGAGGCTGCACAGGCCCTTAAGGAAAAGGGAATTTCTTGTGAAATTATTGATTTGAGAACTATCCTTCCGTTAGATAAAAAATCGATTTTTACTACCGTAAAAAAGACAAACAAGGTTGTCGTATTACATGAGCAGACCAAGACGGGCGGTGTTGGCGCTGAAGTATCATCCCTCATTACTGAATATTGTTTTGATTATCTGGATGGCCCCATCATTCGCATTGCAGCCCAGGATACACCCGTGCCGTACAGTGCACAGATGGAAGAGGCTTTTATTCCGCAGGCAAAGGACGTTGTTGCCGCTGTGGAGAAGTTAATGCGTTATTGATGCGGAGTATTAAAATATGTCAATTGATATAATTATGCCGCAGATGGGTGAAAGTGTTGTTGAGGGAACCATCCTGAAATGGCTTGTGCACGAGGGGGATCGTGTTGAAAAGGAACAGCCCATTGTGGAGATTAGTACGGATAAGATCGATACCGAAGTGCCGTCGCCTGTCAATGGTATTATAAAAAAGATTCTCTACCCCGAAGGAAAGACCCTGCCGGTACAGACGGTGATTGCTCAAATTGAGGTTGTTGAGGCAAAAGAAGCCGTAAGTGTACCAGTAGAAAAGCCGGAAGCTCCTAAGAAAATCGAAAAAATTGAGACGATAAAGGAAGCCGAGAAGATTGAAGAGGCAGAAAAACGGTATTCGCCGTTAGTAAGAAGACTGGCTAAAGAATACAACATTAATCTTGAAGCAGTAAAGGGCACTGGTGAAGGAGGACGGGTTACCAAAAAGGATATTCTGGATTATGTAGCTTCGAAACCCGGTATTTCCGCGCCTCCTGCGGCAGAGGCAGAAAAGAAGATTTTAGAAAGAGAGACACTGATTCCGGTAAGCCCGAAAAGAAAGATTACAGCAGACAGGATGGTGCTGAGCAAACGGACGGCTGCCCACGTAACGACGGTATTTGAGGTCGATATGACGAAAGTCGTCCGGTATCGGGAACTTAATAAAGATGCGATGAAGAGGGAAGGGATACATCTTACCTACCTTCCGTTTATAACACAGGCGACAGTTCGCTCCCTTAAGGAGTATCCCATACTGAACGCCTCATGGACAGAGGAAGGCATCGTGCAGAAGAATTATATCAATATAGGAATCGCCGTATCGCTTGAGGATGGATTGATCGTTCCCGTGATAAAGGATGCGGATAAAAAAGACCTGTTGCAATTGTCCAAAGACATTCAGGATATTGCAGCGCGTGCTCGTAACAAAAAATTGAGTTTAGATGATATTCAGGGTGGAACGTTTACGATAACGAATTACGGCTTAAATGGCAGTCTGTTTGGGACGCCGGTTATATTACAGCCACAGGTAGCGATATTGGGAGTCGGCGCTGTTGTGAAAAGACCTGTGGTGATAGACGATGCTATCGCAATTCGATCCATCCTGTATCTTAGCCTTTCATTTGATCATCGGGTTATGGACGGCGCCAATGCAGATGCGTTTCTTCACAAGGTAAAGGATATTTTAGAAGGATGGGAGGTCTCTGTTTATGAGAAGAAAATGTCATCTCCTCCGACCGGGTACGGGGGGGTATGGTAGTTAACCACGGACAAGTTAGGCCTTCGGCAACTTAAAAACACAAATTATCCCTCCCTTGATGGGAGGGAATAAGGGAGGGTGATTAATTTTTCCCTTTTCACCCCCACCTAACCTCCCCCATCAAGGGGGAGGAACTATAGTTTGAAATTCCTGAACATTAAAATAAATATGTCAATACAACGAACACAAGCAATAAAACCGTCTAAGCACCCGTACATTTCCATTAATCCAAAGATATGTGGAGGAAGTCCTATAATCTCAGGAACAAGAGTAAGAGTAATAGATATAGCCATAGAATATGATAGACGTGGACTCACTCCCGATCAGATCGTTGATGCCCATCCACATCTAAATCTTGAATCAGTTCACGACGCCCTCTCATATTACTACGAGAATAGGGATTCAATAGATAAAATAATCAGAGAAAAAAAACAAGTTGTTAAAAGAATTGCCCAAAAAACTCCATCAATTTTGAAAAAGGCAATTGGCTAAGGGATTGACAATAAATAACATGAACAACTTCATGTTGCTGTGCCATCAGGGCTAAAGCCCCGGTATGACGTGTACCCACTAACCC
>Ga0209211_10010618_pt1 | contig 11951 bp, 15 predicted proteins | sample RifGroA2_FD_183992 | JGI IMG/M metagenome (GOLD analysis project Ga0209211, IMG submission 183992) | Groundwater microbial communities from Rifle, Colorado, USA - Groundwater A2 (SPAdes) (version 2) | ecosystem: Environmental > Aquatic > Deep subsurface > Groundwater | place: Rifle, Colorado... | reverse complement strand
TCGCTTCGTCGATACCACCAAGCTCATTGATTGGGTTTTTGTAAACCACAGGTGGGAGGAATTTTTATGAAAAAAGCCGGTGTGGTTGCCATTATAGGGCGCCCGAATGCCGGTAAATCGACGCTTCTTAACAATCTCTTAGGCCACAAAGTTTCTATCACCTCGCCCAAGCCACAGACGACGCGCTTTGCCATTCAGGCGGTTTATGAAGATGACCGCGGACAGATAATATTTGTCGATACGCCCGGTATGATGGGAAAAGCCACCAATCCGCTCGCGCGCAGGATCAACTTGGAAGCCGGCAACCAAATTAATAAAGAGCTTGATTTGGTGATATATCTCGTAGACCATACTCGGGAGAGGGATGTAGAGGAGAATCAAGCATTTGGGTTGGTGCGTAAGTTTAAAGGATCCAAAATCCTCGTGATTAATAAAATTGACGTCGTTCGTCCCAGCCATATCGTGCAGTATAAGTTTATGGAAGAGGAATTTGATGCGGTTGTCGCGATTTCCGCTCTCGGCCGCAAACATTTGGGCCGCCTCCTTGAAGTTATTTTTGATTTTCTTCCCGAAGGCAAGCCTATGGTAGAGACGGCGGATTTACCCCAGCCTGGTCTTAACATCGATAGCAAGACGTTTCTATCAGAAATAATCCGTGAGAAGGCGTTCCTGTTTCTTCGTCGTGAAGTGCCCTATAGCCTCACTGCGGTTATTGATGACACGATCGAGCGGGACAACGGCGTTCTTTATATCAAAGCGCGAATTCTCACCTCTGCTGATCGGTATAAATCTATGATCATCGGCAAAAACGGGCGTCAGATCCGCGAAATCAGCATGGCCGCCCGGAAAGAGCTGGAAACCGCAACGAGCAGAAAAGTGTATCTTGATCTTACTGTGGAAACCGACCCGCATTGGATGGACGTTATGTAATACGTGCAAGTGTTTCTTCCTTTCCTAATACCTCCATGGACTCGAGTAGCGGCGGCCCTACAGTTTTGCCGGTGACGGCCACACGAAGCTCCATGAAAACATCCTTCGCCTTCATGCTCTCTTTTTCAGCGGCCTCACGAATTCCTTTTTCCATAGTGTCGTGATTCCATTCGGATGATTTAAGTGCTTGGTGCGCGACGGCCAATAATTTTTTATCAATCGGTCTCTCGTAGTTTTTGGGTCGCTCAAAGAAAAACCCCGCCAACGACTCAAATTCGTTAAGCGTCTTGATGCGCTCGCGTATCAGCGGAACAATCTTTGTCATATTCGCGCGACGTGCGCCAAGCAATTGGATGAGTTGCTCATCGGTTTTCAGACGCAGGTATTGGCCGTTGAGCCATTGTAATTTTTCGATATTAAATATCGGCGCCGTGGTCTGTACTTTTTTCAGATCGAAGACTCTGATCATCTCTTCTACGGAAAACAGTTCTTTTCCGTCCGGGTGCGACCACGCCATGGACGCTAAGTAATTTACGAGTGCTTCCGGGAGATATCCTTGTTCCCGGAACCACGACACCCACACGGGATTTTTCCGTTTAGAGAGTTTGCTTTTATCTGGGTTTCGAAGAAGCGGCATGTGGGCATAGACCGGAATGTCCCACCCGAAAAAGTTATAGAGCAGGATGTGCTTGGGGGTCGAGGATATCCACTCCTCGCCGCGGATGATATGGGAGATGTCCATGAGGTGGTCATCCACGACCACTCCCAGATGATACGTCGGAAACCCATCGGATTTGAGGATGACCTGATCATCAAGGAGTTTGTTTTCAAAAGTAATCTCCCCCCGAATTAGATCGGTGAAGCTCGTTTTCCCCTCTTTGGGTACTTTCATCCTTATAATGTATTTTTGGTCATTGGGATTTGGGATTTGGGATTTACGGTCACGGCAGTGGCCGTCATACCTTGGCGGTTCATGCCGGCTCTCCTGATCTTTCCTCATTTCACTAAGCCGTTCCGGCGTGCAGAAACAGTAGTAGGCATGGCCCTTTTCTACAAGTTCCTCTGCGTATTTTTTATACAATTCCAAGCGTTCCGATTGTCGATACGGCCCCTCATCGTACTTTATACCAAGCCACGCGAGAGATTCTAATATACGGGCTTCTGATCCTTCCACAAACCTCGTCCTGTCCGTGTCTTCGATGCGAATGATAAACTTGCCGCCGAGTTTTCTCGCCACTACGTAGTTGATAAGCGCCGTATAGGCATTGCCGATGTGGAGATTCTCTCCGGTAGGCGAGGGGGCAATTCTTGTCCTTACGGCGAGTTTTTTGTTCATGTCAATTGATTCTAACACTCGGGCAGCCTATACTCAAAGCAATGGCAACTTTGACCGAAACCGCATACTACACGCGCCGGACGATCAACTGGATGATTCTTTCTGTTATCCTCTATATCATCCTTCGCATCGCATGGACCGTATTTGTCGCTGCGTGGTTATACTTTTTTCCTCCTCAACCACCGGCTCCAAATTTTCGGTTCGGCAAGCTACCGGCAATTAAGTTCCCGGAGGCGTCTCCCTCCGCACAGTTTTCCTACCGTTTGGAAACTATAGAAGGGAACGTGCCTACTGCCTCCGGGTCTGCTACTGTTTATTTCATGCCCAAGCCGGCGGCCAATCTCCTCGCGCTTACCAAAACCCAGGAGTTTGCCAAGCGTTTAGGGCTTAATCCCAAGCCCATTGAGGAGACGAAAGCGATTTACCGGTTTGAAGACGATACCACACAGCTTCGTCGTTTGCGTTTTGATATCGTCTCCAATAATTTTATCTTGCGTTACGGATTTGAGCAGGATACGGGGCTTTTTTCCGAACGAACCCTTCCCGGAGTGGATGCGTCGATTGCCGAAGGAAAGTCGATGCTTCAAACATTTACACTCTACGGCAATGACTTGGTAAAAGGCACCAACAAAGTGAGTTTTCTTAAGCTCGTTGGTGATACGCTCGTTCCGTCGACGAGTCTTTCACAAGCCGATGCAGTCCGGGTGGATTTTTTCCGCCAAAATGTCGGGGGTGTCAGGGTTTTTACTCCATATCCGGATGAGGGGCAGGTAGTATTCATATTTTCAGGATCCAAGAACGCAAAGAAAAAGGTATTGCAATTTGCCTATACACTCTGGCCGATTGATTATGAAACCAACGGCACCTATGCGATCAAGGCTAGCGCGTCCGCGTGGGAAGAACTCAAAAGCGGTCGCGGCTACATCGCCCGCTATCCGACGAACGCAGCAACCAGCGTCGTCATCCGGCAGGTATATCTGGGGTACTACGATAGTTTCGATCCCCAGATGTACCTGCAGCCGATGTTCGTATTTGAAGGAGATAACGGCTTTTTAGCCTACGTACCCGCCGTCAGCGCAGAGTGGTCGGAGTGAGGGTTGACAAAACATGACGTTCCATGCCACCATCATTATATGAGTCGTCGAAAAATCTCCATTTTCCTTTTAACCTTTCTTTTTAGTGTTACTCCGGTGATAGCTGCTTCCACAGTTGGGGAGCTTCGGGCGGAGAACGCAGCGAGCCGTGCGGCAGTAAAAGAAGCGGCTAAAGAGCGTTGGGAAGAACTGAAAACAATTCGTGAAGCTAAGCGCGAGGAGAACAAAGCAAACATACAAGCCAAGCGCGAAGAAATAAAAGCAAAAGTTCAGTCAATGCGTGACGAACGCAAGAAATTAGTCGTTGAACGCGTGCAGACGAAATTGGGAGAGGTAAATGCGCGCAGGACCGATCATTTCCTGAAGGTTCTTGAGCGGCTTTCAACAATTTTGGATAAGATCCAGTCGCGTACCGAGAAGGCCAAAACGGAGGGTAAAAACGTCACTGCCGTTGAGGTGGCCATTGCATCCGCCCGGACAGCGATATCAACCGCCCAATCAGCAGTGAATACTCAAAAAGCTAAAACCTATGAGATCGCCGTGACGGATGATACGACGGCAAAAAATGATGTGGGCGCAACCGTCAAACAGTTGCAGGAAGATCTTCGGGCAGTACAAGATACGGTTGCAGCTGCCCGGAGTGCAGTGCAAAACGTATTTAAGGAGATAAAAACAGTCGTCGGATCTAATAAGCAAGCTACATCAAGCGCAGTTACGCCGTAAATCTATGGTAGAAAACATCACACCCTCCGCGCCAACCGAACCTGCGCCTCAAGTGATGCCGCAGGAGGCTCAAAAAAGCACGGTTGTTCCTCCGGTAGAGCAGCCCAAGAAAGGGTCTGGTTTGCTCTGGCTTGCGATTGTATTGGGTGTCGCAATCTTAGGCGGGAGCGCGTATTTTCTTTATGCCCAACAGACCAAACCGTCTGAAAATGTATCGCAGACACCCCCGAGTCTTGTTACGGAGGAAGGTAAACCAAATCAGGGATTCGGGATATCTACTCCTACACCTTCGGCTACTCCGACGATCACGTCGACTGATAGTGTCACGGATATCGAAAAAGACCTCTCCGGTACAACCATCGAATCCGGCAATTCTTCCGAGTTTACTACCGACCTCGAGAGCCTCTAATGAAGCTTTCCGCGAAGCGCATTAAATTTTTTCAGAAATCGATTTTTACTTGGTGGAACAGCCATAAACGCGATCTTCCGTGGCGGCATACCCGCGATCCGTACTGGATTATGGTTTCCGAAGTCATGCTTCAGCAGACGCAAGTATTACGCGTAATCGCTAAATATGCCGAGTTTATCCAGGCTTTCCCTATGGTACGTGATCTTGCCCAAGCGAGCCCCGCTGATGTTCTTCGCATTTGGAAGGGGATGGGGTACAACCGACGCGCCTTGTATCTCCTGCGCGCAGCAAAGGCGATTGTTGAGACCTATCACGGAAAATTTCCGGTTAGCGAGAACGAGCTTGTTAAACTCCCCGGATTGGGCAAGTATACTACTCGAGCAATTTTAGTGTTCGCTTATGGCAGAAATGTTCCACTGGTCGATACAAACATTCGTCAGATTATTATTCACTTCTTTTTCAAGGATCAGCCACAGAAAGAGTCTGTCATTGAAGAAGTTGCTCGACGGTTAATCCCGTCTGGCAAGTCCTGGGAATGGCACCAGGCGCTCATGGACTACGGCGCCCTTCGCCTCAGCCGCGTGAGGCGCGGCTTCGCTCAGGGTAAACTGCCCGGTAAAAAACCGTTTAAGGAATCCAACCGTTTCTACCGCGGACGGATCGTGGACCGTCTTCGTGAAGAGAACGTTCCAAGAGAAGAATTACTACATGATCTCGTAAAGTCATATCACAAACCCAAAAGATTCTTTGAGAAAATATTGGTAGACTTAATAACCGAAGGCTTACTTATTCGGAAACGATACGTGATGAGTCTTCCTGAGTAATATGAACGTCTCTATGTATTGGTCGTGGGAAACTCCCGATGCTATCAGTTGCGCTGCTGTCGTCGTGGATGTCTATGCGGCAACAACCAACATTGCCTCATTTTTAACTCGTGGAGCGAAGAAGGTTCTTTTGGTAAACGATAAAACTGTATTTTCCGTAAAACATCACCATCCTGATGCGCGTATCATCGGGGAAAGTTTAGAATTTCCGAAAAGTTTTTTTTATGCATCAAATAAACCCTCGGATGCAACAACGGTTGCCGTAGGTGGTAAGGTCGTCATTTTTATGTCGAACAATGGGACCAGGGTCGTCCATGAGGTCATCCAAAAGGGGTCAAGTCCCGTTGTTACCGCAAGCTTTACCAACGTGGATGCAGTAGCGCATTGGATACGCTACAAGAAGTTGAAAAATCTCGCGATTGTCGCAGCGGGCGAAATGACATTTTCAGATCCGAGAGTGATCGAAGACAGGTTGTGTGCAACATTATTGCGGAGTCTCGTGCTAAAGAAACACGGAGATGTAACAAAGCAGATGAAAAAGGTTCGGGATTTTATGCTTATGAAATACGGGCTAATCAGAGCATCGGATCCGAATCTCCAAATACCGCTCTCCTTAAATGTCTATCCGGTTGTGCCAATCTGTATTGAAAAGAGTCCTGGGATCGTTGAAGTAGTTGATGCAATGAGTCAGTGAGAATTAAACTTTCAAGCGTGATGAGGGCTTCTTGAGGAAGAATAGAGGAAGAATAGCAGTTTTGTTTATCAGTATGTTCCGCGGGTGTGAGGTGGCGGAGCATGAGAAGAAAGCTTCCACAAAATTACGCCTAGGCGTAATTTTGTGGTATAGTAGTGATGATATGGGGAAACGGAGTTTTATCGCAGAGGCTACGCTCTCCGATGAGCAGTTCCAAAAAACAGCCTCCTTTCTTTATGCGAGGTATCGGAAAGATGTAACAGCGAAGCGATATGCATCGGTGAAGCAGGTGCTAACCTATGTGGGTATGGGCGCAACTATCGCGACGGCGTTTGTTGCACCAAATGCAGCTGGTGCTATAGCAAAAATGTTTATTGATACATCATTTTCTCATGATTCTGATCGATGGAAGCGGTTTAATACCTCATACCTTCGGCAGTCACTCAAGCGGTTGGAATCAGCAAAGTTTATAGAGTACGGGAGAGAAAACGGCCAAGAGATAGTGAAGATTACAAAAGAGGGGAAAACGAAGGTGCTCAAGTATGCGTTCGAGCATCTGGAGATTAAAAAACCGAGCGCGTGGGATGGAAAGTGGCGCATTGTTATTTATGACATTCCTCAGCGGGATAAAAGCGTTCAGTGGGTTATCCGCGACGCTTTGAAAGCCATGGGGTTTTACCAAATGCAAAAGAGCGTATATCTTTGTCCATATCCGTGTTACGACGAAGTTGAGTTTGTACGGTCGTTTTACAACATCGGCAACATGGTTAAATACCTTTTGGTAACAAAGCTTGAAGACGACACGCCGTATCGAGAGTATTTTGGGGTGTAAGTTGTAATGGGCGGTTAGTTTGCGTTTTTCCAACAGACCTCCACAAAATTATGCCTAGGCATAATTTTGTGGAGATGGGGGGTCGTTTACTTACTTTGAGCTTCGGAAGCTGGTATAATCAGCGCATCAGAAATTCTATTTCGGGGTCGTCTAATGGTAGGACCGCAGACTCTGGATCTGCGTATCTTGGTTCTCAGCCGAAGGCTGATCCGCCTCTGGCGGAGAATCTGCGCCTTAGGCGCATTAGCCTCTGGCTAACAAGCCCCGCAGAATGTATGTATTTTATATACATATTACGAAGTGTTGATTACGGTACGAGATATATAGGAAGCACGGAAAGTGTTGAAAAGAGACTTAAGGAGCATAATGCTGGAAAGGTGAGATATACCAAGGGTCGAAAACCATGGAAATTGATATATCAAGAAGCCTTTATGTCGAGAGGAGAGGCAAGGAAGCGAGAGATTTTCTTAAAAACTGGACAAGGGAGGCAGTATTTAGATAATGTTTTCGGGGTCGTCTAATGGTAGGACCGCAGACTCTGGATCTGCGTATCTTGGTTCGAATCCAAGCCCCGAAGCACATTTTGGTTCTCAGCTAAAGGCTGATTCGCCTCCGGAGCCCGTCTCCGGCGGAGAATCCATATTAGTTAAGCATTGTATGGAGCAGGCGCGCTTCGAAAGAATAAAATGTGATTGGAACGGTACATCATGTACTCAGTTGTCTGTAGTGGAAACAATTCCTAGGGGGGACTATGGAGGATCAGACTGTGATTATTTAAATGTTTTGAATTCAGGTGATCCTTGTTCAGGAGCTTGTAGATTGAAGGATTATGCAGACGAAGAGAGAGCCGCGGCGATGGAATTTAAGAGACAATTATCTAGCGGCGAGATAAACCTTCATGAGTGACGATTTGGACATTAAGTTATAAAGATAAGAAGATCCAGACCGGCCCGTTCAATTCAGATCCTAACGAAAGAACTCAAGAATATCGAATTTTCCGCGAAGATTGCCATGCCCCAAACAGTAAGAAGTTGACGTAGTAGAGTATAATGGAGAATTATTATGGTATTTCCCGAAGGAGAACTCAGTGACTGAATGCTTGCCGAAGAGGGCTTTTCGCCAGGGTTTGACGGGCGTGAAAGTAGAGTAGAAAGGTTTATGCATGAATTTTGGTGTTCGGATGAAGCTATCCAAGAAAGGGTGAAGGGTGGGCTTGTAGAAGCAATTTCTCGCTGGGATCCAAGAGCTCATAGCGCCGAAGTTCTTGTTGATTTGGCCGATATTGCTGGATATTTAAAATTCGAAGGAGCTTTGCCGGGGTTGATTGGAATTATCGACAATAAAGTTCCTTCGTCACAGGATGTAGAATTAAAAATGCTGCGAGCAAGAGTTGTTTCTTCAGTCTCTGCATTTGCCACGCATAAGGAAGCTAAATCAGCACTGCGCAGGTGGTATGACGATGACTCATTTGACTGGACATGTGCTGAAATCATTTGTAATGGGTTAATAGAAGGAGACCCGGAGAATGCTCAGTACCTGCTAAAAAGACTATTAACTAGAATTGATGACCCAGATTATTTTTATAATCCCGGACTTACTGCTAGTGATCTAGTTAGTTTTATCGAGGCGGGTGATTTAGAAAGAATTTTGATAGGAATCGGCACCGAATCTGCTACAAAGCTTCTATCAGGTATGCAAATTGCAAGAGAAATTGAGGGAGAATTAAAATTGGCTGATCAATGATCAGAGCCTTAAACACTTAGAGGCGCGGTCTGCACTGAAACCCGTAAGCTCAAACACTTCGTGTAGATACACTATCACCTTCCAGGTGATATTCACCAGCATAATTACGGCCATTTCTGTTTCGAGGACATGAAAATTTTCAAGTTCCCGGAGTTATTGCAGGAAGTTTTAGGGTGAAACAGACAGATTTAGCTCACGATATGCAGAAGATAAAGAATGTATACTTAGAAAGAGGTTAGTGTGTAAAAACCTGTGAATGACTCATCTTTTGTCGATACCATCACGTACGTTGTCCGTCGAAGCGTCGACTTAAAGAATGCGTTTACCGATGAGTCAGCCGCGCCGGTAGAGTTCGCGTGTATTTTTTGTCACAGCGAAGAAGAATACCGGGAGTTCACTCACGTCATACAACCACTCGGGAAGATCGTAGAGAGAACCAAAAGAGGTTTTACGTATCTTTTGGATAAATCTATCACAACAGTTGCCGGTCCTTTGCGATTAGTAAAGATTCGGAAGCCGGATCTCCAGCGTCTCGAAAGAGGAGATGCTGATTTTAACACTGACTGCCAGGCATTTAAAGAAACGTACGAAGGAAATCCAAAATTTGAACTGGTGAAGCGACCGACGTTTGAAATGCTGCGATTATCCGATCCCCAGTTTGACGTGATGGCCTGCTTTTCCAGTATTCCGAAGAGTAAAGCGTTGGGGATTAATTACTGATCCGGATCGGAAGGGGGTTCGCCGCCGCCGGCCATTTCTCCGGGCTTGAGCCATTGGATGTAGGTACAGCCGGTTGCAACTCTTGCCGCCTTATCCCATCCGGCTGTCGAGCATTTGATCATGCGTTTGCCGGCGCTTGTCGTGAAAAGCACGAGTGGCTTGCCGCATTCAGGACATTCTTCCTTGAGAGGCTCGCTGGTGCCGTTGATCCATTCTATATAATCACACCCCGTGGCTTTTTTGGTTTCCTTATCCCAGCCTCCTTTGGAGCACTTCTTCATTTTTTTACCAAAACGGGTAACTTGCAAGACAAGAGGAGAACCGCATTTAGGACACTTTTCATCTAAGGGCTTGGGCTCGACCAAAAGCCACTTCACATAGTCGCACCCCTCATTTTGTTTGGTTTGAGCGTTCCAGGAGCCTTTGGAGCAGCGCTGCAGCTTCTTGCCGGAGGCCGTTTCGACTATCTCGCCTAACGGCGATCCGCACTTGGGACATAGTTCATGAGGATCTGTCATAAAGTCAGATTACCATGGGTTTAACCCTAGCGCAATAGCGACTTTTCCCTTACCGGAAAATCTTTTTGCACGAACGTGCTGAAGGTGTTAGGATGGGGACATCATGATGAAGAAGTTTTATGCCGTTTGGAGAAACACTGCTTGCTATTTTTCAAAAGGATAGTGCGACGGCGATGTTTCCTCACGATCACATGAATACTGGTGGCGGATGCCACCTAGAAATTTATCCTCGCCAGCGCGCAAAAATGCCGCTCGGGAGGAGGCGATTTGTTCCGGATTCTTTAAGGGTAAGCTCGCCGAATGATACGGAGCCGTTACGATCGTTCATGACCGATGCAACCAACTGGCCGAGCGCGACGGCGGAAATATCCGCGGTGTATGCGTTGACGAGTAAAAATTTAGGTTTAGAAGAGAGAATGCTCGCACAAGCCTCAAGAAGCCGGGGGATATCGTCAAGAAGCTTCCAAACTTCTCCCTTCGTTCCTCTGCCAAACCGTGGCGGGTCCAGGATGATACCGTCATAGCTCGTGCCGCGTTTGGCCTCGCGGAGGACAAACTTCATTGCGTCATCCTCGATCCATCGAATTTGATCCTCGGTCACGGCATTGAGTCGTGCGTTTTCATGCGCCCAGGTAATGGCGCTTTTGACGCTGTCCAGATGCGTGACCCGGGCTCCGGCGCGGACTGCGGCAATTGATGCCGCCCCGGTGTAGGCAAAAAGGTTGAGGATGGAAAGCGGTTGTTTGGCGATAACGCTCTCAAGCCATACCCAGTTGACGGCCTGCTCGGGGAAGATACCGATGTGTTTAAACGCAGTAGGTTCCAATCGAAACGTCATATCGCGGTACCGGATGAGCCAAGGGGACGGCGGATGGGTTTTTATGTGCCAATGTCCTTCGGTTTTCGTCGAGCGGATAAATTGAGCGTGGGCCGCATTCCAGACCTGGGAAGATTTTTTTGGTTTCCATATAGCACGCGGATCTGGTCGTGCGACAATATATGTGCTGAAACGTTCCAGTTTCATGCCACTGCCGGAGTCCAGAAGTTCGTAATCAGTCCAACCGTCAGGGATTAGTATAGGAATTGATGTCATGGTAGGATTGTACCATGGAGTTGAAAGCTAAACTTGCCCATTACGAAGCGAAGCTTGCATTAAAAATGAAGCGTTACCGCGGGGTCATCCACGAAAGCGGACTTTCGGAGATGCGCCACAATGAAGTGATGGTTCTTCGTGCAATTGTGGCTGATCTCAAAAAAGAGATTCAAACTTCGGAATCCTCTTGACATGGGTCGTGTGATACCGTACGGTTGATATAGGAGGGGGGTGATTGTAATGAAAATGAAAGAACTCGATTGGGTCGCAAATACATTAGTAACCGTCGGTGCGCTCAACTGGGGACTCGTCGGTGCATTTAATCTGGATTTAGTGAAAACGATACTCGGCACAAGTCCGGCTCTTGTTCAGCTTACCTACGTCATAGTAGGTCTTTCCGGTCTGTATCAGCTGTACAAGATGACGGCAAAGGCGAAGAAATAATTGGCGATGAAAAAGCTTCTTACCGTATTTGCCCATCCCGATGACGAAATGTTGGTTAGCGGGACAATCGCCCGGTATAAAAAGATGGGTTGGCAGGTAGATATTGTGTTTGCTACAGGCTTTGGTTATAGCGAGGGCAAACTATCCACGCTTACCCCCGGGACGCTTGAGGATCCTATCTATCGCGCGATGGAACGCGAACTTCCCAACGTCGTTATCACCTTTGACAAGACAGGAATCAATAATGACCCGGACCACATTAAGGTTTGTTACGCTACGACCTATGCCTTCCAAAAATATGGCTCGTGGCTTGAGGGATTACAAAAGAAGTTTCGTATCTATGGATCGTATGAGGAACAGTGGTTTAGGCGGCTTGAAGCAATGATAACGAAAAAAGAAGAACCAAAGCTTTACTATGTCTGCGTCCCGGCAAGCACGGTCGCACGTTCCGTTGGGAGGGGCGAGTTATCAAAAGAATCGTTTGACAAGCCATGGCGGGGAGTGTCGGATGATCAGATTACAACTGTTATTGATGGAGCATCCGGTAAGGAGTTCTTTATCCTCCACAGGGAAGGAATCAAAGAAATCTTC
>Ga0209211_10010615_pt1 | contig 11954 bp, 16 predicted proteins | sample RifGroA2_FD_183992 | JGI IMG/M metagenome (GOLD analysis project Ga0209211, IMG submission 183992) | Groundwater microbial communities from Rifle, Colorado, USA - Groundwater A2 (SPAdes) (version 2) | ecosystem: Environmental > Aquatic > Deep subsurface > Groundwater | place: Rifle, Colorado... | reverse complement strand
TTGTGTTTTTTTCTTTTACGATTATCGCGGAAGCTCAAGCCGCGGGTCCTTCCGCTAGAGTCGTCAAGATTCTCTCGCCCGCTGGCGGAGAACAATGGCAAGCTGGGGCATCCCAGGAAATTAAATGGGAGATAAGTCCCGCGTCTGCGACTGTCAGAGTCTACTATCAGAATCAGGCCGACGGATGGTTGAAGACTATCGTCGACAACTACCCGGCAGGAAAGGATGGCTATCAATGGTTTATTCCCAAAGATTTCACTCCTGGGAAATATGCTATCTGGGTAGCCGCTACTTCTGGTATCTTAACCAGTTATGTTAAGAGTCAGCTATTTTCTGTAGTAGCTCCTCCGCCAGTCTGGGCGCAAGCGCTGTGCTTAGTTTCCGGAGTGCGAGTGCTCAATGTCAATGACGTCCAAAACGATGGGTATGTGGGCGTACAATTAAAGGGTGTCCTTTATGTACAAGAAGGACGAGAAGTCCGATATATGTACGCGCTCGCCCCATTCTTTTTCGGAAGTCAGCTTTCCGGACTTGAGCTTTATGGTGGAAGGGTTATTACGGCCTTGCTTCTTACAATCTCGGTACCCGAAGGCACCACTGATGCCTGCGCTATAGATCCCGAGACCATCGGCTCAATGTTTTATATAGCGGGCATAGCCGCTATAGACCTTTCGTTTGAAAGTTATCTGTCTGGCGGCGTAGAGGAAGGCTACGGAAAATCTTCGGGGACAGAAAGTAGCCCCTGGAAGATGCTACTTCCTAAAAAGTAATTTTCGCCATAATAAGGCGATGGGCGGAGTGCAGGATCTTAGAATCTGCACTCCGCCTTTTTATTTTTTTGGAAAAATTTTATAATAAGCGTAATGGCGCAGATTAAAGTGGGAGTTTTAAGAGGCGGGCCTTCATCGGAATATGAAGTTTCTTTGAAGACCGGCGGAAATGTTTTAAAGCACTTACCGGAAAAATACCAAAGACGCGATATCCTTTTGACTAAAGAAGGCCAGTGGCATCTGGACGGATTTTTAAAAGCGCCGGAAAAAATTTTCCGTTCGGTTGATGTTATTTTCAACGCCTTGCACGGCCAGTTCGGCGAAGACGGCAAGGTCCAGCGGCTTTTGGAAACGTTCGGGGTTAATTACACCGGCTCCGGAGTCTTTGCTTCGGCTTTGGCTATGAATAAAATTTTGTCCCGCGAAGCTTTTAGACAGGCCGGGATTCGCGTGCCCAGGGGTTATGTGATAAAAAAAAGCGAGCCGATTTACGATGCGGCCGTGAGAATTTTTCAGCGGCTAGGCCCTTCTTTCGTGGCCAAGCCCGTGTCTCGCGGTTCTTCCGTCCGGAGTGTGGCCGCCCACAACTTCAATCGGCTTTTGGATGCCGTTGAAAGCGCTTTTGTCTATGACGACAATGTTTTGGTTGAAGAATACATAATGGGTCGGGAAGCCACCTGCGGAGTGTTGGAAAATTTCAGGGGCCAGGAGCATTATGTTTTGCCTCCTATTGAAATCATTCCCAAAAACCCGGATTCCCTTTTCAATTATCAGGCCAAATACGACGGTTCCAGCCAAGAGATTTGTCCGGCTAATTTTGACCTTGAAACAAAAAGAGAAATTGAGGAAATTGCCAAAAAAGCCCACGAGATTCTGGGTTGCCGGCATTATTCCCGCTCTGATATGATTGTTTCTGACCGCGGCATTTATCTTTTGGAAATCAACACCTTGCCCGGCTTAACCTCGGAATCTTTGATTCCCAAATCCGCTTCAGCCATCGGCCTTTCCTTTCCGGATTTGCTTGACCATCTGATAAAACTAGCTTTAAATAAAAAATAAGGTTGATTTATAGTTTATCTTTAGTTAAACTTTTAATATGGAAAAAATAATAGGATTAAAAGAATTGCGTCAAAATGTTTCTGGCTATGCCCAAAAAATCAAAAAAGGACAGTCTTTTGTTGTGGTAAAACGATCAAAACCTCTTTTTAAAGTTGGGCCTATTATTGAGAGCGAAGAATGGGAAGAGGTTGTTGATTTTACTAAAATCAAAGGGGGTGGAGTGAATATTAAAGAAGTGTTGTCCTGTTTGTAATTTTCCTGTTTATGGATAAAGTTACTAAAGCATTAAAGGCTTTAAATGAATATGAGAGAAAAGTCGCTAAGTTAATTTTGGAGAAAATTATAAGAAAGGATTTTAGTAATTTAGATATTAAAAAATTAAAAAGTCGAGAAGATATTTTTAGAATAAGAAAAGGCAAAATTAGAATAATCTATAGAATAGATAAAAAAGGCGAAGTCTTTATTTTAACTATTGAAAGAAGAAGCGATAAAACTTACAAGGGCCTGTAGCTCAATTGGCTAGAACACCCGCCTTGTCCCGAAAAATAATGAACGCAGTGAATATATTTTTCGAGATCCCGTTAACAAGGAGCGGAATGATATGTTCACCCTTTGGTGGGCCGTTAGCTCAGTTGGTAGAGCACCGCATTTGCACTGCGGGGGTCGGGAGTTCGAATCTCCCACGGTCCATAATATTAGTAAAGGCGTTCATTATTCACATAAGGAAAAGGACGCGAGTCGTTAAACTCACGTCCTTAGTTTAGGTATCTGTTTGTGTGTTAACCTTTTTTCTTAAGTTTTTCAACAAGTATCTTTCGGATCCGGTCCAGTTCAAATAAGATGAGGAGAAGCATGAATGTGATGATTGTGAGAGTAAAGAGCATTTTACACCTCCTTTTTTGTTTTAAAGAGCAAACTCCAATAATAGCGAGAAACTGCTCTTTCGGTTGAAAAAGAAGTTCACTCATTATTAGATATTCAAGTATAGCATTTATAGTCGTTTCTGTCAATTCCATGTTTATTTTTCCACGACCGCATTGATTTTATTAAAACTCTAAATTAGTCTTAAGTTATTAGCAGTTAATTTTAAAAATATTATGAAAGGATACATAACTATTTATTCTCCGCCCGAGCATCCGGCCGGCACCATCCATAAAACCAAAGCCGAAACGGGAGAAGCCGAATAAACGCCTTAAATAATTTAAAGGAGTAAAATCTTAAATATGAAAATAACAATTTGCGGCAGCATTGCTTTTATTGAAGAAATGCAAAAAATAAAAAATCATAGGAAATAAAAGTCGGATATAATTTTATTATTATGCTGGACATTAAATTTATCAGAGAAAACGCCCAGTTGGTGCAGGAGGCGGCCGCCAAAAAGCGGATTGATTTTAATGTCAAGAAACTTTTGGAGATTGATAAAGAGCGTCTTGAGATTTTAAAAGAAGTTGAAGATTTAAGAGCCAAACAAAACGAAGCTGGCGAAAAAATCAGCCGATTAAAACGGGAAAAAGAAAAACAAAAAGAAATAGAAGCGATGAAACATCTGAAATCCATTCTTTCCGAAAAGGAATTTAAATTAAAAGAAATTGAAAAAGAATGGCAGAAATTGATATACGAAGTTCCCAACATTCCCGACCCTTCGGTGCCGGAAGGCGAGAGCGACAAAGACAATCAGGAAATCAGGAAATGGGGCGAACCCACCACTTTTGATTTTGAGGCCAAAGACCACATTAGTTTAATGAAAGAGCTTGATTTGGCTGATTTTGAAAGGGGAGCGAAAGTCGCCGGATTTCGGGGATATTTTTTGAAAAACGACGCAGCGCTTTTATCAATGGCCTTGTGGCAGTTTGTTTACGACAATTTTAGTCAAGCCGGATACCAGCCGGTTTTGGCGCCGTCTTTAGTCAGAATGGAAAATTTTATCGGCACCGGCTGGCTACCGCAGGGAAGGGAAGAAATTTATAAAACCCAGGATGATTTATATTTAATCGGAACATCCGAGGTTTCCGTGATGGGTTTTCATCAGGACGAGATTTTTAAAGAAGAAGAGCTGCCCAAAAAATATCTGGCGTTTTCTCCTTGTTTTCGAAGAGAAGCCGGCAGTTACGGCAAAGACACCAAAGGCGTTTTCCGGTTGCACGAATTTTTTAAAGTGGAGCAGGTGATTTTGTGCCGGGCCGACCACGCCGAATCCGTAAAGTGGCATGAAGCCCTGACTGCCAACGCGGAAAAAATAATGCAGGCGCTCGGCCTGCCTTTTCGGGTGGTGGTCAACTGCGGCGCCGATTTGGGTTTGGGCCAAGTTAAAAAATACGATATTGAAGCCTGGATTCCTTCGGAAAAAAAATACCGCGAAACCCATTCTTCTTCCTATTTCCATGATTTTCAAACCAGACGTCTAAACATCAGATACCGCGACCAAGAAAGCAAGATTCATTTTGCCCATTCTTTAAACAACACCGCCGTTGCCACGCCCAGGATTTTAATCGCCATTTTGGAGAATAATCAAGAGAAAGACGGAACGATTAAGATTCCCAAAGTTTTGCAAAAATATCTGAATAAGGAAGTCATAAGGGTTTAATTTATGGCTCTTAAAAAAGTTTCAATTTCAAGAAAGCGTCTGCGCCGCAAAAGATTTTTGCGGAGGATCCTCGCATTTTTATTTTTATTCGCGGGAATTTCGGCCGGAGTTGTTGCTTTGTTTTATCTTCCTCAAGTTAAGATTAGAAAAGTTGCGGTGAAGGGCGCGGAAGTTTTAAATAAGGATAAAATTAGAATGGAAGTAGAAGCTGTTTTGGCCGGAAAATATTTCGACTTTTTCCCTAAAAACACAATTTTCGCCGTTCCCAAAAACGAAATCAAAAGAAAAATTCTGGCCGATTTCAGCCGGGTAAAAGAAATATCAGTGAAGAGAGATTTGCTTTTGTCGTTGACAATCTTAATTACTGAAAGACAGGGCAAAGCGCTTTGGTGCGTTGGAGATACCTTGTGCGCTTTTTTGGACGAAGACGGAATGGTTTTTGAGCCGTCGCCGGTTTTTTCCGGCCGGGTGTTTGCCAAGTTTTTAGACGAACGCGGCCAGAAAGCCGGTTTGGGCCAAGAAATGATTTTTCCGGACGAATTCAGAAAACTGCTCGCGTTTAAAAATTTTTTGGAGGATGAGTTTGGATTTAAGATTGATAAGATGGTTTTGAAAGATTTCGGCGAATATGAATTTTTTATGTCCGCCAGCTGGCGGATTTTAATAAACGAATCCGCCAGCCAAACCAATCTTTTTGATAATTTCAGAATCGCTTTTGAAAACGAACTCAAGGACAAGTTTGATAAACTTGATTATCTGGACCTCCGCTTCGGCAATAAAATTTTTTATAAGTTTAGATAAAAAGTATTATTTAAATACTTTTTATTTTGTTATAATGATTCCAGTGAAACGCAGAGATTATTTTTTGGCTGTTATCGCCGGATTTTTTACCGGTCTTTTTTCTTATTTTATTTTCAGGCATGTAGACATCGAGATTCCCGGCGGAATTGTTTCTCTTTCGGCCGGCCTTCCGGTTTTGTGGATTTTAGGTTTAAAACTGGCTAAAATTTTGGCTAAACGTTTTTCTTGGTCTGAACAGTTTGGCCGGTTTGTCGTGGCGGGATTTTTGAATACTTCAATAGATTTCGGCATTCTAAATCTTTTAAGTTTTAAGTTCGGCATCTACTCGGGAAAGCCGATTATTCTTTTTAATGTCATTGCTTTTGCCGTGGGCGTGACTAACAGCTATCTTTGGAATAAATACTGGACTTTTAAATCGGAAGGAAAACCGCGGATTTCCGAAGCCGCAATGTTTGTAGGCATGAATATAATTTGGACGGCTGTGAACACAAGCATAGTATTTTTCATTACCACTTTCTCCGATTTGTTCAAGAGTTTCAGCCCGCCGGAAGTGGAAAATATCGCCAAAGTGATTGCTACGGCCGTGTCCTTGTTCGGGAATTTTTTCGGGCTCAAGTTTTTAGTTTTTAAAAAGTAAAACCTCCGCTACGAAGAGCGGAGGCGAAAACAGACGATTGTTCGTTTTTCGTTTATTAATCGCACTTGTTCGCCGTCAATTTTAATTTCAATGATAGTGGTTTCTCCTCTTTTTGTTGTAGAGATTATTCTATTTGGTGATTCGGCATTTAACTCGGCCCCATCTAAGCAGAGGCATGATTTTAAAAATGGGTTGTTTTCTATTTCCTCTGCGATTTTTTTGAGCGTTTCCCCGGGCGGTTCGCCGGGAGGTTCGATTAAGCCTTCTTGCTTCATTTTCTTTCCTTTCTTTTTGGATTCTTTGTTGGGGCGACAAGAGTAAGTAAAGAGCAATTCTATTTTAAATTTAATGTTTTAAAAATTATTGTCAAGAATGGGGATAAGTTGAAGTAAGCTTTGTTTTGGTGTAAAATATTTTTTATGTCCGAAGTTGTTTTATATCGCAAATACCGGCCGCAAAATTTTGAAGAAGTGCTTGGTCAAGAGCATATTGTCAGCGTTCTTTCCGGCGCTCTAAAGCAGGGAAGAATAGCTCATGCTTATCTTTTTTCCGGACCGAGAGGCACGGGAAAAACCAGCGTGGCCAGAATTTTGGCTAAAGAACTTGGCTGTCAAGGTTTGGATTTGGTGGAAATTGACGCCGCTTCTTCCCGTGGCATTGATGAAATTCGGGCTTTGCGCGAGGCCGTCCGCTTGGCGCCCTTTCAAAGCCAATACAAAGTCTATGTCATAGACGAAGTTCATATGCTTACCAAAGAGGCTTTCAACGCCATTTTAAAAACCTTGGAGGAGCCGCCCAGCCATTCCATTTTTGTTTTAGCCACCACCGAGTTTGAAAAAATTCCCGAGACTGTTGTTTCCCGCTGTCAGCATTTTTCTTTCCGCCGCCTAGCCGAGAGCGTTTTGCGAAGAGCTCTTTCGGAGATTGCCAAGAAAGAAAAAATAAGCATTGATGACGAAGCAGTCGGCCTTCTGGCTTTTTTTAGCGGAGGTTCTTTAAGAGACGGCATCGGCTATCTTGACCAGGCGGCCGGCTTGGGAGAAAAAAACATCACCGGAGAAAAAATAAGAGAGATTTTTTCCGCGCCCAAAAGAGAGCTGGTAGAAGAAATTGTCCGCTCCATAGTTTTAAAAGCTCCGGAAAAAGGATTGGAGGCGATAAAAGCGGCCACGGAAAACAACATTGACATTAATTTGCTTCTGAAGTTTGTTTTAAGAGAGGTGCGCGCGCTTTTGATTTTAAATATCGCCCCGGCCCTAGCTAAGGAATTAACTTTAAGCCAAAGAGAAGAGGAGTTTTTAAAGGAACACAAAAGCGCCTTGCATCCGAACGAACTTGAAAAAATATTGACCATTCTTCTTGACAGCCACCAGATGCGCGCCAATTCTTATCTGCCCGAATTGCCCTTGGAACTGGCGCTGGTCAAAATAGGTTATGATGAAAAATAAACATTGCCGGGTCGTCTAACTTGCCCCGCCAAATTTATGGCTCACTTATATATTTTGGAGAACAAAGATAAGAAACATTATATTGGGATTACAAATTTTCTTCCAGAAAAAAGATTAGAGGTGCATAATAAAGGCAAAGTATATTCTACAAAATTAAATAAGCCTTGGCATATAATTTATTTAGAGAATTTTGATTCATTGGAAACTGCAAGAGTTAGAGAAAAACAAATTAAAAGTTGGCACGGAGGAAATGCTTTTAAAAAGCTCGTTGCCGAAGCTGCCGGGTCGTCTAATGGTAGGACAGTGGCCTTTGGAGCCATTAATCTAGGTTCGAGTCCTAGCCCGGCAGCTTCGGCCGGGAGCAAAAATAAGAAATAAATTTGGCGGGGTGAATAGGACATCTCCCTTCTTGCCCCGCCATAAGGCGGGGTGAAGAGGAGAGTATCGGGGTTCGAATCCCTGCCCGGCAGCCACGAAAAGTGGCTTCGCCACCTCGTGGCAAGCCGCTTGAGTGAGTCACGAGACGAGCGTCAGCGAGTTTTTCGTGGTCGGAAATAAAATTATGTATTGCGTTTATCTTTTGGAAAATCAGCAAGACAAGAGTTGGTATATAGGATTTACGTCCGATTTAAAAAGAAGAATTACTGAACATAATAATAAGCAAGGCGGAAGAACCACCAGAACAAAACAGGGCAAATGGAAATTAATATATGCCGAAGCTTATCTCGATAAACAAGATGCCATAGGCAGAGAAAAATTCCTCAAAAGCGGTTCTGGCAGGAAGTATTTAAAAAAGCAGCTAATCCATTATTTAATTTTGAGATAGGTTCGAACTCCGAGGAGCATCAAATTATATGAAGATAAAAATTGGAAAGAACGACAATTTATCCGAGGGTGAGTATGAATTGACTAATCCCAACAAACTACAGAATGCAATCGGTAATCTTTCTTATGGAGGAAGCGACCGAGAGAAGCTAATTGAATATGACCGAATAGCTGGAAGGGTTGTAAAAGATGGGGCTATTTTACCTCCGCAAAGTCTTTGGAAACTTGAGCAAGCGCATTCCAATAAACCCATTGATCAGTTCACTGAGGAAGAATTACTAACAGTAATACGTAGAGCAGAAAACACCGATATTCCTGGAAGTTTATATCAGAGAGCCAATAAAGAATTAGAAATTCGTTGTCAGATTGAGTCTAGTAGGATAAGTAAATTATGGTACAAAAAACCAATTGGAATCATTATTATTTCAGTTATCGCCACATTGATTGCTGCTTATCTAGTATTCCGATTTGGCTGGAATAGGTAATATTCCGAGGAGTGGAATGAAAGTAATCTGTGTATCGAAGTTATCGAAGTCCCACTTCGATATTCGATAAAACAGACATTTAATCGTATTTATAGTATTATTGAAAACATATGAAAACAACTAAAATAATAGTTTTTCTGATAATTGTTTTAATTTTAATTGTCGCCGGTTTAGTTTATTATTTCGATTTTTATCAAAAGAAAAATATGAAGGAAGAAAATAAAATCACAAACCAAACCGCCGACCGGCTCAAAATAGAAATCTTGGAAAAAGGAAACGGCGCGGCGGCGAAAAACGGTGATACGATAGTCGTGCATTATATCGGGACATTGGAAAATGGAACGAAGTTTGATTCAAGTTTGGACAGGGGGCGGCCGTTTTCTTTTGTTCTTGGGGCGGGCCAGGTCATTGCCGGCTGGGAACAGGGAATTTTGGGAATGCGGATTGGCGAAAAAAGAAAATTAACCATTGCTCCGGAACTGGCTTACGGGGAAGCCGGAGCCGGCAACGCAATTCCGCCGAACGCAACTCTAATTTTTGAAATCAATCTTTTGGAAATTAAATAACAGCCAATGAAGGAAAATGTTCAAGACGAATAGCAAAATTTGACATCTATGATATTGTGCGTTATAGTGTCTGTATCTATTGTCGGCCCGGAAGGCCTATTTTTATTATTATGGAAATACGTAACATCGCCATTATCGCCCATGTCGACCATGGCAAAACAAAATTAACCGATTCGCTTTTGCGCCAGGCCGGCGTTTTTAAAGAAGGCGCTTCTATGGATTTAAACAAGATTGAACAGGAGCGCGGCATTACCATTTATTCCAAAAACGCGGCTATTTTTTATCGCGGCGCAAAAATCAATATCGTGGATACGCCGGGACACGCCGATTTCGGTTCGGAAGTTGAGCGCGTGCTGCGCTCCATAGATTCGGTGCTTCTGGTGGTGGACGCTCAGGAAGGTCCGATGCCGCAGACCCGTTTTGTTTTAAAAAAATCATTGGAACTCGGTTTAAAACCGATTGCGGTCATAAATAAGATTGATAAACCGGCCGCCGACCCGGCCCGTTGCGAAGAACAAATACTGGAACTTTTTTTGGAATTGGGCGCCAGCGACGAGCAGGCGAATTTTCCGGTCGTTTACACGAACGGCCGGCTGGGAATCGCCAAAAAAAATCTGGCGGACGAATCAAACGACCTCGCGCCGCTTTTGGAAACGATTCTTGAATACGCGCCACGCGCGTCGTCCGAGGAATTGGCTCAAAAGCCGCTGCGGCTTCAGCCTTTTAATCTTAACTATGATAATTTTTTGGGGCGCTTGGCAGTGGCGCGCGTGCATGAAGGGATTGTTCGCGCCGGAGAGAATGTTTTTATCAAAAAACCAGACGGAGAAACACGTTCCGGCCGGCTGAATAAAATTTTTACCTTTAACGGATTGGAAAGAATTGAAGTCAAAGAAGCCGGCGCCGGCGACATTGTGCTTGTCGCGGGATTGGCCGACATCGATATCGGCGAAACCGTGACGACAAATTCCGAAGTGCAATCCTTGCCGGCCATCGCGGTGGACGAACCGACCATCGTGCTTTCTTTTTTGGTGAATAATTCTCCGTTTGCCGGACGGGAGGGCGAATATGTGACTTCGCGGCAGTTGCGCGAATATCTTGAGCGGGAGCTTGAAGTCAATGTGGGGCTGCGCGTTGATTTTTCTTCTTTTGATAATTTTCGCGTTTCCGGCCGCGGAGAGCTCCACATCGCCATCTTGCTGGAAAATATGAGGCGAGCCGGATACGAGCTTCAAATTTCTCAGCCGCAGGTTATTGTCCGCGAAAAGGACGGAATAAAACTTGAACCATTTGAAGAGATTATTATTGACACGCCAAGCGAATATCAGGGCGTGATTATAGAACGGCTCGGCGGCCGAGGCATTATTTTAAAAGACCTTCGTAAAAACGAAACGGCCCGTCTTTCGTTCGAGGGTCCGACTCGCGGCCTTTTGGGGTATCGGAATCAATTCGTCATAGACACCAAAGGAAAAGGAATTTTATCGTCTCGCGGCCTGGGCTTCCGGCCATACGCGGGAGAAATCCGCAAACAACAGCTTGGGTCAATGATTTCAATGGTCAACGGCAAGGCCTTGGGATACGCGTTGTGGGGTCTGCAGGAGCGCGGCGCGCTTTACATTGGTCCGGGCGCCGAAGTCTATGCCGGAATGGTGATTGGCAATACTTCAAAAGGAGAGGAAATGTACGCGAATCCGACAAAAGGAAAACAGCTGACTAATATGCGCGCGTCCGGTTCGGACGAAGCCATTAATCTTACGCCGCCGTTTGAACTTACGATTGAACGGGGGATTGAAATTATGGCCGAAGACGAATATCTGGAAATCACTCCGAAAGCCGTGCGGTTGCGCAAACAATATCTCACTAAAACCGAGCGCGATAAAGCCAGGCGGAAAGGATGAATTCTAAAAGAAATCCGAACGGCGGTTTTATTTTTGAAAAACTCCAAAATTATGTTATTTTGGTTTTATGGAAACAGAAAAATCCGTCTGGGAAGATGTTTATAAAAATACTCCTTTGGAAGAAATTCTTTGGAGGTCAGAATCCGCTTCTTGGTTTTATCAACTTGTTGAAGAAGGGGCTATACCTATTGGTGTGGCATTGGATCTGGGTTGTGGTACTGGTGAAAAAACAATTTATTTGGCAAAAAACGGATTTACAGTTACGGGGGTGGATATTTCTAAAACAGCAATCAAGCACGCTAGGAAATTTGCCGCTCAGGCCGGAGTTCAAGCGGAATTTTATATCCAGGACGACACTGATTTATCTTTTTTAAAAAACAAAGTTTTTGATTTTATTTTAGATTTTTCCGCTCTGCACGGCATTGCCAAAGAAAAACAATCAAAATATGCCGAAGAAATTGCCAAGCATTTAAAATCTAAAGGGTTATTTTTCTTAAGATGTTTCTCCAAACGAACTCCTGATAGAAACAGCGATTACTTTTTAGGTCCGGAAGTGCCCGGTTGGAAAATTTGGTATTTTTCCGAAGATGATATTGTTTCATTGTTTGGCGACAAATTTAAAATTATCAAAAAACACCAAGAAGATTTTAAAACGCCAATCAGAGACATTTATTTTGACGAATATTTAATGGAAAGTCGCATTTATTATTGAGGTTCAACCTCCATAATTTTATACGCCCTGAGCTTGTTTCATGGGCGGCTTTTTGTTTAGGTATTGAAGTTTGTAAAAAACTAGGCTATCCGATAGCCTAGTTAAGTTTTCTTTGAGTTTACATTTGGATTTGATTGATGTAGAATTTTAAAAAACAGAGCTTATTGAT
>Ga0209211_10010614_pt1 | contig 11954 bp, 11 predicted proteins | sample RifGroA2_FD_183992 | JGI IMG/M metagenome (GOLD analysis project Ga0209211, IMG submission 183992) | Groundwater microbial communities from Rifle, Colorado, USA - Groundwater A2 (SPAdes) (version 2) | ecosystem: Environmental > Aquatic > Deep subsurface > Groundwater | place: Rifle, Colorado... | reverse complement strand
TATTGGCTTGCCCTTTCATGAGCAAAGGATGGTTTTTTTTGAGATATATAAAAAAAAGAAAAAAATTTTTAGCAAGATATTTTCACGAAAATTTTCTTATGGATTTCTTGATTATATTTTGGATTTCCTAACGGTATTCTATTTAATCCTTAAACAAAATCATAAGTATGACTTTTTTTTTGGCGTTGACGGCCTTAATTGTTTGGTTGGTTTGTTGCTCAAGAAGATGAAGAAAGTCAATCATGTTGCATTTTATTCAATAGATTTTGTGCCAATTAGGTTTAAGAATGTAATTCTCAATTATATATTTCACACAATTGAAAAAATATGCGTTAATAAATCAGATTTGGTTTGGAATGTTTCGCCCCGAATAGCTGAAGGCAGAGAGCAGTTTCTTCAAATTCCAAATGACCCCGCGCGCCAAATAGTCGTGCCTATTGGCGTTTGGAATAAAAATATAATAAAAAGAGATTTTAAAGATGTAAAAAGACACCAATTGTTGTTTGTTGGGCATTTAATAGAAAAACAAGGGGTGCAGCTTGTTCTTGATGCAATTCCGGAGATTATTGAAAAAATTCCTGATTTTAAGTTTGTTATTGCAGGTGGAGGAGAATACGAGAAAATTTTAAGGGAAAAAATAAAAAAACTCCGAATTGAAAAATATGCTTACATCACGGGTTGGATACGGGAGAGAAAAAAGCTTGATGACATGATGAGTGAGAGCGCTTGCGCAATTGCTGCCTATAAACCAGAAAAAGAAAAACTTTATAATTTTACTTATTATTCAGATCCCACAAAGCTAAAAGATTACTTGGGCGCAGGATTACCAATTATACTTACAAATGTTCCATTCAATGCAGAAAAGATTCAAAGCAATAACTGTGGTATAATTATTTCTTATTCTAAAGATAATATAGTGAGAGCTATTATCGAGCTTATGGGCGATACGGAAAAACTTAAAAAGTTTAGATTAAATACTCTTGAAATGGCAAAAGAATTTGAATGGAGTAAAATTTTTGATAAAGCATTTAAGGAGAGTGAGCTATTACAACACAAAGTGAGTTAAAGAAAAAATACACAGGACGTCTTTACGAAAAAATACATTTCGATCTATTAAGAAATAGAGTAGTCCTCGATATTGGTTGTGGAAACGGTGAGGACGCGTTTAATCTCTCCAAAATCGCAAAAAAAGTAACTGCTTTTGATGTTAAAAAATTTCAAGAGTGGGAAAAATATAAAAACCCAAAACTATCTTTTGAAATTGCGGATGCCCAACGTATGCCTTTTAAAAATAAAATGTTTGATGGAGTTTTATTAAAAGACGTTTTGCATCACGTAGGAAAACCTGAAAAAGTCTTAAAAGAAATAGATAGAGTTGCAGTAGGGGGATCAATAATTATTTTAATCGAAGCAAATAGGTACAACCCGTTATTTTATATTCACATGACAAAGATTTTGAAACATGAACATTTAACGCGAAAACAATTTAAAAAACTTATAGGGGAAAGATTTGCGAATGCTGCCTTTTACCATTTCGAAAGTCATTATTATCCAAATGAATTAGTTCAAGGTTTTCTAAAATTGTTTCAATTTTTTATGGAGAAAACCCCGTTTTTGAATAATTTACTTTCATACAATGTAGCAGTGATTAACAAATAGCGCATGAAAAATCTACATCCTCATCATACAAAACAGCTCTCTTATTTTGGATATGAGTTTGGTCATGTGGATAAATATGAATTAGAATCTTGGCAGAAAAGTTATATAGAAAAGATTAAAAAATATATGCTTGGAAAAAGTCGTAAAAAAGTGCTAATAGATATTGCGAGCGGCAGCGGATATGTAGCGATTGAAATGGCAAAATTTGGTCTTAATGTGATTGCAATTGATCTTACGCCTGAGGCCATTAATAATTTAAATAAATATAAAAAGCAATTTTCTCTTCATAGCTTAACTATTAAAAAATGCTTTGCGGAAAAAATTCCATTACCGGATAAAAGCGTTGATTTTATCGTAGCAAACGCTATTTTGGAGCATATTCCCAACGAAAAAGAGGCGATTAATGAATGGAAACGCATATTAAAGCCTCATGGAAAAATGCTCATTACAGTTCCTTTGAAGCTGCGATACGTATGGCCATTTTTGTGGCTGGTTAATTATCTGCACGATAAACGCATAGGGCATTTACGAAGGTATGATTTGCAAAATTTACAAGAAAAATTCAAATTAAAAGTCCAAAAAGTTTTCTATACCGGGCATTTACTTAAAGTTATTGGTGTCATAATGGCTCTTTTTGTAAGGAACCAAAAAATTTGTAATTTTATTGAAAAAATCGATATTAAGCAGGAGAATAAGAGGTATGGGGCAAGCAACATAATTGTATTATTTGAAAGTAAATAGATTTCATGCTTTATGGAGAAAAGACATCGTTATAAAAATATTTTTTTATACTCAAGTCTGCAATTTGCAGGGAATATTGAAGAATACTTTGCAAAACATGCAAAAAAATTAGTCGCTTTTATCGTTATGCCCCGTCTTAAAAATAAGGGTAACCTTTTGCGAGTATACGAGCGGGGAAAACTTATCGAAGAAAAAAAAATTTGGTCCTCTGAAAACATTTTTCTCTATTATGGCTTTTGGTATTTTTTCTATATGTGCTTTATTTTTAAATACTTTTCGCGTAATGAGAAATTGATCGTATACTCTGGCCATCCAATTTCTTTTTTTGGCATGAGCATACAAAAATTATTTAGAAATATTATTTTTGTTTACTTTGTAGGAGATTATTTTCCTCCTGTAAGCCTATCTCTCTGGCTATTTGAGAAATTAAAGAAATATTATCATGATCGAATACGTTACACATGTTATTTAAGTGACAGAATTAATAGAAAGCTTAATGGGATTATTCTTGATACCCCTTTTAGGAAAACTGTAATGTGGGGTGTAAACGCAAGACCCATAAGAAGGGAAACTAATAGACATAATTTTTCTTTTCTTTTTGTTGGCCAGATAACAGATTCTCAAGGTTTAGATTTTTTTTATGAATTTCTTAAATCTCATAAGGAATATTCAATAAAAATTATCGGTATTTGTGATGAGGCACTATATAAAAAACATCAGAAGCTAATTAAGGATTATGATATTATCAGTCAAGTATATTTTCCCAATAAATTTTTCTCAAAAAAAGAATTAGACGAAATTTCAAAAAGCTGTCATGTAGGAGTCGCTTTGTATAAGGTTAGTAAACGAAGCGCGACTTATTATACCGATCCCGGGAAAGTAAAAGCGTATGCGGAGATGGGTTTGCCGATTATTATGTCAGACACTTCTGCAATAGTTCCATACATAAGTAAATTTAAAGCAGGCGAGATTGTTAAGTTAGACGAAATATCGTTGGAGAAGGCGATTATTGCAATTAGCAGTAATTACCCCTTATATAAAAAAGGCATAGAGGATTTCAGCAGGTTCTTTTATTACGAAAAATATTATAAAGAATCGTTTGCATTTTTGGAGAATATTTAGTTATGAAGATATGATAGATTATAAAGAAACATTAATTCCCGTAAGTGTTATTGTTCCAATGTGCAATGCCTCTACCACAATTGTTTCTGCGTTAGAGAGCTTAATAGCCCAGAAATATCCTATAAAAGAAATTATTGTGATAGATAACGTATCTACGGATTCTTCTGTTGAGATTGTTCAAGAATTTAAAGAAAACAATGGGGAATTCCCTATTCGTCTTATTAAACATAAGCAGAACATGGGTGTTGGAGGAAGTTACAATGAAGGCGTAAAAGTGATAAAAACTAATTATGCTGTCTTCATGCACTCGGATAGCGTGCTTCCTTCAGAAAACGAATTAAGAAAACTGATGGAGCCTATTGCTAAAAATTCAGGTATTGTTGCATCGGCTCCGATCATGCTGCATCCAAAGGAAATTTGGAATAAATATAACTTTTGGCAAAAATGCCTGTTTGCTCGAGTCGTTGATAAGGAGGTATCCTCCGGTAACGGAAAATTCGATTGTTACAGAAAAGATACGTTTTTGTTAATTGGAGGTTACGATGTTGTTAATTACGGACATAATATTGGTATTGGGTCAGAAGATGCGGATTTATATATTAGACTTCGGGACGTAGGTTCGATTGTAGTATCGAAGGCAAAAGTTATTCATCTGCATAATTTAAGTAAAGATTATTCTTTTTGGAGCTGGATAAATAACAGAAAATTTATGGGAAGATCTTATGGCAGATTACTGAGGATTCAGGGGCGAAAACTGTTTGGCAGCAAAGCTCTTCTTTTGGGAATAAAGCCAATGTTAGTTCTGGTATCTTTTCTTCCAATATTTTTCCCTCTTAGCTTAATAGTGCTATTTTTGTATGGAATCGCTTCAATGAATATTATGTATAGAACAAAAGATACGATTACAAACCCAAGAATTGTCCTGCTTCCTTTCATTGCCATATTTTTTATTTATTATGAAGTTTTTTGGATGCTTGAAGCTTTTCTATCCATTGAAAAGAAATAGCCAACTTGTAGAAAATAAGATAAAAGGTATATAATATCTTCTTATGAAGACAGTTATTCTCTGTGGGGGAATAGGCTATAGATTGAAAGAGGAGACGGAATTTAAGCCAAAGCCAATGGTAAACATTGGGGGAAAGCCCATTCTATGGCATATTATGAAAATATATGCGTATTATGGTTTTAACGAATTCATTATTGCCCTGGGGTACAAGGGCGATTACATAAAGCAGTACTTTCTTAATGAAAAGAACATGATTCATGATTTTACTCTAAATACCTTAACAGGTAGCACGAAGATACATAAAAAAAATATTGATTCCGATAACTTTGAAATAACATTTGTTAATACGGGAGAGGAAACTCTTCCCGGGGAAAGAATATTAAGAGTTAAACAATATATTCCAAAAGAAGATGAAAATTTTATGGTTACTTATGGCGACGGGGTATCAGATATTGACATTAAGAAGTTAGTAGCATTTCACAAAAATCAAGATACGATAGGAACAGTTACGGGTGTTCATCCACGCAGCAAATATGGATTACTTGGTACCGACAAAAATAAAATAGTAACTTCGTTTATCGAAAAACCAGTTCTAAGAGAGTGGGTAAATGGAGGATTCATGATTTTTAAAAGAGATTTTTTCAATTATTTAAAAGAAAATGAAATGGAACACGAAGCATTAAAACGCCTTTTAGGGAAAAAACAACTTTCTCTCTACATGCATGATGGATTTTGGCATTCAATGGATACATATCCGGACGTAGATAATCTTAATAAGTTTTGGGAAAAAGACCCGGAATGGAAAATATGGAAAGATTAAAAGGTAAGAGGATATTGGTAACGGGTGGTGCTGGATTTATTGGAGGACATTTAGTTCTAGGATTGATAAGAATTGGCGCAAAAGTTTCCGTTTTAGATATAGAGGTTGACCCTAAATCATTCTTTGCTTTACAGAATTTATCTTCGCACGTTTCACTGGGCATCTTAGATATCAGAGATAAGGAAAAAGTATTTAAGTATTTTGATAAATCCAATTTTGATTACATCTTTCACCTTGCAGCGGAACCCATTGTTGAAGAGGCATTTAAGAATCCCTATTCTGCATTCGAAACAAATATTATGGGAACGGTAAATATATTGGAAGCGGTGAGAAGAAATAAGAAAATAAGAGGCATCATTGTTGTATCATCGGATAAGGCATACGGGAAAACAAAAAAAGCTTATACGGAAGAATCTCCGCTTAGAGCGGATCATCCGTATGATGTTTCAAAGGCTTCAGCAGATTTAATCTCACAAGCTTATTTTGCCACATATAGACTTCCGGTTGTGATAACGCGATTCGGAAATGTTTATGGAGAGGGAGATTTACACTTTGACAGAATTATCCCCGGTATTTGTAAGGCAATAATAAAAAATGAAGTATTAGATGTAAGAAGCGATGGGACATACGTAAGAGATTATCTTTATGTGAACGATGTTGTTAACGGATGTATTACGCTTCTTAAAAATATTGATACTATTCATGGAGAAGCTTTTAATTTTTCTTCAAGAGATACGCTTTCGGTTCTTGACGTTGTTAAGAAAGCAGAGAAAATATTGAAGGCAAAAATTCCTTATAAAATATTGAATACTGCAAAAAATGAAATTCCATACCAGCATTTAGATGACTCAAAAATTGAAAAACTTGGATGGATTTCAGAATGCACCCTGGAAACTGTCCTGAAGAGAGTTCTCTTGTGGTATAAAAAAATTTTGGGAAAATACTATGAATAAGAACGGTGAGCGGTTTCTCGTAACAGGATCTACTGGATTTGCAGGCAGTTGCATAGTAAGAGAGCTAGTTCGTCAGAAAAAACACGTAAGTATTATAGTTCATGATAAAAAAAATAACTGGAGGTTGCGGGATATCCTTTCAAAATTAGATATTTATGAATGCGATTTGCTCAGTCAATCACTGGACAGCATAGTTGCGAGAATTATGCCTACCTATATTTTTCATCTTGCGTCCTATGGCTCTCTTCGTTCTGAAAATATCATAACTCAAATGATCGATGTGAATATCAAAGGAACGATAAATCTTATAAATGCAACTAAGCGGCATAGATTTAAGCTTTTTATTAATACGGGTAGTTCATCCGAGTATGGAATTAAAAATAAACCAATGCAGGAGGTGGATATTCTAGAACCAATTAATGATTATGGAATAACAAAATCCGCAGCTACTTTATTTTGTCAAAAGGAAGCAATTCGCAATAACCTTCCAATCATTACCCTTCGTTTATTTTCGCCGTATGGGTATTTTGAAGATAAAAGTAGATTAATTCCTTCGATTATAGTTAATGCTCTTAAAAACAAACCAATAGAATTATCTTTTCAGAATAATGTAAGGGATTTCATCTTCATTGAAGACGTGGTAAATGCATATATAAAAGCGACAGAAAATAAGAGTAATCCGGGAGAAATATTCAATATCGGTACCGGGAAACAGCATCGAGTATCGGATGTGGTTAGTCTCGTTTTACAAATAACGAATAGTAATTCCAAAGTTGTTTGGGGTAAAGTTAAAAAGCAGGCAAGACAGATAGAGTCCAAGAAATGGGAGGCGGACATATTTAAAGCCCAAGAGATCTTAAAATGGACACCGGAACATGAATTACAGATTGGTCTAAAAAAGACAATAGAATGGTTTAGGCAATATTCCTATCTTTATGCTCAATTCTAAAGAATTAGAATCATTGAAAAAGCTAGCAAAAGTAGCTAGGGAAGATATTATTCGAATGAGTCTGCACGCAAAAAGTGCCCACATGGGAGGATCTTTATCTTGTGTGGAAATATTAGTTGCGCTTTATTTTAAAATCATGAATATTTTTCCAAAAGAACCGGAAAACCAAGAGCGCGATCGTTTAATTTTTAGCAAAGCTCATGACGCTAAGGCTTTATATGCAACCTTAGCAGAACGTGGTTTTTTTGGCAGAAAAATTCTTGAGGGGTATGAGTTGGATGGAGGAAGACTTCCCGGCCATACAACTCGTCATTGTGTGCCCGGAGTTGAAGTGTCAGCCGGTGCTTTGGGGCACGGATTATCAATGGCTGCGGGAATGGCATATGTTGGAAAACAGGACAACAGAAAATTTAGAGTCTTTACGATTCTCTCCGATGGAGAATGCGATGAGGGTTCAACCTGGGAGGCAATTTTATTTGCAGGACATCACGGATTAGATAATTTGGTTGCCATCGTTGATTATAATAAATTGCAGGGATTTGGTTTTACCAAAGATGTATTAGATCTTGAGCCGTTTGCAGCGAAGTGGTTAAGCTTTGGTTGGGAAGTGAAAGAAATAAATGGTCATAATTTCAAAGAGATTGTCGGTATACTATCTAAGCTACCGTTAAAAATTGGTAAACCCTCTGTAATTATTGCCCATACGATCAAAGGACTAGGCGGTGTCCCGATTTATATGAATAAAGTCTCGTCACAATATAGACCGCCAAGCGAAAAAGAAGCTAAGGAAGCAATTAAAAAATTAAAAAAAGGATGAGAGTTGCATTTGTAAATACATTGTTAGAGACGGCTAAAAAGAATAAAAGCATAATGCTTTTAACTGGGGACTTGGGTTTTTCAGTGTTTGAAAAATATATTGAAGAGTTGCCTAAGCGATATCTCAATATGGGAGTTGCAGAACAGAATATGACAGGGGTTGCGGCCGGAATGGCAATGGAAGGGAGAATTCCGGTGATTTATTCTATTGTGCCTTTTGCCACAATGCGTAATTTTGAGCAAATAAGAAATGATATTTGTTATCAGAATTTAAACGTTAAAATTGTGGGAGTGGGGGCAGGATTTTCCTATGGTCCTTATGGCCATACACATCACGGACTTGAGGATATAGGCATTTTGCGTACATTAGCAAATTTAACCATTCTTTGTCCCGGCGATCCAATTGAGACAACTCTGGCAACGGAAGCCATGCTAGATTACATTGGTCCTGTTTATTTAAGGCTTGGTAGGGCGGGTGAGCCGAATATTCACAAAACTATTCCAAGTTTTAAAATTGGAAAGGGAATTCTAATTGAAGATGGAAAGGATGTTACAATTATAGGAACATCAACATTTCTCCAAAGAGCTTGGGAAGTGACAAATTCATTAAAAGAAGAAGGCTTATCGGTGAGATTAATTAGCATGCATACAATTAAGCCTCTTGACACACAAATAATACTTGAATCCACGAGGAAAACTACTGCACTTTTTACTTTGGAAGAACATAGCGTCATTGGAGGCTTAGGCAGCGCAGTTGCGGAGGTTCTTACGGAAAATAGAGTAAATGTGATTTTTAAGAGAATAGGCGTTCCGGATCGTTTTACCAAAGCAATAGGCAATCAGGAATATATGAGGAAAGTAAATGGACTTTCTGCCCAACAAATAACAGAAACAATACTAAAGTCATTGGGGAGGAGAAAGTAACTTTAAAGATATTTCTCAAAAAAGGAAACAAATACCTGTTTGATTCTTGCAATATGCTTTCCTTCCAGGCCATGGTGGCAACCAATAACAAAGCCCCTCTGTGTAATCTCATCTGTGACGGGACACCCGGTACTGATTATTCTGTGCGGAATATGTTTAAAGCCTGGGTGTTTCAATATGTTTCCTGTAAAAATTGGTCTTGTTTGGATATTGTTTTTCTCAAGGTATTTGACAATTTCAAACCTTGAGAATGGAGCAGATTTCCTGATCGTTAATGGAAAAGCAAGCCATTGAGTCTTAACATTCTTATCTTGTTCGGGTAGGATAAAGAACTTTCCGTATCCTTTAAAGAATTTTCTGAGTTCTGAAAAGTTTTTCTCTCTGATTTTTCTAAATTCCGGGAGTTTTTCTAATTGAATATTGCCAAAAGCAGAGCCCATTTCATTTGGAAGAAAGTTGTATCCCATCTCTTGAAAAAAATATTTCGCATCATAGGGAATATGTCCCAACTTAGCTTTAAAGCGTTCCTCGATATTTTCCGATTCGGCAAAAAGAGCAGACGATCTTCCCCATCCTCTTAGAACTTTTGCTCTGTCCTTCCAGTCGGCTCGGTTTACCATAATCATTCCGCCATTACCACCCGCGGTTATGATGTGCGATCCAAAAAAACTTGTTGTTGAGATGTCAGAGTATTCTCCTGTTGATTTTTTATTAAACTGTGCTCCGAGGGTATCGCAAGAGTCTTCAATGAAAATAAGATTGTATTTTTCAGCAATCTCCTTAAGCCTTTCCATATCGGGAACATTTCCCAAGAGAAGAGGAATCATGATTGCTTTTGTTTTTGAGGAAATTAAGCTTTCTACTTGATCCACATTTATTATGTATTTTTCAGGTAGCACATCTGCGAAAACAGGGATAAGTCCATGCTGAACTAATGGCGCAATAGTTGTTGAAAAAGTTAAGAGCGGAGTAATTATCTCAGATCCTACAGGAAAATTTAAAAGTTCGATGGCGAGAAAATTTGCTGATGATCCGGAATTAACCATAACCCCGTAGTTTTTTCCAAAAAGTTTAGCAATATTTTTTTCAAAGTTTTGAGTTTCAATCCCCATGTTACTTCGATGTTCTCGAAGAACAGCAGCTACCGCTTGAATTTCCTTATCATCGTAGACAGAGAGCGCGTACGGAATTCTAAGCATAAACGTAGTATATCACGAGCAATTTTATTTTAAAATAAGAATTTTTGTTGTTAGGATTGTTAACTTGGATTATAATATCAGTAAGCCATGACAAAAAAACCGTTCTTTTCAATTGTTATTCCTACGTACAATAGGGCATCTGATTTGCAATTCGCGTTATATTGTATTTTTCAGCAAGGCTTTTCAGACTTTGAAATAATAATTTCAGATAATTGTTCAGCTGATGATACGAGAGCTGTTGTTGCTAAGTTAAAAAATGAAAAAATACGCTATTTTAGAAATAATAAGAATGTTGATTTTGCTCAAAGCGCAAAGAAAGCAATAAGGTATGCAAAAGGAGAATATGTTTTTCTCCATAGCGATGATGATTTTCTCCTTTACTCGGACTCTTTACAGGAAATATATAATGAAATAATAAAAACAAGCGCCGGATATGTTAGGCTTAACTATATTTGTTTGTCGCCGGACAAGAAAAGACTTTTTCATTTTAAAGTGAATAAACCCTTCGTAGGGAATAAGCATCTGCCGCCTTTTTTAAAAAATAAAGAGATATTGTCATTTATTCTTGCCTCAGACCCCTATTTTATTACGGGAATAATTTTCAAAAACAATCTGCCTGCAGGTATAGGAGCATTTTATGCGGATCCTGCTCCCTGGATAGAAATACTATTCTATGTGACCGAAAAATTCGGCGCTTGTTTTATTGCCAAGCGGAATGTTGTTGCTTCTTGGTCTCGGTGGCAAATTGATAAAAACGGAGGGAATAGGTTCTATTCTCTCAGAAATGAAAAATTAAAATCTGAAAGCTACTTCAATGCCGTCCAAAAAAAAATAGATAAAAAAGAATATCGTATTTTTTTGCATAATCAGCTGATGTTAATGTTTGTTAATTTGCTTCCCGTAATCAAGGTTGTTGTGGGAAATAAAAACATGCTAGAGCTCTCTAAAAGAATACGCCTCTTAGATCAGACAATGAAGAAGAGTTTTGTTTATTGGACATATCTTATTGGGGCGTTGATTCTTCCGGGGTTTTTTTTAAAATTTGTTAAAAACACATATCTTTACATATACATAAGGCTTTCAAAAGTAGATAATGAGAAAGAGATTATAAATAGATTAAAAGAATTAAAGTTTGGATTTCTTCATGCAAGAGGGAATATCTCCAAGAGTAAAGACTAAATCTTTAAGTTTAACTAAATTTATATTTTTTTTCCGACAATAATAATATTGGAAGCAAGAGAAGTGAAGTGAGAAAAAAATCTGTCAATTAACAATAAAAGGTGGGGAAAAGGCTTAAATTCAGCACTTATTATTTTAATAATCTTAAAATTATATAATTCCAAAATATCTTTTAACGAGCCCAGCGTAAAAATTCGCAAATGACCAAGAGGGTTTCTTTGGGGAGTAAGCCTTCGTGTAAACTTTAATCCGAGTGTTTTATCAATAGAGCTTACTTCAGAAAAAAAAGGCTGGAATCCTAAGGGAAGAAGGATTCTATTAAACCAAGCTGCGAGATTTGGGGTAGCAACAATAAATAATCCATTTTTTTTCAATACTCGTTTTGCTTCTAAAATAAGATGGTCAGGATTAACTACATGTTCGATGATGTGAGAAGCAATAACAATATCGAAATAGTTATCGGGATAGTCCCATTTTTTTTCGGCATCCCCGATTTTTGCATTAATACCAATTTTTCGGGAAGCTTTTACGGCCTCCTTGTTTATATCGAATCCGTATATTTGGTTGCTGAATATTTTTCCTAACG
>Ga0209211_10010612_pt1 | contig 11955 bp, 15 predicted proteins | sample RifGroA2_FD_183992 | JGI IMG/M metagenome (GOLD analysis project Ga0209211, IMG submission 183992) | Groundwater microbial communities from Rifle, Colorado, USA - Groundwater A2 (SPAdes) (version 2) | ecosystem: Environmental > Aquatic > Deep subsurface > Groundwater | place: Rifle, Colorado... | reverse complement strand
GAATATATCACCAAAAATATCAGATATCTTGGGACGGTTGAGAAATTGCTCCAAGACTTACTAGAATTAGAACAATTAAGAAAGAAAAAACCTTAACTTAATGACATTGGGAGCCATCCCTCTGTCTGTTCGCAGTAAATATCGAGAAGGCTCGACTTTATGATGGTAACGCTTCATATTGCTGAAGTATTACTTGTAACCATAATCCTTATAAATCAAGGCTGAATTTGGTTTGTTGTTCGGGATCGTAGCTCAACCTGGGACTGCTGGAGAATTTATCTTTCTTCAGGAGCAGGCAAGAGCACCACGCTGAAGGGTAAGGATTTATATCTTTACGATGAAACGTGGGTGTCGTGGGTTCAAATCCCACCGATCCCATATTTTTTTTAATAGTTAAGGCTTCTTTTCTTTAGATTTTTCACTCCCTCTTGCGTCAAGGTTCATTCTAATATTTTTTTGTGATTTAGCCGTTCTGGAATAAGTGCTGGGATATACATATATTCTATTCTCCAGAATTCTAAAAAAGATTGGAATACCTCTATCTTAGAGAGGGGTACAAGAACAACACCATCGGCCAATTTAATCCCTGATACATTTTCAAGTATTCCTCTTTGTGCCCCTCTTCCATTTAAAGCATAATAGTACTTTGTTCTTTTGAGTTTGCTCCATCCTTTGAAATGATATTTAAACATCCCTACTGAATTATACCCATACTGTTGTCCTACATTTTTATCTTTCAAAAGACTCTTTCCTTCAAATAGGATACTCTCTCTGGCATCAAAGGCAGGATCAAAAAGCGTACTGGGAGTCTTGGATATGATAGATACTTTTTTATATTTTTTTTCTATCTCTTTTCTTATTTGATACTCTGTTTCTTTAACCACGCTGTTCTTAAAGATAACGATGATGTCTATGTCTGCTGGTTTTTCTTTTCCTTTTACCACGGAGCCAAATACTATGATATCCTCTACTTCTTTTTGCTTTTCTGCAATTTTCTTAAGATTTTTACGTAATATTATATCGTTTAAGATCATTTTCAACCATCTTTTTTATTCTGCTGCAGGTTTCTTTATCTATGATTTTCGAGTAGGTGTCCCGGTAGGTAGAGAATTCCATATCCAGTTCCTGAAAAAGATCCGGAAAGTATTTTTCCAGTTTTCTAAATCGCTCGGAGTGATCCTTAGGCGATTCCCCTATTTTTTCGAGAAGGAGAAAGTCATGTAGTGCAAATAGTGTTTTGAAGTACAGAATTGATGCCGATGTAAAGTCTAATTGTGAATATAAAGTATCTGCGGAGTGCTTAAACACCAGTATCTGCGGTTTAGTAATCATGTTAGTTATGGTAACATTTAACGTATATTTAAACTTTTCTGTTAGTTAGACTAACACCACGCTAGTCACTTCTCTACCCACCCAGCGTCTTTTGCATGATGGTGCTGGCGAAAATGCTAAAGAGGACAATGACCGTTCCCGCGAGAAAGCAGTATAATAAAGTGCTGTTGATGAGGTTCTTGCCGAGTTCATAGCGTTCTCCTAATTTGTCGGCGCCGTTTTCGATGCCGTTGCTCAGGAAGGTGAGGATATAAGTTATCTGTACAATGTAAATGCCAACGGCGATCTGAAAGTAAAAGGTGGGGATGCCGATGCCAAAGAGGGTTAACATATCACCAAATCCGGAACCTGAGCCACTGGCGGAAAATTGCTGCAATTGAGCGCTTAATCGGGTGAGGATGGTGGATATCATAGAGGTTATCCCGATGACGATTCCGGCGATGGCAGGGGTTAAGAATTTGATCTGTCCTTTCATGGAGGAAATCACGTCTGCCATCAGGTCTTTGAGGCGTTCTTCGACGCGATGAATCTCCTTGATGTATCTTGACATGGACAAGAGAGCTTGGGCGGCAATGCGCGGGCCTTTTTTGATGCTTTCAACCAAAACTTTCATCGATGATTCAATGACTTTAGAGGGAAAATTGGTCAGTGCTCCAACTTTGGGGTCAAAAATCGATTGTTCTAATCCCATCCCTAACCGGGTGATGTTTTTTTCGACCAGATTGAAAAAATCTCCAGAGGTAGTTCCTTCCATGGTCTTGGCGACTTTGGCAAAGGCAATTTCGGCAGGAATGCCATCAGCTAAACGATTTCCCAATTGAAATAAAGCGGAGGAAAATTCTTCTTCCAAAGTGCGGGTGTTTTCCCTGATTTTAACGATGTTTTTGGACCGTAAGGAGTAATATAATCCAACAGAAACGCCTAGCCCCGCAACGATGACTAAAGAAAGGATGGAGGCTCCAATGCCATAGGGGCCAACTTTTTGTTCGGCGGAACATTGAGCGATTCCGGCGGGGCAGACGTATTCCATTAATTTGAAGTTTCCGCTCTCACCTTGGATTTCAAAGTTAGGATTGAAGAAGTGCAGAAGAAGGGGGCTGAATCCAATAAAGAGTGTTACGACCAAGACCATGATGGAAAGGTAGAGGGGATTGACGCTGATGAGTAGTTTTTTCCCCAGAGGTATATTGACGTTTCTAAATGTTTGCAGTCCAGGCTGTTCGCTGATGTCACTGGCACCATAGCCAGCTGGGCGTTGGGAAAGGATGTTTTTTCCGAGGTAATACACCCCGATGGGTAGGGCAATGTTGTACAGTAAGGAAATTGAGGCAATGGTGGTAACGGTACTGGTGTCATTGCTGAGGAAACTGACAATCAAGGGAAGGATGACCAATCCTAAAATGGGAAGGATGATTCCCAGCATGTGCAGCATGGTCATCGGCGCTTGGAGATTATGGGCGTAATGGAGCATATTCTCATAGGTTCCATTGAGGATGACATCCAAGGCTTTGTCTAACAAGGTTAACCGCCGGTCTTCTGAGCCTTCATATAAAGAAGATTCAATGAGATGGAAGGCTTCGACGAATTCTTTGTTCCAGTCTTTCCACACGTCGAGGTAGGCATTGGCGGATTCACGGATGTTGCTGTATTTCTGGGTTTCCACATCCCAGAGAATTTTGCGAAAGTCTAAAGATAAGGGGGGATCGAGATGGTCGGCAGCAAATTCGATGGCCCTTTCTAAATTGGAGGTGTGCCTCATGTAGGTAACCATATAGAACACACTCTGCACCATTTCGTTGCTGGCTTTCATGCGCCAGGTATTGCCCATGAAATCAGGTATTCTCTGGAAGGCGGGGATGAGCAGCAATCCGCCGATGATGGAAGAGATGACAAGGAAGAGTAAGGGCGGCGCACCGAGCAGGATGGGGATGGCAAAGGTACTCAGCGAGCCGATGAGTATGACGATGATAGCTATGAGAATTGATAAGGAGATTACACCTGAGGGAGAGACGTTGAGGTGGCATAGGTCCAGATTTTTCTGCATTGATACGGCATTGGCAGGGCTTACTCTGAGATGGAGGAGTTTTTCGGCGAAGTTGCAGGATCTTTCGTACCAGGAGTAGCGGGCGGGGTATAATTCTTCTTTGAATTGGGTGTATTCCTGGGAAGAGACTTGATGCTGGGCAGCGGGAGTTTCGCCGAATTCCTGCTTTAATTTCGCTTTATATTTTTCTAACAGCTGCTGGTAGTCATCTTTTTGCATTCTAAACACCCTTAGCTAGTTCCTGCAGTTTTGGATATATTTTATTCATAAACTCCAATACTTTTTGAGCGTAGGCAGGTATAAGGATAGTGCCATAATATTTAGTTCCGTTGCGAAAGTATCTCATTTCATTCAGGAACACAACATTGCCTTCGGAAAAATTGATATTTCGCAAATAGCTTACTTCAGCTTCGTGGGAATTGCCAGCATTAAACCCATCTTTAAGCATCCTAGCCCTAATAAGTTCCAGGAGGATATCATAACAATAATCAACGATGAAATTAGCGTTCATCTTTTCTGGTGGAATGCTTTTAACACAAATGGATAAGAATTGCTTTTTCTCTTCTGCCTCTTTGATTAAAGATAGTGCCCTCTCAATATTAGGGGTTTGTCTCTTTATGACTCCATTCTCGACAAATTCTGCGAAATGCTTCATAGTTCTATTGCCCCTTTGAGAGTGATTCCATTGAGGATATTATTTCGTAGATGTTTATCAATATTGCGAAAGGAGAGGTAATAGTTTATGATTATTGGTCGCTGTAATATTTCTTCGAAGGCTTCAAGATTAAGACTTTTTTTCCTACTTCCGATTACTGCCAGATCAATATCTGATTTGAGAGTATCCTCTCCAAAGGCATAGGAGCCAAAGAGGATGATGGTATCTCCAGCAAAAGTATCATACAAATATTGAGCTAATTTGCATTCGTATATTTGTTTGAGGTTATCGGCTCGCTTGAGCCAAATCATGAAATGATCATCACGATTAAGCTCTATGGATAAGCGTTTGCTCTCTTTATCTTTAACCACTTTGATACAATTTTCTTTTTCTAGATAGGGGAGTGCTTTGGAAATTGCCGGTTGGGATACGTGTAAATTTTTGGCAATTGCCCGGGCATTGAGCGAGATTCCTACTTTAATATATAATAACCGCAGTATTTTCTGCTGAAGATTTGTTAACTTTAGTTTATAGATGTTAATCATAGTTAATGGGTGTTAACTTGGGTTAATATATAAAGGTTTTGCTCTGAAATATTATTTTGATAGAGAATATTTTTAAAAACAAGCCTAAATTACCTTTGTCTATGCCCGATTACTACCTCGAGGATCCTTCTCGCTTACAGGGACAGCCCAAACGATCCATCGCTGATTATGTGGAAAGTGAGGGGATTTTGGTGCCTCGGCGGTTTGATTCATTGAAAGAAGCAAGGGTCTCGGGATTGCCCATTATATGTAGGAGCGAACATCCGCAGGAGTATGATGGGGTGAGTGGATTGTTGGAAAGCAAAAATCTACAAGAATTTGCAATGGTTAGCAGTGAGCAAGAACTTAAAGAAAAAATAGTAATTGAACCTAAACATGGTACCAGCCAGCTTCGTCAATATTGTCGTTTTCTGGGAATTGATGAAGAGCAATTCAAACAAGAAGTTTCTTTCTCATTCTGGCAGGAATTAGGTGGATATAATAGAGCAGTGGTAGCGGATCATGCCATTGCCGGACGATACCATATTATGACCCATACTTTGGAACCATTTTTTGCCAATTACACGGTGTGGAATTATGAAGAAACTACCAGTTATGGAATAGACTTGCCACCATTACTTCAAAATGGCTTACTTGATTTAATCCATTTTTATGAATCGGTGCGAAGTTTAGATAGATTTGATGTAAATCATTGTCCCATTATGGAACTACAAACAGTGGGTGATACCAACTTTTTTCTTCAATATCATCGGACTAGAAATTTCAAGCCAGCAACCTTTTCGTTCGATGAAAATTTGAAAGAGAGAGAGGGGAGAATTAGCAGTTGATTTTGTGGTTGGAGCAACTGCACCTGAAGGAATGAATTGTACGATTGCAACTCAGTATGCCTGGTGGCTTTCGGATAAAGAAGAGATTGATTGGAAAAAACAAATTCATATTCCGGAAGATGGGTCATTTGACTTTCATTATGGTTTTGTTTTTTCTGATTTGATGGCATGAAAAAGAAAATTGCAAATTACTGCCAGCAGAAACCCAGAAAGTAAAATTTTTGAGCTTGCGTTTGGACATGAAGCTCGTTCTAAGATTTTCAAACCAGAAGTTTCTGTCATTATTAATCGAGCAGTACAAAAAAATTTAATTTCTGAACAAGAAGAGAGAAAAATTTTTAAGAAAATACACAGCACTGGTGAAAACCAGTATATGCAAATCCACCTCGTCTCTGATGGCAATAAAGCCTATATTAAACTGGTCTAAAGATTTCTGTCGAGAGATATACATTTATTTTTTATCCTCCACATAAAGAGGGGGAAATAAGACTTGATCCCTGGTTTTGCTCTCCTAAAAAATGCAGGTATAACGTTTTGGTTAGCATCAGTTTGGCAACATCAGTTGGTATCAATAACATGGGCAAAGTGGCTAGGGTGCGGGGAATCTCTTGTATTTTCTGGCATTGGGTTTGGGTGGTTAGAGAGTACACCTTTACATCATATTCGCTTAGAATACTGCTAAAAATGAGTTTGGTGCGGTAGTAGGATTTGGATGAAGAAAGCACCAGTATTTTTTGTGTTCCGGAGGGGAGGAGTTTCTGGCTGTAGATGGCATTCTCTAAAGTATGGTGGCTTTGATTTTCCAGAAGAACTATCTCTTGGGAAATTCCCTCTTTTTCCAGCAAGGGAACCAGCTGCTGATACATCAAGGTGGCTTCTATCTCTCTTTCTTCTCTGGGAATATATCCTCTTCCATATCCACTGAGGATGATGAATGGTTTTTTGTTCTGAATTTGAGCGATTGTTGCAGCAAGCATGATTCTCTGTGGTGCATCTCCCCATAAGATACCATCTCTCACGCCTTGTCCGGGAATGATAATGGCATCAAATTCTTCTGACAGGACGGCGGGGGCAATAATAGTAGTAGTATATTGCACTAGAAGAACACCGGTGATGATTACAACAAGGATAATACCTCCCAGTATCCAAAACGTTCTTTTCATGCCCTCTAGAAAGGCCGCTACATTTAAAAAGCTACTCTTGTGCTCGATGATTATGCCGGTATTTACCATACTCCATCGCGACAAGCAGACGAACGCCCGTAGGGGCAAACTCAAAACTGCTCATGGCACCATTGAAACTCCGTTCTTCATGCCGGCGGCAACGAAAGCGACGGGAAAGTTCATCACGACCGATGATTATAATAATCTAGGTAAAAATACTAAAGTACAGGCGATGATCTGCAATGCCTTCATCCTGAGCTGCAAGCCGGGTATTGATGTTATTAAAGCAGCAGGGGGGGTGCATAGCTTCATGAATTTTAAAGGAGTTGTTTTTACTGATTGCGGCGGGTTTCAGATGTCCAGAAGCATGTACGAACATAAGAGTGATAAAGGAATTCATTTTCGCAATCCGTTCAATAATCAGAAAATTATCCTTACTCCGCAGAAAATCATGGAAATTGAATTGGCTCTGGGAAGCGATGTGGCAATGATGCTTGATGATATGTCGGGCTATGGAGTGAGTAAAGAGGAAGCGCGAATTGCCATGAATAATACCCATGCTTGGGGGAGTTTGAGCCTGCGCATTCATCAAGAACTGCGGAAAAAGAATAAGTCGAAGCAATTATTATTCGGCATCGTGCAGGGAAATTTTTATCCTGATTTACGGCAAGAGAGCGCGAAATATATCTCTTCTTTGGACTTTGACGGCATTGCCATCGGCGGAGTGGCTATCGGCGAACCGATGGAAAAGATGTATGAGGCAGTGGATGCGGCTTTGCCTTATATTCCAACAGAAAAGCCTCGCTATGTGATGGGAGTGGGAAGTCCTCTTGAAATTTTAGAATTAATTGGGCGGGGCATTGATTGCTTTGATTCCGTTTTTCCGACTCAAAATGCCCGGCATGGAACGATGTTTACCCGAACTGGGAAAATGTATATCATGCAGACAGCGTATGCGTTTGATTTTACTCCTCTGGAAGCTGGCTGCGAGTGCCATACCTGCCAAACCTATACCAAGGCGTATCTGCATCATCTTTCCAAAGTGGAGCCGGGGTGTTTTAAACGATTAACCAGCATTCATAACCTCTGTTTTATGATGAATTTAATTGAAGATGTCAAGAAAGCGATTAAGAACGATGCTTTTCTGGAATTTAAAGAAGAATTTAAGAAAGAGTTTTGTAGAAAAAAGTGAAGGGGTTCAACTTTAAAGCTATTTCAGATACATAATATTTATATTCACTCCACTCTCTGCAGAAGTATGGATGTTAACAACGTGTTGGAATATTTGGTTTCTTTTAGAAGAGATTTAAATAAGCTGTCTGAGGATGCAGGAGTTTCCAAACAATGGGAAACTGATCTTGAAAAAGTGAGGAATATGTATGTTGATGAATTTTATGGTAGAGATTATTATGAGGAAGAGAGATATTTTTTGGCGATGGATAATTTATTTACGGCCGTGAGGCGCGTTTTGGGTGGAGATTATTATTTTGTGGAGGAATCTGCCCTTGACGAAGGAGATGGATCGGATACTGATTTTTGGGATGTTTATTTAGCCAAGAGAATCACGTCGGAGAGACAGGAGCCATTTGAAAAAGGGATATATAAAGAGCATATTATCCGGGCGCAAGTTATCAGCCGGGACCTCCTTGATTCTGCGCTTGACTCCATCGATGATGAAGACAGAAAAATAGGAAGCATATTAAAGAAAATAAAAAGGGCGTATGATACTATTGAAGAAGGTTTGGCTGGCAAATGCTAAATACTTCACATCTTCCTCTTCTTCCCTTCCCGCTTCAGCCATTCTTTGAATTCAAACAAAATCTGCGGGCTGTCGAGCTTTCCAGCCTGGTTCTTGACGCGGTCGGAAATCAGGTGAAACTGGTCGTTGGCTTTGACTACAAAATCAGCTTCCAGGATCCCGGCATCTTGGTATTGGGAAAACAAATCTACGATGGCTTGTTTGCAGTCAGCCCGCAGTTGGATGTTGTTCCAGATGGCATCCCAATCGCCGGCAAATTCCTTAATGCGTCCAGCCATCCTTTTTAAAATGTCGGAATTGCCGTTGCGCAACTCATCGGTTACTTCTAATTCATCGGTTTTGGGGTTGTAGATCATCAAGTCTACAAACGCTCCTTCCCGCAAGGGGTCGTCATCCCACTCTTTCCGCACTTCGGTGATGCGTAAAATGCGTTTGAATTTTTTCAATCCGGAAATGACTGGGTTAACCGTTACAATAATGTCAATGGCTTTAAAGGAAGTCTTGGGCACGCCAATATCGTTAACTACCCGGTCAAAGACCCCATAGGGTGAATCGGCGTGAATGGTTCCGGCAACCACATTCGCGGCGGCGCCCACGCGCATGGCTTCAAAAAGGGCAATTGCTTCCTTTGACCTTACTTCTCCCACAAAAATAGCCGAGTCACCTAATCGAAGAGTTGAGCGTATGCCAATGGAGGGGTCAACTTCAGATCCAGGAGCGGAAAGCGCTGAGGCTACTTTGAGTGAGCCGAGGTTGTATCCTAATATTCGTAGGGATTCTTGGGGTAATTCGAAGGTATCTTCGATAGTTATAATTCTGGTTTTGCGGGGAATTTCAACCAGAAAACTTCCTAGTAAACTACTTTTTCCGCTGGACCTGGTTCCGGCAACCAGGATGGCGGCATTATTGTCAAGCAGGAAACTGAGCAGTCCTGATGCTAAAGCATTAATCATTTTGACTTTGGGTTGAAGATAAAGAGGAAAAGTCCAGGGAAAATCCCGGTGGCGGCGGAAGGAAAATGAAATCCCTAAGGGGTTTAAAGGGGCGGTGATGGCAGCGACCCGTGAGCTAAATCCCGGAACGCGTAATTCGGTGTCAAGAATAGGATTAGCTTCATCTAAGGCACGGCCGGAAATGAGGCGCAGTTTTGTCGCCCAGCTTTCGACTTCCTGTCGGGTGGGGTAAATATTGGTATAACAATCGCCATAATCCTGATGGACGATGAAGATGGGCAGCTCGCCATTGGGGGAGTTGATATTGACATCTTGTATTTTGGGATCGGATAAGAGGAGTTCGATGAGGCCGAAACCAACAGTGTATCGAAGTAAAGCGTGGGCAAGCTGGTCAATTTTTTCTTCGGGCAGGTTTTCCTGGTTTTGTTTGAGCAGGTCGTTGAGCAGATCTTTTCCGATGTTAAAGAAGACTTCCCTCATCCGCTGAGGATCGACAAATTCTTCCCGAGTTGGCTTATGCTCAGAGAGGATGCGTTTGGCATTGTCGAGCAGTTCATAGAGCTCTTCTTCAAACTGGAATTCCGGGGGGGTTAGGTGGTACATGGTTTTGATGTCATTTTCAAAATTGAAAATGTTGACCTGGCAGGTGTCATTTTCAGACGTAAAATTGTAGCTGTCAGTAAGCTCACCATCCGGAAATTCAGTGATGAGCTTGGTGTACATGAAATCAGGACGGGTGGTGGGATGGAAGATATTGCCGTAGATTTCCCTGGTTCCTACCTGATACTCTTTGCTGTGGGGCAGGAGTGAGGCAATGATTCGCAGGTTTTCAAGGCGGTGAATAATCTCTTGCAGTATCTGGACAAATTGCTGTTGGGAATGGGCATGGCGCTGGTCAACGATGTTTTCATAGTTGATTTTTTCCCGGCGTTCCAGCCTTTTCAGCTCAATGTAGGCTGCCAGCGGGTCTTCTTTGAGCTTTTTGGAGATTAATTGCTGAAAAATGGCGTAACTGCCGCGGATGTAGCGTTCGTGCTGGGGATTAGTGATGATGTGGGAATAGGAAAGGCGGTCGTCTTTGTTTATTTTTTTATAGCATAAGGCTAATTCTACTAACAAAGAAGTTTGAGCGTAATCATATTCATATTCCCGCTGCTGGGAGAGAATGATAATGGTGACGCCGCTTACCTCCAGCAGGGCATCGATAATCTTGGACATGCAGAGGCTGCTGTATTCAATGGAAGGGGGAAAGGTGCATCTTTCGGTGTGTACCTTGAGAATTTTATTCTCGCCTTCGTGATAGGTCTCGTACTGGAAGCAGGATTGGTCGGTGGGCATGTTTATCTTTCTATATCATTACGGAGTTTGTCAAATAAATATTTAACTCTAGTTTTGAAGATATTGAACTCTTGCTCTTCCATCTGGGTTTTGGTTAAGTATTGATATCTTTCCCGGAGATCTAGCATGGTCTCACTATGGCCCAAGTCTATGTCGGTATCATCAATTTCTTTCAATTCTTCCAGGGTAATTGATAATTTTTTCTCTTCAATCATCTTTTCTATAACCGCAAAAGTACAACGTTGATTGCGCGATTCGTATCCTTCTTTTATTACTATTGCCAATAACAGGTGGTATAAGGCATAAAAACCAGCAGAAACGGACCAATCAGAATATCCTCTCTCTTTAAATATAGTTATCGCTTGGAAATTATGGATGGCTTTTTGAACATGACTCGCTGCCTTTTTGATATCGGGAGCAATTTTTCGAAGACCTTTATGCCTTTCTCCTCCTTTTTCACCACTTTGGATGCACTTGCTTATTTTTTCATGGACAGACACTGGATAGCACCTCTATTAGCTGATCATATCCCCATAATACCACTCCCTCTTGTAAAGCTTTCTTAATAACTTTATTGTCCTGCTGTAGATTATTGATAAAGTCTTGCTTGGTTTGCAGAACATCGTGGATTTTGACCGGCATTATTTCCTGAATCTCTTTAAGGGTCTTTTTATACTGGGCAAAGTTGGATCTATCGATAATGGTTATAATATCAAAATCTTCCGGGTGTTTTTTTTCAGTTATATATGATCCAAAGGCAATGCAGATGGGGGATACTTTTTGCAAGGGCAGAAGGTCTTTATATCGATGTTCAAGGCGGCCGGCTATTTTGTCCATAAAAGCTAGTTCAATAATTCGTTTTGCTTTTAAAGAGCCGCAGGTAACTTTGAATGCTTTTATATTGGCGATATTTTTTGGATACAGAATGCTCTCTTTTTGGAGTTTTTGTAGGATTTTATACGCACCATTGGGAGAGAGATGGCAGTTTTTCGCCACTTCATTGATGGATTGGTCTAGATTAAAGTTCACTAGAAGATACTTTACTACTTTTTTGTCGTTGAGGGTGAGCATATATATACCTTTAGTGGATGATTATACACCCAAAGTATATAAACGTTGCGGTACAGTATCTATTTTCTATCCCACTCATTTTTTTAAGAAGTGGAAAGGCAGAATACCTATGCAGCTGCCTTTGTTTAATGAGTATACTAGAAAATGCGAGATGGCTCCGCACAAAGTGCGGAGTTAATAATAATAGCTCGCATTTTCTGTTCCGAAAACTCGCCAATAGATACGAGAGCCGTAAAGATCCGGACGAAGTCCGGAGATCGGCTCCAGT
>Ga0209211_10010611_pt1 | contig 11956 bp, 8 predicted proteins | sample RifGroA2_FD_183992 | JGI IMG/M metagenome (GOLD analysis project Ga0209211, IMG submission 183992) | Groundwater microbial communities from Rifle, Colorado, USA - Groundwater A2 (SPAdes) (version 2) | ecosystem: Environmental > Aquatic > Deep subsurface > Groundwater | place: Rifle, Colorado... | reverse complement strand
GCTCTTTCTTCTTCGCCCACTTCAGGGAATATTGAACCCTTTGGTTCACAAGATTCTCGGCACTGGCGAGAACTGGCTAACAGCTTTCGGATACAAGTTCACGCTTCTGATCGCGCCGTTCGGGTTCTTGATTCCACTGTCAATTCTGACATGGGGAAGTCTATACTCTCGTTTCCTGATCGTGGGGATTCCACTTCTGGCAATAGGGTCAGGAATGGCATTTAAGGCGGCCGATGTTTCAGCAATGGCGAGGGTGTTGACCATTCGTGGCGCGAAGTACGGATGGATCGGCGGACTCATCATTATCGCAGGGGACTGGCTCATCAGAAACGTGCCGTGGTTCATGGTTGGTGTAGCGATTAAGTCTGCATGGACTTATCTCGCAAACAACCAAATCCTAGCGAGTGCGTTTCTGCTCGCAATCACTCTTGTTCTCGGCCATCTCTTGGTCGTACGGCCGATTGAGCGGACAAAATATCGGTCTGGAAACACTCTGTACATAGACAAAAAAACATCGTGGTTTGCGCGGCTAGTGGTTATAGTGATCGCGATCGTAATCGCGTCAATGCCATGGATCAAAACAGAAAAGCATGAGATCGATCTGGCTGACTTGTTCGCGCCAAAACCTGTTCAAGCTCCTTCGCCAACTCCACTTATGATGTCCATCCCTTCTGGCGGACATCAACACAGTGAGAAACTTGACTGTTCGGCGCTATCATTTGAGGGGCGACAAGCGGTTGGGTGCAAGTAATATTCTCTGCCCCGCACCTTTTCACAAAGTTGCGGGGTCTTTTTTGTTTTGTTCACTTAACATCACAAAATCACCGAATTCAAAAACCGACCGTTTTGACAATGCAAAATGGTTGTTTTTTTGTGTCAGTTATTTTTGACGTCTTGTGTTTTTTATCTAAATTTAGCCTAAAAACGCTTGACGTAAACTAAAAATCGTGCTACGCTTGTCAGTTGTAATGTATACAACATGTTCTATCACAATTGAAAGGTGAATAAAATGAAACGCGTCCAAAAAAACAGATCCAAATTCCTGACCAAATTCCTGGCATGGTTCGTGGCCACATGGTTCACTATTGGAATTATCGCAATCTCAATATCACAATGTTCTGTCAGTGATACTTCTGATCGGACCAATCAAAAACGTGATCATGTTAAGACACAACAGATCGAACTTATGCACAAAAAATGTGCACAGGTTCCTCTTCCTAAAAAGGAACGACTTACGGCTAAGCAAACACTCAGAGTTCACGACCTGATCAAAACGCATCCTATTGAAGAAATAAGAACAATGTTCTTCACAAAAATTCTCAACGGAAACGTCTGCCTTGGTCAAAGAATCTATGGAGAAGACGACGCACTTTTCAAACCAATTCCTGCTATATCTAATTATGTACCTTTCCTCTTCGTTCGCGATTCTATTCTGTCAACTAGAAGAGAATGGTTGGCACAATTAGTAATCTATCACGAATACGTTCATTATAAGCATTGGCTCGAAGGAAGGCTCGGAAACGATACAATGGAACAAGAAAAAATCGAGGTTGTAAGTCATGAAGAACGAATGGATCACTGTAAAAAAATTTGGTACACCGAGTTCGAGGCGTACCAAAAGGAGTGTGTGCTCGCATGGGAGTTGGGCACGGCCGCACGACTTGCATTCTGCAGTATTGACCAAAACTCTCATACTTTTCCACTAATAGAGAAACACATTGTGGACACACACAGATGGTCAGAAACATGCGCAAATGTCTGGCACGGACTCGTCGGAAGTGACTGAAACTCTCTTCCGATTTTTTCTTAATCAGACAACCCATCCGTATCGTCGAACTGATCAATTAAACCGTGATCGCACCCTTGAAAATCAGCTCCTTGTGTTGCAAACGGAAGTTGACCGTCAATCACACCAAATTGCGAGGTATGGTCGAATTGACCGTTATCTGAATCTACAACCGAGCCAGAGACAAACCGCGAAACAAAATCTGGAAAAAACATTTTCACCAGAACAACGGACTCGACGACCATCAACAGAATGAGCGCGACGTGAAAAGAACGATCCAGAAAGCGATTCATGACATTTCTCCTTATGTTTGAACCATACAAACAAAAACCTCCCATCAACTTGATAGGAGGTTTATATTTGTAACTTCAGTGTACATCAAAATATTTGGTCTGTCAATGAAAGTTTTCCACAAAGACTCGACACCACGCCTCCAATTCCGATCTTGAAACATTAAGAAGACTACAAACATCCAGAGAGTGAGCTCGCACGAATTCGTTCACGAGAGAATAGCCAATAAAATATCCGGCACGATTTTGCATTTGGTAAAATATCCGGCACGATTTTGCATTTGGGGTCAGGTCTTGAATTTTAGAATTTTGATCGCTACAATAGTTTTATATGGCACGACCATTACGTATAGAATATCCAGGAGCTGTCTATCACGTTACCACTCGTGGAGATGGTCGAAAGAATATCTTTCTAAACGATACAGATCGAAACAATTTTCTCCAAAATTTTTGCTCTACGATTAAGCATTACAACTGGCTATGTCATGCATATTGTCTAATGGACAATCACTACCACCTGCTTCTTGAGACACCGGACGGCAATCTTTCAAAAGGAATGAGACAACTCAACGGAGTTTATACACAGAAATTTAATTTCATTCACAAAACAGTTGGACATCTATTCCAAAGTCGTTACAAGGCGTTCCTGATCGAAAAAGATCCTTATCTTCTTGAAGTTGCTCGATATATTGTACTAAATCCAGTTAGAGCAGGGAAAGTTACGCACCAAAATGAATGGGAATGGAGTAGTTATTTACCAACGGCTGGAAGACGAACAAAACCCACATGGCTTACGATAGAATGGATTCTTAATTTTTTTAATGATAAAAAGGGAAAAGCTCAGAAAGAATATGAGCGATTTGTCATTGATGGTATTGGCAAAGATAGCCCATTTGATGAAGTTAAGGAAGGTATTGTTCTTGGTTTTCCACAATTCATTGATTGGGTGCGTGACACAAAGAATAATAAGGAAAAGAGAACGGAAATTCCTAAAATTCAGAGATTTGTCGGTCGTCCATCTCTTGAAGATCTCTTTGATTCTGAAAGTTTGAAGGATAAAAAAATAAGGAATGACTTGATCTATATTGCACACACACAACTCGGATATTCACAAAAAGAAATTGCTGACTGTGTTGATTTGCATTACACCACGGTTAGCAAAATCATCAATGATGACAAACTCTAAAATTCAAGACCTGACCCCATACCATATGCCATACAAAATCATAAATGATGACAAACTCTAAAATTCAAGACCTGACCCCATACCATATATGATTTACGTTACAAAAAGAAATTGCTGACTGTGTTGATTTGCATTACACCACGGTTAGCAAAATCATCAATGATGACAAACTCTAAAATTCAAGACCTGACCCCATATGACCCCATACCATACATTCGTTGTATGCAGATTTCAACGAACCAATTTACAAACAACGATTTAAAATTGAACGAGTCTTTGCTTGGCAGGATACTTATCGCAAGCTGGCTCACAGTTATGAACGACTCGAGGCGACAGGGAACGGTTTAAAATATCTTGGATATGCGCTGATTAATTTGCGGGTATTTGTTGGAAACTCTGTTATGAGTTATTGGTTATTTCCACGCCTGCTATCTATATTAAGCAAACTCGCATCCGAAAACACCAGGGACCGTCAACGCATGTTGACGGTCCCTTAAACAACTACTGATATAAAAATCGCTGCGCACGCATCACTTTTTGACGTCCCTACCAGCTATGTTTTCACTACGTGCTACTTTTGTGTCTATTAACTTGCCAGCATCATCGTAAACAAATTCTTCAGTAGTATAGAAAGTATCAGGATTTTCCTCATAAATATCAAGCGAAAAAACTTCAATCCAGGAATGTTTCTTTTTTAATCGCCCCGCTTCATCATAGGTGTAATCTGTTGCACCAAACACTTCTCCTTTGTCATTCTCTCTGATCTCTTGTATTTTACGACCAGTGGAATCATACTCGTATTTTCTCTCTTCAACCAATGCACCGTCGTCACGCCGTTCTAACTCTCTCGCGACTCTCCCTGCTTTATCATAATGGGTTTCTAAAACACCAAAAACATTTCCTTCTTCATCTTTTCTTTCGACCACAGTTCCTTCTTTAAATTCTCCCCCTCTCCCCGTGTCAACTCTAGATATTGGTTCTGACATATAGTTTACGATACTTATGTTTTATATTGTATATTTTAGCATAATATGACGGCAATGTCAATAAAATGTACTGGATAACCACATCATAGACAACCCACGCGTCTGCTGTGCGAAATCAATGGGGGTGCGGTAGTTGAGAGACTGTGGGGACGAACAGCGTTGTACTCGACAAGCCATGCCCCAAGCTTGAGATTGAAAATGTCAGGATCGGGATGAAAGTTGCCCCAGTAGAGAAACTCTTCTTTGAGTGTCCTGTTGAAACGTTCGTTCGAGGGGTTGTCCTTGGGTGTTCGTGAGCGACTCCAGTAGTGCGGGAGGTTGAGCTCCGTCAGAGCCAGATCGAAATACTTGTGGAACTCGCTGCCGTTGTCGGTATGCACATTGACCACTCGCTCATCAAAAAGAAGGAACAGACGCTCGAAGAAGTCTCTGGCAGGCAATGAAGCGTGGGACGTGTACATTCTGGCAAAGGCGATCTTGGAGTGGTCGTCGATGGCGGTGAGAATGTAGCGTTTGGTGCCGCAGAGGTGCAAAACGATCGTGTCCAGATGCAAGAGGAACCCTGTCTCAGGCTTCTTCTCACACGCACTGATACGTTTCTTCACTTGTGTTTTCCGGCTTGTCCCGAGCTTCCTCTTTCGTTTCTTGGCGTAAAGACGGTAGTGCTCGATAATGCGCTGGATACACCACGAGGAGATCTCCTCTCCATACGTGGATTCATACAAGGCCTTGAGCTTCATCTTGCCCCAATACGGATAGCGTCTGCGCAGATCGATGGTGCGCCGGTCTTGGAGAGGGGTCGCTTGACGAGATCGACGTTTCACCGGAGCACGGCTCCTGGATTCCAGACGTTGTAGATGCTCCTCGTTGAATCGGGTGTGCCACTTGTGGAAGGTGGAGACCCCAATACCAAAGTATCGAGCGGTGAGGGCGGCACTTCCGTTTCCTCTGCCTTCAAAGTAGATGATCCAATCGAGACGCTTTTTTGCATCTCCAGAGAGTCCAAGCGCTTTGGCGGCACCACGCAAACGGTCGTGACGTGACAAGAGTGGCCGAGACTTGGCTCGACGGTACGGTTCGTAGACCATAGGGAGATTAAGAGAAATGTTTCTCTCAATTTACCCCATCACCCGATTTCAGGAGTGTCTACGATGTATCTCATCTTCTCAAACTCTAAAATTCAAGACCTGACCCCACAAACCAATCGCACGAGCCGCAACAATTTGGTTGATCTTGTTTGAAGCATAGAGCACATGTCGTGGCTTATTGAACCATGACACCCGCAAGAGATCCAAAGTTGATAGTTGCAGTGCGAATAAGTTTTCCCGTTGTAAGCATTCTCGCTCGCCTCCTGCTTGACCAAGATATGGAGGTAGTTGTTGACACCACCCCACTGCGATGCTTGACCCAGCGATGCGTTTATTGTCGCATGTGAACACAATTTCTTCATCTTCCGAAGAAAAAGAGGCAAGTGACGCTTCACTACCAGCATCGCTGTTAAACCGAAATATGCTTACACAACGTCGCCGCAACTCGTCTATCACAGGATCGGCTTCAAAACCACGTCGATGAGTTACAATCAGAATCGTTTTTCCACAGGTTTTCATCTTCTCTCTTTATGTTGAAGGTACTGGTTTACAAGAAACTCACCATAAGTTTCTTCTACAACACATTAACATAATTTTCCTCCAATGCAAAAAAACCTTGACAAATTCAGGGTTTTGTGATGAAATAATGATGAGGATGCCCAAGAAATGGGCTGAAAGGAGAGGAAATGAAGCTCTTTCAAATGGCCACGATCTGTGTGATCGCGATGTTCGCGTCTTTGTTTGCTCTTGCTGGTTGCGAGGGCGCAGGAGGCGACAACATCAACTCGTCCGAAGGCGACGGGTACGTCAATGGCGAGGAGACGAGTGGCGTGCTCAAGGCTGGTCTCGTGATCGCCACGGCACCGAACGATTTCGTTGGGGATTTCTACTTCTTCGACACACTCACCTGCACAGCAACAAACTCGTGCGAGGCAGAGGTCGAGGGGGTTGTGACGATCGAATTCAAGCGGACCGATGCTCTATTCCTGTCCAAGTACGTCAAGGGCTCTGACGAAGAGCAGACTGTCACCTGGACAGACGGCGAGTGGGGTCTGGCGCCACAAGGTACCTACTTCGCTACGAAGGAAAAGATCGAGGGTCTGACGAAGACCTGGGTCAAGGACGGACAGATATTGCTCGAATGGAAGGGTACGGTGATCGGAGCTGTTCACGGCGATTCGTTCGAGTGGCAGACAGAAAAGGCCAAGTACAAGGGTACTGTCTCGGCAGATCTCAGCCAAATCTCATATCACGTCACAGCAATCCTCACTGGCAATGAGGCAGACGTAATTCTCACGCTCGTCGAGTAGCTGGATCGTAGATCCTTCGCTCGCCTGACGCTCGTTCAGGATGACAGCAAGGATCTCTGCCCGGTTCACATACTGTGACCGGGTATTTTTTAATTTGCATACGTCCCCCTTGGTAAGGGGAGGGAAAGGAAAATAGGCGGGGTCAAAGGACCCCGCCTATTCCAACTACGACGCAGGCTAAAGCCTGCGGCTACCTTATTCCACTTCAACAATTATTGTTCCATCGTAGTTAACCCAAGGGTTTACTGTTGAATTAGGAGCGTAAAAATCAGGACAAAACTGGTTTTCCCCTTCACTCGGACATACGTCTATCTGACATTCGTCATTCTCATCTTCCGGTATTGTTCCCTCATAGCATCCATCTTTCCCATCCGCTCCAGCATCACAAAATCCTGTGCACCAGCCCCAATTGTCTTTCACATGTACGCGAGGTTGAAACACGCACGCGGCTTTTCCTTCTTTTGTCGAACTCAAACATGGGGAATTTTTCAAGCGTCCGTCAATCGTGTACTCACACACTCGTGTTTCAAGTTTTTTCAAGTCAGCCTGGCTACACGCATAATCATGGCTAAACACAACGTACCCGCTTGAGCACGCTTCTGGCGATTCACCAAAGGTTTCAGCGTCACTGCGACAAATTTCATTTCCAGACGTATTTAACCCGCGATGATTTTTATAGAAATTATCATCAGCGTTTGATCCGCTTTGCGAATCTGTCGGCCACGGCAAACCGTCAGGTGTAATATCTTTCCCATCTCCCCAGTCAACTACAATGTTTCGAATCGGCATCTGGTCTGTATCAGCATACGCGAAAAAGCTCACGTTCGCGCGCTTCGAGCCTTTTGCCAAAATGTTTCCTTCATCTTGGTCATTCACAGTGAATGCGCCTTCTTTTCCTTCTTTGCACTTTGTTCCAACGCACGCGCCAAGCGAAACAACTGTCGGCGGAGTTCCTTCTATTGCGCGCTCATCCCAAGTCCAGCTTTTCGCAGATGGATCTGTTTTGAACACAGTATTTGGATCAGTAGATACTGTTTCTAACTGTTCAAACGAATTTGCCTCACTATACTTCTCTACATCATCAGTAAATTTCAACAGATTATATGAAAGCGCAAACAATTGTTTCACACGCGATTTAACTAACCCTTTAATATCTTCAACGCTCTCAAGATTATTCAATTCGACTCCTGAAAGACCAGATTCAACGCATTTATTCACATATTCACCTGAAACATATTTTTGTACGCATGAATATATTTCACAGTCAGATGTCTTTGTACATGCTAAACCATTCTTTTTATTTCCACTTTCACATGTTCCAGTACACACTCCTCCACCTTCAGCACACGCTATTTCCGACATACCAACAAAACACTTTTCTTTTTTAACAGGGTCTGTTAAAAGATTACATTCTTCTATATCTGCCGCTTTTTTCCCAAGAGTAGAATCACACAGATCGTCATTTATGCCTTTATCGTCTTCTCCTGTAACTTCACAAATTTTTGATACACAATCGGCTGGTTTATCATTAGCAAGATTGATATTACAACTTGCATCATTTATGCATGTCACGATAGGTGCGATATTCACTAGTTCCACGACTTCGACTCCATAATACGGTCGAGCCTCTCCAATTCCGGATACAATTTCGTAATCTTCATAATCATCATTGTCAGGACATGCACTGCTTTCGATCGGATCGGCAAGTTTTTGATTATCGCCGTTTTGACACATAAACGCGCGATGCGGATAAGGATCTGGCGACGTGTCTTTATTAAGTTTCTTGGTTAATCCAAACGCCTGTCCAAAAATTTCAGGGACTGTGTCATAACTATATCTAAAAGCTTTGGATTCTGTGGCACCATTCAAAATCGTCAAACTACCAGGATCGTCTATTTTATAATTCGATCCTTTCCAAACTCGATCAGTCCAAGCCGCGTTGTAGTTTCCATTGTCAGCAGTTTGTTGCCCGACTTTAAGAATATTTTTACAAGCCGCGTATGGTGTGAGTGAAATTCCTGATGTGTTCGGTGATTCTTTTGATTCAAAATAGTAATCAAACAATGGTTCATCATCAAACACTCCTCTTACAATACAATCGTTGTATGAAGTTTTGTACTCTGACCATTTTGAAGCATACATGAAGTAAATCGTATTGCCATTTACGTCTTTAGAATCTGAATATACGACATCATCATCATCTTTTGGAAGTTCACATCTGTCTCCTTTGTTCATTTTAAGACCATCCCCTTCATCATTATCTTTTTTATAAGACAATTCTGGAACGCAGAAATATGGATAATCATCATCTCCCCACCAGTCTGTACATGTGTCTTCATCAGGTGACGCGTTTCCGCATCCTGCCATAATCGCAAATGAACCTGGGGCACAATAAGTATCCTCGTCAGGATCATCATCTTGAAATGCGTCTACTGTGGTGGAATCATCACAGTTTCCTCCGTCTGTTTCCGCGCAATGATATCCATTCGTTGTGAAATCATACGCTAATCCGATTTCGCCGCAGAAATATGTGTCCTGCGGTTCAAAACCAGCGCTCAAATATTTCGCGTACAAGTCAGTCGCGCCAGATAGCTGATCAACAGGAAGCCAAGTCAAACACGCTTGGTCTTTCGGTTCAGTGCTTGCGAAAAGTTGAATGGATGTATCTTTTTCAATGCAATAACCTTCCCATCCAAACATTGTGTCGCGGCGAGATTGCTTCAAACATGTTCCGGAACTTAACGGGTTTGCTGTTTGATCAGCGCAATCGTCGTTCGATTGACAAATGTGACCGTCAAAAACTCCGCCTGAACAAAAACCGGTTGGAAGAGGCGCGGAAGAACCAACTTCTTCAAAACGATTGATTGTTCCATCCGCGTATTCGACTTTATCATAACTACAATTGCAATTCGCGAATCTTCCATTTCCTTGCGGAGCGCAAATCTGGGAATCTTGATAGCCAGTTTTATATGTGTAAGGACGCGACCAAGTTTGTGTCTCCGCTTCTGACGTTGGCGTGAATCCAGCTTCTAGAACTCCTTGTGTTCCGTTCGCTGTTGCCCATTGTTCAACAACATTCGGTGAATAAGGCGAGTCAATTTCAGGATATCCGCGGCAAGATTGTGTTACATAATTTTCAGATTTCAGCGGATCAGCAAATCCATCATTGTTGCTATCAACTATCGAAGTGAGACATCGGCCACTAAAACACGAACCCAACGCAGTTGTCGCGTTTAGAACGCAAACTTGTTCCCCTGTACAACCATTAACAGCATCCGCGTAACAATTTTGCACATCGAGTTGTTTATCAACACAAACGCTTGTGACTGCATCACACACAAATCCGCCACTGCAATCAGTGTCTAAAGCGCAAGAACAGTCGCCATTAAAGCACTTTGTCGCGTCTCCTGCTTTCGCAACTTCCTGACACGATCCGATCACACACTTATTTAGAGCACCTGCGCAATCTTTATTTGTCCCGCATGCTTCACCTCCATCTTCACAAAAACCAACTTGACACTCACTTCCTAATTTCGCTAAAGCCTTGCACGGTCCAGCATCATTCACCAAACGATATGCAGGCTTTGTATTTTTACAAGAATATCCGAACGTACAATCTTTATCAACATCACATTCAACTTGAAAACCACTATTTAATTGAAACTCACCATTTTTCTCACAAGCCTTTGTCGGATTGATATTAAATTGATTGTAAAGCTCGACAGGTAATTTGTTTGGAATCGCGTAGCCTGATAAATCCGAACCACTCCAAGTTGTGTCGCGATTTGAGTATTGATACGCTGTTAAAATCTTTGGATCACGCGATGACCATTTCGTGCAAGTTGATTCATTTCCTAGCGCTCCGCCTTCAACACACAAATTTACTGAATCACAAATTCGTTCATACTTATTATTTTGTTCATTCCAACTTGTGCGTGAAGAATCACACGCGAGCCATGATGAACAACTGCGATCGCGCACAACTCGCGAAACAGTATTTGAATCGTTTTCTAATTTTAAAGTTAGATCAGTTATATCGGCACATCCAGTTGCTTTTACATCTTTTCCATTTTTCGTTTCAAGTGTTGGACAATCTTCAACAGTCAAACATGAGCGTTCAATATAAGCATTCGTCGATCCAGTTGCTTCATATTTACTCATGCTCGTGTTAATTGAATCATCTAAATCTGTCTCGTATTTGCATCTCTTCTTACACAAATTCACTTTTGTTCCATCTGACAATGTAAATTCGTCACCTCCAGGAAGCGTACAACTTACAGGATCAACAAGCGCGTTTGGCGATTGATTCAATAATTCATCAGCGTGAATTGAAACAACGTACGAAGCGCTTGCGTTGTATTTAAGTTCTGAACGGCTTCTATTGTTAAACACCGCGCATCCGAGCTTTTGGCTAACTCTTCCTTTACAAACATCTGGATCTGCTGTCGCGGCTTCGTCCAATTTGTCGTTATTGAGGAAATAGTAAGGTTTTTCATTATCAACAATATCCGCAAATTCAGTGCACAAATCAGCGCTGGATGGACAACTTCCAACCCAGCCGTCGTATGCCAAGTCACCGTTTTGCCAAATTGCCGCCTGATCTCCGGCAACAATATACGCGCTATCAACTTTTGGCTGGAACCCTGTCGTACCATTCACATCTGCCCAATAACACGGCTCGCTTGTTCCACTTCTAAACCAACCAGAGAATTTCTGTTTATCAATTTCAACACCAGCCCGATATTCACATGTTTTCTTAATCGGATCTTTGAAGTAAAAGTTCCCATCTTTTGTTGAAGCAAACTCATCACAAAACAGAGCTTCGTTGTCGCATAAAATTTCTCCGTATTGTTCTGGATCGTTTATAAAATACGCACTTTCAAACTTTTCAACTTTTTTCAAATCTTGGCTGTACTTTGGCGCGCCAACTTCGCGGCATCCTGCGACTTTTGCATCGCAATCAGCTTTTCCATTGTCCACAATGTAAACCGATCTGTCAGAAGGAGATAAAACTGTTTCTGGTCCAAACACGATTCCAAAATTTGTTATTAAATCGTTCGGCAGTTTATTTTCAAACGTTCCATCTAAATCAAATGTGCAATACGACCGGCCAGTGGAAATCGTGCAGTATGTTTTTCCGCCAACAATGCAAGCTGTGTTTTGGTTCACAAAAGCCGGTTTGGACAAATCGCCTCCAGTGCCTAGCGCGCAACGCGCGTTAAACACTTGGCTGTACGCTGAATCTGATTCAAATGTTTTATTAAACGCTTCGCACCCAACAACCGCTTCTGAACAAAGATTAGAAAATTG
>Ga0209211_10010608_pt1 | contig 11957 bp, 7 predicted proteins | sample RifGroA2_FD_183992 | JGI IMG/M metagenome (GOLD analysis project Ga0209211, IMG submission 183992) | Groundwater microbial communities from Rifle, Colorado, USA - Groundwater A2 (SPAdes) (version 2) | ecosystem: Environmental > Aquatic > Deep subsurface > Groundwater | place: Rifle, Colorado... | reverse complement strand
CTGTATTCCTTTTTTTATTAATATTGTGATGTTAATAAAATTGCCTCATTATGCCTCAATTAATAAAGTGCTTTTGGGGGAAGTTATTTTGAAAATCTTACTTACCTTACTCAAAATTTAAATTGTCAAGCAAAGCGATGCACTGAGTTTGTCGAAGTGTCGCAAAAAACATTTGTAATAAATATCCGATAACTCTTGGTTTCAGGTTATTAGGATCATGTATGAAATAAAAACAGAACGTAGATGACGCTGATTATTATGATTAAATATGATTTTGCCCCGCTATGCGGGGGCTTATCTGCGTACCCCGCAAAGCGGTGTCTGCGTCCTATTTTTAGGATATTAATTCATACACAATACTTAGTTTGGAGTTTTTAGTGTGTTGTAAAACAATGAACTACAAACCATAAACTTTTAACAGCTTCGAAAGCTATGTTCCGAAAACTTTTATTTGATAAACGATTGTTTTTCAATTATCTTTAATCATAAATAAATTGATTTATGAAATACATATTTGGAGCCGACAGAAAAATAAATGCTTGCCTCTTTTATTTTGACTTTTGTTAAGTCCATAAACTCAAAAATATGACATTTTATTTTTCTTATATTTTACCAACGGTCACTAAAAATTATTTTTTTCTCTCGTTTAATCGCCTTATATTTGATTAAAATTTTAAAGAATAGGTTTTTAGACGGACTGACGTTAGCGGTAATCCCCCCTATACCCAAAACTATTGACTTTATAAGCTAACGAAATACAACATATCAAATTAATTATTTATTTTTAGACCAAAAAAGAAAACTCGGAATTGTTAAAAGAATTAAAAAACAAATCGATAAATTTGCATTAACTAATGAAGATTTAGGAATTGCAACTAATTAATTTACTGGTAATTATAAAAACGTTAGTCAGAACCCTAAACAACAACAATGCAAATATCAAATTGATGATTATTAACATTAAATAAAAATTAAAAATGATACACGGAATCGCACCCAAAATTAATTTGACATACGCTGGATTTGATGAGAACGAACAATCAATTGTCAATAAATTTGCAAGTGATTGGTTTATTTCTTTTGCTAAAAGTCAGGATTTCAAATGTGAGCGATATGCATTTGTTTTTGCAAAACCATCTTTAACTTTAAAAGAAAAATTCTTAATAGGCAATGAGATTTTAGTGATAATGTTAAACTCAGTAGTATTTAATGATAGAGTCCTTGACTTTGTTGATAAAATATTATTTGAGTATAGAAACAGATTAGACACAAGAAAATTTATTCTTATTAGCAGAGACAACAATATAATTGCGAAAATTTCTGATTTGATTAAGAAAAATCCAGAAACAAGAATCATCATTCCTTATGCTTATAATGAAATTATAACTTCCAATCAAAATATTTGGGATAGGTTAAGGGAGCAGTTTTTTGGCAGAGATTTATTTGCGTTTGAATCTCCTTTGACTAATGAAACATATTTTTTTGGAAGAGAAGAAATAATAAAGGAACTTTATTTAAGATACACAAACGGACAACAAAGTGGACTCTTTGGGCTTCGTAAAATTGGAAAAACATCTGTTCTATTTGCATTACTTAGACACCTTAACATAAATCAGGATTATGGTTTCTATTTGACTTGTGAAGATCCCTCATTTCAAGAAAGACGATGGTATGAGGCATTAGAATTAATTATTCAAATCGTAAATGAAAAAATAATAGAAAAAGAGAACATTAATATTCCTTACAGTAAAGAAACCTTCACTCCACAAAATGCTTCTATTAAATTCAAAGAATACTTGCAAAAATTATATGAAACTCTGGGCAAAAAAAGGATACTCATTATTCTTGATGAAATAGACAAAATTTCTTATAGGACTGCATCAAAATCACACTGGAGAAATGGAGACGATTTTCTTTCCTTTTGGCAAGCAATTAGGTCAGTTTCGCAACAATATCCACATCTTTTTTCAATGTTAATAGCAGGAACAAATCCTTCTTTGATTGAAGTATCGCAAATAAATTCAACAGATAATCCGATTTATCGGTGGTTAACACCTATTTATTTGCCTCTTTTTGACAAGGAGAAAATAAAACAAATGGTATCTACAATTGCGAATTATATGGGGTTATCATTTGACGAAGATATTTATACTTACTTGAAAGATGATTACGGAGGACATCCATTTTTGATTAGACAAGTTTGTAGCTTGATTCATAAAAATATTAATACCCAAAGACCTCAAAAAGTTGTTGGTTTATTTTATCAATCAAAAAAAGATTTATTCGCAAGAAACCTGAAAGATTACGATGAATTAATTCTTCAGGTTTTGCGTGATTGGTATCCTGAAGAATACAAATATTTAGAATCGTTAACGCTGAATGACTATGCTAATTTCTTAAAAGAATCCAGCAACGCTTCTTCACATGCAATTGAACATCTTTTAGGTTACAACCTAATAGAAAAATATGCTGGTAAATTTTACATAAAAATAAATTCAGTATCTGATTTTATCAAAGAACATTCTGTAATCGCAAAAAATATAAACAATATTCAAGATAAAAGAAGTGAAATATCATCTCAAAGAAATAATATAGAAGAAATGTTAAGACAAATGGTCAAATTAATTCTTAAATCAAAATACGGAGTTACAGCAAGAGAAGAATTTTTAAAAGTCATTCCAAGCAATGGAAATAGAAAAGATAATCTAAGAGCACTTAATATTGACGAACTTTTTAATGGAGATAATGAACTCTACTTTGAAGATATTAGACAACATATTAATCAAAATTGGGAAGATTATAAAAATATATTTAATGGAAAAGAATTATTTGATATTTATATGCGAATCATAAATGTAAATAGGAAAGCAGATGCGCATGCAGGAAATATTGATGAAGTGGGTTTTGCAGCAGTATTGCTTGCATTAAATTGGCTGAGAATTAAAATCGAAAAATATCTAAAGTAGAGTTACTCAACAACAATGCTGACAGACAAAAATAAACTTCTTAGCGGTTTGACACAGCTTGCAAGAAAATGCACGGTGTTGGGTAGCTTCAAACGTCAGACTGTCTAAAAACATGCTTATTAACAAATTTAGATAAGTTGTTAATAATCAGACAAATAACTGTATTTTTATTTGATATTTGTTTGGTTTTCAATTATCTTTACAGCATAAATAAATTGATTTATGAAATACATATTTGGAGTCAACAGAAAACAAATACTTGCTTCTTTTATTTTGATATTTGTTAAGCACATAAGCTCAAAAATAAGACATTTTATTTTTCATATTATTTTAGCAAAGTTCTATGAAAAATATTTTTTGTTCGCTTAATCGTCTTACATTTGATTAAAATTTTATAAAAAATGGGTTTTTGGACAGACTGACGTTATAGGCAAGTAAAAATGACATAGCGAACAAACACTAAAGAGTTTGTCTTATTGCCTTGCATTTTAACAAATCGAAAGCTATGTTCCGAAAACTTTTGGATTAGGGCAATCTGAATTATACGAACATTCCAGCACAAATTGTTTCATTGGTGGTTTCGTCAACTAAAATTGCAGAACCTGTAATTCTGTTCTTTCGGTACGAATCGGCAAAAACAGGTTTTTGTGTGTGAAGTGTTATTCTGCCAATTTCGTTCATTGTTATACTTTTGTCAAGAGTATTTCGTTCAAGGTTATTGATATTTATTTTATATCTAACATCGTTCACAATACATTTTACTTCGCTTGAAGTATGACGAAGAATATATTTTCCTTTTATTTGTAAAGGTTTTGAGTTTAACCAGCAAAACATCATATCAATATCCTGACTAACATTCGGCACATTGTTTTCGCGAACAATCATATCGCCACGGCTAATATCAACATCATCTTCCAATGTCATTGTAACCGATTGAGATGCAATAGCTAAATCTAATGATTTTTCAAAAACGTCTATTGATTTGATTTTTGTAATAAATCCACTTGGCAAAATCTTTACAGTATCGCCTTTACGAAAAATGCCACTTGCAATACGGCCTGCATATCCGCGATAATCGTGATATTTGTCGTTTTGAGGTCTAATCACATTTTGTACAGGGAAACGCGCATCTAATAAATTCTGGTCGCTGCCAATATAAATTGTGTCGAGTAGCCACATTAATGTTGGACCATCGTACCATTCCATTGTTTTGCTACGTGTTACAACATTATCTCCATTTAAAGCAGAAATTGGGACAAAACGAATATCCTGAATATCAAATTTCCCTGCAAATTCTAAATACCGGCTTGTTATTTCCTGAAACCGTTCAAGGCTGTAATCCACCAAATCCATTTTGTTAATGCAAACAATAACATGCGGAATTTGTAACAAACTTGCAATAAATGAATGTCGTATAGTTTGTTCAGCAACTCCGTTACGTGCATCAATTAAAATAATTGCCAGATTTGCTGTAGAGGCACCGGTAACCATATTTCTGGTATATTGAATGTGCCCTGGAGTGTCGGCAATAATAAATTTTCTGCGTGGTGTTGCAAAATATCGGTAAGCAACGTCAATTGTAATTCCTTGTTCGCGTTCGGCACGTAAACCATCAGTTAACAAAGCTAAATTAACACGTTCTTCACCTCTTCCCAAACTGGCTCTTTCGATAGCTTCCATTTGGTCTTCGAAAATAGCTTTACTGTCATATAACAACCGTCCAATTAGTGTACTTTTTCCGTCGTCAACACTACCTGCTGTTGTAAAGCGCAGAAGTTCCATGTTTAAATATCCGTCGAATTTTTGTTCTTCCATATTATTATTAAGGATTTAGGATTTATGATTAAGGATTTATTTAAGATTAAATATTTTTTGATTTTAGAGTTTTAATTGATGCTGAGAAAATTGAAACCAATTCATTAGCTTCAATCATTAATGCTTTTAATTCAATAAGGTCGCATTTTATTTTTAATTCTTCAATAAATTCAAGCCAAAATAAACTTTCGTCGGCTTCTTCATCAACTACTTTTAGTTTATTTAAAAAATCTGCTGAAGATTTTCCTCTGCACGCTGCCCGATAATTTGCAGCAACAGATGAAGATGATTTTAAAAGTTGGAAATTAATTACTTCCATTTCTTTACATTTCTCAATAGATAATAGAAATTTAAACACCCTTACAGCAAACTTTTTAGTTCTATTTTTTAATTCTTCTTTATTCATTTTACGATTAAGGATTTAGGATTTATTTAAGATTAAATATTTTTTGATTTTAGAGTTTTAATTGATGCTGAAAAAACTAAAATTAATTCTCATTTACTATTGACATTTTTACTTCGTTATAAATCGTGATTTTGAAATGTCATATTTCGACTTCGCTCAATATGACAAAAATCCTAAATTAAAAATAACCTTCTTTTTTTCTATCTTCCATTGCGGTTTCGCTTCGTTTATCGTCGGCACGTCCGCCTCTTTCGGTAATTCGTGTAGCAGCAATTTCTTTAATTATTTCTTCTAATGTAGATGCCTTCGAAAGCGTTACCCCTGTGCATGTTATGTCGCCAATGGTACGGCAACGAACATCTTTTTCTTCAACTTTTTCGTTCGGTTTAAGTTGCATAAATGGAGCATAAGCAAGCCAAACGCCATCGCGGTTAAACACTTTGCGTTTGTGATTAAAATATAAATTTGGTATAGGAATGTTTTCTAACAATATGTACTGCCAAACATCCATTTCGGTCCAATTGCTTATTGGAAAAACTCTGAAATGTTCGCCAATGCGTTTTTTGCCATTAAAAATATTCCAAAGTTCGGGGCGTTGATTTTTTGGGTCCCACTGTCCAAATTCATCGCGGTGCGAGAAAAAACGTTCTTTGGCACGGGCTTTTTCTTCGTCTCTTCTGCCACCTCCCATTGCACAATCGAATTTATTTTTTTCGATGGCATCGAGTAATGTAACTGTTTGTAATTTGTTACGACTTGCGTTTACTCCGGTTTCTTCAACAACTCTGCCACTGTCAATTGAATCCTGAACTAAACTAACGATGCAGGTTGTACCAGTTTCTTTCATAAGCCCATCGCGATAGTCGAGAGTTTCCTGAAAGTTATGTCCTGTATCAATATGAAGTAAAGGAAATGGAACTTTTGCTGGCCAAAATGCCTTACGGGCAAGGTGAAACATTATTATTGAATCTTTACCTCCCGAAAAAAGCATGGTCGGTTTTTCGAACTGAGCAACAACTTCGCGAATTACATAAATTGATTCGTTTTCGAGTTCGCGTAAATGGGTAATTTTATAATTTTTCATCAATAACTGATTATATATTTATTAGTATTATTTTTTGCCACAGATTTCACAGATTATCGCAGAATTTATTTTTATACTTTGAAATGTCATGATTTGAGTTTTTTTTCTTTATGACCACACCCTTAATCTCCCGCAAGGGCGGGACAAGCTATCTCCAAAATAGAGGGAAAAATATGCAAAACTCAAATTATTTCCTTTTGTAGTAAAATTATAAAACTCTTTTTTCAGTGTATTCAGTATAATTTGTGGCAAAGCTTTTAATTTTTAATTTATTTTTTTTATAATTGGTAAAATGTTTTTGATTAATATGTTAACACATTCTGAAATACTTTTTTCTGATGTGTTAATTTCTAAAAATGCTTTTTCAGGTTCTTCGAAAGGTGCCGAAATGCCAGTAAAATCGGGAATTTCGCCTTTACGTGCTTTTGAATATAGCCCTTTAACATCGCGAGTTTCGCATACGTTAAGCGAAGTGTTTATATAAACAAGATAAAAATTTGAGTTGCCAATAATTTCTCTTGCTAAATTGCGTAAACTGTTTGTTGGACTTACAAAAGAGCTTATTGTAATAACTCCTGTTTCGATAAAAAGTTTATTTATTTCGGCAATACGGCGTATGTTTTCGTTACGGTCGGTTTCAGAAAAACCGAGATTTTTATTAATTCCCGTGCGAACATTGTCGCCATCTAAAAGTTTAATAAGATAACCTTTTTTGTGAAGTTCTTTTTCTAATTCAATTGCAAGTGTGCTTTTACCGCTTCCAGATAATCCTGTAAACCAAAAACATGCACTATGTTGCGAAAGTAATTTTTCTTTATCGCTTCGCGTAAGCATTTGAGCGAAAATGGGTGTAATATTTTCAGGTTTATTACTCAATAGTCTATAAATTTAATGGGGTAAAGATACAACGAATTTAAAAATAAAAAAATTGGATGTGGAAGGGGGGAAGAATTGGGGGGATTTGGGGTAATGTTGGGCGGTGTTAAATTTTTTTAGAATACGTAGAATTTATATTACAATTAATTTAATTGCTAATCACATCTTTAAAATTCAATGCCATAGTATAAATATCAATATTTGAATTTGACACTCTTTTATGATTTGATTTGTAGGTTTGTGTATAATCTTCAATAATACTAAATTCTTTTAAAACTTCATTATCAGATATTTTCTTTTTGATTTTGGAATTTAATAATTCTATATTTTCAGTTAAAGTGTTCGAAATATTATATGCAAGAAATCCTGCAATTTTAAGTTTTTCTGCGTATTTATTAGTTTTAAATCCTTCAATACCATCTGTTATAAAATAATTTAAATTGTCTAATCTTTTACATTCAATTTTTAAATCACAAGTATTATCTCCAAAAGTAAGTGAATATAAAACTGCAATATCTATTTTTGAGTTAGTTTCAATATCTTCTTGTTGCTTTTGTATTCTATAATCAAAATGCTTTGGAATATTAATCATATATTTTACCAAATCATTTGTTATGTAATTTTCTAATTGAAATCCTTTTATATTTATATATTTATTTTTACGTTTTTCAGGTATTAAATTTTGATATGAAATATAAATTACCCTATAGGCATCTTGTAAAATTAAATATAATTCATCATAAACCCAATTTTCTTTTATAATAACTCCTTCAATCTTTCCCATTATTTCGAAGTTAATTGAGATTTAAGCATTGCTTCTGTAAATTCAATAGCATCAAATCTCGCAATAGCTTTATGCCAATATTTATATTGATTTAATTTCAATACTGAAAAAGATTTGCTTTTTAATATTTTAACATCTTTTTGTATAAAAAGCTCATTACTTATTTTTTGAAATCCAAGACTTGCAAGAATTTCTAATTCATTATTATTTGATTCATTAATCCTTTTATCCTTATGTTGTTTTTTTTCAATATAAAATTCTATTGCTAAAATATTTTCTGATTGAAATATGCGTGTATTAATATAGCCCTTTTCACCTCCATTATGAAATGTTGAAAAATGTTCTTTAAAAATATTTATATAATCTGTTATTTCATTTTCTTCTACTTTTTTGTATGGTCTGTATAAATTAATATCATCACGTATATTTTTAAAAGGTTTATTTTTTGCTTGAAGAATAGGAATAGTGATTTTTTGAGTATAATCAATTAAATCTAATTCTGTTTTAGAAAGATTGTAAAGTTCATATATATATTGATTTAATTCTACTTCCTTTTTATTAAAAAGTTGTTGATATTCATTTATTTTTATATTACTAACAGGGAAACTATATTTATGAATTTCAATTAAACGTTTCAATTTTATCAGATTATTAACTTTTCCGTTTATTGTATTAATTAATATTAAAGGAAAAGTATATAATTCGCTGTCAAAAATTTGTTCTCTTTCAACACCTGTAGAAGAACCTGTCTGTAATATAAAATATGATAGTAATTCAGAATTAATTAATCCTAATAAATTTCTTAATATTGAATTTTCATTATAAGATTTTATTGCATAAATTGACTTTGTAAATACTGCATTAATATTTGATATTGATGCTACAAATTTAAAGTCTTGAGTTAACCCACTTTTCATAGCAAGAAAAGGAGATTTAAAAATTTCAGGATTACAAGCTCTTTCAACTTTTTTTTCAGTCCACACACTATTATAATTGAAGTTAATATAGAATCTTTGTAAATCACTTTCTCTTTTAGTAATTCTACTATTAGTTTGGATATATAGTTTATTTAATAAATGTTTTGCACTATTTTTTTTATTACCAACTTGTGCACCTTCACTACCCCAAATTAAATCAGTTTTTAATCTATTTTTTTTAGGTTTAGTAAAAATATCTTCAAAATTTAAAGGAAATTCTTTTTTATCCCTCAATCTTTTAATAAATTTATAATCCAAAATATGTCCATAAACTAAAACTTTCCACAACCAATCATTTTCAATTAATTCATTTTGGATTATTTCTTTATAATCATATTTTTCAATAAGTATTGATTTAAAAATTGCAAAATAAGGGTTCGGTTTTAATGATACATAATCAATAATATTTTCCTTTGTATTTCCTCCGAATGCATATTTATATTTTATTATTGCAGCAGGACCAACTGCATTTGTAAATATTTGATGACGTACAGATGATATTTCGAGAACATCATTAATTAAAAAATTATTCAAAAAATAATTTCTGTAATTAACAGCTTGAAGGTTATATAATAACTTACTGGTAATAATTATATGGCAAACAGTTTTTGTTGCAGAAAAATCTGATAAACGCAATAGAAATGCCTGTGCAAATTCTTTATTACTTATCTCAATTTTCACAGGTTTAAAATCACCTAAGTTTTTATTTTCACTTACCAAAAGTTCTTTTTTTTCTTTTGTTTCCTTTTTTGCCCGTTCTATACAATATTCTAAATACCTGCTACTTTTTTCAAGTTTACCCCAGGGCGGATTACCTATAATAAAATCTGGTTCAATTAATTTTTTATTTCCGAATATATCATTTAATTCATCACTAAAAACATCACGGTCATAAAAATTACCGGATATAGAAGGAAACTCAAAACCCTCAATATCTTTTGGATTTTCAAAATAATCTAACAAGGTAATAAACAATGAAAATTTTGCTATTTCAATTGCTTCTTGATTCACATCATTTCCGTAGATATTTTCAGTTAACAATTGTTTTATTTTTTCCTTAAACTTTTTGGATGATTTATCTGGATTTGCAAGTTCTATATATCTGCTTATAATTGTACGAAGTGTTTCACAGAGGAAGATGCCACTACCACATGTAAAATCAACTGTTTTGCATGATATTTTGTTGGGTTTTATTTGTTCTGAAATAAACGGTTTTACCGTTTGTGACAAAACATAATCAACCAAAAATGGTGGAGTATAAAAAGCTTTGTCGGTATCTTGTTTTTTGCCTAGAAAAGTTTCATAGATATTGCTAATTAATTCTATGGGAATAAAATCAAAATCGAAAACATTGAATAAACTTCCTTGGTGAGTCTTTATATCATCGCCTTTAAATAAATTTGACAATATTGCTAAATGACTTGTTTGAACTACATCCCTTTCACCATTTAAGGGTAAAATATCACCTTTAAATTTTTCTAATAAATATTCAAAAAAATTAAATAAATTATCTTTTTGTAAAATAAGTTTAGGTAGTTCTTCCTTTGTTAGTAATTCTTTTCCTTCCCCTATATAATCAAAATTTACTTTTCTGTCAATTAAATATCGTATGAAAATGAGTCTCCCTATAATCCTATTTGCATGTTTATCAATTAAAGGATTTTCTACTTTATTAATTAAAATTTCTCGTGCTATTTTAATATTTTCAAGAAGTTTAGTGTCAACTCTTGTGTTTTTTTTAAATACTTCATCTTTAGCATACCAAAGTTCTGAATTTACTATTTTCCAATAAGAATAATTATCAAGTTTTTGTTCATCTTTTATAGTTTTAATTGTTTCTAAAACTTGTAACAAACCAGATTTTTTGTAATGAAATCCATTATAAATATTTAATTCATTTGGAGTATTAACAAAAACAAGGGCAGATTTATTAAAGTTCCAAACGTCTCTTGATAACTTTTCTAATGTTTCCTTATCTATTTGCTTTGCGTAATCAAAAAACAACAAAAGAGGTTCATTATTGAATAGAAAAAAAGAATGAGGGTTTAGTTTCTTTAATGTATATTCTACTTTAAAGTTTGACTTATAATTTAATTCATCACCATCGTATAAATCTAAAAATTTTGTATTAGACGATATATGTGTGTTTTTTATTATAAATAATCCGTTTTCGAGATTAATTCCAAGTCTTTTATGTATATCGAAAATGGATTTCATTATTTTATATTCATCTATAATTTAAAATACAAATTTAATGTTTTCTACCTATAAAAAAATTCAATCAAACATAAAGCAATTAAACAAGATAAAAAAATATTTTTTATGAATTAAATCAAATCGGAATTTTAAAACACAAGTTGTACCGTGCAAAATAATTACATCCATTTCCTGTTATAAACATAAAGCAGTATTACTGTTAATGCTCCAATTCCCATTAGAACTCCGCCAAACATATATGGATGATAGGTGTTCCATAACAAATCGGTAAGCCCTGCTTTATCGGTATTTAGAATTTTTGTTGCAGAATCGAATAACTGCTCGTTCGAAAGTTTTTCGAACCGTAGCTGGGGTAACATTTGTTTAATCATTTCAAATTTATCGGAAAGTTTCAGGTAAACGCCACCCGAAATAAACCCTCCAATAAAATTACCTAGTGCTATGGGCAAAAACTGAGTTCCCATGTATAATGCGGCTTTGTCTTTGGGAGCAATTCTACCAATATATTCAAGGATTTTTGGAGAAAAGGTCATTTCGCCGATAGAAAAAACAAAAATGGAACTAATAACAAAAAACGGGTTACGTGTAATAACCATCAGAGCAAGTCCGATGGAATTAATAAATATTCCCATAATCATCGAAGACAATGGTTTGAAACGTATAACAAAGCTGCTTATAATTACCTGAAATGCCACAATAAAAAAAGCGTCCATGGTAATAATTTTTTCAGTTAAAATATGCCCGTCCGAAGTACCAATAACCTTTGCCAAACCGGGCCATAAAGCATATATTGAATTATACATCGGAGCAGTATCAACCCATTGTTCGATAA
>Ga0209211_10010607_pt1 | contig 11957 bp, 13 predicted proteins | sample RifGroA2_FD_183992 | JGI IMG/M metagenome (GOLD analysis project Ga0209211, IMG submission 183992) | Groundwater microbial communities from Rifle, Colorado, USA - Groundwater A2 (SPAdes) (version 2) | ecosystem: Environmental > Aquatic > Deep subsurface > Groundwater | place: Rifle, Colorado... | reverse complement strand
TTTTGCTTTTGAGAATCCAAATTTAGTGAATATATGCTTGATAACAATCAATTCTTCATCAACTTTTAATTTTTGTGAAAGTTCTTTTCTGATATCCTGCCTTGATGGTGTTGTTCCTTCATAGACAAGAGCTGCTGTTATACGTGTTCTTGATAATAATGGTGTTTCTTGTTTTTTCTGTATTTCCATATCCATAAAAAATCTCACTCCAATTATTTTATTTCTATGCTTTAATATCATATGATCTGATAAAATCACTTTACTTTGATTGCATATTCTCCAGGATGCGTCATATTTACTTGTTTTGCAATAAATGATTTATTTCCATTTAAAACCATGATTCTTCCCTGCCAGCCATTAGCGAAATTGCTATCTTTGCATACAGGACATTGCTGTGCTTCAACAAACAATTTGCATCGCTTACATATTTGTTTTTTCATAAAACATCTCACTCCGAATATGATTAGGTTGTTATTGGATTATAATAATTTTATTTTTATTATTTTTTCTCTTTTTTAGGTGCTGGTTTTGCAGCAGTTTCTTCTTTCTTTTCAACAGGTGCTTCTTTTTCCCACTCTAATTTTCCAAGCCCTTGCTGCCTCATAGTCAATCCTAATTTTGGATTAGTTAATTCTTTAAAGCTGATTGCAATAATTCTTGCTCTGCATAAATCTGCAATTTTCAAAACTCTTTTTGTTTCCTTTCCGCTTAATGTTTTTTCTTTAGTGAATGAAACAAAATCATCCATAGTCTGTGATATATGAATCATTCCGTCGATTGGACCAATGTTTAAGAATGCTCCAAATTCAGCAATATCTTTGACTTTTCCATATACTACTTCTTGTAGTTCTGGTTTGAATATGATCACTTCAAATACTACTTCATGAAATGTAGCCCCGTCGCCATGAATGATTATACCTTGGCTTACTTCACCAATATCTGAAACATCTATAACAATACCTAGTTCTTTAGAGATAAAACCATCATATTTCTTTTTTATCTGTTCAATGATTGCTGTCTTTACATCACTGCCAAATGCAGAAGGTGGTATTCTAATGTGATCTTTTAATTTTGTTCGATAAAACATATTTTTTCCTCACTGTATTTTTAATCTTATTTATTTTTATCTTATTTTTAATTGCAAATATTTCTTTTGTCGGAGTATGATGTACTTTTTAAAGTTTTTGCGCAATGCAATATCCTGCGTTGCTATTATATATTCTTTATATTTTTCAGTTAATTCCTTAAGGATTGTATCAGCATACATTTCTTCTGGATATTCTTGTGTGTCAATCACTTCAATTTGATGTTTGTGGACCAATTCAAGAGCAACTGTTGCTGCTACTTTATGTTTTCCTTTATTTGTTGTTTTTATCTTTTCAAGCTCATGTATTGTTTTATCCAATACTAAAAGCTGATATGGAAAGTGGCATATTCTGCTTAATTCCTCAAAAATATCAACATGTAACTGCCCTGGAATCAGCAGAAAATTAGTATCAAGTATTATTTTCTTGCTTTCTGGCATTTATTATTACGAAAAACAGCTCATTTATAAATGTTATGGGTGTTTTTTATACCTTTATCTGGAATTTGCTAAATCTGATAGAGACTAGGCTTACAATTATACTATAAACTGTTATTATTATCAGTAAACTCGCTATAAGAGAAGATTGTATAATTGTTTGGTTTAGCAGAAGAAAGAATCCAATAAGTATTATATCAATTTCTTTTGCCATCATTAAAGTAATCTGCATTTTTGCAGCAGTGCTATAATCATTTGGAAGCAAAATAAAGCAGGCAATTAGCCTTATCAAAATATATGCTATAAACACAATAAATGCCTTTCCATAGAATGATATCTCATAAGGTATTTGTATATAAAAGCTTAAGAAGACAAATAAGAATACATACAATAGATTATTATATATTTTTGTAACCATGTTCTTTTCTTCTTTATGAGTAAGGTACATATTTCCAAAGAAAGTAGACATTATAATTACTGCAACAATTCCTGATCCTTTCAAAGCTTCAGTTAGTATATAAGTTGCAATGATTACACCGAATAGAAATACAAACAATAGTCTGCTTTTCAGCAATCCACAAAAGTATTTTGAAAGTATTATTCCAATAACAACACCTGTGCCAATACCTATGATCATCTTTATAAAAAATGTTAAATAAGGCAGTGTAATCATAATTGCTGAATCTTTTATAACAACAGCTGCAGCAAATGCTCCAAATATACAAGCAAGAGCTACTGTCAATGCAGGTGAGATAATTGATTCTGTTTCTAAATAAGACTGTATTCTTGTCACAAACCATTTTCTGTCTTGTAATTCAAATAAGCTATAAGAAGTTGCGCAGATTAATACTGCTGGAATTAATGCTGTAAATATATTTTCAATTGAATAAAGATATTTTATCAGAAAAGTTATTGTTAGACTGCTTAATACAATTACAAATAATGTTACTTTAAGTGAAGCAGTATAAAAGTAATCAGAGTGTTTAATCTTTATCTTAGCATATATCTCAAACAATAAAGCTATTACTGCAATTGTTATTAGTAATCTTCCCAATTCAATTGGTAAAGTTACATTGATCAATGAGACAACTCTATTCATTATTAAGCCTGCAAGAAGTATATATAATAATAAGGGATATTTTAGCTTTTTTGTTAAATGAATAATTATAGTTGGTATTAAAAGCACTATTGCCAACAATACTAAATAATTAGTTTCCATGCTTAACCTCTTTTGTCAAGAACCACTGGTCAATAAACCAGTGGCATGCTTATCGATAACACCTAAGGTGGTTCTTGACGCTTACGAATTCCACCACCTGTCAATAGACAAGTGGAATTCGTCTTGTTTAAATCTTTACTAAATATCACTTCTTCTTTAAATTTCTCCTATATAAATTATTCTATATAAACATTTCGAAAGCATAAACGATAAATTTATATATTACGTTATTCTAAGAAAATCTCATTATGGAAAATAATAATATCATCAAAGTCTTAGTTGCAATAATTGTTATATTTATTATTACAACAGTTGTTCTTAGCGTAAAGATGTTTAATCCAAGTATTACTGGAAATGTAGTAAAAGGTGCAACTGAAGGAACAGCTACAGATGATAAATCTTCAGGAAGTTCTGGTGGTATTCTAAAAAATTTTCCTTTAAAGGATAAGAATGGAAAGTCTATAACAGAAACATTAGGTGTAAAATCAACTGCAACTGTCTCAAACAAAGATACAATTAATAATCTAATAGAGCTAAAATCAGTTTCTAAAAATAAAGACACTGTAAGGATTGCAGAATTAGTTACATTAGTCAATAGATATATTGATGAGAATAATGATAATAACTTATTAGAAAGCTGGCAAAGAAATGTTGTAGGTTGTGTCTATAAAAGCAGTTGCTCTGATACAGCATATCTGCAGGTGATTGATGCTGTTGCATCTTCTAATCTTGATGAAAAAAATAATATTCTAATGCATGGTGTAGTAGAAACTGCTAATCTATGGAACAATCCAAATCTTGTTATTTTCTCAGATTCTTTAGCAAGCACAAATAGATTAGTTAAAGAATATGGCAATGCAAATATTAAAGATCAATGGAATACTTTAGTTGCATGTAATGGTCAATGCACAGATTACATGGACAAAGTGTTTGGTTTGGTGAAGACTATTAATTCTAATAGTAATTAATCTTGATATTATTTAACACTATCAATAACATCATCAACAATCTTTTCATAATTCTCAATCTTAGATTCTTCTGATTCAATTCTTTCAACTGTTGATGTTGTTGCAGGATTTGCAGGGCCAAGCACACTGCACATTTCTGGACCTTTAGAAACTTCATACGTTTTAATTTCTCGTGCGATTGCAATTGTTTCGTTCTTATTAAATGAAAGCAATGGCCGAAGGATTGGCATAGTAACTGCGCTTGTAATAACGCTCATATTATCTAATGTCTGCGATCCAACTTGTCCAAGATTATCTCCTGTGATCAAATAACTGCATCCTTCTTGCTGCGCAATTTTCTCTGCAATCCGCAGCATCAATCTTCTTGTGATTATATAGAAATATCGATGGCTGCATTGTTTTGCTATCATTGCTTGAATATTGCCAATATGAGCAGCAATAAACTTTTCGCAACCAATCATTTCAGCTAACTTTCTCGATTTTACTTCTGCTGTATTGTCTGTAAAAGGTTCTAATGAGAAATGCAGTGCAATCAGAGAAATATTTTTTTGTTTTGCTAAGTACCCAGCAACAGGACTATCAATTCCGCCAGATAACAAAAGTATTGCTTTCATTTTTATACTAAAATTTAGTTCTCTTTAAGTAATTTTCGTAGTCGTATTGTCTAATCTTAAAAATCATTTTATACAAAATGATTTTTAGTACCAATATAAAGAGTTTTTGCCATCTTTGAACTTAAATGGCTTTTTCATCTGTTTCTTTTCTTCTTTTGTAAGTGCTATGGTTGTAAAGTATTTTTTGACCATTTATCTATTAACCCCAATCTCTATTTATAAAGATTGTGTCGAAAAATTATTATTTCTAATAAAATTTATAAATACCTGAATATTCTTCACTATAGTTAATTCACAATAGTGAACTGTCAAGAACCACTTGTCAATAGACAAGTGGCATGCTTATCGATAACACCTAAGGTAGTTCTTGACGCTTACGAATTCCACCACCTGTCAATAGACAAGTGGAATTCGTCTTGTTTAAACAGAGTGATACAATGAATCTGCAATTAACCTTACCGCAAGAGATTGAAGTGATGTACATAATTCCAACAATAAGAAGATACTTTGCAGTTTACATGAAAGAGCAAGGCAAATCACAAAAAGAGATTGCATTATTGCTTTGTATTCGAGAATCTACTGTAAGCCAATATATAAATGAAAAACGTGGTGTATTGGCAAAGCTTAATGACTGGATTCTGGCAGAGATTAAAAAGTCAGCAGCAATAATAAAAACAAAAGAAGATGTTATCAAAGAAATGCAGCGTATTTTAAAAAAGATTCGAACAACAAAAGCAATCTGTGATATCCACAAGCAATTTTCGCACATTCCTGTCAAGTGTAATCCGCATAAATTAGGTTGTAGCAATGTATATTCATAAGTTTGTCAGCTGAAGATATTAAGACTAAACAAAGTGATACAATGTCTAGACAATTAATCCAGATAAATAGAGAAATGTTTGACCACAAAAATAAAGAACGTTTTGTAGTGAAAGCTCCAGAAGGGATTACAGAAGAAGTTGTGCGGATGATCTCTAAAAAAAAGAACGAGCCAGAGTGGATGCTGCAGAAAAGGCTGCGAGCTCTGCACTTATTCAATGAGATGCCATTGCCGACATGGGGGCCAAGTCTGGCAAAACTAAATCTCAACAAAATTACTTATTATGCACAAACAGATGAAAAAGCAGAAGCTAATTCCTGGGAAGATGTTCCTGAAGACATAAGAAAAACATTTGAAAAACTAGGGATTCCTGAAGCAGAGAGAAAATCATTATCAGGTGTTGGAGCGCAATATGATTCTGAAGTTGTCTATCATAATCTTAAAAAACAATGGGGAGAAAAAGGAGTTATTTTTGAAAACATGGATATAGCTGTAAAAAAGTTTGAGCATACATTGATTATAGTCGATAAAAATGCAGAAGTATCGTACATCGAGGGATGCTCAGCCCCATATTATACAAAAAATAATCTTCACGCTGGCTGTGTAGAGATTTATGTAATGGAAAATGCAAGAGCTAGATATTCAAGCATTGAGAACTGGAGCAAAAATACTTATAATCTAAATACAAAGCGGGCCATTGTTAATAAAAATGCTACAATGGAATGGGTAAATGGCAATATGGGCAGCAATATAACTATGCTTTATCCATGCACTGTTCTTAGAGGAGAATATGCAAGAGCTGATTTTACAGGCATAGCTTTTGCAGGCAAAAATCAGAATCAGGATACTGGCTGTAAAATGATACACTTGGCAGAAAATACATCCTCAACAATAAAATCAAAAAGCATAAGCAAAGATGGCGGGATTACAACCTATCGTGGTTTGTTAAAGATAATAAAAGGCGCAAAGAATGTTAATTCATCTATCAGATGCGATGCTTTGCTGTTAGACGATATTTCAAAGACTAATACAATACCAAGAATATCTGTAAAAGAAAATACAGCTGATGTTGTTCATGAGGCAACTGTCGGAAGGATAGATGAAGAATCTATATTTTATTTAATGTCAAGGGGAATATCTGAAGAAGAAGCAAGGAAGATGATTGTCTCTGGTTTTATCGAACCAATAACAAAACAATTGCCAGGTGAATATGCAATAGAACTCAATCGTCTTATAGAGCTTGAGATGGAGGATTCAATTGGATAAAAAACAATCAGTTTCAAAACAAGATGCTCTTATAAAAAGTGGAGTTGTGATTTGTCCTATTGATAAAGCAAAAAATAGATACAGATTGATCATTGAACAATACTTTAGTGATATAGAAAATGATATTATTGATGACAACAAGACAATTTTTGTTTATATCCCTAAGAACTTTAGTTTAAGCATTCCATTGTTTTTACCAGACTATTTTGCAGACTACCCTGATATTTCAGGTTTTAGCAGTATATTGATATATGCAGACAATAATTCAAGATCTATTATTATTGAAGATTATCAGAGCAAGAAATATGATAAAGACTTAACTGTTGTGAAAAAAGTTGTTTTAGAGAAAGATGCAAAGCTTAGTTATCTGATCTTACAGGATATCAGCAGAAATGTATGCTTAAACTGCAACACAAAGACAGTGTTAAATAAAAATGCTGATTTAAACTGGATAAACATTGAATTTGGAGGCAGAACAACAAGACAAAACTTGTTGTTTGAGCTGGATGGAGCATCTTCAAAAGCCAATATAAGCACATTATTTTTAGCAGACAATAATCAATGTTTTGATATCTTAGTCAATGTTGTTCACAATGTGAAAAACACAAGATCAAGAGTTATCTTAAAAGGAGCAGCGCTTGGCAGTTCAAAAGCGCTTTATAAAGGTATAATAAATATAAAAGAAAAAGCTAGAAATTGCAATGGCATTCTAAAAGAAGAAGCGCTTCTTCTTAGTGAGCAGGCAGAGATTGAGTCAATTCCAGTTCTGTATGTAAACAATGATGATGTTAAGTGCAACCATAGCGCTTCTATAAGCCAGATAAACAAAGAAAAGTTATTTTATCTGCAGTCAAGAGGATTGGACGATAAATCAGCAAGGCAGATTATTGTACATGGATTTTTTAGGAGCATATTAGATGAGCTGGATGCAGAAGCTATTGACGCAGAAGCTATTGGCGCAGAATCCATTGATGCAGAGAATATTGATAACCATTTAATAAGGAAGACTATAGAGAACATTAATAAGATAATAAAACAAAAGATGAGCTGAATGAGTTGATAAATATGATAAACAACATAAAAAAAGATTTTCCATTGTTGAACAAAAAGATAAATAACAAGCAAATAGTATATCTTGATAATGCAGCAACTACACAAAAGCCTGATGCTGTTATTTATGCAATAAGTGATTATTATAATAAATATAATGCAAATGTATATCGTGGAATCTATAAGATTAGCGAGGAGGCAACAGTAGAATATGAGCTGGCGCATGCGAGAGTTGCTGATTTCATATCTTGCCATAAGGAAGAGATAATATTCACTAAAAATACAACAGAAAGCATAAACCTTTTAGCATACTCATTCCTGAACAGCACTCTTCTTATAGGAGAAATAAATAAAAATGATAACAAAAAAGAGAGTAAAGAAGACAATAAAGAAGAAAATCTATTTATCTTAAATAAAGGTGATGAGATTCTTCTGACAGAGATGGAGCATCATTCAAACTTAGTGCCATGGCAGCAGCTTGCAAAAAAATTAGGATTAAAGCTTAGGTTTATGAAGATTGATAAAAAAGGTAAATTTATTATCGACAAAAGATTATTCACAGAAAAAACAAGAATCGTTGCAGTAACACATGTATCAAATGTTTTAGGAACAATCAATGATGTTAAGAAGATTGTAAAGCTTGCTCATATGCAAAATGCTCTTGTTGTAGTAGATGCAGCACAGTCAGTTCCGCATATGCCTGTCAATGTGCATGAGCTTGATTGTGATTTCATGGCATTCTCTGGCCATAAGATGCTTGCTTCAACAGGCATTGGATGTTTATATGGGAAAAAAAAACTGCTCGAGAAAATGCAGCCTTTTATGTACGGTGGAGGCATGATTCATCTAGTTGATTGTGAAAACGCATCATGGAATAACTTGCCAATGAAATTTGAAGCAGGAACTCCCCCAATTGCAGAGGCAATTTCAATGACTGCAGCAATAGATTATCTCACAAAACAAGGCATGAAAAATATACGCAGGCATGAGATGGAATTGACAACATATGCACTTGAGAGGTTAAAGAAGATAAAAGGTCTTGTGATCTATGGCCCAGATACTGCAGAAGAAAGATGCGGTGTTATATCATTTAATCTAAAAAATATCCACCCTCATGATATTGCAACTGTGCTTGATAAAGAAAACATTGCCATTAGGGCAGGAAACCATTGCAGCCAGCCATTAATGAATGCTTTGCAAACAAACGCAACATGTAGAGTGAGTTTTTATTTATATAACACATTTGATGATATTGATAGATTAGTTAAATGCTTGGAAAAGGTGAAGAAAATATTTAGTTAAAAGATTTTTGGAAATTAAAAATTTTACGAACGAAGTGAGGAAAATTTTTATGGATATATACATGGAAGAAATAATGGATCATTACAAAAATCCAAGAAACAAAGGCAAGATTAAGAAAGCAGATTTTACATTAGCTGATTCAAACCCATTATGTGGAGATGAACTAGAGATTAGTATAAAACTAGAAAAAGACCAACAAACTGTGAAAGAAATAAAATTCACAGGCAAAGGCTGCGCAATTTCACAAGCATCAATGTCAATATTGTCAGAATATTTAATAGGTAAAAAACTGCAGCAGATTATTGCTCTCAAAAATGAAGATTTGTTTAGATTGCTTGGCAATATTCAATTATCAGTAATGCGGGTAAAATGTGCATTGCTTGGATTAAGAGCAGTACAAAAAGCGATTGTAGTTTATAAAATAGGTAAGTAGTTGGTAATAAATAGTCATAGTAAACTACCGACTACAAACTACTAACTGATCATGGTGAAAATATGGAATATGATCTAATTGTTGAAAACTTAGAAGTAAGTGTTGATTGTAAAAAAATTCTGAAAGGCATAAGCTTAAAGATAAAAAAAGGAGAAACAGTAGTATTGATGGGGCCAAATGGTTCTGGAAAGTCAACATTGGCATATACAATCATGGGGCATCCTAAGTATAAGATAGATTCAGGCAAGATTATCTACAAAGAAAAGGATATTTCAAAAATAAAGCCAAATGAAAGGGCAAAGTTAGGTATTTTTTTATCATTTCAATATCCCTCAGAAATCTCAGGAGTAACTCTTTCAAACTTTCTCAGGACAGCATACACAGCAGTAAAAGCAATAAGATTAAGCTTTACAGATTTCAGGAAACTTCTAAAAGAACAGATGAAATTGTTAAAATTAGACGACACATTTGCAGATAGATCTCTTAATGAAGGTTTTTCAGGAGGAGAAAAGAAAAAAGCTGAAATATTACAATTAGCATTGCTTGAGCCATCACTTGCATTATTAGATGAAACAGATTCTGGATTAGATATTGATGCATTAAAAATAGTTTCAGATGGTGTTAATACTGTCAAAGCATCGCACAAACAAATGTCGGTCTTACTGATAACGCATTATCAAAGAATTTTAAATTATATTCATCCAAACAAAGTCTATGTTATGCTTCATGGTAAGATTGTCATGGAAGGAGGCAATGAATTAGTAAAAGAATTAGAAGCAAAAGGCTATGATTGGATAAGAGAGAAAGTTGAACATAAAGTTAGATTGAAATTGATTTAGAGTATAATATAGATCTAACATATAAATCTAACTAGCTCAATCCATCAACATTTTCAAATTGCATCTTATCAATGTTAAAAGCAAAAGTAAAACAAATTTAGTAAAATCTATAAACACTGCAATATCTAACATAAATTATGCAAAAAAATCAACTGAAGCATATCTACTTAGATTACGCAGCAGCTACTCCTATAGACAAGGCTGTAACCAAAGAGATGCAGAAGTATCAGACTATCTACGCAAATCCAAGCAGTATACATTCTTTAGGAAAGCAAGCAGAAGATTATATTGAAGATTGCAGAGAAAGAATTGCTAAGATTTTAAACTGCCATTCATCTGAGATTATTTTCACATCAGGAGGAACTGAAAGCAATAATCTTGTATTGCATGGTATGAAGAAAGCAGTAAGATTAATCATAACAACAGCAATTGAACATCAATCAATTCTCAAGACAACAGAATTTCTCAAAGATGAAAAATTAACATTAATAGTTTTAGATGTAGGTAGAAAAGGAAAGATTGATTTAGGACAGTTAGAAAGCTTGATTACACCAGAATGTTTAGTTTCTATTGGATATGTAAATAATGAACTAGGCACTGTCCAAGAAATCGCTGCAATCTCAAGAATAATTCAGAAGAAAAAGAAAGAATTTGGTGCAGATTCAATCTATTTCCATACCGATGCATGCCAGGCAGAATTTCAGCTGTTAAATGTGAAAAAACTTGGTGTAGATATGCTTACATTAAACTCATCAAAGATATATGGGCCAAAAGGAGCTGGATTATTATATGTCAAAACTACAACTCCAATAAAGCCATTATTTTTTGGAGGTCAGCAGGAGAAAGATCTAAGAGCAGGCACAGAAAATCTGCTGGCAATTGTTGGACTTGCAAAAGCTTTAGAAATAAATGAGGAAATCAAACAGAAAGATAAAAAGAGGATAATTCAGCTTTACAATTACTTTCAAAAGCAGCTTAAACAAATAAAAAATATTACTATCAATTCTCAATATTCTCACATTTTAAGCATAACAATTGATGGATGTGATAGCCAAATAATATTAAATTATCTTGACCAAGAAAATATCTATGCCTCTGCAGGAAGCGCATGCACAGCTGGAAACAATGAACCATCATATGTGTTAAAAGCAATTGGATTATCAACTGAAGAAGCAATAAGTACAATTAGATTCTCTTTAGGGAGGGATACGACTAGAAAAAATATAGATTTTGTTGTCAGAAAACTAAAAAAGATAGTTGATAGATTAAGAAAGATTGGATAAATCTCTCTTACTTTCATAACTTATATAAATTCTAATCTAATATAACCTATTCTATGCAGAACAAACAAGCAAATAATCAAGCAATTGAAGGGATTCAACTCATTGATACAATCAATCTACCTACAGCAATGTCTAGCCAAACAAAATTCTATCTCTTTAAAGACAGCAAAGATGTTATTAGTGTCTTAGCAAAAGGCGATGTCTCTGGCAAGGAAAATGTTTTAGTGCGTGTCCATTCAGAATGTTTATTTGGAGATCTGCTTGGTTCTTTGAAATGTGACTGCGGCAGACAATTGGAAAAAGCAAAGAAGCTTATGAAAGTTGAACCTTTGACATTATTATTTTACTTAGGACAGGAAGGAAGAGGTATTGGCTTGAAAAACAAAGTCAAAGCATATAAGTTGCAAGAGCAAGGTCATGATACAATAGATGCAAACACATTGCTTGGTTTCAAGCCAGATATGAGAAGTTATGATTCAGTCGGAAAGATTCTGAAACAGTTCTTCAAGATTGATTCAATACGTTTATTGACAAATAATCCTAAGAAGATAGAAGAGATAAAAAAAGCAGCAATTGCTATCAAACAGATTCCTTTAATCACACCATCAAATAAACACAACAGAAAATATCTCACAACAAAA
>Ga0209211_10010605_pt1 | contig 11957 bp, 5 predicted proteins | sample RifGroA2_FD_183992 | JGI IMG/M metagenome (GOLD analysis project Ga0209211, IMG submission 183992) | Groundwater microbial communities from Rifle, Colorado, USA - Groundwater A2 (SPAdes) (version 2) | ecosystem: Environmental > Aquatic > Deep subsurface > Groundwater | place: Rifle, Colorado... | reverse complement strand
GGGGAGGAGAGTTCGTTTGCGTTTGCCTGTTTTCTCAGGTTCAACGTTTGATTCCATCCTCACGGAGTTACCATGACTTACTCCTTCACCGAGAAGAAACGCATCCGCAAGAGCTTCGCCAAGCGCGCCAGTGTGCTTGACGTCCCCTACTTGTTGGCGACCCAGTTGCTGTCTTTCAAGGATTTTCTGCAAGACGGGGTTGCTCCCGAGCGGCGGAAAAACGAGGGGTTGCAGGCTGCTTTCACCTCAATCTTCCCGATCGTTTCCCATTCCGGCAATGCTCGCCTGGAGTTCGTTAGCTACATGCTCGGCGAGCCGGCATTTGATGTGACCGAGTGCCAGCAGCGCGGGTTGACCTTTGCGTCATCGCTTCGAGCGAAGGTGCGCCTGGTCATTATGGACCGCGAAGCTCCGGATACCGTGAAGGAAGTCAAGGAGCAGGAAGTCTATATGGGTGAAATGCCCTTGATGACGACCAATGGTTCCTTCGTTATCAACGGCACCGAGCGCGTTATTGTTTCCCAGTTGCATCGCTCGCCGGGGGTTTTCTTTGAGCATGATCGGGGCAAGACGCACAGCTCCGGCAAGCTGCTCTTTTCGGCACGCGTGATTCCTTATCGCGGCTCATGGCTGGATTTTGAGTTCGATCCGAAAGATACGCTATTTTTCCGGGTTGACCGTCGCCGCAAGATGCCAGTTACGACACTGCTCAAGGCTATCGGTATGTCGTCTGAGGAAATTCTCGCCCAATTCTTTGAGTTCGATACCTTCTTGCTGTCCAAGGAAAAGGTCGAGTTCACGCTGGTTCCCGAGCGACTGCGCGGTGAAGTAGCCCGCTTCGATTTTGTTGGGCCCGATGGCAAGGTCATCGTAGCCAAGGACAAGCGAATTACGGCCAAGCATATCCGTGATATAGGTAGTGCTGCGATCACTCAGATTACCGTTCCAGAGGAGTTTCTGGTCGGGCGCGTCGTTGCCAAGAACATCATCGACAAGGCGACGGGCGAAATTGTTGCCAATGCCAACGACGAAATTACTGATACCTTGCTTGCCAAGCTGCGCGAGTCGGAGATCTTTACGATCGAGACCTTGTACACCAATGAGCTCGATCGCGGATCGTTCATTTCGAACACCCTGCGTGCGGATGAGACGGCGACCCGCCAGGCTGCTCGTGTTGCAATTTACCGCATGATGCGTCCGGGGGAGCCGCCGACGGAAGAGGCTGTAGAGATCCTTTTCAACGGCCTCTTCTATTCTGACGAGCGCTACGATCTGTCCGGTGTTGGTCGGATGAAATTCAATCGCCGTTTGGTCCGCCCCGACGTCATTGAATACAAAGTCATGCTCAAGGGGCTGGCTTCCAAGGCAGAGGCTGCCTTGAAGAATCTGGCTGAAGTCTCCGGCTTCGCCCTATCGGCAATTCAAGACCTGGTCGGCCTGATGCCTTATGGCGCCCGCGCCATGGTTGAGAATGTGACGTTGGCCGAAGCAGAAGCGCTTGCTGCCAAGATTAAGCCCCTCGGTGCAAACATCGAAGTTCGCGAACAACTGACCCTGTCGCCACGCGATATTGTCGAGGTCATCAAGATTCTCGTCGAACTGCGAAATGGCCGTGGCGAAATCGACGACATCGATCACCTTGGCAATCGTCGCGTCCGTTCTGTCGGCGAACTGGCTGAGAACCAGTTCCGCGCTGGTTTGGTTCGCGTTGAGCGCGCTGTCAAGGAGCGTCTGTCGCAAGCTGAGTCCGACAACCTGATGCCGCATGACTTGATCAACGCCAAGCCAATTAGTGCGGCGATCAAGGAGTTCTTTGGCTCCAGCCAGTTGTCGCAGTTCATGGATCAGACCAACCCGCTTTCGGAAATTACCCACAAGCGTCGCGTCTCGGCCCTTGGTCCGGGCGGTTTGACTCGCGAGCGCGCCGGTTTCGAAGTCCGCGACGTGCATCCGACCCACTACGGACGCGTCTGCCCGATCGAAACTCCGGAAGGCCCGAACATTGGCCTGATCAACTCCTTGGCCTTGTTTGCTCGGGTCAACAGCTATGGCTTCATCGAAACCGCCTACCGCAAGGTGGTGGATGGCAAGGTGACCGACCAGATTGAATACCTGTCGGCTATTGAAGAAGGCAACTATGTCGTTGCCCAGGCTAATGCTTCGCTGCTCGATGGTCGCCTCTCCGATGATCTGGTCACTTGCCGCGAAAAGGGTGAAACGATTTTGGCCGAACCGTCACGCGTTCAGTACATGGACGTTGCGCCGGGCCAGATCGTCTCCGTTGCCGCTTCGCTGATTCCGTTCCTTGAGCACGATGACGCGAACCGCGCGCTGATGGGGGCCAACATGCAACGTCAGGCAGTACCCTGCCTGCGTCCGGAAAAGCCGCTGGTTGGTACCGGTATCGAACGTACCGTTGCGGTCGACTCGGGTACGGCTGTTGTTGCCTTGCGGGGTGGCAAGGTTGACTATGTGGATGCAGCCCGCGTGGTGGTTCGTGTCAATGACAACGAAGCCATCGCCGGCGAAGTCGGTGTCGATATCTACAATCTGGTCAAGTACACCCGTTCCAACCAGAACACGAATATCAACCAACGTCCGCTGGTGCGCGTCGGTGACCATATCGCCAAGGGCGACGTGGTGGCTGACGGTGCTTCGACCGACAAGGGCGAACTGGCGCTGGGTCAGAATATGCTGATCGCCTTTATGCCGTGGAATGGTTACAACTTCGAAGACTCGATTCTGATCTCTGAGCGTGTCGTTGCAGAAGACCGTTACACCTCGATCCATATCGAGGAACTGACGGTTGTCGCTCGCGATACCAAGCTTGGTCCTGAAGAAATTACCCGCGACATCGCTTCGCTGGGTGAGTCGCAGTTGTCTCGCCTTGATGACTCTGGCATCGTTTATATCGGCGCCGAAGTTGAAGCAGCTGATGTCCTTGTTGGCAAGGTTACGCCCAAGGGCGAAACCCAACTTACGCCGGAAGAAAAGCTTTTGCGCGCCATCTTCGGCGAAAAGGCATCGGATGTTAAGGACACCTCGTTGCGCGTGCCGTCAGGTATTGCCGGTACCGTTATCGACGTCCAGGTGTTCACCCGCGAGGGAATCGAGCGTGACAAACGCGCCCAGTCGATCATTGATGAGCATCTGCGCCACTACAAGCTCGATCTGGCTGACCAGATGCGTATTGTTGAACGTGATGCCTTTGCCCGGGTCGAACGGCTGATCCTTGGCAGAAAGGCTAATGGCGGCCCGAAGAAGCTGGCCAAGGGTTCTGTCGTCGAGAAGTCATATCTCGACGGAATGGACCCGCATCACTGGTTTGATATTCGCCTTGCCGACGACGATGTCGCTCAGCAACTCGAGCAGGTCAAGGATGGCCTGGAGCAGGCGCGCAAGGATTTTGACATCGCCTTCGAAGGTAAACGCAAGAAGCTGACCCAAGGCGACGAATTGCCGCCCGGTGTCCAGAAAATGGTCAAGGTCTATGTGGCCGTCAAGCGCCGCTTGCAACCAGGCGACAAGATGGCCGGTCGGCACGGGAACAAGGGTGTTGTTTCCCGAATCCTGCCGGTCGAGGATATGCCGCACATGGAAGATGGCAGTCCGGTCGATATCGTGCTGAATCCGCTCGGTGTGCCGTCGCGGATGAACGTCGGTCAGATTCTCGAAGTTCACCTCGGTCTTGCTGCCAAGGGCCTCGGCCACAAGATTGGTGCCATGCTGCGCGCTCAGTCGAGCGCCAAGGAAGTTCGCGGCTTCCTTGACGAGATCTACAACTCCAGCGGTAAATCCGAGAGTCTCGAGGAGTTGAATGATGCTGAAGTCATCGAAATGGCTGGAAATCTGACCAATGGCGTACCGTTTGCGACACCGGTTTTCGACGGCGCCAAGGAAGAGGAAATCAAGGCCATGTTGGCAATGGCCGGTATGCCGTCCTCCGGTCAGATGACTTTGTTTGATGGCCGCACAGGCGAGGCTTTTGAGCGTCAGGTTACGGTTGGCTACATGCATTATCTGAAGCTGCATCACCTGGTCGACGACAAGATGCATGCCCGTTCGACCGGCCCGTACTCGCTGGTTACCCAGCAGCCGCTGGGCGGCAAGGCACAATTCGGTGGTCAGCGCTTCGGTGAAATGGAGGTGTGGGCACTCGAGGCATATGGTGCATCGTATGTGCTGCAGGAAATGTTGACCGTGAAGTCCGATGATGTGAATGGCCGCACGAAGGTGTACGAAAACATCGTCAAGGGCGAGCACAGGATCGACGCCGGCATGCCGGAATCCTTCAATGTGCTGGTCAAGGAAATCCGTTCGCTGGCGATCGATATCGATCTGGAACGTTACTGATTTAGGGCTGGGAGTTAAACGATGAAAGCATTGCTCGATCTATTCAAGCAGGTAACGGCGGAAGAGGAATTTGACGCGATTACCATTGGTCTCGCCTCGCCCGAAAAGATCCGTTCCTGGTCCTACGGCGAAGTAAAGAAGCCGGAAACCATCAATTACCGTACCTTCAAGCCGGAGCGTGATGGCTTGTTCTGCGCCAAGATCTTCGGGCCGATCAAGGACTACGAGTGCCTGTGCGGCAAGTACAAGCGCCTCAAGCATCGTGGCGTCATTTGCGAGAAGTGCGGCGTTGAAGTGACGCTGGCCAAGGTTCGTCGCGACCGTATGGGTCACATCGAACTGGCATCGCCGACCGCCCACATCTGGTTCCTGAAGTCCCTGCCGTCCCGTCTTGGTATGGTGCTCGACATGACGTTGCGCGATATTGAGCGCGTCCTGTACTTCGAAGCCTACGTCGTGACCGATCCAGGCATGGTCAGCAACCTCCAGCGCGCCCAGTTGCTCACCGAAGAGCAGTATCTGGAAATGATGGAAGAGCATGGCGACGAGTTTGTTGCCTACATGGGTGCCGAAGGCATCCGCGAACTGCTGCGCAACCTCGACCTCAATAGCGAAGTCGAATCCCTGCGCGCTGAACTCGAAGTCACCGGTTCTGAAGCCAAGAACAAGAAGTTGGCCAAGCGTCTGAAGATTCTCGAAGGTTTCCAGAAGTCGGGTATCAAGCCGGACTGGATGATCCTCGAAGTACTGCCTGTGTTGCCGCCGGACCTGCGTCCGCTGGTCCCGCTGGATGGCGGTCGCTTTGCAACTTCCGACCTGAACGATCTTTATCGCCGCGTCATCAACCGTAACAACCGTCTGAAGCGTCTGCTTGAGCTCAAGGCTCCGGAAATCATCGTGCGCAACGAAAAGCGCATGCTGCAGGAGTCGGTTGACTCCCTGCTCGACAACGGCCGTCGCGGCAAGGCGATGACCGGCGCCAACAAGCGTCCGCTCAAGTCGCTGGCTGACATGATCAAGGGCAAGGGCGGTCGTTTCCGTCAGAACCTGCTCGGCAAGCGTGTTGACTACTCCGGCCGTTCGGTCATCGTGGTCGGTCCGCAGCTTAAGCTGCATCAGTGCGGCCTGCCCAAGCTGATGGCCCTCGAATTGTTCAAGCCCTTCATCTTCCACAAGCTGGAAGTGCTTGGCTACGCGACGACCATCAAGCAAGCCAAGAAGATGGTTGAAGGTCAGGAACCGGTGGTCTGGGACATCCTCGAAGACGTCATCCGCGAACATCCGGTCATGCTGAACCGCGCGCCGACGTTGCACCGTCTGGGTATCCAGGCATTCGAGCCGACCCTCATCGAAGGCAAGGCCATCCAGTTGCACCCGCTCGTTTGCGCGGCATTCAACGCTGACTTCGACGGCGACCAAATGGCCGTCCACGTGCCGCTGTCGCTCGAAGCACAGATGGAAGCCCGCACCCTGATGCTGGCCTCGAACAACGTGCTGTCCCCTGCCAACGGCCAGCCGATCATTGTGCCGTCGCAGGACATCGTGCTTGGGCTGTACTACGCCACCCGTGAGAAGATCAATGGCAGGGGTGAGGGCATGTACTTTGCCGACACCAACGAAATTGAACGTGCCATGGCTGCTGGTCAGCTCGACGTTCACTCGCGCATCTCGGTCCGTCTCAAGCAATACGAGACTTCCACGGTCGACGGGGAATTTGTCGAAAAAATGGAACGCGTCGAGACGACTGCGGGCCGTGCGCTGCTTTCCAAGATCCTGCCGAAGGGCCTGCCGTTCAAGTCCATTGATCGCGCCCTGAAGAAGAAGGAAATTTCCAAGCTGATCGACGAGTCTTTCCGTCGTTGCGGGCTCAAGGAAACAGTCGTCTTCGCCGACAAGCTCATGCAGAACGGCTATGCGCTGGCTACCCGAGCCGGTATTTCCTTCTGCTCGGACGACATGCGCGTCCCGGCCAAGAAGTACGAAATCATCGCTGAAGCCGAGGCGGAAGTTAAGGAAATCGAGACCCAATACACCAATGGTCTGGTGACCAATGGCGAGCGCTACAACAAGGTTGTCGATATCTGGGGGCGCACCGGTGACCAGGTAGCCAAGGTCATGATGGACGAACTCGGCCACGAAGAGACCGTTGATCGCCATGGCAAGAAGGTCAAGCAGGATTCGTTCAACTCCATCTATATGATGGCCGACTCCGGCGCCCGCGGTTCCGCCGCCCAGATTCGTCAGCTGGCTGGTATGCGCGGCCTGATGGCCAAGCCGGACGGTTCGATTATCGAAACACCGATCACGACCAACTTCCGCGAAGGCCTGAACGTTCTTCAATACTTCATCTCGACCCACGGTGCCCGTAAGGGCCTGGCCGATACCGCGCTGAAAACCGCAAACTCCGGTTACCTGACGCGTCGTCTGGTTGACGTAACGCAGGACTTGGTCATTACCGAAGATGACTGCGGTACCCGTAACGGTTTTGTCGTCAAGGCATTGGTCGAGGGCGGCGAGGTCATCGAAGCGTTGCGCGAACGTATTCTCGGTCGCGTCGTCGTTGATGATCTGGTCGATCCCGAAACCCAGGAATCGGTGATTTTTGCCGGTACGATGCTGGACGAAGATCTGGTCGACTTGATCGACAAACTGGGCATCGACGAAGTCAAGGTCCGCACTCCGCTTACCTGCGACACGCGTTACGGCCTGTGTGCCCAGTGTTATGGTCGCGATCTTGGCCGCGGCACGATGGTCAATGCCGGTGAAGCAGTCGGCGTTATCGCTGCCCAGTCCATCGGCGAGCCGGGTACTCAGCTAACCATGCGTACCTTCCACGTGGGTGGCGCCGCTTCCCGTGCTGCCGTCGCTGACAAGGTCGAGGGCAAATCGGCTGGTGCCGTCCGCTACAGTTCCAATATGCGCTATGTGACCAGCGCCAAGGGCGAAAAAGTCGTTATATCCCGTTCCGGCGAAGTGCTGATCGTCGATGATCATGGCCGCGAGCGTGAGCGTCACAAGGTGCCCTACGGTGCCATGCTGTCGGTCGATGAAGGTAAGGCTGTCAAGGCCGGAACCAAGCTTGCAACCTGGGACCCGCATACCCGTCCGATCATCACCGAATACGCAGGTACCGCCCGTTTTGAAAATGTTGAAGAAGGTGTCACTGTCGCCAAGCAGGTCGATGATGTCACAGGTCTTTCGACTCTGGTGGTTATCGACAACAAGCGTGGTGGCAAGGCTGCCGTCAAGGGGCTGCGTCCGGTGGTAAAGCTGCTTGACGAGAACGGTCAGGAAGTCCGGGTGGCCGGTAGCGATCACACCGTTTCCATCGCCTTTCAAGTTGGCTCGATTATCTCGGTACTCGACGGACAACAGGTTGGCGTTGGCGATGTGTTGGCACGTATGCCGCAAGAGTCTGCCAAGACCCGCGACATTACCGGTGGTCTGCCGCGCGTTGCTGAACTCTTCGAGGCTCGTACCCCGAAGGATGCCTCGGTGCTGGCCGAATACACCGGCACAATCGGGTTCGGCAAGGACACAAAGGGCAAGCAACGCCTGATCATCACTGATCTTGACGGTACTACCCATGAATACCTGATTCCGAAGGACAAGCATGTGCTGGTTCATGATGGCCAGGTCGTCAACAAAGGCGAGAAGATTGTCGAAGGTGAACCGGATCCGCACGATATCCTGCGCTTGCAGGGAGTTGAGGCTTTGGCTCGCTATATTACCGACGAGGTCCAGGATGTCTATCGTCTGCAGGGCGTGAAGATTAACGACAAACATATAGAAGTAATCGTTCGCCAGATGTTGCGTCGCGTCGCCATTACCGAGCCGGGTGACACCAAGTTCATCAAGTCTGAACAGGTTGAGCGTGCCGAACTGTTGGCTGAAAACGATCGGGTGATTGCAGAGGGCAAAATCCCAGCCATTTTTGAACACATGCTACTTGGCATTACCAAGGCTTCGCTGTCGACCGACTCCTTCATCTCAGCCGCCTCCTTCCAGGAGACGACGCGCGTACTCACCGAGGCTGCAATCATGGGTAAGCGAGACGAGTTGCGTGGCCTAAAGGAAAACGTCATTGTCGGGCGCCTCATTCCGGCTGGTACCGGTTTGGCTTATCACCGCAGCCGCAAGGCTCAGGTGGCAAGCGAAGAGATTGCAGCGGCGTTTCCGGTCGACGAGGTTGTTGTGGAAAACGCAACGCAGGGAAGCGATCAGGACCTGTAAGTCTGAATACAACCCCCGTGTCTCGTTGACATGGGGGTTGATCGGCCATAGAATTTATGGTCTTTGTCGGCGGAGGCTAATCATTGTCTCTGCTTTGGATAACAAAATAGCCGTCGTGTACCCGTTTTCGGTGCCCGGCCGTTGAAGGAAGTTTGATATGCCGACCATTAACCAGCTCGTGCGCAAGCCGCGCGTAGCCGAAAAGGCCAAGAGCAAGGTTCCTGCTCTCGAAAAGTGCCCCCAGAAGCGGGGCGTTTGCACCCGTGTTTACACCACGACGCCAAAAAAGCCGAACTCCGCACTCCGTAAGGTATGTAAGGTTCGTCTGACCAATGGTTTTGAAGTCATTTCCTATATTGGTGGTGAGGGTCATAACCTACAGGAGCACTCTGTGGTCCTGATCCGTGGTGGTCGTGTCAAGGACTTGCCAGGTGTGCGTTACCACACCGTGCGTGGTTCCCTTGATACGCAGGGTGTCAAGGATCGTAAGCAGTCCCGTTCCAAATACGGGGCCAAGCGTCCGAAGGCTGCTTAATAAAAATAGTGGCTTAAGTAAGTGGCCGCCCTTATGGGCTGTCTGGAGAGGCCGGGAGGGTAAAACCCTAGCCCGGCTTTTCAACTGAATCGTGTTAAATAGAGGTCAATATGCCCCGTCGTCGTGAAGTACCCAAGCGTGACATTCTGCCGGATCCGAAGTTTGGCAATGTCGATGTTTCCAAGTTTGTGAATGCAATCATGCAAAGCGGCAAGAAGTCTGTTGCCGAGCGTATTGTTTATGGCGCATTCGATATCATCACCAACAAATCCGGCAAGGATCCACTCGAAGTGTTCGCTTCTGCAATGGCGAACGTTCGTCCGATGGTTGAAGTGAAGTCCCGCCGTGTTGGCGGTGCCAACTACCAGGTTCCGGTTGAAGTACGTCCGGCTCGTCGCGCCGCGCTGGCTATGCGCTGGCTGCGTGAGTCTGCCCGCAAGCGTTCGGAGAAGTCCATGGGGCAGCGCTTGGCTGCCGAAATGCTGGAGGCTGCTGAAAATCGCGGCGGCGCAGTCAAGAAGCGCGACGAAGTGCACCGTATGGCTGATGCCAACAAGGCCTTCGCTCACTTCCGCTTCTAATTTTCAAAGGGCTTTAACGTGGCACGTAAAACTCCCATCGAGCGCTACCGCAATATCGGTATCAGCGCCCACATCGACGCCGGCAAGACGACGACGACCGAGCGTATCCTGTATTACACGGGTGTTAATCACAAGATCGGCGAAGTCCATGACGGCGCCGCAACTATGGACTGGATGGAGCAGGAGCAGGAGCGCGGTATTACAATTACCTCGGCTGCAACTACCTGTTACTGGAGTGGTATGGACAAGCAGTTCCAGCCACACCACATCAACATCATCGATACTCCGGGGCACGTGGACTTTACTATCGAAGTAGAGCGTTCGATGCGCGTGCTTGATGCTGCCTGTATGGTTTACTGCGCGGTTGGTGGTGTTCAGCCGCAGTCGGAAACTGTTTGGCGCCAGGCCAACAAATATGGCGTGCCGCGCCTTGCCTTTGTGAACAAGATGGACCGTTCCGGGGCCAATTTCTTCCGTGTGGTTGATCAGCTTAAGCTGCGCCTGAAAGCCAATCCTGTTCCTATCGTCATTCCCATCGGGGCTGAAGATAAGTTTGAGGGTGTGGTTGACCTGATCAAGATGAAGGCTATCTACTGGGATGAGGCGTCGCAAGGTATGAAGTACGATGCCCGCGATATTCCGGCGGAATTGGCGGCTGATGCAGCAAGCTGGCGCGAACAAATGGTCGAGGCGGCTGCTGAGGCTTCTGAAGAGCTGATGAACAAGTATCTGGAAGAGGGTGAGTTGTCGGAGGCTGATATTATTTTTGGCCTGCGTACGCGTACTATTGCCTGTGAGATTCAGCCGATGCTGTGCGGTACAGCGTTCAAGAACAAGGGTGTTCAGAAAATGCTGGACGCCGTGATTGAGCTCTTGCCCTCGCCGATTGATATTCCGCCGGTCAAGGGTATTCTTGAGAATGAATCGGAGGGTGAGCGTCGCGCAGCAGATGACGAACCGTTTTCCGCGTTGGCCTTCAAGATCATGACTGACCCGTTCGTGGGGCAGCTAATCTTCTTCCGCGTCTACTCTGGCGTGATCAACTCGGGTGATACGGTTTACAACCCGGTGAAGGGGCGCAAGGAGCGTCTCGGCCGCATTCTGCAGATGCACGCCAATCAACGTGAAGAAATCAAGGAGGTGCGCGCTGGCGACATCGCTGCTGCCGTCGGCTTGAAGGAAGCCACCACCGGTGACACGCTGTGCGATCCCGCCAAGGTCATTACCCTTGAGCGTATGGTTTTCCCGGAGCCGGTGATTCACGTTGCCGTCGAGCCGAAGACCAAGGCCGATCAGGAAAAGATGGGCTTGGCTCTCGGGCGTCTGGCTCAGGAAGATCCGTCCTTCCGTGTGCGCACCGACGAAGAGTCTGGCCAAACCATCATTTCCGGCATGGGCGAGTTACACTTGGAAATTCTCGTCGACCGCATGCGTCGTGAATTCAACGTCGAAGCGACTGTCGGTGCTCCGCAGGTTGCTTACCGCGAATGCATTAAAAAGTCGGTCGAGCAGGAAGGGAAGTTTGTCAAGCAGTCCGGTGGTCGTGGTCAGTTTGGCCATGTCTGGCTCAAGATTGAGCCGAACGAGGCTGGTAAGGGCTATGAATTTATCGACGCAATCAAGGGGGGCGTTGTTCCGCGCGAATTTATCCCGGCGGTAGATAAGGGATTGCGAGATGCGGTTACTAGCGGCGTTCTCGCTGGCTTCCCGGTCGTCGATGTCAAGTTTACCTTGTTCGACGGTTCGTACCACGATGTTGACTCCAACGAAAATGCTTTCCGTATGGCCGCTTCGATGGCCTTCAAGGAAGGTATGAAGAAGGCTAGCCCGACGCTACTCGAGCCGATGATGGCCGTTGAGGTCGAGACGCCGGAAGAATATATGGGTAATGTCATGGGGGATCTTTCTTCGCGTCGCGGCATAGTTCAAGGCATGGAGGATCAGGTTGGCGGTATTAAGCTCGTCAAGGCTGAAGTCCCTCTTTCTGAGATGTTTGGTTACTCGACCTCTGTTCGTTCGTTGTCGCAGGGGCGTGCAACCTACTCGATGGAATTCAAGCACTACACCGAGGCGCCGAAGAATGTCGCCGAGGCTGTCATTAACAAGAAGTAATTGCTGGAGAACCGATAATGGCTAAGGAAAAATTCGAGCGTACCAAACCGCACGTAAACGTCGGTACGATTGGTCACGTTGACCATGGCAAGACGACACTGACGGCTGCGATCACGACGGTGCTGGCTGCCAAGTTCGGTGGT
>Ga0209211_10010603_pt1 | contig 11963 bp, 10 predicted proteins | sample RifGroA2_FD_183992 | JGI IMG/M metagenome (GOLD analysis project Ga0209211, IMG submission 183992) | Groundwater microbial communities from Rifle, Colorado, USA - Groundwater A2 (SPAdes) (version 2) | ecosystem: Environmental > Aquatic > Deep subsurface > Groundwater | place: Rifle, Colorado... | reverse complement strand
CGGGACCTGAACCATATAATCCTTCTCTTGGGGTTCCTCCTAAGAAAACATTAAAATCTTGGTTTGCAACATTAAAGGTATAAGCTGCTTCAAAATATAAAGAATAATAGTTGTCGCCATTTGCATCTTTATCAGCACCATAAAAGAAAATACTAGATGTAATTTGTATGGGTAATTTAAAATTGCCAATAACTAAAGCTGCTTCGTAAGAATGTCCTGTTGTTTCATTATCATACTGAAAATATCTATTTCTCGAAGCTGTTTCGTCCATTAAAAAGTAATCCCAGACCGAAACACTAAAATACTTAGCAGAATAAGTTATAAATAAATCAACTTCGCCGTAATTTGATGAATTACTATACGAACCCCATGCTCCAAAACTAAAGTTTTCGTTAGCATTAGTATAAGCTAAATATGGTTGAATACTGGGTGTTGAACAATATAATAAACCACGCCATAAATATCTATTTACAAAATCAACACTTATATCTATGTTTCCTTTTTTTTGTTCGTTTTCCTGCGCATAAGATTCAGTTGCAGATACAAAAACAAATAAAATTATCGTGATTAACGAATAAGTAACTTTCTTTTTCATAGTATTTTATTTAAATTAAACTTTAGATTTAAATTTATTATTTTTATAAACATTAGAAACTTTCATAATTATCATCAAGTTTATTATCGTCTAGCATGTTAATATCCACACCTCTTGATTCATATTTAGAATTTACTACCTGACTAAAATTAGTGTGGTCTAATGATTTTTTAATTTCTACAGTATTACTAGTTGATAATGTTTCTTTATTTAATTCCATACCCGTTTTAAAGTAAGCTATTGTTTCTTTTAATTGTTGTGCCTGGCTTGCAAGTTCTTCAGCACTAGTTGCTAACTCTTCAGATGCTGCAGCATTTTGTTGGGTTACCTGATTAAGCTGCTGAATGGCACTATTTACCTGATCGGCTCCTGAATTTTGTTCTAAACTGGCTGCAGTAATTTCCTGAATTAGTTTTGCTGTTTTATCAATTTCGGGAGCTATCTCGTCCATTAACCGGGCAACCTGATCGTTCGATTTTACGCTTACACGTGATAATTTTTCTATTTGATCTGCAGATATTCGGCTTCGTTCGGCTAATTTTCTTACTTCGCTTGCAACCATTGCAAAACCTTTCCCATGTTCCCCTGCTCGGGCTGCTTCAACTGCAGCATTCAATGCCAGTATATTTGTTTGAAAAGCAATATCATTAATGATTGAAATTTTTTCGGATATATTATTTACTGCTTCGTAATTCTCTTCCGATGATGTTTTCACTGTATTCATTCCTTCGGCAGCTTTTTTCGATATTTTATCGGTTTGTTGAGCATTATCGGCATTTTGCTGGATATTCGAAACCATCTGCTCCATTGATGATGAAACCTGCTCGGCCGACGATGCTTGTTCACTGGCTCCTTGTGATAGTTGTTGCGAACTTGAACTCATTTGCATACTCAAAACTGCAATCTGATCGGTGCTTACATTTATTTCTGAAATTATATTGCGAAGATTTATTACCATTTTATTTAACGAATCAACTAATTGACCTACCTCATCTTTTTGATTAATATCAATAGTTGCCTGCAAATTTCCGGCAGTAACCTGAAGTGCAAACTCTACTCCTTTTTTTAATGGTGATGTTATATTTTTTGAGATAAAAACCAAGAGTATAAAAAAAACTAAAAGAGCTATAGCTATACTCACAAAAATCAATTTTTTAAAACTTTTTAATTCAACGAAAATATAGTCGTCTGTAGCAACTACACCAATATATGCTTGAGCAACATTGCTATATTTATAGTATAAATATTTTTGTGATTTTGATTTATCATAGAATTTTACTTTTTCTTCTGAATCTTGATTTTCATTAATAACCTGAATTAATTTTGAAGCTTCTTCATATTTATATTTATCGTTTGGTTCAATAATAAAATCACCTTCTTTTGATATTATAAAAGCATATCCATCGGTATAAATTGATTTTGAATGAAAAAGGTCTCTTATTACATCTATATTATATTTAGGTGTACTTGTATATAATATGACTTGTAATTTTTCTTTAATATATTGTGCACTATAAACACCTATTCCTTTATTTTCATCATTAAAAATTGATTCATAATACAAACCATTTTCTTCAGTTTGTTTAATAATTTCTGAATCAAATGGAATTATATCGCCTATTGAATATTTTTTATTATCGGAACTTGAAATACAAAGAAAACCAACTGATGTTTTTTGAAACAAAACACAATTTGTTTGTGTATTATTTTTGATAGAATTTAACAATGTAGTATTTCCAAAAAGGGGTATATTTCCAGAATTCAATGCTTCTATTGATAATCTTCTTAAATCTTCATTTAGAATTATTTTTGCATCTGCATTTAAAAACCCATTATTGAAATTATACGTTTCATTTTTACAAATCATTTGGTTTGTAATTTGATTGTATTTAAGAATTTGTTTCTGAAAATCAAGCACATGATGATTAATATTTTCATCAAAACCATTTATCATATCAATAATTAAGTTGTTTGAATATTCTCTAATCCGCATCTTATTTTTAATAAATGCATATGTTCCCAACATAGAAACTATTAAAAATGTTATCGACATTAACATCAGATTTAACCGGAACCCTATTTTAAAATCATTCATTTTCATAATAGAATTTTTTTCTTTAGAAACACTTTAAAATATTACAAACTACATTTCAGATTTATTAGTCTCAATATTTTTTTTATTAAAAAATTCAATGTTTACTTTAAGTTTTCCAGCCTGAAACTCCAGTTGCTGAGCCGATGCAGCTAATTCTTCTGATGCTGCAGCGTTTTGCTGAGTTACTTGATTTAGTTGTTGTATAGCACTATTTACTTGTTCTGCTCCTGAATTCTGTTCAAGACTCGACGAAGCAATTTCCTGAACCAGTTTAGACGTTTTTTCAATTTCAGGTGCTATTTGTTCCATTAAAAAAGCAACTTCCTCGTTCACTTTAACACTGGTTTTCGATAATTCGTCGATTTCCTGAGCAGCAATTTTACTGCGTTCTGCTAATCGTCGAACTTCGTTTGCAACAACAGCAAATCCTTTTCCATGCTCGCCTGCACGTGCTGCTTCAACTGCTGCATTTAATGCAAGAATATTGGTTTGAAATGCAATTTCATTTATTATGGAAATTTTCTCGGCAATATTATTTATCGAATTTCTGTTTTGCAATGCAGATCCTAATACAAACCTCATTCCTTCTGACGATTTTCTTGACATTCTTTCGGTTTGAACTGCATTAGTAGTATTCTGATGAATATTAGCAACCATTTGCTCCATAGATGATGATATTTCTTCAGTAGATGCTGCTTGTTCATTTGCTCCTTGTGAAAGTTGCTGAGAACCTGAATTTATTTCCTGACTGGCAGAAGCAATATTGTTTGAACTAACATTTACCTGATCAACAATATTCCGAAGTTGAACAACCATCTTGTTTAATGATACAGCCAACATTCCAATCTCATCTTTTTGGTCAATTTTAAAATTTGCCGATAAATCTCCTTCAGAAACTTTTTGAGCAAACTCAATTCCATGATTAATATTAGTTACAATTTTTTTAGAAAACCATGTTATTATTGCAAAGAATAATAAGATAGCAAGAAATATTGCAAACATTATCGAAAATGCTAATTTCTTAAGAGAAGCAAACAAACCGCTTTTATCAAAAACAATTGTTATATAAAAATTGTACTCTGGAATATATTTAAAATACAAATATTTTATTCGTCCAGAATCTGTTTCAGGCCATTTAATTTCAAACTTTTCTGATTCGGAATTTTTATGAATTAATTCCTTAAAAAACATAAAATTTGCAGCACTTTCACCTTGCATATCGGGGTGGTATAAATAATACCCATCTTTTTGGATTATAGATACAAAACCATCGTCGAAATATGTTTTCTTTTTTAAAACTGTTGATAAATATGATGATTCAATATTTTCATTCTGTAACATAATCATTCCTACAATTTCTCCATTAACCCATAATGCATCGCATGCCAATAAAAGATATTTGTTATTTACAGATTTTGAATATATATAACGTTCTCCATTTTCAATTTTCTGAATTTCTTCTGATGTTAAAAGGAAAGTGTTGTTATATTCAAATATTGAACTTGATTTATCAATATTTGATGCAATTAAAAAATAACCATCTTTTGTTTTTTGGTATATCGATAATTTATTACCGGTTAATTTTTCAATCTGATTACAAAAAACTGGATTATTATTTAAGCCATTTTCATTTAATTGCCATTTAAAAACCTTATAAATTGCTTTTTTTCCTTGGAAAATATCTTCTGTTTCAATTGATATCTCTTTTTTTATGCGAAGATTATTTTCGGAAAGTAAATTGCTTGTTAGGTTAAGCGCGTCGTTGATGTTAACTTTTTTGGAATAAGTATGTTGGCTAATTAATTCGGATATCTGGTCAAGTTGAGAAAATATAAATAAATCAGTATTCTGAGTGATAACTCTTTTATTCACAATAAAAGTTTCGAACCCTAATAATGATATTACAAAAAATACAGCTAAGCCGACCAGTAATTTTAATCTAAATCCAATTTTCAGGTCATTTAATGATTTCATAAAGTTCCTTTTGAGTATTTTAAAAATATTTTTTAAGCTTCATCCGTACTTTCCATAACCATAATTAACTCATCAGAAGAAAATACTTTGTCCATATCTAGAATCATTATAAAATGTTCTTCAATTTTGGCAACGCCTAAAATAAATTCCGATTTATATTTACTTCCTAAGCTTGGAGGTGGTTGAATCTGTTCGTTTTCAATTTCAATAACCGAAACAACAGAATCTACAAGAGCCCCAAGCTGGATGGTATCATTATCCATTAAAATATCCATAACTACTATACATGTATTTTGTGTATATTCTGTTGGAGTCATACCAAACTTTATTCTGGTATCTATAATTGGTAAAACTGTTCCGCGAAGATTCACAACCCCTTTCATATATTCGGGCGATCTGGGAACTGGTGTAATATTTATCATTTCAAGTATATTTAATACTTTGCTCACATGAGCTGCAAATTCATCATCACCCAGTTTGAATGATAAATAAGAATTTATTTGGGATAGAGAATCAATATTCATAGTTTCCTCCTCTAAATTTTATTTGTTAGTTCAATTTTTTTTGAAAATTTTTTAATCATTTTATTAGAATCCAACACTAATGAAACTGTGCCATCTCCTAATATGGTTGCACCTGAAATAATTTCCTGATTTTTATATAATTTGCCAAGAGATTTAAGTACCGCCTGATACTCACCAATAACTTCATCTACAACTAATCCAACCATTCCATCTTCATATGTAACAAGTATTACTCTTTCGTTTAAAGGATTTTCAGAATTATAATCAAGCTCTTTTCGTAATGAAAAGAAAGGGTATTGTTTTCCGTCGAGTACAATAAGGTTGTTAAATTTATCAGCAATATACTCATGTACTATTACGTATATTTTATTAACCACCGATAGTGGGATAATATAAAAATCCTTATCAATTGAAACCAGTAGTCCATCTATTATTGATAAAGTTAAAGGAACTTTAATTGTTAAAGTTGTTCCTTTATTTATAGCAGAATCAATTATTACATCGCCTCTAAGTTCATTAATCTTTCGTTTTACAACATCCATTCCAACACCTCTTCCCGAAACATCGGTAACATTCTCGGCAGTTGTAAATCCAGGAAGAAAAATAAGGTCGTAAATTTCTGTATTCGATAAAACTGTGTTCTCAGTAATCATTCCTTTTTGAATAGCCTTTTTTCTAATTTTATCGGCATTAATTCCAGCTCCATCGTCAATTATTTGAATTAGAACATTTGTTCCAGAATAAAATGATTTAAGAATTATTTTTCCTTGTTCTGGTTTACCCAACTTTTTTCTTACTTCGGGAAGCTCAATTCCATGATCGAGACAATTTCTCAAAATATGTAATATTGGATCGGTTAATGTTTCAATTATTGTTTTATCAAGTTCTGTTTCTGCCCCTATAGCTTCAAAAACAACATTCTTTTTAAGTTCATGTGATAAATCTCTAACCAATCGTTGAAATCGCGTTAACATGGTTTCAATAGGAATAAGTACAATATCAAAAGCATTATCGCGAATTTGACGAGAAAGCTTTTGCATATTTTCAACAATTGTATTTAGTTCAGGATTATTTGATTTCTCAGCATATAATAAAAGTCTGGCTTGAGTTGTTACTAGCTCACTAACAAGATTCATCATATGATCAAGTTTGTCAGAAGAAACCCTGATACTCGAAATTGTATTTTCTTTTGCACTAACCTTAATTGGTTCGCTTTCTTTATTTTTTTCAATTTTTTCTATAGCTTGTTCTGATGAGCCATATTTTTTAACTAATTTATTTATTTCAACTATTCCAACATCTTTTCTTTCCAATGCCAGTATAGCTACATTTTCGATAAAGTTTTTATTTATTGTAAGATCTTCATTTGCAATTTCGTTAATCTCAAGTTTACATTGATCTTCAACAAAAATAAATACATCAGATATGCTGTTAATGTCAGACTCTGTAGCAAGTATTACTTCCCAATAGATATAACATTTATGAAAATCGAATGTATCAAGTGGAGGAACTTTATTAAAATGAGCAAATGTTTTGCTATTGCCTAGAGAGTTTATTTCGTCTAATAAATAAAGTGGATTTGTACCATTTGCAAAAATATCGTGATTCGGTTCGAAATAAACATAATATGACTTTAATTTTGAATCAGAAACGTTTTGTTTTATATCAGATTTATCTGGTTGGAAATTAGTTTTATTCTGAATAAATTTTGCAATTCGTGAAAAAAGATCTTCATGATTCTTTTTATTTTCAGCTGACGTAAGATTTTCATCGGATAAAAGTATTTTCATGTGATCAGCCGATTCGAATGTAATATTAAGGATATCGCGATTTAAAACTCTAGACCCTTCGCGGATTTGATCGTACAATGTTTCCAGATTATGTGTAAACTCACTTAAAACTGTAAATCCGAACATTGCTCCACCTCCCTTTAGCGAATGCATAACTCTAAAAACCCTTTCAATAAGTTCTTTATTTGTAGAGTCTTTCTCGAGTATTAAAAGAGCATTCTCCAAATCATTGATATTATCGGAGGCTTCTTCAATAAATTTTGATCTGAATTTGTCGATTGTCATCGTATAACTTTTTTGAGTGCATCAATTAATTTAGCAGGTACAAATGGTTTTATAATCCATCCGGTAGCTCCTGCATCTTTTGCTTCCATTTTTTTTGAAACCTGTGATTCTGTAGTTAAAAATAAAATTGGAATATGCTTATATGCATCTATCGTACGAATGTGCCTAATAAGTTCAATACCATCCATATTAGGCATATGCAAGTCAGTAATTACCAAATCAATAGGTTTACCATTTAAATATTGAAGAGCATCGTTACCATCAACTCCAATCATAACGTTGTAACCTTCGTTTTCAAGAGTAAATTTTACAACTTCTCGAATACTTTCAGAATCATCTACAATTAAAATATTTTTTGCCATATGTATCAGATATTATATTGTTTTAATATTAAAAAAATTGCTTATCCCTGAACTAGAAAATAATACTTGAATTTCTTTAGTTAAATTGGCAAACAATTCAACTTGTTTGCTTTGTTCATTTGCAGTTATTTTTAATGAATAAAGGAACTGGATAAAACTTAAATCAATATTGCTTACATTTTGAATGTTTATACTAATGCTTTTATGTTTTTCAAGAGTATTAAGAATTTGATCCTGCATACTTTCTATACTATAAATTGTTAATTCATTTTCAAGTATGATTTCAACCTTGTTATCCTTTTTGCTTTTCGAAGGATTAATTTTTATAATAAAATTTTTATTACTCATATAATTCCGTTTTAAAAATATTCAACGTCTTCTTTTTCATTTTTATTCGTGGACTTATTCTTTCCCTTTGATTTTTTATTTATTACGTCATCATGAATTTTATACTCAGTATCCATTGTATAATAATCTTTTAATTGCTCGAGATTAATTTTATTTGAAACCGTGTTATTTGAATATGAATTTTTAAGATGATAATTTATAACGTTAAGTTCTGTTGTTATTTCACCAGCTAATTGGTCGAAATAATCATAATACTTTATATTTGAAATTGATTGCTTAATTTTTTCAAGAACCAAATTACTGGATTTATCATTTTCATTTATCTTTTTGTTAATTTCCAGTATAGTATTGGTTAATTTTTCAGCTATTGAATTTATTTTTTTTAGAAGATCGTTTTTTCCTTCTGTATTATAGATTTTATTATCTTGTTTATTATGAATTACTTTGTATTCTTCAATAATCTTTAAAAGTGGAACAAAATTAATTTCAATTCGTTCAAAACTTTTCTTCATTTCGCCCAAAATTTGAATAATCTGGTTAAATTGATTCGAAAAAGTTTGATTTTCTTCATGATTAATTATTACCTTTTCGTTTGATTCTTGGATATACAGCTCAATTTCACCTGATAGTTCTTTAAGTAAATTGAAATTTAAAGCAATATGGTTAAAAAGTATAATTAAGTGTTCTTGTTCTTCTAATGTAGATTTACTCTTATTATCAAAACTATTTAACTGATCGTTAATAAAACTTAACTTGTTTAATTTCAGATCGATTATTTCTTTTTCAGAAGAAATTAATTTATTAAACGAATTTACATTTAAGTTAATATTGTCGCCAATGTTTAAAAAATTTTTAATAATAATTTCTATTGCATTCTGATATTCTTTATTTGTATGTAAAAGCTTTGTAGCATGTAAACCAGAAATATCTCTTATTTTTAAAAACTGAATCGCTTTTTCTATTAAAAATTTTTTCTCTTCGTTACTTTTATCAAATTCACTCAGTTCACTCATAAAATCTTTATGTGTTTGCTGAATATGTTCCATTTTTTGTCTTATAATATCGTGATATTGGATATTAGTTATAATGTTGTCTGCACTATCTTTAATTTCTAAATTTCGTTTTTTTACAGAATCGGCTAACTTTTCAATATTTATTATTTCATTTATTAATTGTTGAAGTTGATTAACACTTTCAGAAATAGTTTTTTCAATTTCATATTCCTTCTTCAACTTTTGAGATATATTCTGACTTGAATTTTTTATATTCTTTCTTAAATTATTTAATTCTTTATAATTCTTTTCTGATAGTATTTTACATTTAAAAGCCATTCGTTCAGAAATTTCAATAAAGCTTTCTGTTTCTATATTTTGTTTTTCCTCTGAAGTAATTATAAGATTCAAATTAGAAAACAATAACCTGAGGTACATTAAATTTTGTCCAAAATTTCTAAGAGGAATAAAAACAAGTCTTATTTTATTAGATAGTTCATTTAGCAGTTCCGATTTTTTTTCTTTATTTTTTAATCTTATACTGTTCGTATTTTTAATATATTCATTAACTGATTCCAATTCTTTAATTAATAAATCGGAATTTATTTGTGCCATAAAATTAAAAATGTCTGAAATATTTGAATCAATTTGATTCCTATACTTAAATATTGTTTTAAAGTCCTTATTCAACATTAAAAAATCATCAGATGAACATTGATGAAGCCGCATAATTTTTTCATCAACTTTAGCAAATAAGTCTGAAATTTCTTTAACCGAATATGTATTAAGCAGATTTTTAAATTCTACTTTATCTTTATTTTCTTTAGGCATACTTACTTTAATGATTTTTTGATCAGTTAATTAATGCTTTATTAACTTTTTCAAGAAAACAAGGAATGTCAATTGGTTTTTCAATAATATCAATTGCACCCAGATCAAAAGCTATTGCAGAATTTTCTTTATTTGCAAAAGCTGTTACAATTATTACGGGTATATTTTTATACTGCCCGTTAACCTTAAGTTTTTTAAGTAAATCGAAGCCATTTTCGTTTGGCATTAATAAATCGAGTAAAATTAAATTTGGTAAATAATCCTTTAATAACTCAGTTGCTTCCTTTACACTAAATGCGGTTTTTACATTATACCCTTCATCTTCTAAAATTGCTTCTAAAAGAACAAGGTTTGTTTCCGAATCATCTACAACTAATACACTTATTTCTTTTTTCATACCTTGATTTTATTCACAAATAATTAATTCTTACAGTATTCCATTAAAAATTAAATTTAGACTATTACTATTATTCATGTCAATTTTAAAGCAATGATTTGAATTATTAACATTAATGATTTACATCACCAAAAATGGGTTTATTAAATCATTGTTATTATAAAAAATTTAATATATTTACAAACACTCTATACCCAACCAATGATTACTAACGATAAACAAAAAGATGATTTTATAATATTCCCATTTTCTGATTATTTATCGGAAAGTGAATTATTAAAATTAAAAATCAATAGCAATATTGTACGATTTGAAAAAAAAGATATCATCTTTAAACAAAACACACGAACATCGCATGTAATGTTCATTAAATCTGGCTTAGTAAAAATTTTTAAAGAAGGAAGAAACAACAAATCAATTATTCTTAAATTAGGAACCCCAAATCATTTTCTTGCATTAATTTCAGTATTTGGTGAAGAAACTTTTCAATATTCAGGATCAGCTATTGAAGACACAGAAATACTTTTTATCGATATTTCGACATTTAACGAAATACTTGAAAAAAACGGAAAATTTGCATCACTAATACTAAAATTATTAAGTGCCGATAACTTATATATGTTTGAAAGAATTATGTCACAAAATCAAAAACAATTACCTGGAAAAATTGCAGATATTATTCTTTATTTCTCAAAACAAATATACAATACAAACAATTTTGAGTTTCCAATGTCTAGAACTGAGTTGGCTGAACTTGCAGGAACAACTAAAGAAAGCCTCATTCGAACACTTACTGAATTTAAAAATGATAAAATTATTGATCTAGATGGAAAATATGTAATTATTAGAAGCGAAGAAATTATAAAAACCTTAAGTAGGATTGGATAAATAATTATGAATGAATATAATTGCCTAATAGTTGACGATATATACATGAATCGATTTCTTTTAAAAGAAATTGTTGGAGGTTTATGCCATACAATTACTGAAGCAGACAATGGTCAGAAAGCAATAGATATATTGCAATCAAAAAAAATTGATATTGTGTTTATGGATATTGAAATGCCTGTAATGAACGGCCTTGAAACTACAAAATTTATCCGAAACAGATTGCCATCCCCCCTTTGTAATCTGCCAATAATTGCAATAACAGCTTATAACCCGGAAGATTTTTTCGATGATTATAAAGATGCCGGCTTTAGTCATATGCTTACTAAACCCTATTCGTTTAACAAAATTCAGAAAATCGTTAGAGAAATAACTATATAATTTATCATTTAAATTCAATGATTATGAAAGTTAAACTCAACTTAACTTTTCATTTTACTTATTTAATATTAATATTTACTCTCTTTTCATGCTCAACTAATAAAAACAATTATACCGAGCAAGGGGTTTCAAAAGAATTAGCAGAGCTTCGCGAAAAGCAAATCTCAAATAGTAAATATTCTGTATTTTTTGAAATTCCCGATTCAACACATCAGGTAATTAAAGGAAAGGTTACCATTGAATTTAACTTTTCGAAATTAGAAAAATTCCCACTTATTATTGATTTTCAGAATAGTCGCGATAAAATATACTTCGTTAAATTAAATCAAAAAGAAGTTAATTATCGATTCATAAATAATCACATTGTAATTCAATCGCGTAAGCTTAATAAAGGAGAAAACCTTATTGAAATTGATTTTGTAGCTACCGATAAGGCTTTGAACCGAAACAAAGAATATTTATATACCTTATTTGTTCCAGACCGGGCTTCAACTGCATTTC
>Ga0209211_10010599_pt1 | contig 11965 bp, 8 predicted proteins | sample RifGroA2_FD_183992 | JGI IMG/M metagenome (GOLD analysis project Ga0209211, IMG submission 183992) | Groundwater microbial communities from Rifle, Colorado, USA - Groundwater A2 (SPAdes) (version 2) | ecosystem: Environmental > Aquatic > Deep subsurface > Groundwater | place: Rifle, Colorado... | reverse complement strand
CCTTATTCGCTTTGCCCAAGGTTCAGGTAAGTATTGCCTGTTACTCTCGCGGGCGGACAGTGGTTCGGTCGCATTCGGCCGCTCACGGCATGTCTATTGCTTGAATCCAAAATCACCATTAAAAAAACGGCGTTTGTTTCGTATCCGCCATCGGTTTCATGACGCATAGCCAGTAGATGACTTTTCCAGGGAGTAAAAATGACTATTGAACGCAAGGCAACACTGAGCATTGACGGACTGGCACCGGTCGATTTTTCGATCATGGCTCCGGTCCATGGCAACGACTGTGTGGACATTCGTACATTGGGCGCCAAAACTGGCTTGTTCACCTATGACTCCGGCTTCCTCTCCACAGCCAGCTGCAAGTCGAAAATCACTTTCATCGATGGCGACGTCGGCCAGTTGCTTTATCGCGGTTACCCCATCGAGCAGCTCGCCGAAAACTGCAATTTCCTCGAAGTGGCTTACCTGCTGAAAAACGGCGAACTGCCAAACGCCCAGCAGAAAGCCGAATTCGAGAAAGCCGTCACGCATCACACGATGGTGCACGAGCAACTCGCCAAGTTCTTCTCCGGTTTCCGGCGCGACGCCCATCCGATGGCCGTCATGACCGGTGTCGTTGGCGCGCTGTCGGCCTTCTATCATGACGCGATGGACTTCGCCGATGCCGAGCATCGCAACACGAATTTCATCCACATTGTCGCCAAGATGCCGACCATCGTCGCCATGGCCTATAAATACAGCATCGGCATGCCCTTCATGCAGCCCGACAACGAGTTGAGCTACAGCGCCAACTTCATGCGCATGATGTTCGGCAACCCGTGCGAGAAGTACGTGCCAAACCCGGTTCTGGTCAATGCACTGGACACCATCTTCACGCTGCATGCCGATCACGAGCAGAACGCCTCGACCTCGACCGTCCGTCTGGCTGGCTCCTCCGGTGCCAATCCGTTTGCCTGCATCGCGGCCGGCATCGCCTGCCTGTGGGGCCCGGCCCACGGCGGCGCCAATGAAGCCTGTCTGCAGATGCTTGAAGAAATCGGCGACGTCTCGCGCGTTCCCGAGTTCATTGCCCGCGCCAAGGACAAGAACGATTCGTTCAAGCTGATGGGCTTTGGCCACCGTGTTTACAAGAACTTCGATCCGCGTGCCACGCTCATGCGCAAGGTGTGCAACGAAGTGCTGACCGAACTCGGCCTCGAAAATGACCGGCTGTTCAAGCTGGCCATGGAACTGGAAAGGATCGCGCTGGAGGATCCCTACTTCGTCGAGAAGAAACTCTACCCGAACGTAGACTTCTACTCGGGCATCGTCCAGAAGGCGATCGGCATTCCGACTGAAATGTTTACCTGCATCTTCGCCCTGGCCCGCACCGTCGGCTGGATGACGCAGTGGGAGGAAATGATCTCCGATCCGGAATACAAGATCGGTCGTCCGCGCCAGTTGTACATGGGCGCTGCCAAGCGCGATGTCGTACCGCTCGCCCAGCGCAGCTAACACTGACAAGAAGCAAGGCCGGCCGGGAAGGTATTTTCCCGGCCGGCTTTTTTCGTCTACCGGCGGCAATCCCACGGTCAACCGGAAATTCCGGCCAAATTTGAAATCCCCACTCGCCCGAAGTTAGCCGGTGAAAACGGATCGGCCGACCCGATATTTATATAGCATTTGCCGACTTACCTGGCTTTGGCCCCCTTAAAAAAATATTTCCAACATTTCATATTTAAGACTCATGAACTGTGTAAATTAGAATATTGTCAGTTGGGTAAGCCTGTTGCTGGCCGCTCCAACCGTGCTGTTTATTGGTCAATATTCATCTCGTATATTCATGCACAGTCTCCCCAAGTCGGTTCTCGAAGCTATCGATATCGCGCGGATTCCCTCTCCGCCCGAGATTCTGTTGCGACTGGTGCGGACCGTTGAAGACGAACAAGCGACGATGGGGGAGCTGGCCACCATTGTTGAACAAGACCCAGGCCTGGCCAGCCGAATACTGAGCGTCGCCAATTCGCCCGCCCTGCGTCGGGGCAAAGAACTCAAGAATCTGGAAACCTGCCTGATTGCCCTGGGGACGCGCCTTGTCCGCTCGCTGGCGACTTGTCTCTCCATCCAGAAACTTTTCGACCGCAACCCCAACCTCGACAAATTCGATGTTGCCGACTATTGGAGTCACTCGCTGCTGGTCGGTGAAATGGCGCGCGGTGTGGCCGAACTGGCGGAATATCCGCATCCCGACGAAGCCTACCTGTCCGGGCTTTTGCACGATATCGGCGAACTGATCCTGCTCTCGGCGATTGGCGAGCCGTATCACCGCTTTTTGGCCAATTCGAGCGAAACCCCGAAACTCCAGGCCGAAGAATTTCAGCTGTTCGGCACGACGCATGCCGACGTCGGCGGCTGGCTGATCGATCACTGGGGACTCGATTCCGTGCTGGCCGATGGCGTCGCCTTCCATCACACGGCGGCCAATCAGATCGTCACGGCCACAGCGTTGCCGCAAATTGTCTGGATCGCCCAGGCGCTCAGCACTACCGCGGAGAGCACGCCGGAATTGGCCCTCGTCGTCAATCGCAGCACCCCCCGGCTTGAGATGTCGGCGCTATTGGCAGTTCGCGAACGCGCGATCCAGCGTGCCCGCCAGATTGCCGAGGCGTTGGGCATCAGCATCGCCGACGATTTTCCCAAGCGTCGCACGGCACTACCGGCGCCAACGCCGCGTTTGCCTGACCCGACCAATGCGGCTGACGAAGAACTGGCTGCGCTGGTCGGAGGCATGGCCATGCTGCAGCCGTTGCAGCAGGATCTCTTCCAGCTCGGCAGCGATACCGAAGTCCTGCTTGCGCTAAGGGAGTCCGCCCGCATCCTGTTCGACCTCCCGAAAGTCGCCATCCTGCTTGCCAACGACAAAGGCGATGCGTTGTCCGGCGAAAAGGTTGGCGCCCAGCCAGAACTATTCCGGCAGTTATCGATCCCATTGGTCTCTTCCCGCTCGCTTGCCGCGGCCGCCGTCATCGGGCGCCAGGTTCGGACAACATTTGATCAGACCGACTCCCCCGCCTTGCTCGACTTGCAACTCGCCCGCGCCCTGTCCGCCGATGGTCTGCTCTGCATCCCGATGCTGGCGCGCAATCGCGTGATAGGCGTGATTGTCTGCGGCCTGTCAGAAAAGCAATACGGTCGCCTGCAGCGCCGGATTCCCTGGCTGGCGAATTTTGGCAAAATTGCCGCGATCAGCCTTGATGCGGTCATTGAAGCAAACCAGCACCGCCAGCAAGTCGAAGCGGAACTGACCCAGCAATTTACCCGTCAGGCCCGCCAGATAGTCCACGAGGCCGGCAACCCGCTGGGCATTATCAAGAGCTACCTGAGCATTCTCGAACGCAAGCTGCCGGAGGATGGCGTTCGCCAGGAACTGGCCGTGCTGACCGAGGAAATTGATCGCGTCGCCAACATCGTCGGCCACATGACGCAGTCTCTCAAGACCAGCCCGGATACCCGCAGCATTGATCTCGTCAGCGTCCTCAACGACTTCCTTGTGCTCTACGCCGACACCTTGTTCAACGCCAAGGGAGTACGCGTCGAAACGGCGCTGCCGACAATTGAGCTACTCGTTCCGGTCAACCGCGACAACCTCAAGCAAATTGTCCTCAACCTCTGGAAGAACGCGTCGGAAGCGCTCACTGAAGGCAAGCTGATCAAGATCTCGGTCAGCGACAACATCATCCATGATGGCGGCAACTATGTTCAGTTGCGCATTGATGACAACGGCCCGGGCATGTCCGAGGAAACCATCCAGGCGATCTATCGGCCGAAACCGGTCGCAGACACGGGGCAACGCGGCATTGGCCTGTCCGTCGTCGGCAGTCTGGCCCGGAAGGAAGGAATACTCATCACCTGCCGCAGCCAGATCGGCGCCGGCACCAGCATAGCCCTGCTGATTCCCAAGAACCGAACAGCCGCCCCGGACAGCAGCGCATGAACGCCATCACTGCACTGTACGAGTTGGCCAGGGTTCCCGCGATCGGGTCGCAGCATGACATCCTGATCGTCGACGACGAGCCGCACTTTCGGCAGGCATACAGTGAACTTCTGGCTGGAGAGCGGCGTTCGATCAGCGAGGCAAGCACCGGGCAAGCGGCCATTGCCCGGCTCAAGACGGGCAACATTGACCTGGTCATTCTCGATTTGCGGCTGCCGGATATCTCGGGCCTCGAAATCATGGAGTGGATGACCTCGCACAAGATCGACGCATCGGTCATTGTGTTCAGCGCCGACAAGTCGATCAACTCGGCGATTCACGCCCTGCGCCACCGGGCCTTCGAGTTTCTGCGCAAGGATTGCGATCCGAACGACATGATCATGGCAGTTGACCGCGCCCTGGCCAATCGCCGCCGCGACCAGGAGCTCGCCGTCGTTTCGGCCCAGCTCCAGCACTCCGAGCGACTTCACCGATTCCTGGTCGAGCAATCGCCTGACCTGATCTTCACGCTCGATCGTGATGGCCGCTTCACTTTCATCAACGGGCGCGTCAGCACCCTGCTCGGCTATACGCCGGAAGAACTGCTCGGGCAAAACTACACCGCGGTTGTCGACCCGCGCGACCATGACCACGTCCAATATGCCTTCAACGAGCGGCGGGTCGGCGAACGCGCGACGAGCAATCTTGAAGTGCGCTTCAAGCCGAAGCCAAGCATGCCACGTGCCGGCAGCGGTCCGGTGATGACGGCCATCCTCAGTTCGCAAGGCGTCTACGAAACAGGGATGAGCGGATCTTCGGAAGCCTTTCTTGGCACCTCTGGTGTGGCGCGCGACATTTCGGAGCGCAAAAAAGCCGAAGAAACCATTACCTTCCAGGCATTTCACGATCTGCTGACCAAGCTGCCCAATCGCATCCTGTTCGTCGACCGGCTCGAGATGGCCATTGCCCAAGCCTTGCGCCGCAAGGAAAAACTCGCCGTGATGTTCCTCGACATTGATCGATTCAAGCTGGTCAACGACACTTATGGTCACCAGATTGGCGATCAACTGCTCAGGAAGTTTGCGGCGCGCGTTCGCAGTTGTCTGCGTACCGGGGACACCCTGGCGCGGCAAGGCGGCGATGAGTTCACGGCCTTGCTGCCGAACATCAGCAACACCGAAGACGTTCACGTCATCGCCGAAAAAATTCTCGCCGAATTGCGCAAGCCCTTCGTCCTTGGCGAAACCCAGTTTCTGGCGACGACCAGCATCGGCATTGCCGTCTACCCGGACAACAGCATCAACGCCGAAGACCTGATTCGCTGTGCCGACATGGCGATGTACCAGGTCAAGGCACAGGGAAAGAATGGCGCGCTGGCTTTCGAGCCGGATATGCACACGGCCCACCTCGATCGCCTGTCACTGGAAAACGACCTGCGCAAAGCGGTCAAGGAAGGCGATCAGTTCGAATTGCACTTCCAGCCACAGATGAATGCCTCCTCCGGCAAGGTGGTCGGCGTTGAAGCGCTGATTCGCTGGCACCATCCGAGCGCCGGCATGATCAGCCCGGATATTTTTATCCCGATTGCCGAAGAAACCGGACTGATCATCAACATCAGCGACTGGGTGTTGCGCGAAGCCTGTGCCCAATTGGCACGCTTGAAGCAACTAGGCTTCAACGAACTTCGCCTGGGCGTAAACCTGTCGGCCCGGGAATTCGATCGCATCGATCTCCTCGAGCGAATTCGCATTCCGCTCGACGAATTCAGCATTCCCCCCGAATCGCTCGAGATCGAAATCACCGAAAGCCTGCTCATGAAGGACGCCGAAAATATCGTCGCCCGCGTCAAACACCTGCGCAGCACCGGGGTCCACATTTCGATCGACGATTTCGGCACCCGCTATTCGTCACTCAGCTACCTGCGCCGCTTTTCGGTCAGCCGGATCAAGATCGACCAGTCGTTTGTCCGCGACCTGAGAACCTCGCACGACTCGTTCGCCATCATCCAGGCGATTGTCGGGATTGCCAAAAACTTCGATCTGCACGTCATCGTCGAAGGCGTCGAAACCGAGGTGCAGGTAGCCATCCTCAGACAACTCGGCTGCAACGAAATGCAGGGCTATTTCTTCAGCCGCCCCCTGCCATCGAACCAGTTGCTGGAGTTTTTGCAGGTCACGCGGCACTGACCGCCGTTTCAGGCACTGCCACGGTCAACCGAAAATTTCAGCCAATTTTGAAATACCCATCATGAGAAAAGCCAAAACCCGCGCCCCGTCGCCGGCCCGCCTTTCCTCGAGCGGGAAGCTGGCAGCCACTCGAATCACCGGCCAGACGTCGAAATACCTGGCGGAAACCGAGAAGAATCTGAACAAGGTCCTGCCCGCTGCGACATCAAGCAACACAACGCTGATCGTCGATGATGCCGATGACTTGTTTGGCAAACGCACACCGAACAAGCCACGATAGGCAAGGCGCGCCGGGCATTTCCACGGTCAACCGGAAATTTTGCCCGATTTCCGAATGAGCGCCCGCCTCAAAGCTGGCTGAGCAACTCCGCTTTTTTGGTCGTAAATTCCTGCTCGGTCAGGATGCCTTTCTGAAAAAGATCGGCCAAGCGTTCGATCTTGGCGAAGACATCCCCATCCTGGGCGGCTGGTGCCTGACAAGTTGGAGCCTCGTTGAATTGCTGGGCCGGCGGCGCCATGAAGTTCTGCTGCGGCTGAGGCTGGTAGCCGTTGATGCTGACCACCGGCAGGCTGTTGACGGCGATCGTCCCGTACTGGCTGCTGAAAGTCATCGAATCGTTGCCGCCCTGCTGCTGCGAAACGCCGCCGATCTGATTATCCAAAGTGTCATAGACCGTGACCTGCCCGCCAATATCGACGACCAAACGACGCGAGCCGGGGAAAACGGCGTAGCGGACATTGTTCTGTCCCCCCGTAGAAGATGGCGAACCGAGATCGCCCGGCCACCACTGCCCTGCCGCCGCGGCCGAGACGAACAAGTTGCCGCCAGAACCGTTGCCCGACGACTGGAATTGCGACTGGGCCGGCTGAAAATAGCCCGGCTGGTTCATCAACTGGTTGGAAATCTCGACGCACAGGCCGTCAACCTTGGACTTGAGCCCGTAATTGAACATGTCGCCGACCATGGTCATGCCGCCCATCATCCATTGGCCGGACCCACCGAGCTCCGGATGGCTGAACTGCGCCATCGTCCCGTTGCCGTTCATCACCGCATAGAGCATGGTGATCGCCGCGTCGGTGCTGATCCCGTAACGCTGCGCCAAACCCTGAATAAACTGCTGCCCCTGCGCTGATAACTGTTGCATGACCGACTCCTGGCTGAAACGCCTAAATTTTGAAAATCCCGGCGACCAGTCTACAGCTGTTTTCTTTCAGGCAGTCGAATGGCCCGCAACTCACATCTCTTCAATATCTGGCAAGGGGATAGGTTTGGCTGACCGGGTCCGCCGCCAAACCCATGCTCTCCAAGTCCCAGGAGATAGCGCTCCCGGCGGAAGCTAAAGGGGGAGGCGCCAGTCCATACGACGACTTACCAACCTCAAATATCGTAATTGAGCTGGAACCAGTAGGTTCGGCCATCCATGCGCAGTGAATCCTGCGGCAGGCCGCTGTCGGGACGCCAGTCGAAGGGTGAAACAACTTCGTATTCGCGGTCGAACATGTTGCGGATACTGAAGGAGGCCGACAGGCCGTACCACTTGCGCTCGCTCGAGAAGGTCAGGTTGGCCAGCCCTACGCCGTCGAGCCGCCGCCGTTCCAGGGTCAGCCGGGAACCGAGATACTGCGCCTCGAGCCCGGTGCGCATGGCGCCGTCGAACAGCGGAAAACTGAGATTGAACTTGCCCAGCACGTGCGGCGAATTGACCAGTTCAGCCCCATGAACATCCTGCGCATTTTGCCAGGCCAGGCTGCCACGTGAGCGAACGCCACCTTCCCACAGGCGCTCGAGTTCGACTTCCAGGCCCTGAGTCCGGCTGTTGCCTTCAGGCACATAGTCACCCGCTGCGTCGCTATAGATCAATAGGCCACTCTGCCGATAGTTGTACAGCGAAGCGGTCAGGCGCGTCTCGCGGGTGAATTCGTGTTGCAGGGCGAGTTCGGTGGCCGCCACGTATTCGGGCACGGCAGTCCCGCTGTAAGAGAAGCGCTCATAGCCATGCGGCATGCGGAAGGCTTCGCTGTAGGATGCTTTCAGTGTGGTCTGCTGGGTTGGCTTGTAGATCACGGCCAGACGCGGACTCCAGTTGCCGGCGAGGTCGCTGGCATCGTCGTAGCGCGTGCCGATGTTGAGTGACCAGCGCTCGTTGATCCGGTACTCGTCAGTCAGGTAAAAACTGGCCGTGCGCCGCGACAACGAATCGCTGAACACCTCGACGGCGGCTTTCTCGGGAGACAAATAGGTCCGCCGGAACTGCTGCCGGTAATCATTGCGGAACTCGAAGCCGAAGACCATCGTGTGGTCGACAAACCAGTTACCGACAAATTTCTGGTCCAGGCCCCACCACTGGCCGTGGTATTGGCGTCGGCCGTATTTTTCGTTGTCGAGACTGTATTCAGTAAATTCGCGCCACGAATCGTAGGCATAGTGCCCGGAATAGAAGCGGGACAGGGAACTCAGCGTTGAGCTCAGTGGTGTCTGGTAGGACAGATTGAGGAAAGCGTTTTCGTCGCGTACCGAAAACGGCGTATTGAAGGCTGTTGACCCACTGGGATTGGTCGGCAGCATCTTCTTGCGATCGACATAGGCAGCTTCGATGGTCAGGCCCTGGTAGGCAAATTTCCCGAAGACCCGCTTGTTGGTCTCGCCATCCTGGTTTTCGGCGATGCCATTGTTCGTGGTCGGCGTGTCGTAGGCCGGGAAATACAGGTTACGGCCACGGACATCGAGCGCCGATGCCGACAACAGGACGTCGGCCCCGTTTTCAAAACGCTTGCCGTAGGTCGCCCGCTGCTTCTGGCCGCCATGACTGGAAACCTCGCCGGATAACTGGGCCGCATTGAAATCGCGTCCTTTTTTGGTCACCACGTTGATGATGCCAAGCATGGCGTTGTTGCCGTAGGTCACCGAGCCGGTGCCCGGTACGTATTCGACGCGTTCGACGAGTTCGAGGTCGAGCAGACCGGATTCATCGATGTAGGCCTGGTTGAACAGGCTGTCCTGTGTCGCATAGCCGTCGATCAGCAGCATGATGCGCCCGGCGTAATCACCCGGTTCGCCGAAGCCGCGGCCACCCATGTACTGATAGCGCCGGTCGTAGGTGGTATGCAGGCCGCGCATGCTGTTGATGACGTCAGCCAGCGTACGGTAGCCGAAGGCGCGGATATCGGCCGCGGTGACAATACTTACAGCCGACGGGGAAGCGCTGATCTGCTGGGCCATTTGCGCGACTGGCACGGCCTCCCGATGCATCAGTTGTTCGAGCGGCAGTTCCGTCAGGTCAACAGCCGGTTCTGCCAGCACCGCGCCAGCGAGAAAGGTCAGGCAAAGCACACCATGCAACCGTTTCAGCCTGCCAAAACTCATCCCGCCAATTTTCCCTGTGTCGTTGCCAGCGCCTGCACATGCAACGCGCATGTCGCGGGCTGTATTTTAACCGACTTTATCAAAAGCAAAAACCAGCACAACAGCAGTACACTTTTGTCATTTTCCCCAAATAATACAAACAAATAGCGACTTCGCATCGGCAGACCAGGACGCCTGGCGGACAGTTTGCGCTGATACGCACCGAAAGCATTTTTGGTGAATAATTACGTCATGTTGAGAACCTTCATTGCCACAGCAACCCTGATCTCGCTGATCGCCCCGGCCAGCGCGGAAATCTACAAATGCCGCCTGCCCGATGGCAAGACCGAGATAACCAACGTTCCCTGCCCGACCGGTAGCGGCACGGTGACGGTGCGACCTGACGAACGCGTTTCTGAAGCCGCCCGCCGGGCCGCCGAGCAGGATGTCGAGCGGATGCGCTCTTATGTAGAAAAACGCGAGGCCGTGCAACGGGCCGAAGAAGCCGCCGAGCGCGAGGAGCGGGTTGCCAGCCAGCGCCAGCAAAACACCGCCAGTCGCGCCCCCCGCCAAACGGGCAACACCGACGAATGCCTGCGCAACATCGAATCCATGGTTCTGGAGGCGAGTCAACGCGCCCAGATGGAGGCGGAATGCCGAAACCTGGTCAGCCCGCAGCCGGTTTATGCCCCCGTCGGCGTCCCCGCCTATCCGCAACGCCAGCACCTGCATCCGCAGCCCATGCCAGCGCCGGTGCCCAAGGTCGAGCCGCCCAGCGCACCGACAATTGCGATACAGCCCTTGAAAAAATAAGCGGACCAGTCCAGCACCACCGCTTTTCCGGGAACTGACCGGACTTCCACGGTCAACCGGAAATAACGGCCAATATTGAAATACCGAGCGGCGTCAGCGTCGCCCCTACGTCCCCCAAGGCACACCATGACCGAGCTTCTCAAGCCCTACTCAGACACCGCCGCCAGCGAGAAAATCATTGCCCGCACGCAAACCTGGCTGGAGCGCGCCGTCATCGGGCTGAACCTGTGCCCGTTCGCCAAAAGCGTCTTCGTCAAAAAGCAGGTCCGCTACGCCCTGACCGCGGCGAGCACACCCGATGAATTGCTGGCCGAACTGGAGCACGAACTGGCGCTGATGGTCGACACCGACCCGGCCAAGCTGGATACGACATTGCTCATTCACCCGCTGGCAATGACGGATTTTCTCGACTTCCATTTTTTCCTCGGCGAAGTCGATGCACTGATCCGCAACCTCGGCTACGAAGGCGTTTTCCAGATCGCCAGCCTGCACCCGCAATACGAATTTGCCGGCAGCACCCCGGACGATATCGCCAACTACACCAACCGCTCACCCTACCCGACCCTGCACCTGCTCCGCGAAAGCAGCATCGACCGGGCGGTGGCAGCCTTCCCTGATGCCGAAGCGATTTTCGAGCGCAATATCGAAACGATGGAACGACTCGGCCATGAGGGCTGGAAGAAGCTCTGGCTGAGCTGAGCTATCGTTCGAAAAGGCTGCTGGTCAGTGCGACAGCTATGTACAGCCATACCAATTGCGGTATAGCCTAAGCTTTTAGGCAAACACGTCAATAGCCAGACAGGGATCCTCCGGGGAGGAGAAGACAAATGTCAATCAACAATAGTCATTCGCTAGCCAACGAACAGGGTGTTGGCATACAGCAGGAAAACGCGGCAAAACGGCCCACCGGCATCGTCAAGAGCGATGGCAATTGGCAGTTGCTCGATGAAGTCTTGCAAGGCAGCCCGGTTGCCACCTTCGTCATCGACACCAATTTCAAAGTCACCCACTGGAACCGGGCCTGCGAATACCTCACGGGGATCAACGCCAGCGAGATGGTCGGCAGCTCGGAACAATGGAAGGGCTTTTACCCTGCCCCGCGTCCCGTCCTGGCTGATCTGATCATTGCCGGCGAAATCGAAAAAGCCATGGCCCGCTATGAAGCCGGGCATTGCAAGCGTTCGCCGATCATCGAGGACGCCTACGAGGCCGAGGGCTATTTCCCCCACGCCGGCGGCGATGGACGCTGGCTTTACTTCACCGCCGCCCCCATTCGCAACAGCCAAGGCGAGATCGTCGCAGCGATTGAAACGCTGCAGGACATCACCGCCCGCAAGCTGGCCGAAGAGGCGCTGCAGGACCAGTTCGCCAATCTGGAAAAAGTGGTCGATCAACGCACCCTGGAGTTGCGTCAGCGCAACGACGAATTGCTCGAACTCAACGAAGTGCGCAGTCAGCTTGAAGAACGCGTCAGCTTTGCCAGCACGACGGCCATGACCGCCATGAGCAGCATGGGGGAAATGGGCGTTCTTCTGCAAGCCCTGCAAAACTTCAACAACTGCCACACTCCGCGCGACATCGCCGAATCAATCATCAACAGCCTGGCCAATTTCTACATGAGCGGCGTGGCACAGGTTCGCACCGCTGACGAAACAATCGAAGTGGGCA
>Ga0209211_10010592_pt1 | contig 11969 bp, 7 predicted proteins | sample RifGroA2_FD_183992 | JGI IMG/M metagenome (GOLD analysis project Ga0209211, IMG submission 183992) | Groundwater microbial communities from Rifle, Colorado, USA - Groundwater A2 (SPAdes) (version 2) | ecosystem: Environmental > Aquatic > Deep subsurface > Groundwater | place: Rifle, Colorado... | reverse complement strand
GCCTCTTTAGGAGCGCCGGAGCTTTATAACAAGGGCCCAACTCCTTTTCCAAGACCTCGGCAATCGCCAGCGTCGTGTCCAGCCCTACGTAGTCCAAAGTCGTAATCGGACCCATCTTGTGCCCCAGACAGAGAGTCGTCTTATCCGCGTCCTCGCAGCTCATAACTCCTTCTTCGACCACTTTTACGGCTTCCGCCAGAAAGGGGACAAACATGCGGTTAATCCCGAACCCGGCCTTATCCTCGGCCAAGATCGCTTCTTTCCCCAGCTCCTGGCAGAAGGCAACAACGGTTTGCCAGGTCTGCTCGGAAGTCAAAAAGCCGCGAATCAGCTCACATCCAGGCTGGACCGGAACAGGATTCATAAAGTGCATCCCCATAAATTGATCGGGAAGGGCGTAAGAGCTGCCCAGACGCGTGATTGAGATCGACGACGTGTTCGAGACAAAAATTCCCCGGTAGCCCATCCCGGTCAGCGCGGCAATAACCTCTTTTTTGGCCGCCTCATTTTCTATAACGGCCTCAATCAGGATCTCCCGATCGAGCAGACTTTCGCGCTCTATCGAAGGGTGAATCAGAGAGAGGATTCGGTCCCGCCGGGCGCCATCGATGCCTTTTTCCCCGGAGGATTTCCGGTGGCTTTCCACCAACCGATCGAGACTATCCTGGATGCGTTTCATCCCTCTCTCAACGATATCTGAGCTCACATCAACCACGACAGTATCGAAGCCTTGAGTCGCAGCAACCTGAGCTATACCGCTGCCCATCAGGCCGATGCCAATCACTCCCACCTTATGAATCCCCGAACTCATAGAACCTCCTCATAATTTCCGATTCTGCTGAAGAATGGCCCCTGAATGTCACCCTGAACCCTTCGCCTTCTGTCATCCTGAGCGCAGCGAAGGATCTCGTCCTACTCAGGGCAGGCTCCGTGAAGGGTCTCAAGTCTTGGAAAACACGAGATTCTTCGCTTTGCTCAGAATGACAGACCGGCTTGATAGGGGGTTTTTCAGCGGAATCAATTTCCGTTGTCGGACCCTTTATCCCTTGAACCCTTAAACCCTTGACCCCTTTAACTCTTTATGTTGAAGCCTCGCGCCATATTTTTGCCAAATGTTTTCGAACCGCTTGAGAATCTCCATCGTAGGAGTCTCGAATTCTTCCATTGTGATCGTCATCTCAATCAAAAACCGTACGGCTCCTTCGATATCCTTGAGATGAACAACCTCCGGCGCGAGCCGCTTATTGCCCTGGTTATGGTAGTTACGGAGCGGGACCGCGATTCCCCCAGCGATATATCCTCTCAATTGATAAGGCGTCGCCTCGCAGGTTCCTCCATCCATAACCCTTCGCTGGTAAAGAAAATAGCGGGCTTTCTTTTGTGTCTCCCGCGCCACATGGTCCATAAAGAGAACCATCTGATGATGGAACATGCTCGTCCGGTCCCCAAGACGGATTACCGGCCCGCCGCCCAAAACCACACCCGGCAGAGCCTTGCTGGTCTCAACGGAAATGATCCTGGTGGAGGCGGGGAAAAAACCGCTCTGAATCATCCCCAGGGTGCCGATAAAACCCTGCTCTTCGGCGCGAGTGAAGATGCCTCTGATCCCGTTCCGGATTCCTTTTTTCTTTAACTCTTTCAGGACGTAAAGTATAACAGCACAGCCAACCAGATCGTCCGCTCCTTTAGTGTATATCAGCTCCCCACGCCGGCGAAAGGGAACCAAATCCCACGTGCCGAAATCTCCCCGGGCCGCGCTGCCCTTAATGCGCAGCGTCATTTTTTCAACCCGTCCTTGAGGGTTTTTCGAAACCCTTTCCACCACCCCCCGTGCGCCGACCGCGCCGGTGAACTGATCGTAAATGACAACCCGGGCGCCAATAAAATATCTCGCATCCACGCCCCCGAACCAGTCGGCCTCCACGCGATTTCCTTTAACCCGGGCGATCTCAAAACCGGGATGATCCATGTGGGCGACATAGGCCATTGAATTTTTCTTATCGCCACCGCCGGCAACGATGTTCCCATAGCTGTCCTGTTGAAAATCGATATCGGCTTTTTTTAGCTCTTGGCAGAGAAACGATCTCACGAAATGCTCGTGAAAGGGCGCTGTTGGCAGAGGGAGAATCTTCCCTAGCAGATTCAGCAGGTCAGAACGGGTCGCCACAGTCTTTAACTCCTACCACCCGACAGGGGAGATGTAAAATTCCCTCAGAGAGGGTATTCCCCATCGAACGGCGATACGGAGGCAGAGATCAAGAATCGCAAGCTGCCGGTCAAATTTATAAACCCGGAGCTGGGGAAGGTCTATACGTTTACGAAATAGAGCTCAGCCGGCGCGGGGAGCTAGTGTAGTGTCCCTAACGCTTCTTTACATTAGCAGGATGCTGAAAAAGGTTTTACGTGTCACCCTGAACGAAGTGAAGGGTCTCATGTATTTGAAAAGGCGAGATTCTTCGCTTCGCTCAGAATGACAACCAAAGTCAAGGGATTTATGGGACACTATACTAGAGCAATCCAAAGGAAAGAATTTTTAAGATCGACCGCCATATTTCTTGAGGCGCCGATTCCGGTCCCGCAACCCCCGTCTCGTCACTTACCTCCCTCACTGCTTCGGTAACTCCTTGAGGCGGTGAGGAAACCTCTCCATTGACCCTAGTGGCAAGCTTGATCCCCTGGATACGACCTTCCGCGCCGGGCGCGCCCTTTTCCCCAGGCAGATCAGGCGGCCTCTGAAGAACGCCGGATTGCTCTGCGGGCGTTTTTCCCGATTTCTGTTCGCCGCCGGGAGAAGCAGGCTTTTGAGGAATGGGATTTTGTTCCTCCTGAGCCCTTGTCCTCTCTTTTCTCATCCTCTCAATCTCCCGCGTTACGGTTGAGAGCTTTTCTTTGAACTCGTCCGTGACGCTCTTCGCCTCTTCACGATTGCGGATCACACGAGGGGTAATGAGCATGATCAATTCGGTGCGGTCGATTTCGTCCGTGGTCGTGCCGAAGAAGCGACCTATAACAGGAATATCCATGAGATAGGGAATGCCGGTCCGGCTGCGGCTTTTGCGATCGGCTATAATTCCCCCTATCGCCAGAGTCTCGCCATCCTGAACCACCGCCGTGGTCTCCGCATCCCGCGTGTCAAAAGAGGGGAATGAGTCCTGCCCTACGCGGACATCGGGGCCCCGCTGACTTACCTCCGCCTTGATCTGGAGATGCACGAGCCCTTGAGTGTTGACCTGCGGAATAATCGTCAAAATTCTTCCCGTGTTGCGATACTGGATGGTTGTGCTGGAAGTGATGGTGCCACCGCTCACCGGGGACTGAACTGTACCGGTCGGTATCGGCTCCTCCGTGCCCACCTGGATTCTGGCTGGACGGTTGTCAGTCGCAAGCACAGTCGGAGAGGAGAGAACTTTTACGCGCGAATCCGTCATCAGGGCGTTAATAAAAGCGCGGACATCACCACCGGTGCCGATCACGGCACTCAAAACCGCCGGACCCGGTCCACCGGCGGCGGGTACCGCTGTTCCCAGGCCAGTGAGGATGGAGGCACGCGATCCAAACGCACGATCAAAGATTCGAACATCTCCCCCCTTCCTCAGAATCTCGTACTCCAAACCAAATTTTTCATTGTCTGCCAGCGTCACCTCCGCCACCAACACGTCCAACAAAACCTGACGCGGAATGATATCGAGCTCTTTGAGTATGTTCTTGATGTTCTGAAACTCCTGCGCCGTGCCATAGATTATCAGCGAGTTGGTCGCCGGGTCAGGCACAACGCGCAGTTGCTCCTGAGGTCTGGCCGCAGGCTGAGTCGGAGCCGCAGGGGCCACGGCAGGCGGCCTTGGGGCCGCAAGGGGAGGCTGCGCGGGCAAAGGGACGGCAGCAAAAGCGCCAAAAGGCGAGCTTTGGGTTCCTGGTGTAGGAGCGCTCCCGCCGAGCGGTGGAAGCGAAGGACGAGGAGCGCCTGGCGCTCCCGGGGCGGTCGGGGCTCCCCTGTGAAGATCTTGCAGCGTCCTGGCCGGCTCCCTCCTGCCGGCCGAGGGTTGTCCGAGGACCTGATTCAATATGTCCGCCAGCTCTGTCGCCTTACCGTTCTCGACCGGATAGATGAAGATTCTTCGTCCCGGACCCTCTCCAACCGCGTCGATCCGTTCGAGCCAGCGCTTGGCATAGGTCCAGGCCGCTTCGCTGTGGCTGATCACCAAAAGCTGATTGATTCTTGGAATGGCAAGGAACTGAGCAGCAAAACCCTCAGCCTGGGCTGCCGATGAGGCATAGAGCTGCATGATCTTTGTCATCTCAGACGCCAGCTCCTCAGCGCTGGCTACCTTGGGCTGGTAAATTTCCATCCGTGTCCCGGTAAAGGTACTGACATCAATCAAGTCTCTGATCTCCATGAGACGCTGGATGTTCGAAGGAAGATCGACAATAATGAAAAAATTCCCCCGTGGATAATCCAGGATCTCACCCCCGGGGGTAACAAAAGGAGAGAGCAGTTTCTTCATTTCTGCTACGGAGAAAAAGCGCACCGGCACCACCTGGAGGGCATAGCCATCCTCTTTTCCCTGCCCTACCGGCCGAACCAACCCCTTGCCGTCTTTAATGAGGGAAATGCGGTACATGTCACCGCTCTTGACCGCTACCGCGCCGTTAATGCGCAGCACCTGATGAAAGATGGGAAACAGATCTTCTTTCTTAAGCGGGTCGGCGCTGTAAATCGTCACCGTCCCCTTAACCTCGGGATCAATGGTGTAGGTGAGCTTTAAATGCTGCGCTAAGACATGAACCACCTCAACCAGCTCGGCGCGATTGAAATTAAGAGAGACCATGTCGGCTGACCGGGCAACCGTCGGGGCAGGAAGCAAGCGGCGTTCTGGAACCCGCGCAGGCGGTGTCGCTTGTGGCGTAGAGGGGGTTTCCCTAGCCGGCGGCGCTACCGGAGGCTGGACTTGTTTCTGCGGCGGAGTCAGAGTAGGCGTTTCTTGCCCTGCGATGGGTACCGGCGTAACGGTAATCGCCGTCAGTAGAAAGACCGAAAGCAACAAAATAAATTTTCTTGCCATCGTTGCCTCCTTAGAAATCATCGAGGGACCGGAGGAGCAGGGAGATTTTGCCTCCGGGGGATGCTGGGCGCTACCCCTGGCCTGGGCGGTATCGCCCCTGCCGGGCTTTGCGCGGGTTGCTCACCTTTACGGAAAAAATCGAGGGCCACTTCCACTTGGGAGCTCCCCTTGGAAAAAACCACTTTCCTCTCGTGGATCTCGGAGAGCTTAAATCCTTCCACCGTGTCACCTAACCTAAGCCGGAGTTGATCCGGCTGACCTGCCGGGCTTTTTGCCGCTGATGGCGGAGAATCAGACGGCGACCGCAATATCGCATAACGGCTACTACCCAAGATCACGGTCCCCATGAGGACCATGCTTCTTATCCGCCTAACGGCGGCCGCTGAAGCCTCTGTCTCTTGAGTTCTACCCGCTCCCCTCTCCGGGTCGAAGAGATTCTTGTCAATAATGTTTTTCGTGCTCACCAACTGCTGCCGTGGAATTTCCTTCTTTGGCTCCTCACTGACCGTAGCTACCTTCGCTTTTGCCGGCTTTGGGAGATCCCATGGCCCTTTCTGCCAAAGGTTATAGGTCCTAGCCCCGACAAAAACAATAGCGGCTAAGAGCAAGAGGATAAGTAGTGAAGAACGCTTAAGAATCCCCTGTCCTCCTCAGCCAAGCTGTACAGAAGCCCAATTTACTTCCGAAAACGCGCGAGGTCAAACGGTCATAAGGATGGACTCGCCAGGGACCGAAGATGAGGAATGAACGGGCACTACGATGATGCGGCCTGAGATTCTCTGTCTTCCCCCAGGAAATAGCGTCGAGCCTCGTGCCGATTTCTGACTCCGAGTTTACCAAGGATATGCGTGACGTGGTTCTTTACCGTCTTTTCGCTGATGTGAAGCTGGAAACTGATTTCCTTGTTGCTCTTATCTTGGGCAAGCACAGAAAGGATTCTCAGCTCCTGTCGGCTAAGCCTTCGCAGCTTTGCCCTTCCGTTGTCGGCCCCGTTTAAGAACGTTTGAAAAATCCCGCGTGGGAGCCTCGGGTCAAGCCAAAGACCTCCCGCCATAAGTGTATCGATAGCCTCTGAGAGCTCGGTCAAAGGCGCTCGGTTCGTCAGATACCCATGAACGCCACCTGTAGCAGCTTCAAGAGCAGCTTCCTCCTCTGAGTAGCCTGTTATGACGAGGATTCGGGTTGTTGTGCATTGACGACATACCTCGTTGCAGAATTTGGACAAGCGACCGAGGCCGTGCATCTTGTAATGTAAGATTACAACATCGGGACAATGGCGTGTTAGCATATCCATGATTTCGACCCCATCCCCAGCTTCACTTACCACCACCTCGGCGCCGCCCTGCTTTCGGTTGAGATGCTCCCGGACCGCCTGACGCAGAAGTATATGGTCGCCCGCCAAAAGTATCCTAGTAGGCAAATAACCCCCAAGGTCCCAATAAAGACTTAAAAATGAGACCTCTACATACTTTACTTTGCTGGAGAGTACAAGGTAAAAATAGTGATCGCTATAAGCTATAATTGGTTGAGAGGCGGGTCAGCTCCTGTCAGGGTGCCCTCCCTGCCTTTTTGTCATCGCCAAAAAAACTAAGAGGAGATAAAAAATCATGAAAAGAATCTTCGGAAGTCTTATCTTGGCGTTTCGAACTTCCCCTAGGAGCATGCCTTCAGCTGCGTGGATTCGCCCGCGCCGGGCCGTTGCCTGGGGCGCAGTTGTGGTGCTCACGCTGGCGCTGCTCGCGGCGAGGGCTGAGGCCTTCAGCGATGGTAGTTTCGAAGCCGCGGCGCCGGGAACGGTGGGAAGCCCCTGGACAGTGGGCGGCGGCGGCATGAATTGGGTATCGGATTGGCAGCCTTCCCCCGACGGTAGCGCGCATGCAATTGACCTGAACAAGGATACGATCGGCGGCATTGGGGGTACGATCGCCCAGACTTTTGACACGGTGTCCGGGCAGGCGTACACAGTGTCGTTTTCCCTGGCTGGGAACCCTGAGTGTTTGTTCGATGCTGGCAACGATCTCGACAAGACCGTGACGGCCACGGCCGGCGCTGGGTCCTTGACAACTACATTCAACGTCGCTGGCCGCAGCATCTTCAACCTGGGCTGGCGAGAAGAGTCCTTCAGCTTCACGGCAAGCGCCTCCTCCACAGAGCTCAAGTTCGAAAGCCTCGAGACCGGCCGTTGTGGCCCGTTGGTAGACAATGTCCGGGTTGAGGTAACAGCGCCGTTCGTCTTCTTCTGGGCAGACTGGACGGGCGGGGATCTCGACGCGTCGGCTGGGTTCGAGGGAGTCGGAACGATCACAACACCAACTTCCGTGGTCACTGTGACCTACACGAACCCACAGGGGATCTACTTCTTTCAGCCTAGTGGTGGGACAGACTATTATGCGAACGGTCTCTTCGGGACTACCAGGAACCCCGCGACCTCTCCCTACACGAGTAACCTAGTCGCGAACATCCCGACGGGCACGGACATCGTCGCTCTGAAGTTCGCCGGTACGCAGACGCTGACGTTCTCGGAACCGGTCGCCAACCCTGTGTTCGCCTACGTGAGCCTCAACGGCAACGGCTACGCGTTCGACAAGGACTTCGAGATCCTGAGTTTCGGAGACCCTTCCAATGGCAATGACTGTGGTTACTGGGGTTGCGGCACCTCGTTCAAGAACGTCGTCGACCTGGGCGGTGGAAACTTCGAGTACCAGTTGCTGGGAACGGGAGAGCCCCACGGGACCATCCGCTTCCTCGGGACCTTCAGTTCCGTGTCCTGGCGGAGCCTCAGCAACGAAACCTGGAACGGGTTCACAGTCGGCATTCTTGGAACGTCAGCCGAAGTTCCTGACTCTGATGGCGATGGACTGACCGACGTTGAAGAGGGCACGTTGGGCACGGACCCGAATAACCCGGATACTGATGGCGACGGCATCAGCGACGGTGACGAGGTGGTGGCGGGCACAGACCCGTTGACCCCGGACAACCAACCGCCGGACGCCATCTGCAAGAACGTGACGACGAACACCGCTCCAGGAACCTGTTCCGCAAACGCGAGCGTCGATAAAGGGTCCTTCGATCCGGACGGCGACTCGATCACCTTGTCTCAATCTCCGGCCGACCCTTACAGCAAAGGAACCACCAACGTCACGCTGACGGTCACAGATGATAAGGGCGCATCGGATTCCTGCACGGCAGTCGTCACGGTAGTCGACGCCGAGGCCCCGACGATCACTTGCCCGGCGCCCCAAACGGCAGAGTGCACGGGATCAAGCAGCGCCACTGCGACCTTTAGCGCGAGCGCGTCGGACAATTGCGGCTTTGCTTCTACAAGCTGCCCTGCATCAGGGAACAGTTTCCCATTGGGAACCACGCCGGTATCTTGCAGCGCCACGGACAGCTCCGGAAACTCAAACTCCTGCGGCTCCAGTGTAACGGTAGTCGATACCACTCCTCCGAGCATCTCCTGCCCTGCGCCTATAACTGCGGAGTGCACCAGCCCAGCCGGTGCCCCGGTGACACCAGGCCTGGCCACGGCAAGTGACATCTGCGCGGGCGTGACCGTCGTTGGTCCGGCGGCAGGCACATACCCGATCGGCTCAATCCTGGTCAGCTACACGGCAACCGACGGAGTTGGCCTGACATCAAGCTGCTCGGCTACCATCCAGGTAGTGGACACCACGAAACCTGTTGTTTCGTGTGTCGAGAGCGTGAACCCAAGCGGCAAGAACGTGCCGAAGGCTAGCAACACCAACCAGGATGGTTTCTACAAGGTATCTGGAAGCGACATCTGCAGCACGCCGACCATCAAGATTGGTAGCTACGTGCTGGCAAGCGGCGAGACCATCAAGATCACTCAGACTCCTGGCAAGTCTGGGGTGTCCTTTGTGAACACGATGGGTCCGGCTGCCATCAGGCACTTTCAGGTCGGCCCAGGGGATGCGACGATCACGGCTACGGATGGGTCGGGTAATTCTTCGAGTGTTACCTGCCTGGTCCCACCGCCACCGAAGTAGTACTGGATCACGGTCCCTGAAGACCATGTAAAGCGAACAGGGCGGGTTATCCTTGCAAAGGGTGCCCGCCCTGTTTTATGTAGGACAGTTATGAGAAAGAAATATGTCACCGCCCTCTTTTCATTCCTCCTTATGTCCTTCGTCAGCTCTCAGCCAGGCTTCACGCAATCCACTGAAGAGCTAAAGGCCTTAAGGAAAGACCTCGAAGAAATCAAAAGAGGCCAGTCCAATATCCAGAAGGAACTGCAAGAAATTAAGACCCTGCTCAGGGGCAGAGTGCCTGCTCCACCTCCCGAACCCCAAAATGTGGTTCTGGAGATCAAGGGCGATCCGTTCAAAGGGCAACCGGATGCAAAAGTTACGCTCATTGAGTTTTCCGATTACCAGTGCCCTTTCTGCTCTCGCCACTCCCGCGATACCCTACCGCAGCTAGAGCGCGAATACATCGCTAGCGGCAAGCTGAAGTACGTCTTCCGCAATTTTCCCATCGAATCGATCCACCCCCAGGCATTCAAGGCCCACGAGGCAGCCAACTGCGCAGGGGAGCAGGGGAAATATTGGGAGATGCACGACCGGCTCTTTGCCAACCAAAATGCCCTGGGTTTAAAGGACCTGCCTAACCATGCCAATGCGCTAGTTCTAGAGATGCCGAAATTCCAGCAGTGTCTGGATAGTGGAAAGTATGCCGCAAAAATCCGTAAAGACTTGGCCGATGGTCAGAAGGCTGGAGTCCAGGGGACCCCCAGTTTTTTCGTAGCACTAACAGAGCCAAATGATGGAATGGTGAAAGCGGTACGGGTAATAAGAGGCGCACAGCCCTACACTGCTTTCAAAGAAGCCATAGACAGCCTGCTCTCCGCACAAAGCAAACAAGGCTCTTAGTTTAGCCCACCCAAATCCCTGCCGCTGGGGGAACAATCATCTTGTGGACTATGATGTGAAGGGACGCAGGCGGGATTTTAATTTGCGGAAGTCGTAGCTATGTCAAAAACCCTGGCCGCTGCCGCTGTGCGGCTCTCAACCCCCAATTTGCTATAGATGTGTTCCAAGTGCTTTCCGACCGTGCGAGCGCTCAACGCAAGAATGCTCCCAACCTCCTTGTTGCTTTTGCCTTGAGATGCCCAGGCCAGGACGTCGGCCTCACGCTGGGTAAGACCGAGAGGCTTAAGCACCATTGCTTGGGTTGTTGTCCGCTGCCCGTCCAACAGGAGCAGACACCGCCCTGCAATTCTAACGCAACGGAGAGAAAGTCGCCTGCCCTCACATTCTCCTGGTCGCTGTGTCCCGTGGCTATAACGATCCACCATCTCGGGGCCGGGATCCACACATCGCACGCCCCCGGGTGTGAAAACAATCAGCCCCTGCGATGCTGCGCCTATCACGTCACATAACAGTTGCGGCTTTGGCCGCGCAGGCGCGGCTCCTCTTTTGCGCTTCGCCTTCCCTGTTTTGCGAGCTGAGACCATGTACGTCAAAAAGCGTATTGACACTAAGCAACCACCGCCACATTGTCAAGCCGCAAAACAACCTTTTGATTGACACGGGATAGGCTTGTCAGGGAAAAATCAGATGGAGAAAGGAGAAGAGTTATGAATATCAAGAAGCTGACTATACTGGCGGTTGTCACTGTAGCGTCGCTTTTGGTTCGCGCGACGGGGGCTCGCGCCGCAGAATGGCATGTGCCTGGAGACTTCGCCACAATTCAGGCGGCCATTAACAGTCCAAGCGTGACGGACGGGGACCGGATCGTCGTAGGGCTAGGTTCTCACGCGGGCGCTCTTGTCACCAAAGCGGTCGAGATCAAAGGAGAGGAGGGAGCCACTATAACGAGCGGCCCTGTACACGGGTCCGGGCAGATCCAGGGTTTTCGGTTGCTCGATGGCTCAAGTGGCAGCACGATCAGCCATCTACGCTTCACTGTAGATCTGGCTATTATGAACGCTGCCGGTCGTTCGCCCATTGGTCCTGGTGCGAGTGATGTCACCATCAGCCACTCCACGTTTGTTAACCCAGTGCAGGCTATTTCAAATTGGGGCGGCAGCGGGTGGAACATCTCTCACAACGAGATCATCGACCTGCGGACAAACAAGGGTGGAGGCATCGGCATTCTCGTCGCAGACTACTTGGGAAGGCCGATCGCCGATAACGTGGTTGCCCACAACAAAATTACAGGAACCCTCCACGTAAAACCCGGCGATGGCGGCGGCTACAGTGGAACTGGGATTGTGTTGTATGCTGACTTTCGCTGGGGTTCCGCCGGAGCGAGTGAAATTGCCTGGAACCGTGTGGTAAAGAATAAGGTCAGCCTGACGAGTGACAACCCGAACGTCGTTGATGTTGTAGCTTTCGAGCTAACCGACACAAGGGAGCTGCTCGGGGTCATTCATGACAACGCCATAGGGTTCAACGATTTCCGTGGCACAGCTGACCAAATCGCTTTGACGCCTTCCGGGTTGGATAATCCGGTTAACAACATATCCCGAAACCTGGGCGAAAACCGTGGACACGGGTTGCACCCGTCCTTGTTCGGCCCTGGCGGAAACTAGCTGGGCGATAGGCAGAGCTTCGGAATGGCGGTAAGGCTTGTGTAGTTAAATAGCTGCCTCGTAACGGCGGTGTATTGCTGGGGGGTTGCCGATGACGCTACGCTTATGCAAAATCGTAGTCACCAACCTCGGCAACCCTCTTCATCTGCTTTCAAGCCCAGCGTCGTCGCTAAGGCGTGGTCTTGGGTGGCGCTTTACTTTCCTCTGATTTGCTCTTGGTAGATGCGGGCGCGCTCTTTGAAGGCGTGCCGGGCTGATTCCGTACAAGACCTGAAATGGTGAGGCTAACGCGCAAGTTCTGCTCCGGTAGTCGAGCCGCTGTTTGCGGCCGTTGAGCCACGACCGGAGTAAATAGC
>Ga0209211_10010591_pt1 | contig 11969 bp, 20 predicted proteins | sample RifGroA2_FD_183992 | JGI IMG/M metagenome (GOLD analysis project Ga0209211, IMG submission 183992) | Groundwater microbial communities from Rifle, Colorado, USA - Groundwater A2 (SPAdes) (version 2) | ecosystem: Environmental > Aquatic > Deep subsurface > Groundwater | place: Rifle, Colorado... | reverse complement strand
TATCCTAACGGATAGATGCGGGGTAAATCTCCTCCGGGTTTCATTGAGGCCCGGGGAGTGTGATTTTCTTTTTTTGTCCGATTGGACGGGCAGGGAAGGAACGAAGAAAGGGATTCCTTTCGACAAGCTCAAGGCAGGCTCTCGGCAGTGCTCGGAATGACGAAGCGAGCACGCTCCCGCGCTGATTGCCCAATCGGACGTATGCATTTTTTACTTGGTTAGTTCTCCTTGAACGATTTGACTGACGCGCTCATTTCTCTCTATACTTTTATCGTATGGATCGAATTTCTCACCACACCGTGCGCCAGTATCCGGTCATCGTGGAAAGCGACGAAACCGGAGGCTTTGTCGTGGAATGCCCTGCCTTCGAAGGTTGCTTTAGCCAAGGAGAAACCATGGATGAAGCGCTTGAGAACATTAAGGAAGTCATCGCCATGTGCCTTGAGGAAGAGCGGGGAACTGCATCCTCGCCCCTGCCACAGCGGCAAGTCGGCATTCACCTCGTGGCGGTATAATATGGAAGTCATCCCTATCAAACCTCCGCGGGAAGTCATTCACGCATTCACCCGCATTGGGTATGCCGTGGTACGACAGAGTAGCACTCGCTCCCAGAAAGAACTAACCAAGCCCTTATCCGCCCCTTGGGCGGATTTTTTATATCTTCACCCAGCACTAACTTTTACGTCCAACATCTTGTAATCAAGGTATTGGATGAATATACTTTATTCATGTGGAGCACTAACGTAATTGACGAACTTCATGTCTATGTATTTTGAGAAAAAGTTTATACGATATAAAATTATAAACAGTTAAGTAACTAAGTTAGTGCTCCACATGTTCTACGTATATTTTTTACAATCTGAATCTGGAAAAATCTATTACGGTAGTACAAATGACTTACGCCGGAGACTCGAAGAACATAATGACGGCAAGTCATACTCTACACGTGGTCATCATTGGAAACTCGTGTACTGTGAAGCGTATCTGGTGAAAAAAGATGCCCGCGAGCGCGAAAAGAAACTCAAATACCATGGACAAGCGCTCGCACATCTCAAGCGTAGGATACGCAATAGTCTTACACACAAGAGTTAGTGCTGGGTCAAATTTTCAAATTGCTATCCCTATGTCATCCCAGATGGCAGGAGGATGAACAGCGCGGTGTGGAGCACCCTTGCCTCATCCTTCTGCCGTCCTGAACGGCAAGTTCTGTGTAAATAAATAACGCTCCGGTGTGGAGCGCTGACTATATGATTTTTGCCCATTCCTTCAAATGCTCCACGAATTTAAGGAAACCTTCTTCTAAATTGACTCGCGAGCTTAACATATTCAGTCTATGATTGTCAAGTCCTCCCCGGTGTCAATCCCCGCCGAGGAGATTTGGGCGGGTTTATGCGGGCTAAAGCCCATAAAGTCAGCGAATTTCGGGAATACAAGTTAGGCGGCTCCGCCGCACTCACGCAGTCCAGCGCTAAGGCGAGCGAGCCTTTAGTGCTGTGGCGGATAACGGTGATACCCATAGAAAAGAATTTGGCTATGGTAAGCGAAAAAGATTGAAATTCAGATACGATAAAAAAACCGCAAACAATGCGGTGAAAATTCCCTGTATTAGCCCTTCGACGGGTCTTATTTATTCTTCGATTTCTATCCCCTCCTTACGGACAATGAATAATTTTCCCGAAATATCTGCCAGTTCTACCGAGAAAAACAAGCGTTCAAGCGCCTCGATGAGATTGGGCAGGCGTGGCGGATGAACCGCCAGCACAATAATTCCGTGATAGTCGCTTGGCCTAAAAATGTCCGTATTGGTGTAGTCTCGGTCGATGGTAATGAGCGTGCGAGATTCTTTCCTGGCCAGCGCCGCTACCGCGCCGTTTTTGAGGCCCTTCGGGGAACGGCTGACATCGCAACCCCGTTTTTCGAGGAAGGGAACCACTCCCACATCCACATTTTCATCAAGCAGGAACGCGGGTGGGTGCATGGGAGGCAAAAGAGAGATACCGCACGCCCTTTGCCTTCTCCGCTGCGTAATGGAGCACTGCTTCTATCGCGCCTTCGGGAAGTGTGGGGTAGGCATGATAAATCTCCTCCTGCGTGCCGCCCGCTTCGAGGATTTCCAGTATTTGCCACACCATAATCCGTGTCCCTTCAAAGGTTGGTTTTCCGTGGCAAATATCAGGATCGGCAATTATTTTTGGAATTGTTTTCATACCTCGTTCATTAAGAATTACGCAGAGCATCAACACGAACCTTGTTTGCGCGCCTTCTTAAACCTTGTTTGCGCGCCTTCTTACTTTATCGCTCTCCTTCTTTGCGTCCCGCTTATAACCCCAATACGCCCCCTCACCGCGCTTAGGGCCGTCATGTTCTGTTTTCACTGCCTTGTACGCCATATAATGATACAACATTTACATTTACGCAGCTGCCTTCTCGCGCATGAGCGGCACCTGAAAGGTGACCTCTGCCAAATCTTTTTTCACGTCAAATCTCGTGCTCGCCTCGAGTATCTCGATACCGAGTAATTCATCGTGCATGCCGATATCCAGAATCACTCCTTCCCGCACTTCCTTATTCTCCTTGAATTCGCCCTCCTTGAGCTTGATGTAGAGCGCGTCCACTGAATTGTCGTATGAGATATTCATATTTCTGACTGCACGATTACGGTAATAATCCGATACGTATCGCCTTCGCTCGCATAAACTACTTTAAGATAATGACGGCCATACTTCCGATATGCAAGACTCCTCTGCTTGTAACCGATTCCTTGCCGTTCAGGATTCTCTATCGTTTCCAAAATCATCGCCTCCGTGACATGCCACAGGGCCATGCGTGCGGCCGCGTGAGATGCAATCGATAATTTCATATTCGTTAAGATTCAGTGTATAGGAAAGGTATGGTAAGATAAAGGGCTTGACAAGGTTTTGATCCCGTGATATAGTAGCGCGTTACTTTGAAAAACAGCAGATATTCGCCCAGAGAGAGACGGGACAACGCACGACGAGAGACCGTGCATCATAGTGACCATTGTTACATTGTTACATGGCTCAATGGTTACCGACGGCCTCTCAAAGGCCGATTTTTATTGAAAACAAAAAATTACCCCGCTACGGGATAGAAAACATCTTACATCTTGACGCAAGGCGTAAAGCCGCTCACGAGGAAGATCACTTGATTTCCTGGGGATTGGGGCGATCGTCTTCCCACGGTCGCGCGATCAAAAGGATGATCACGCCTCCGACGACGAGTATGCTCATGACGACGAGTATGCCTGCCATATGAAAAGTGAGTTAGTGGATAATACCATGATCTTCGCGCTCTCTGCTGAAAAGCGCAGCGAGGAAAATCGCGATGAGGCTCGCCACCGTACCGCCGCCGATGACCCACCAGTTTATTTCCTCGCCGGGAACAAACTGACCGAAAATGAGCGCCGCCGTCGCCATCAGCGCGGCCTTCTTGAAGAAATCCGCCACCACCTCGCGCTGCTTTTGGTCAAACCGCTTCATAATTCCAGTATACGCGCCCGTGCCGTGCGCGTCAAACAGTATGCGAATAGCGTTCCCTGTCACCCGCAGCAATACGAATGCGCGCATACGAAATGATAAAGATACGAATGGGTGCGAATGATACGAATGGATGCGAATTCGCATGTATTCGTAGATTCGAATGTCATTTGTAAATTTGCATTACTAAGCGTTAGCGTATCGTTGCCTCCGATCCGGATGGGATGCGGGTACCTCCTTCGCATAAACTTCGGCGGGATTAAACCTCGCCAAAGCGAAGCGACGGCGGGGTCTCTCCCCTCATTCTCTCCGGATCAGGAGCCGCGAACGCGACTCCCCTCCCTCACGCCTCTCTAGAAGGGGGAGAACGGAAGAGAGGGTGTATCAAAGCGGAACGCACATTGACAAATCAAAGCACACAATATCATCGAACCTCCTTTTTTACGATACTGCGTCATGGCAGGGAATGAAGCTCACGGTCATTCCCAAATCCCTTCTGTCATTCCCAATCCGCCAGCTGGCGGAAGCGGGAATCCAGAAAAAGCAAAAAACGATTTTTGTTAGTTTTTGTTACTGGATCCCACGACCTCGGTCGGGGATGACAAATGAGAAAAATTCTCTTCCGCGATGCAATATCGTAAATAACCATTTTTAATTTTTTTAATCTAATTTAAGGAGGTCAAAATGATACAAAATAAGCTTTCCATCACCGGCTTGGTAGTCGGGCTCGGGCTGCTCGCACTCTTGGTTGCGGTTTTCTACAATCCGCAACCTGACGTGAGCGAATTCTTGACCACAGAATCCGCCGACATGCGATACGCCGACTCCGATCACGACCACGACATCTACCTCTCCAAAGCGGAGGCTGAGCGGCTGTACTCCCCAAAAGATCACGCTCACGAACCGGCTGAGGAGATAACCGAGGAAGAGACTCCTGAAGTCGAGGAGTCCGACGAGCCCGCGCCGAAATCGGAGGAAAGTAAATGGTGGAATCCGAAAAAAAAGAACTAACCCATCCACCCCAATTTTTTTTAACTTTATTTATAGGAGATAAAAATGAAAAAGATTTTCGCAATTCTGGCCGTCGTCCTGATGGCCGCATTCGTCGCACCGTCCCTGGCGCAAACCACCACCCCCAAAACCATCACGCCCGCCGAGGCGTTGATGGCCGATGTGTTCGGGATGTCCACTCCCGTGAGTGGCGCTCCCGACAGCATCTTTACCAAGTTCCGCGCAGAGCTTGGCAAAAATGTGGATTTGTTTGAGGCGTATCTGCGCGAAAAAAGTGCCGTCGTTGTTATAGGCGGCAAAACCGAAAAACGCCTCTCCTCGGTTGAGGCCGCGATCAGCGCCTACGACGCGGCCCTCATGGCCTTGGTACCGGACTCCCTGTCCGCGGTACTGTCGGCAGGCCTCCCCGGCCAGCCGAACTACGGCGACCTGCTCGCCGCCAAGGGCCAGCTCAAGCCGGAGCTCCGCAAAGCCGGTTTGGGCAATGTCGCTCGCAAGAGCGACGTGGACGAGCTCTCGTCTAAGCTGGACGAGATTCTCGACCGGCTCCCCCCCAACGGCGACCCCCAATAGTCATCGCGCACTGCATCAAAGCCCCTGAAGAGTAAAATCTTCAGGGGCTGATTTTTTGTAATCCCGTAAGGTCTCCCTTCAACAGGCTCACGCATTTTATGGGGATGAAAGCCTTGCCTCCTATTTCTCTTCTAGTAGTATTTTCTCAATTTCGTCCCGCAACTTCGGTATATCATTCTTCACGGTGTCCCATACTGCTTTCAGGCTGACTCCAAAATATTGATGAATCAAAATGTCGCGCATGCCCGCGAAACCTTCCCAGTCAACGTAGGGGTGTCCTCCGCGAAACGCCTTGGGCAGATTTCACGGCCTCGCCGATGATTTCTATCATCCGGATCACTGCGTTCTGCTTCTCCCGATTCCCGAAGAAAGACTTTTTGCTCACGCCCTTCGTGTACCGATCAATCTCATCAATGCTTTCAAGTATGTGCTGGAGATACTTTTTGGCCTCATCATCGCTCATAAATTACCTTCTGCTCACGTAAGATGTCGTCTTTCAGAAGATGATGGAGGGAATCGTACGTCACCACGTCAATCTCTCGATTAAACCTCTCTGCAAAATCCTTTTTCATTGCAACCAAATCAAGGAGCGTCGTGCCGGGCGGGACGTCAATGAGCAGATCCACGTCGCTCTTTTTGCGCATATCTCCGCGCGCGGCCGAGCCAAAGACTGCAACCTTCTGCAGGCGGTAGCGGCGCGCGACCGGCATGATCGATTTCCGTAAATGCGCCATCGTATACTGCTTCTGCATATGCTAAAAGGATACCACTCAATTATCTGGCGCGCAAATCGCGCAAATCGTAACGCAACACAACTCGCCCGGTCATCCGACTCCCCACGCACCAAATCCTCTTTGAGAATTCTCAAGGAGGGTTCGCTATTTTAAAGCCCTTGGGGGGTGGCTGAAGTAGCCGCTTTTGTGATTGACACCGGTGCACAGCCTACGGCCGCCTTAAGATGTCATGGGTCCCGGCGCGGCGAATGATGTATTCTTCGCCCGACCTCATAAATGTGAAGCGGTAGCTTGCGAAAAGCGCGCCTCCCAAACATCGCGAAACCCCTCCATCTTCTTCACGAGAAGGAAGGGGCGAAATGAATTTTCCAGAAGAAGCCGCAGTGACTTGTCCAACCGTACCTGAAGTTCGCGCGTGAGGCGCCGATAATCGCGCTCAAACGATGCGGTAAACCGAAGGCTGGCCATGGCCGCTCAATTACCCTTGAGCGCATCAAGCGCGCCCTGAAGGCCCGCACCGTCCGTATACGCAGGGCTTACTCTCCCTGCGGCGATATCTTCATCCGCCTCCTGCTCCATCCGGAGCCATTCAAGGTCAATCCCGTTTTCCTTCGCGTGCCAGCCCAACTCCATCAGTTCAGTCACCACATCGGTAATTGAACGGCGGTCGCGCGCCGACAACGCGTCCGCCTTGCGATATAAATCGGTAGGAATAGTGATCGTGTGCGCCATAGTGTCTTCACTATACGCACCCTTCTTTACACTGTCAACGGGCCGCATGATTTCAGGCACAGAAAACCCCGATTGGATGCGTCCAGTCGGGGTGATTGTTTTTTATACGGGAAACCGTCAACACAAAACGTCCATCCTTTCGTCCCCCTCAAAAGCAAGCTCGACCGACTCATCCCGAAATACGATCGTCTTTGGAAACTCTTGCATCAATTGCGGATGCGCGTACATAAAATCAACAAAGCGCTTGAATGCTTCCGCGCTTTTCCGTTTTGTTGATCCTCTCTGTTCCGAACGTCTGTGTTTGATAAATTTCATAACTATCGCCACCTCATTTTGCTGCCTCTATTGCCTTCTCATACCACTTTCTGTCAATCCAGAATCCTCCCGCTATCAGCCTATCTAGCGCCTCTTTTACGTCCGCGATCATACCCTTTCGATGCGCCTCAAGCAAAATCCCGATTGTCCCCTTAATGGGAATTCCGATTCTTGCGAGCACCGCCCGCGCCCTTCTCTCATCAACCAGCACAAGATCAGCGCGTTGTTCTGTCGCGAGCACTATTGACTCTGCCTCGCCTCTATCGAGCTCCTGCAGTAATAATAATACTTTCTCCTGATCATGAACATCCCGTATCCCAATCCAGGATGCCCCAGCTACTTCGCGCGCACCCTCTTTTCCTCTCCCCTCGTCAACCACCTCGCGATAGACCGATGACGCGATGATAATCTTCCCGAATAGCCGCTCCAAAATAAAAAATGCCTCAGCCTTCGCCAAGTGGATCAATACGCTCGCGTCCGCAATGACGATCATAACGGCTTCACTTCTTCCTCCCACTCCTCGGGAGTGAAACGGAAGGGAGAAAGTTTGTGCTGTCCCATAAGATGCAAGAAATCCACCAAAGGCATCCCGGCAATCTCTGCAGCCTTGCCCATGGAAATTTTTCCCTCGCGGTACTTGTTGAGCGCGACCTGCTTGCGGAGATAACCAGCGATATCATCCGCCTCATCTCTTAATGCGGCGTAGACATCTTCGGGTACGTCCACCCGGAGAGAAACCATTTTTGGCGATGCGGTAACGGTATTAGGCATATCACGACTATTATATGCCGCTCCCCGCGCTGCGGTCAAGTTGTCGTAAAGGCCTCGGATTCTCTTCGTCCAGATCCCAATTACCCGTATTATTTTGAATATACGCGCGGACGTGTTCCAGTTCCCGGTCATCGCGGATGATGCGCTCGTATAATTGCGCTGCCATTGAAAATCCGCCATTCCCATCCGTCTCCGAATTTCAAACGCACACCGACCCTTGGACCACCGGACAATTTCACCTAACGAACGGGTGCCCATTGGGTTGTAATTCCGCGTTATGCCGCCGTTTGTACGGGCGCGATTAATCGCGCCCCTACGATCGTCGCCGATCACAATAATCCCATACACATGGTTCGGCGTCACTACGAATTCGTCCGCTTGTACAGATGGAAATTGTTTCAGAATATCATGCCATGCATGCTCGACGACCAGGCCCAACGGATTCAATACCGTCTTCCCCTCCTTGCATACGCCAAACAACTCCTCTCGGTCCTTCGTACAAATCGTCACGAAATACCACCCGTATTGGGAATAATCGTATCCGGGCAGGCGGATGGACTCCCTCTGTTTCTGCCGCATATCACTATACCCTGATCCTGATCCCGTGCTGTTTCACCTCGGCGGCGAGAGGATTTTCCCAGACGAAATCCTTGGGAAAGAGACAATCGGCGTTGCGCTTGAGGCGCTTCAATCCCTTCGCCGTCTCCCACTTGAGCGCGGCATTCTTCACCCAATAGGAGACCGCCTTTTTCACATTAAACTTCATACGATACGCGCGATACAGCGGGATCATTATATCCTTCGCAGGATGAGCGTCAAGGATCCGTGAAAATAGAAAACCTAGCTGCGGGGATGCTCCAGCAGATACTCCGCGACTCTGCGGAAGCTGTCCAGCAGCACTCTCTCCCGTGGTGTGAGGCTCGCCTCTGCCTTCTGGTACTGATCAATGACAGTCTGGATCGCGCGCGCCTCTTCGGGCTCCACGGTCGTGAGATCAAGTTGCGGGAATGCCGGCAGTTTCTCTGCGAGTGAGGCAACCGCGGCCTTATACGCTTCTATATCCTTAAATTCCATCCCGTCATGGAGGTGCTCCGCCTGGTACGCTGCAAAGCTCCCACTCACCGCCTGCGTCATCTCGGGACTCGTAGGATGGAAGAAATTTGCCATGAGACCGCGCACCATGCCTGCCTTGTCCTCGTCTATATGGTATTGTTGCCGAAACTCATCGGCCGCTTGACTGGTGATCGGCGCGGATTCAGCCTTCGGCGCTTCGGGAGACGCCGTTGTTTCCTGCGCCGGGGATCGGCTCACCACCTGGTCATGAGCCGTTTCCGGTGATACAGATTGAGTTGCGAGCACGTGCGCAATGGGTGTTTGCTGTCCCGTCAGTTTTTCGGCCGCGCGACCCAAAGACTCATACTCTTTTGTCTTCATGGGGAACCCGTGCTGAGCTTCTTTCAACGCTTCGGGCGAGGAAATGTGCCGGCCTTCAATACCGGTGAGCATTCCTTTCTTATTGTAGACGAATTCAACTCCCAGCTTCTTCGCCGCTTTGGCGGCATTTTTCATTACTTCTTCCATATACTGTACTTGCGCAAGCGCTTCCTGCGCGCGCGTTCTCAGCTCGGTAAGCACCTTTTTCCCTTGCTCATAACTATCCGCATTGCCGGTGTGTTTGATATCTTCATAATCCTCACTGAACACCTTTTGCAGTCGCTTGATCGCGTCAAGGGCATTATCAATTTTTTCGTGCGCTTGTCCTATGTTTTTTCCGTTCACATCTTCCGCGGCAGGCACGAGACTATTCCAATCAAGTCGTGACAGATCGCTTCCCGTACCTTTGTACGGACCTGTCAGCCTGCCATAACTGCGTTCGAATTCGGCAATCCAATTGCCCATGGTCCTGCCCCCCATTTTCTGTTCGGTGAAAAGTGATGATGTTGTTCCGCCGCCACCCGCCAGCTCTTGTTGCGGAAGCACAAATGCCACGGAAGGACTTCCCTTCCCCGATAGTGGTTCGATCCGCGCCGCAGGACCCATCTTCGAGGAACGATCAATGATATATTCATGTTTATCAGTCACCCCGCCTCCCGGACGGATATCTTCGCCCCAAGTGTGCTGTTCGGTATAGCCGGTACCGTTCGCATTGAGGATGTAACGCTCGCCCACATGCCGCACGCCGGTTTCATGCACATTGAATTTCTTGTAAATGTCCGTGATCTTCTCTCCGGCATCGAGCTTCGCCTTTATCTCATCGAAAGTGAATTCATGGCCGGTATCAGGATCTTTAATATGAATATCGCCCTTATCCATGAGCAATTTGATCGCATGCTGAAGCGCTTCACCCCTTTTCTCTCCCCGATCGATAAATTGCCGCATGAGTACATGGCTGATGCCCTCGCCTTTCTGTACGGCATAGAGCTTGTCCGCCTCCACTGAAGGAACTCTCACGCCGTAGATCGGAGGCTTTGTATCCACATGAGGAGGCTTTGGTTTTATATTCTCTGGCGCGTCTCCGCCTCCACCCTTTGTATCGGGAACAACCTTTGGTTCGCCACCGCCGGGAAGAGTCTCCGGATCTCCTGTACCAGGTTCGCCACCGCCAGGAAGAGTCGCGCCTGACCCTGCAGGCGCCGTGTCCTTGAACAAACTAGTTGCCGCCCGTACGATATTGGGTGCAAGAAACCCTATCGTACCGCCAAGGAGTTGCGCGAGCACCCTTCGTCTGCGCGTGGATTCTTCAATCTTTCTCTTATGGGCGGCGACTTCTTGTCCCGCTTTCACCGATTCCTTTACCTGTACGCCGAGTTTTTTCTCATACGCCCCCAATACTTGCTTTTCCCATTCGTCCCCTGATGCCGTGATCGCCTCGATTTCCTTCTTTAACACGCGCACCGAAAGGATGCGTTTCTGTTCGATCTGGCTTACTTCATTGCGCAGTCGTGCGTACTCGACTGGATTTGCCTTCTGAAATTTCGGATCGGCAAGTTGCTCTTTCGCGCGGGCAAGCATCCATTCTCGCGATGCTTCGGGCGTGGCGCGCACCTGCGGAGGAAGTTTTCCTTTTGCCGAGTCCGGCATCTCTGTCGTGAACGTGCGGGTGAATTCATCCGCGGTAATATCCTGCATCTGCGCGTATCTCCCCTTATCCACCCACCGCTCCAGCACCTCACCGCCCTTCATGCCGCTATAGGTCATAAGGATGCGACCGAGCACCGGTGTTGATGTCTCGGACGCATCCTTGAACCAGTCAGGTAGATGCCCTGTGACTTTCTCTGCAAAGGAGCCTCCTTTTTCCATGGCGCGTCCCGCACGCACGAGCACGCCCGCAACGCCAAATGACAGCGCGGTTACCACTTTTTCTCCGGTCGTTTCCCCGCCGCGCAATGGCTTCCATTGCAACATCTTGTCGGCCACGCCAAACGCATTCTCGTGAAACTTTTTTGATTTTCCTGCTGATACTTCAGCGTCCCGAAGGCCACCAAGCTCATCTGTGCGATACAGCATCACAATATCAGTCGCGTAGCGCAGTTGCTCTTCGCGGGACGCTTGGCAATAATTTGGTGTGGGCGTGGTGGATGCGGTAGCCATAGGATAGTTCAAACTTCAGCGCAACATTTCTCGATATACGTAAGCGCGTCCTTGAGATATTCGCTCTCCTTCGCTTTTAGTGTCTGCTCATATTCTCTGTAAGAAACCGAAGCACGGTCGACTCTTCCCTTGTTCTTCTTAACTTCTTCAATATAGGCGTTTCGCTTCTCATTAAGAGCCGTCTCCACATCCCTCGTCTTACCGTCAATCTGTCGCTGTTTTTCGGTCGCGACCATATTCACCAGATCGCGTACGTACTTCTGCGCTTCCTGCGGACTTGTTTTTATTAGCTCGCGAATCTTCTTCTCTTCTTCATCCTGTCGCTTTTTGTCCACCTTTCCCGTAGCGATACTCTCCGCTATATTCGCGACAGTGAGAGAAATGCCTGCCGCGATCAGAAGGGGTGGCACAAAAAACCCAACCGCAGCCGTACCCACGCCATAAACGATTCTTCGCACAATCCTCCATTTCGACTTCGCCTTGTCTACATTTTCTTTTGCAAAGTTCTTTATTGAGTTTTCCTCCCGATTATACAACGCCTTCACTTCTGTTTCCGACAAACCCGTAATTTCCACAACTTTTTTAATAGCCGCGTCCTGCTCTTCCGCTTTTTTCGCTCCGGCTAGGCCCTCCTTCGTCATTTTTTCCAATTCTGCGCGCAATTTCTTTACATCCTGCTCTTCGCTCTTCAAAATCTCCGGAACCTCCGCAAAGACCGCCTGCTGCACCGCCTTCTCAAGTTCGG
>Ga0209211_10010590_pt1 | contig 11969 bp, 7 predicted proteins | sample RifGroA2_FD_183992 | JGI IMG/M metagenome (GOLD analysis project Ga0209211, IMG submission 183992) | Groundwater microbial communities from Rifle, Colorado, USA - Groundwater A2 (SPAdes) (version 2) | ecosystem: Environmental > Aquatic > Deep subsurface > Groundwater | place: Rifle, Colorado... | reverse complement strand
AAGACCCGATTATTTCTTTCCCTTTGCGGCTAATATCTTTATCTCTTTTTTAGCCTCTTTATACGGCGCGCTGTCCGATATTAATATCTCGCCGTATCTGCCCTGAAAGGCCGTCAGTTCCTCCAATGAATCGATATCCACGACCCACTGTTTTTCCTTCGCCTTCCTGTCGCACACAACCATTCCTTCATCTTCCCTGTGGTTTATACCGCCTTCAAGCCAGTCTTTGTACCACACTTTTTTCTTTGCGTCTTCCAGAGTCTTCACAGTTCTGTAATCCAGAGGCGTCAGTTCTTCTTCAACAGCCTCATCGCAAGGTTTATTGCTTTCCCTTAAGGAAACGGTCGTTCTGCCTACAATGAATTTCATATGCCTCTCCTTGCCCGCTTTATTATTTATGCTGTGCAGCCAAATCCGTTGTTTCGGCCTTCCCGTGCCGGATCGCGTCTATAACATAACCGGCCAGCCAGCCTATGAGGGAACCGCCGACTACAAAGACCAGCCCGGCAACCATTATCCCCAGCACCATCGATATGCCGACTATCATTCTCGGCAGCAGTGCTGCTTCCAACGGAGTGCCGAATATGCCCCCTGCGATATTAAGTCCTACAACCCCGCCGATAAACGATCCCGGAAGTAATCCTATTAATGCAAACAGCACAAGCCCTGCTCCCGCGCCTGCATACAAACCTTTTTTTAATGTCTCCTTCGTTTTCATGTCCCCTTACCTCCTCTGCTTTGACTTGCAAATAATAGAGCATGTTCCATGCCGGCAGGAATCTTATTGATTTACGAGTGTTTTTAGAGCTGAAATCTTTGCGGGTTTGCGAAATTAATAATTTTGGCTTGCAAAAATGCAAAAATAAATTATACCGTTAGGATGCGAGGCATGCTTCAAAAGTCTTTAACAATGACATAGCACAAAGCGCAAATCCGCATCGAAGGTATGGAAGATACGGCTTCAAATACAAAAAGTATTAATCGGCTATGAGGCATACTTCAAAAGCCTTTACTAAGTGTAGTTGCCGGTGCAACCTGAAGATTACCTTTGTCTCATTGAATAAGAAAGCAATGTTGTAGCTCACGAGAAAGAGAATGCTGTTATGACATTTCGTATGAGTAAAGGCTTTTTCAGCACGCCTCACATCCTATAACTATTCAAGAGATTTCAACACGAAGCGCGGATTCGCTTCAATGACTTTATCGACGAAACTTTTAAACTACATTCTCTTATGCACGTCATCCGCATCGGCGGTATCTATTATTAATGAGACATTCAGCATCTTTGCCTTGCACAGAGAACAACACTTATAAAGGCGTTGAAGCGGATTTGCGCTTTGTGTCATTGAAGGCTTTGAAGCCGTACCTTCCATGTAGTTATAGATTTTTGCTACTTATAAGGATGGCATTTCAGACAGGATGATGTCTCTATACCCGCAACGTGGCCGTGATCCTTTTTAATCCGGTGGCACTGGCTGCACGCCTTCTCATCGGGCCTGAAATTATGGAGAGAAACTCGATGGCACGTCTTGCACTGAATCCTCTGTATAAACACATGCCGCGCGTGACCGTACGACTTGCTGGGAGTTATCGAACCCTGAGATATTTCATTCATGTGGCATCCCTTGCATTCCTTCCACGGTTTTTCCCTGCCGTGAGTCTGTGAAAGAGGCTCTTTGCCCTTTACAACAAAGGCCACGAGCAGCTTGTTCTGTTCGAGAACGCTTAAGTGGTGGCAGCGCTGGCAGACGACATCTCTATGCCTCCCCTTTTGCCACTCGGAAAACGCCTCCTTCATAAGATGGCATGACGCGCAGAACTGCGGCTCATCCTGAGTGTAGCGGTAATACCGATAACCTACTGCGACGCTGAGAACGCTTACTATCAGGACAAAAACAAGGACTATCCCTCTCAAATGCTCGAAAAGGTCAGCCGTCAATTTACGAAAGTCGGGCCGGAATTTCTTCATTCGTTATCGCCTGACGCCCGCCATGTCTTCAAGTGTCTTCAATTTCGATATCTCTCCGAGGGCTATCAGCGTATCTCCGACTTTTATGGCGGTCCTGAATGTGGGATTGAATTGCATATCTCCGGCAGGCTTCTTTATAGCCACAACTATAATACCCAAATCCCTTCCGATGCCGCACTCATCCAATGTCAGCCCCGCTAATTTGGAATCTTCACGGATCGATATCTCCTCCATCTGGAGGTCTATATTTCCGCTCTTTGTCGCGAACTCTATGAAATCGACAACAGCGGGCTTTAAAACCGTATGCGCAATCCTTAAACCGCCGATGTGATAAGGCGAAACGACCCTGTCGGCGCCGGCCCTCAACAGTTTCTGCTCGGAGCCTTCCTCTCCGGCCCTCGCAACGATAAACAATTGAGGATTAAGCTCCCTCGCGCTTAATACGACAAAGAGATTCTCGGCATCCGTAGGTAGAACGGATATTAACCCGCTTGCCCTCTCTATGCCTACCTCCCTGAGGATTTCATCCATCGTGGCATCGCCTTCAACAATGAGAGTATCGCCCCTTTCATCGAGGGGACGGGACTGCTTTTCGATCACCACGAATTTTATGTCTTTCTCCTTGAGTTCCCTGCATATTATCTTCCCCATCCTGCCGTAACCGCAGACGATATAATGATTTTTGAGTTCTTTTATTTTCTTTTCCAATCTCTTCCTCCCGAAAATTTCTTGCAGTTCGCCCTCTAAAACTATCTGCGCTCCGGTGCTTAACGCGTAAAGCACGGTGCCCACCCCGCTTACTATAAGCATAATGGTAAAGAGTATGCCCTTCTCGGAAAGGGCATGGACTTCCCTGTAGCCGACCGTAGAAAGGGTTATCACGGTCATATAAAGCGCGTCTAAAAATCTCCATCCCTCTATGCTCATGTAGCCGACAGTCCCGAAGGATATGATGCATAATATGAGCATGGCGGCGAGTATCAGTCTTTTTCTCAGATCTTCCAAGAGAAATCCGTCTCCTTCAAAACCCCTATTATCTTTTTGTCGATCAACCTCTTATGCGAACCTTCCCAGTAAACTTTACCACAATCTTCGCACCTAAAAAAAGAGTTAAAATTCAAAAAGACATGCTCCGGGAGGTCGCCGGAGCGTATCGAACCCCAAGATTCTCAACCATTTGGCGAGGGTGCCAAGCATGACGTCGGCTATAAAACACGGTTGACCTGACATATTTAAGATTATAGCAAAAGAAAAGGGTCATGGAATAATCCATGACCCTTTAGGACTATTATTGTTTTCAGCTTCTATTCTTCTTCTACCGCTGTTTCCTGTTCAAGCTGCATGGAGTAGAAGTCGCCTTTTATAAAGGTATCCCTGTAAACCGGCATTCCAGAACCGGCAGGGATATGCCTTCCCATAATGACGTTTTCCTTCAATCCTTTCAGGTCATCGACCGCGCCGCATAATGCAGCCTCCGTCAGTACCCTCGTAGTCTCTTGGAAAGATGCGGCGGATACCCAGCTCTCGGTCGCGAGGGATGCCTTGGTAATGCCTAAAAGCAACGGTCTGCCGCGCGCGGCCTTGCCTTTGCCGGCCTTTACCCTTTCATTCTCTGTCGTGAAGACAGTTCTATCGACCTCGTCTCCGATGAGGAAAGTAGTGTCTCCGGGCTCTTCGATGCGTATCTTTCTCATCATCTGGCGGACTATCACCTCTATATGCTTATCGTTTATGGTGACCCCCTGCAGCCTGTAAACCTTCTGCACTTCGTCGACCATGTATTTCTGCAGTTCCTTCGGCCCTAAGATATCCAGAATCCTGTGAGGATTTACCGCGCCGTCCATAAGCGGCTCTCCGGCCTTCAGCCAATCTCCCTCGTGCACAGTAACGTGCTTGCCTTTGGGGATAACGTATTCACGCTCCTCATTGCCGCCTTTTACAACTACGACGCGCTTTCCTTTTTCGGCGCTCTTGAATTCCACAACGCCGTCTATCTCGGTAACGATCGCCTCTTCTTTCGGCCTCCGAGCCTCGAAGAGTTCCGCCACCCTCGGGAGACCGCCTGTAATATCTTTTGTCTTTGTGGTCTCCCTCGGTATCTTTGCGAGTATATCACCGGGAGTTACGATATCGTTCTTATCTACAAGAAGATGGGCGCCTGCGGGCAGGATATAACGCGCGGGATTGCTCGTACCCGGTATCTTCCCTGTCCTGCCGTGGTCGTCCTTAATCGAAACCCTCGGCCTCATGTGCGCGGGGCCGTCTATAATTACCTTATGGGCGAGCCCTGTAATATCATCCAGTTCCTCTTTAACCGTAACGCCTTCCGTTATATCTCCAAGCGCTATTTTGCCGCCTATCTCAGTCAGAATAGGCGTGGAATAAGGATCCCACTCCACAAGACGCTGGCCTGCCTCCACCCTCTGCTTATCCTCGACAAATATCCGGGCGCCGTAAACAAGGTTATATTTTTCCTTTTCCCTGCCGGACTTGTCCACAATGGCTATCAGGGCGTTTCTGTTGAGGACTATAAGCACGCCCTCTTTGCTCTTGACGGCGTTAAGGTCTATAAATTTCACGTGCCCCGAATTCTTTGCTTCGAGAGTGGCCTGTTCGATAATCTTTGTCGCCGCGCCGCCTATGTGAAATGTCCTCATTGTAAGCTGCGTTCCCGGCTCTCCGATAGACTGTGCCGCTACAATACCGACGGCCTCGCCTATCTCGATGGATTCGCCCCTTGCTAAATCCCTGCCGTAGCATTTCGCGCAAATGCCTACTTTTGCGGTGCATGTGAGTACCGACCTTATCTTCACCCGGTCTATTCCCGCGTCCGCAATCTTTCTTGCCATGTCATCGTCTACCTCGTGATTCCTGACGGCAATAATTTCATTGGTAACCGGGTCCTTAAGCGTCTCTGCAAGGGTCCTCCCGAACATCCTGTCCTCAAGGGGCTGTATTATCTCGCCTCCTTCGATAAGCGCGGTAACGACAATGCCTTCCTTTGTGCCGCAGTCGATTTCATATAGGATGACATCCTGAGCGACATCCACAAGCCTCCTTGTGAGGTAACCGGCATTTGCCGTCTTTAACGCCGTATCGGCAAGGCCTTTACGAGCGCCGTGGGTAGAGATGAAGTACTGTAAAGGGGTCAACCCTTCCCTGAAATTTGCTGTAATAGGCGTTTCGATAATCTCGCCTGAAGGCTTTGCCATAAGTCCTCTCATCCCGGCAAGCTGTCTTATCTGGGCGGTGCTTCCTCTCGCTCCGGAGTCGGCCATCATGAAAATATTGTTGAATGACCTTCTCTCCTGCATGTCTTCCTCTGAAAGGGGCTTTCCGTCCTCCGCTCCCAATTCCTTCATCATTTCATCGGCAACCCTTTCGGTAACATTCGCCCATATATCTATAACCTTGTTGTACCGCTCTCCCTGCGTTATGAGACCGTCCGCATACTGCCTCTGAACCTCCATTACCTCCTGTTCGGCTTCCCTGATCAACTCCGGTTTTTTTATCGGGACATGCATATCATCTATGCATATGGAGATTCCGGATTTTGTGGCGTAACCGAAACCGATCCTTTCAAGATTATTAAGGAATACGACTGTCTGCCGTTTTCCCATTGTCTTGTGTATATGCTCTATCAGCTTACCCAATTCCTTCTTGGTCAATTCCTTGTTGATCATCGAAAACGGTACGCCTTTGGGGAGCGTCTCGCTTAACAATACGCGTCCCACGATAGTCTCCACAAACTCGCCGTTTATCCTTACCTTTATGCCCGAATGCTCCTCCACTACGCCGGAATCATAGGCTACCCGGACGTCTTCTATGTCGGCAAATACTTTCCCTTCGCCGCGGGATCCCTTTTTATGTTTTGTGAGGTAATAAATCCCTAAGACCATGTCCTGAGTGGGCACAATAATGGGTTTACCGTTTGCCGGCGAGAGCAGGTTATTGACAGACAGCATAAGCACCCGGGCCTCTATCTGAGCCTCCAGCGAAAGGGGCACATGCACCGCCATCTGGTCTCCGTCGAAATCGGCGTTAAATGCCGTACAAACAAGCGGATGAAGTTTTATCGCCTTACCCTCGACCAGCATAGGATCGAACGCCTGTATGCCGAGCCTGTGAAGGGTCGGGGCGCGGTTAAGAAGGACGGGATGCTCACGGATGACGTCTTCGAGGGCGTCCCATACCTCAGGCGACTCTTTCTCCACAAGTCTCTTAGCCTGCTTTATGGTAGTCGCGTAGCCTTTTTCCTCTAATTTATAAAAAACAAACGGCTTGAAAAGCTCAAGCGCCATGCGCTTCGGAAGTCCGCATTGATTCAACTGAAGCTCCGGACCTACGACTATGACGGAACGTCCTGAGTAATCGACCCTCTTGCCTAAAAGGTTCTGCCTGAAACGGCCCTGTTTGCCCTTTATCATATCGCTGAGCGATTTAAGGGGCCTCTTTCCGCCGGCCTTAAGGACTTTCACCTTCTTGCTGTTGTCGAAAAGGGCGTCTACAGCTTCCTGGAGCATCCTCTTTTCGTTCTTTATTATGACGCTCGGGGCCTTCAACTCCATAAGCCTCTTCAGTCTGTTGTTCCTGTTTATGACCCTTCTGTAAAGGTCGTTAAGGTCGGATGTCGCGAAACGGCCTCCATCTAACGGCACGAGGGGTCTCAAATCAGGGGGTAGGACAGGCACTATATCCAATATCATCCATTCCGGTCTGTTTCCCGATGTTATGAATGCCTCTACTATCTTAAGTCTTTTAGTGAGCTTCTTCTTAACGCCTATAGATGAGACGGCGTCGATCTTTTCTTTTAGTTCTTTTCCCAGCGACTCCAGATCCACATGCTTCAAAAGCTCCCTTATGGCCTCGGCTCCCATGCCTGCCTTGAACTTGCTTCCGTATTCGGACAGCTTCTTTTTATACTCCTCCTCCGAAAGCAGTTCCTTTTCCTTTAAGGGCGTATCTCCGGCGTCGATTACAATGTATTCCTCGAAATAGAGAACACGCTCCAGTTGCCTTACGGTCATATCGAGAAGCGTTCCTATTCTGCTCGGAACGCCCCTTAAAAGCCATACATGAGCGACAGGGGTCGCAAGCTCTATATGTCCCATCCTTTCGCGTCTTACCTTGGACTGGATTACCTCAACGCCGCACTTGTCGCATATGACGCCCCTGTGCTTCATGCGCTTATATTTTCCGCAGAGGCATTCCCAATCCTTCACCGGCCCGAATATCTTGGCGCAGAAAAGGCCGTCGTGTTCGGGCTTAAAGGTACGGTAGTTTATCGTCTCCGGCTTTTTTACTTCCCCGTGAGACCACTCCCTTATTTTCTCCGGCGATGCGAGCTTTATGCGTATCGCATCGAAATCTTTCGGGTTTTTAGGCTTCTGAAATAGGGCGTAAATGTCTTCTACCAATCTATTCCTCCCTGCTTCTCTTTTTCTCCAGAAGCTCTACGTCAAGGCCAAGGCTCTGGAGCTCTTTTATTAATACATGGAACGACTCCGGGATTCCGGGCTCAAGCACGGGATCTCCCTTCACGATGGCCTCGTACATGCGGGATCTTCCGCTGATGTCGTCGCTCTTTACCGTCAGGAATTCCTGAAGCGTATGGGCGGCGCCGTAGGCCTCAAGCGCCCACACTTCCATCTCGCCCAATCTCTGTCCTCCGAATTGCGCCTTGCCGCCCAGCGGCTGCTGCGTAACGAGCGAGTAAGGGCCTATGGAGCGAGCGTGAATCTTATCGGCAACGAGATGATGAAGTTTAAGTATATATACGCATCCCACAGTGACGGGACGCTTGAACGGCTCGCCTGTCTTTCCGTCATAAAGCGTTATCTGCCCTGATGCTGTAAGCCCTGCCTTCTTTATAAGGTCTTTAATCTCCTTCTCCTTAGCGCCCTCAAATACCGGTGTAGAGACATGCAGACCGAGGGACATGGCAGCCCAGCCCAGATGCGCCTCGAGTATCTGTCCCACGTTCATCCTCGAAGGAACTCCGAGGGGATTCAAGACTACATCAACGGGCGTTCCGTCGGGCAAATAAGGCATATCTTCCTCAGGAAGCACCATGGAAACGACACCCTTATTGCCGTGCCGTCCCGCCATCTTGTCGCCGACTTGTATCTTCCTCTTCATGGCAATATATACCTTTACGACCTTGTTGACCCCGGCAGGCAGTTCATCTCCCCTTTTTACCCGGTCGACCCTCTCGTTATAGCGCGTCTCGAGATATTTTATATATTGATTGATCTCGATATTGATCCCGTCTATTTTATTCCTCACATCCGTATCGTCGATCCGTATCCTCATAATGTGATCGTCCTTAACCGATTGGAGATGGTCCTCAGTAAGTTTCTTCCCCTTAGGACATATTACATCTTTAGTCTTCGAGTCCATGACGTTCTCGACCACCTTCTGCCCGACAAGAAGTTTTCTTATCCTGCCGGCCTTTTCTTCCTTGAGAATCTTTATCTCTTCATCGAGGTCCCTCTGGAGTTCGTTAATATTATCGGTCTCTATGCTCTTGGTCCGTTCGTCTTTTTCGATTCCCTTTCTCGAAAGCATCCTGACGTCCACCACGACTCCTTCGATTCCCGGGGGAACGTATAAGCAGCTTTCTTTTACTTCTTCGGCCTTCTCGCCGAATATGGCGCGCAGCAGCTTTTCTTCCGGAGTCAGCATCGTCTCACCCTTAGGCGTAACCTTGCCGACGAGTATGTCTCCGGCCTTAACCTCCGCGCCTATCCTGATTATGCCGCTTTCATCGAGGTCCTTCAGCGCCTCTTCTCCCACGTTAGGAATATCGCGCGTTATCTCTTCCGGCCCGAGTTTTGTATCCCTCGATTCCACCTCGAATTCCTCGACGTGTATCGACGTATAAACGTCATCCTTAACAAGCCTCTCGCTCAAAAGAATGGCGTCTTCGAAATTATATCCGCCCCACGGCATGAAAGCGACGACAACGTTTTTGCCGAGCGCGAGTTCTCCGAGATCCGTGGAAGGACCGTCTGCAAGTATGCTTCCGCGTTTGACTTTTATCCCGACATTGACAATAGGCTTTTGGTTCATGCAGGTTCCCTGATTCGAGCGCTGGAATTTGACGAGGCTATAAATATCCACGCCGCCTCCGCTCTCGGTAACCCTTACGACAATTCTCGATGAGTCGACGCTCTCTACGATGCCTGATCTCTTTGCCGTGATCAGCCATCCCGAGTCTCTTGCGGCAACGCCTTCCATGCCGGTTCCAACAACCGGAGAGTCCGGCTTCAAGAGGGGTACAGCCTGCCGCTGCATGTTGGATCCCATTAATGCCCTGTTTGCGTCGTCGTTTTCAAGAAACGGTATGAGGGAAGCCGAAACGCCTACAATCTGTTTCGGAGAAACGTCCATGTACTGCACCTCTTCGGGGGACACCATTTTGAAATCTCCGCCTACCCTTGCGGAAACGGCCTCTCCCATGAGATTCCCTTTCTTGTCTACCGGGGATGTGGCCTCCGCAATGATATATACTTCTCCTTCTATCGCCGACAGATATTCTATTTCCTCCGTAACGCGTCCGTTTGTAATTTTCCTGTAAGGCGCTTCTATAAAACCGTAATCATTTATTTTCGCATACGATGCAAGAGACGTAATCAATCCTATATTCGGACCTTCCGGGGTCTCTATGGGGCATATCCTGCCGTAATGCGTCGGATGAACGTCCCTTACCTCGAAGCCGGCCCTCTCCCGCGTAAGACCGCCGGGACCGAGCGCAGACAGCCTCCTCTTGTGCGTAATCTCCGACAGCGGATTGGTCTGATCCATAAACTGGCTTAACTGGCTCGATCCGAAAAATTCCTTTACCGCAGCCATTACCGGTTTCGCGTTTATAAGGTCATGCGGCATCGCCTCATCGAGTTCCGTCAACGTCATTTTTTCTTTTATGGCCCGTTCCATGCGAACAAGCCCTATCCTGAACTGGTTTTCGATGAGTTCTCCTATACCTCTTATTCTCCTGTTGCCGAGATGATCTATATCGTCCATCTCTCCTTTGCCTGTCCTGAGATTCAAAAGATAACGCACGATTTCCACAATGTCATGGTCGGTAAGGACCCTGACATCAAGCGGGGTATCCATGCCGAGCTTTTCATTTATCTTTAATCTTCCCACAGGGGAAAGGTCGTATCTCTTCGGGTCGAAAAACAATCCCGCGAAGAGTTCCCGCGAGGCTCCAGCCGTTGCCGGTTCGCCGGGTCTCAATTTCTTGTATATCTCTTTCAATGCGTCTTCCTGTGAGACTACCTTATCCGTAAGGAGGGTTTCCCTGAAAGACGGGAGGTAATTCACATTATCGATAAACAGCAAATGCAGCGTATCTATCTTTATGGAAAGCATCTTATAGAATATCTCTTCCGTAATCTCCTTATTGCCGTCGAGGATTATCTCTCCGGTCGTAGGATCTACGATATCTCTAAGCGTAACCCTTCCGATTATCTCGTCCCTCGTTATGGATATTTCTTTTATGCCTGCCGCCTCCATCTTCTTCAGGGCGACCTTGCTTATCTTGCTGCCTTCCTTTGCGATAAGCTCTTTTGTTGCCGGGACGATAATATTGGTCTTCGTCCTGATTCCGGCAAGCACGTCGCTTACGGCGCGTGTATAATGTTCCTTGTCCTTTAAATGTATCTCTTCCACCGGATAAAACGTTTTCAGGAGGTCTTCATTGGAATAGCCGAGCGCCTTCAGCACTACCGTCGCAGGCAACTTCCTGCGCCGGTCGATCCTTACATAGAGAAGGTCCTTGGGATCGAATTCAAAATCGAGCCATGAGCCTCTCACCGGAATTACCCTGGCCGTATATAAAAGCCTTCCGCTTGCGTGGGTCTTGCCCTTGTCCGGCGCAAAATATACGCCCGGAGAGCGATGCAGCTGACTTACTATTACCCTTTCCGTTCCGTTTATGATAAAACTGCCCGTCTCGGTCATGATGGGCATATCTCCTATATATACTTCCTGCTCCCTCGATTCTTTAAATATCTTCTTGCCTTTCTCGTCTTTTTCGTAGATATTCAGCCTCACCTTTATCTTAAGCGGAGCGGCAAAATTAAGTCCCTTGATAAGACACTCGCGGGGCGTTATCTTCGGTTCACCGAGCGCGTATGAAATAAATTCTATGGATGCCGTATCGTTATAATCGGCTATGGGGAAAACGCTGCTGAATGCGGCCTGAAGCCCTTCATCCGTCCTTTTAGCCGAATCCGTATCCTTCTGTAAAAACCGGTCGAACGACCTTTTTTGAAATTCCACGAGATAAGGCACATCAAGTACCGGCGGTACCTTGCCGAAATTCAATCTTTCTCTTAAAAGCTTTGCCATGGCGCTCCTTCTTTTAATTGCGTTTATTGGGTTATAGCGCTTAAAGCGCTATAGCGTGGAATATGTCTATTTCTCTACGCTATAACGCTCAACGCTTTACGCATTACGCTATTTTATCTCTACTTTTGCCCCTTCTGCCTCGAGTTTCGCCCTCATAGACTCCGCTTCTTCCTTTGTGACGCCTGTCTTAAGCGGCTTGGGCGCTCCATCGACGACATCCTTTGCCTCTTTAAGCCCGAGGCCGGTAAGTTCCCTTACCACCTTAATTACCTGAATCTTCTTGTCGCCTACGGCTGTGAGTACAACGTCAAAGCTTGACTTCTCCTCCGCTGCCGGAGCTGCAGCGCCTGCTGCTGCCTGGCTTAAGCCCAAGCGCTCGCGCTCTTCTTTCAGTCGCTCTCCAAATAGAGAAGTTGAGTTCACGAAATACCTCTTGACATTGAGAACTTGAGTTCCCATAATTCACCACATCAAAAACAAATCATCTTTGCATCATGGCTGAGTCACAAAAAACCATCGAGCCGGTTACGCCCCCGCCCCACGGTCTGCACCGTGACCCCGGCGCTTTCGACGCGCTCCAGAATCCGCGCCTTGCAGCGGTGGCAGGCGTGCACCCGGTGGCTTCCATCCCATCCAGCGAACT
>Ga0209211_10010586_pt1 | contig 11976 bp, 11 predicted proteins | sample RifGroA2_FD_183992 | JGI IMG/M metagenome (GOLD analysis project Ga0209211, IMG submission 183992) | Groundwater microbial communities from Rifle, Colorado, USA - Groundwater A2 (SPAdes) (version 2) | ecosystem: Environmental > Aquatic > Deep subsurface > Groundwater | place: Rifle, Colorado... | reverse complement strand
CGTTAAAGCTGATGATCGCATCTAAACGCGAATAAGGGTCAACGGCGGAGGCAAAATTAAATTCAAGCTCTTTCAAGGCAATCGTGTTGTTGCCCTCTGCATCCTCTGCGTTCTCCGTCGTTTTTGCCTCGACCGTGCCCACCACACCGATTTCCGGATTAAAGCCGGCGGGACCGGTCAAAGCCAGCGGGCCTTGGGCGGCCGCAGCCGACGGCGCAGACGTGAGTCCGGCTGAAGTTCCTCTGGAAAGCAGTTCCACCGCATTGAGCCTGATATTTTGCCGTTCGATCACCTCATTCTGCGACAAGACGGTTCTTTGCAAGTCATTGACGGTCGATTGAAGCGAGCGGATAACCGTCTGCAAATCATCCATCTGCCGTTCAAAACCGGCAGGCCCGCTCTGGGCGGCCAGCGGCTTTTGTATCAAACTCAGGCAGCAAAAAAATAAAATGAGAACACTGATTTTTTTCATGGAATACCTTCTCACATTTAAAAATAAAATGGGTAAGAATGCAGCGCGCCGGGACGGCGCCGCTAGGAATAAGCCCAAAAACCGGCTTAAGCGATAATGAGGCGGGAAGGCGGCGCGCGGGAATGGAGCGGGCTGGAAATGCCCGGGATGACGAGAGATTCAAAAAACTCTGGCGACTCTCTTTCAAGCTGCGTGAGATCAAAGCGGGGTTCAAAACCGGAAATGTTGTTAGCAGCCACATGGTTCTGCATGCTGCAAAAGGTTTCATCGCCCTGCGTATCCTGCTGATGCGCGTCGGCAGGGTGCCCGTGCAGATGCGCATGAACCGACGGCATCACCGCCGCAACAGAAAAAACAAGCAATGCCGCGCTGACTAAACTAGCGGTAAAATTCAAAAGCTTAAATTTTGGAAGTTTCATTTGCAATTTTTACAGATTCCGAAAAGACGGTGGTCGTGAAAAACGAGTTTAAAACCGTAATCCTCGCAAACTTTATCCTGCATTTTCTCGATCTCATCACAGCGAAACTCGATCACGGAATGGCAGCGTATGCAAACCATGTGGTCATGGTGCCCCTTGCCGGACGTGCGTTCAAAGAACTCGCGTTTGCCTTCCCCCACAGACTTCTGAATGACGTTGCTTTCTAAAAGCAGCGGCAAGGTACGGTAAACCGTATCACGTGAAATTCTCAGCCCTTTTTTCTTGAAACGTTCATAGAGGCTGTCGGCGTCAAAATGCTCCTGGAGTTTGGCCACTTCATTAAAAATGTAGCGCCGCTCATAAGTGAGCTTAAGGCCCTTATCTTGAAGGAGCCTTTCGAAGGCTTCGCCGGCGGGGCCCTCCGGCAGAACGGTTTTAGAAGGCTGAAACATGACCCTATGCTACCCGGAAAAGAATGGCTGTCAATGGGTAAGACGGCAGCCGGCTTTTCGCTATCCGGCACTGCTCTCAAACCTGACGTTGGGAAAACTCAAAGCCTTGCCGTTCTCAACTCCGCTGAACCCGGCTCCGGAACGAAAGGTTTCATCCACAGCCTTACCCTGAACCATTCCATAAATCCGGAAGCGGTAGTCTCCCGCCCGCGCGGGCAAGAAATAAGCCGCATACGCTCCCGGCTGGTTATAGCGCGGTCTCAGCGGCATCTCCATGACCACATCAGAATCGCCATAGCCGACCTCTGCCTTGAGCGTCTGCTCCAAACCCGCAACAGGCTTGCCCTTTTTATCCGCCACACGCAAATCGATTCCGTTCATTTCACCGCTAAACGCAGGTTCTTTCAGAAATCCGACAACCCACTGCTTCTTTGCCACCGCCCGTTTCTCGTGCGCCGACGCAGGCCGCGCCGCAAAAATGAGGGCCAGGCATACCAAACTGCTCCATAAGAATTTTTGCGTCATACGTTCTCCTTCATTCTTTTTTTGATTATATCAATATTGCAATGCCGTGAGCAAAAAGCGCCAGAAGGCAGCTCTCGCAGCTGTCCGGAGCTTGGCTCCGCCGTAGGCGGATCCGGACAGCGAGAGCGCAGCCGGTTATCCGCCGCAGGAGCGGATAAACCGGCGGTGCCTGCGGCGGTTTTGCTCACGGCATTGCGAGCTACCCCCAGCGCACCTCCACGCCAGCATACACACTGCGGCTATCGCCCGGCAAAAATTGTGCGGAATCGCGCCCTCGGGCGTCGGCGGTCACGCCGGTCGTATTCGCATAAATCTCGTGGGTCAAATTGCGGCCTTCCACAAAAAAAGAAATCCCGCGTTTGGTCCGGTAGCCGCCCTTGATCCCCACCGTCGTATACCCGTTGGCAAACAGCGTATTGGCCATATCCACCGGCGCTTCCGCGAAAGACCATTCAAGATTCGGGCCGGCATAAATGCCGCTGGGGTGCTGATACAACAATTCCGTACGCATAAAATGCTCGGGCAAACCGGGTAGTTGATTATTGCCGTAAACCGAATCGCCGTGAAGATGAAAATGGTTCCAGTTATAAGCACCGCGCAGGGTGAGTTTATCCTCAGGCAAAATGCCGCGCAAAAGATCAAGACTAAAACCGCTCTCAATCCCCTGATGGCGCGTGCGGCCGGCATTGATAGTCCCCAGAGAAACTCCGTTGCCATCATTTAAACCTAAAAGCTCATTCTCCACCCACGAATAGTACCAACTCGTATCCCAGGAGAAACGCCCTCCCTGGCCGCGCGTTCCGAACTCCACCGCACTGCCTTCCTGCGCGTTGATGTCGCGGATGCCTCCGGTCGTCACGCTTGATAATTCCGCAAATGAAGGCGGCTCAAAGCTGCGGCTGAAATTGGTGTAAAGCTGGCTCGTTTCGGTTAGATCGTAAAGCAGGCCCAGTTTCGGGCTGACCTGTTTATACGTGGGGTGTCCGCTGTGGTCGCCATCGCTCGTGAAGCGGTCGTAAATGGCGCGCGAGGCGTAGCTGTATTGCAATCCGGACACCAGTGCGATTTGCGGAAAAACATAGAATTGCTCTTCCAGAAACAAATCGAGGTTGTAGGCCCGCTGGCGAGTCTGTGCCGTTTGCGCCCCGTATCCGCCATTCACATTGGTAGACCGTGTGGCAGAAATCATGCCGAACACCGGACTGAACCCGATGAGAAAACGATTCTTTCTGCCGGCAAGATCCTTCTCGTTGAGATAGCGGCTGCTGAATCCGAAATCATCCGACACATCATCCACGATCGGCGAGATGGGGTGGTGCAGATCCTTGCGGATGAAGAAACTTCCGAACTCCACGCGCTGATCGTCGCCCAGCAGCGTCGTTTTGTTGGCAATGCGCACCAGATCAAAATCTCTTTTTTGGTTCTGTGTCGCATTGGCCAGCGCGTTTTGCGCCGGGTTCTGCAGCATCTGCGCTTTCGTCAGACTCCCCGGCAGCCTGGACCTGGAATTTACCGCGCTGACATAAAATCTTGTCTCAAGGCTGTCCGTCAGCCGCAGGCCGTAGTTGGAATACAAGCGTTTGGTGTCCTGATTGGCGTGATTACGAAAGCCGTCCTGAAAGAAATGCGACAGCGAAACGTAATAATCGGCAGGGCCCACAACCGCCCCGGAGCTGACCTGCGTGCGGAAATAGCTGAACGAACCGGCCTCGAAACGCCCCTGCACAAGCGGCGCGTCATAGCCTGTGGGCGAGACAAAATTTACCGCGCCGCCTAAATTTGTGCCGCCGTACTGCAGGGCATTGGCGCCGCGAAAGACTTCGGTGTACTGCAGCGCCAGCGGCTCTACCGCTTGAAAATCTCCGGCGCCGTCGGCCTGGTTGATGGGCACACCGTCTTGCAACAGTTTAACGCCGCGCAAGTGGAACGTGCGCTGAATACCGGAACCACGGATTGAGAGGCGCGCCTCTTCCGCGCCAAAACGGGATTTGGCGTAAACCCCCGGGGCATACGCCAGCACGTCCTGTAGAGTGGATGAGCGCGCCGTTTGGTAATCCTCGGCACTCACGATCGACGCGCCGCCGGGCACACGGCCCACTGCTTCCAAAGCAGATCCGAGCGTAGGGATGGTCACAGATCTCTTGACTGCCGCCGCCGTGACCTTCACTTCGGGCAGCGTTTTGCTCTTGGTTGTGGAACTCTGCGCCGCAAATAACGGCGGCGCTGCTAAAAGAAAACACAGGACAAATGAAAAAATACGCATGGCGTACTCTCTTTCAATTAAGGAAATCCCCGGCATTGCTTCCTCGGCCAGGCCCCTGCCTCCACAGGCACAGAGTCCCCGCAATGACGCAAGAAAATGAGTACTGATCAATGATACGACTGGGGTCTAGAAGAAAGTGGGGACGCAGGGCGGACGGTCAATACGGCGCGAGGCCTTTCGCAGCGGAGCATTGCGTAACGCGACGGGTAAAAATTGAACCCTCAGATCCGGCGAAACAAGCGTCTTTGCGCCGGCTTCAAAATCACGCGCGCTGCCCAAAAGCGTTGTCTTCGGAGAGTTCGTATGGCACGGCGCCTGCGTCAAGAGCCGCATTCCGGGCATCTTTTTCGCCGGCGCCGCCTTCACGGTTTGCGGCGATGCTGCGCCCGCCGCTTTTGTATTTTTTGCGAGATGACAATGGGCATGCATACCACCCGCTCCAGCATTGCGGGTCGGTGCGGGGTCATCACGGCCGCTAAAACGAAAGGTACAAAGAGCACCCTTCGCATGCTGGCAAGCGCAGATCGCTCGGCCGCAGCAGGTCTTGGGCCGATACACGCCCAGCGGCGGCACATCCAAAATCTGAAAACTAAAAACGGTCAAAATAAAAAATGCAAACGTGCGCATGCGTTTATCCTAACAAAACAAATAACTCTCTTAAAGTTCTTGTTTGGATTTTGATGGATAAGCAACTTGAGTTTGGCATTTTTTCGCCACTCCTTTCAGTGTGTCATTCTGACAGAAGATGTTTTTAGAAAGTGCAGAACTCAAGTTGGTGAATAAGGATGTGCCTGCAGGCAGCTCTCGCAGCTGTCCGGAGCTTGGTTCCGCCGTAGGCGGATCCGGACAGCGAGAGCGCAGGAAGGTTGGCCGCCGCTGGAGCGGCCAAACCTCCGGTGCCGAAAGGCACATCCTTATTCACAAAACTGCATGCCCATATCTATTCAAAGTAAAACGACTCGGTGGGAATCGATCTAAAACAGCGAGGCGGGTTCAAGCACGGGAACAGGACGTCCAAAGAAATACCCCTGCCCGTAGCGAATGCCCATTGAGATGATAAATTCAAGCTCGCCCTGGGTTTCGATGCCTTCGGCAATCACCTCGGCATCCAGACTGCGGATCACGCCCAGCAGCCGCTTGAACAGCTTTTGTTTTACGGGATCGCGGTCAATGCCGGAAACACAGCGTTTATCGATCTTGATCAGGTTGGGTTCAAGCACAATGAGGCTCTCAAGACAGCTGCGGCCAAAGCCCACATCATCCACCGCCACGCTTAACCCGGCCCGGCGCAAAGCCTTCACCGCTTCGAGCAAATGCGCAGGCTCGCTCAAGACCTGCTGTTCGCTGATTTCAACGCAAAGCGGAGCACGGTTCTCCGACACTGCGAACTCTTCCAGAAGCTGCTCCACCGGAATATCGATCAGCGTGGAGGGGAATAAATTCACATGCAGCTGGCCTTCAAGCCGTGCTTCCGCGGATTGTTTAAGGCAGGTCCGCAGGCACAGCCGGTCAATCAAAGCCAGCAGCCGGGCTTCGCGCGCCAGCCTGAAAAAATCGTCGGGCTGTCCGAACTCAGAATGCGAAAACCGGCTAAAAAGTTCTCCGCCGATCCGCTCCCCCGTCTCCAACTGAATGATCGGCTGGACCACCGCATAATAATTTTTGGCTACCGCCATCTGCTCAATCAGAAGCGAGAGTGACTCCGCCTCGACCGCACCGGCGGGACGCGCAGCAGGCGCAGTCGCCGGTAAAAACACAGCGGTCTGGTGCAAACTCAACTGGTTTTTGCCGTTTTTTTTGCTGCGCGAAAGCGACACGCGCAAAATCTGCAGCAGCTCTTCCAAAGAACTGATGTGCGGTTCGATCTCCGCCAATCCAAGACTGCAGGAAACAAAAACATTGCGCCCTTCTGAAATCGCCACCGGAGACTGCGAAAAGACCAGACGGATTTTTTCGGCCACATGCAGGGCTTCCGCCTCGCGCGTGTCATTCAAAAGCACCACAAACTCATTGCCGCCGATTCTGGCCACCACATGAGTCGCTCTCACAGTACCCTCAATTTTTGCGGCAATCTCCTTAAGCAGATGATCCCCGGCCGAATGCCCCAGGCTTTCATTCACGCTTTTGAAATCGTCCATATCCAGAAGAAGCGCGAAGGCTGTTTCGCCCCGACGTTTGAGTTGAGCCATTTCTTCCTTTAGCGTCTGTTCAAACCCGCAGCGGTTTAAAATGCCGGTCAGAGGATCGACCGTAATCAGGCGCTCCAACGCCTGGCCGGCGGCGCGCAGCTCATTCAGGATACGGTGCCGCTCCAATGCGTAGCGCAAAACACGCAGCAGATGCCGCGCATCCAGATGGCCTTTGACCAGGTAATCCTGAGCCCCCCTGCGAACGGCTTCAAGAGCGGCTTCTTCGTCGCCGCTGGCCGAAAGAATGATAATCGGACCGTCCTTAAAAATCCGGCGCAGGCCCAAAAGAGTCTCAAGGCCCCGGCTGTCCGGCAAATCCAGGTCGGCAAGAATCAAATCCGGCTTTTGCGCCTCAAGCAGATGAGATGCGGTTTGAAAGCGGGGAGCTTCCATAATATTAAAAACTACGCCCGGAGCTTTTTCCAGCATCTGGCGCACCAAAGCGTTGTAGTCCCTGTCATCTTCCAGCAGCAGAATGTTGAATGTTTCCATCAGTTTTCACCGCCCTTCGGATCCGGAAAGAAGCGATCCAGCGCCAGCGCCTTGCAGGGTTTTAAAACAAGATAAAGTCCGCTGAGCGCATTGACGAGATCGAGCACAAGCATCTGTTTGAGCGATAATGCGAGCGCTTGCCCAAAACAGCCGCAGTGGGCCGGCAGGCCGGCCTTCATCAGCATACTCACCGCGAGCAATAATGCAAAACCCGCCGCCAGCCCGCCGGCAAGAGAAGCCGCAAGACCCGTGCTGAACCCGAGAATCAGGAACACGCCCGTCAGAAATTCGAGCCAGGGAATACTGTGCGCTAAAATCGGGTTGAGAAAGTGCGGAATCAACTCATACTGGGCTAGAATTCCCCGGAAGTTTTCATAGGGCTCGAGCAGTTTCACCAGTCCGGAAAATACAAAAGTACCCCCGGTAAATATCCGCAGAGCGCAGGACAGGCCGGCGGCAATCCACTTATTCTGGTTTGACAGGTTCAACGGGATCTCCCAGTATTTTGCGGATCAACGCGGTACCCCCCTGGTTCAACTCCAGGCTGCCGATAAAGCGCTCGCCGTTAATAAAAAAGGTCGGAGTGGAATTCACCTGGAGAGAAGTTCCGTATTGTTTCTCATCCATAATGCGCTTGCGGACCGCCTCGTCACGCAAACAAGCGGAAAAAAGATTTAAATCCAGTCCCTCGTCGCGCACAAAACGCAGAAAAACCTCAAGTGGATTGGCCAGAATGGCCCAGTGGGATTGCTCCCCGTAGAGCTTGTCGTGGAAAGTCCAGAAACGGTTTTGCCGGGCCGCACACTCCGCGCATAAATGGGCCAGCGGCGACAAACGGTGCGCGCTCAGCGGAAAATGGTAATAGACGATTCTGATTTTTCCGGGATACTGCGTCAGCAGTTTCTGTTCTTCTGCAACGGCCGCACGGCAAGCCGGGCACTCAAAGTCGCTAAAGACCTCGATCTTAACAAGCGCGTCGACCGGCCCCTTCATTTTTTCAAGCGAAAGGGGCAAGGCGGCGATCTTTGCGGGCCGTTTCAAGTGACGCAAAGCGAAAACCGCTCCAACCGAGAGCGCAACAATCAGCAGTCCGGTGATGATTCTTTTAAACATTCGAGTCTGATCCTTTGCGCTAAAGTGACTCTAACATACAAAGCCGGCGCCATTTGCGCAAATGCTTTTTTTAAATTCGACCGGCCGCCGCGTGTAAATTTTTCAATGCCGTTTTTAAGGGTTTCAACGCCCGCAAGTCTTCAAGCGCGCAGGGCATGCGCGCCGTCCAGTTATGATCGCCGAAAGTTCCGGGCTGATTGACTTTAAAAGCCTCAGCCATGGCGTGATACTCCGGATGAAGGCATAAAAGATCCGAAAAAAACTGCACCGAAAACACCGACTGCGCCGCGTTGATTTTTTCCAGCACGGTTCTGACAAGCTCAGGCGACGACGCTTCGGGATACGGCTGCCCCTTTGCCGGTGAGGGGTGCAGAAAGTTCCAAAATTGCTCTTTTTCAGGGAATGCCGCTCTGTAAAAATCCAGAAACGCCCAGGCTTTCTCCTGCGGTAATTGCAGAATTTCAAGCAAGCGGCCCGTATCTGAAACATCACGCCGCCAGCGCAAACGCGCAGCCGAGGGGCCTGTATCAAACAAGCGGCCGCGCAGCTGATCGAAATCAAGCTGTGCTTCCACGCAGGCTTTCCTGAAACGTTCCGCGTCCACCGTGCCGGCTTCCTGCTCCCACCAGACCTTAAAGGACACCATGTCATGGGTGGTCACCAGCGCAATCGAGGCGGGCCGGTACGTTTCCGGCGCTTTAAAGTCGTAGCTTCGGCCCCAATCGCGGGTCCAGCGCTGCACATCCATCCCGGGAATCCCGAACTCCTTGAGTACGCGCACCGCGCAATCCGGTACCACGCCCAAATCCTCGGCACAGGGCATCATCGACGTGCTGTCGATCATCAGCTCCAGCAGCCGCCGCCCCTGCCCTTCCCAAAGCGCTTCATCGGCCGGATCAAAAACACCGCGCGAACCGTGATATTCCGGCGGCTCAGAAACGGGAACCGTCCATACGCGGAAAATTCCCACCACATGATCAATGCGGTAAAGATCGTAAAAATTTTCGGCATACCTCAGTTTTTGGATCACATAGTCATAGCCCCGCGCAGCTATCTCATCCCAGCGGTAAGGCGGCATGCCCCAGCGCTGCCCCATCGCAAAATAAAGATCCGGCGGCGCGCCCGACTCCAGCTCCAGCTTAAAATATTCCGGGTGCGCCCACACATCCGCACTGTCCCTGGAAACGAGAAACGGCAGATCGCCCATCAGCCAAACGCCCTTTTCACGCATTTTGCGGTGCGCCTCGGTGAACTGCAAAAAAAGCTGGTATTGCAGCCATTCCTGAAAAAGAATCGCCCGCGCCTGTTCTTGAGCAAAAGCCTCAAGTGCAGCGCTCTGCCGTGTGCGGATCGGATCAGCCCAATCTTCCCACGACCGGTTTTCATAAATCGACTTGGCGGCTTTAAACAGTGCATAATCAGACAGCCAGAAAGCCTGCTCGCGTTTGAAGCGTTCAAAGCCCGCGCTCTGGATATCCGCATCTTTATCAAAAATTTCGTAAAGCAGCGCAAGCTTCCGCCCCTTGATCCCATAATTAACTTTTAGGGTATTCAGCGGAAAATCTTTTCTGAGCTGCGCCAGTTTGCGGGCGATTGCAGGCTTTTTGATCTCGGCAAGATTTTCAAGTGAGAGGTAAACGGGATCGAGCGCGAACGAGCTTTCGGCATCGTAGGGAGTAAAACGAAAGCCGGCATCGTTGAGCGGCAACAGCTGCAAAAGACTCATACCCGATTCGCGGCACCAATCCGCCAGGAGCGCGATGTCGGGAATTTCACCGATCCCGATGCTGTTTTTGGAGTACACGCTGAAAAGCGGCACGGCCACACCCGCACGCCGGACCGTGCCCAGGGTTTGCCACTTGGCACCCGTGCGCGTGTTCAACAGAAAATCATAACGAGGATCGTGCATTAAATATCTGCCTTTTATTTCTCTTAAACTTTGATCAATTTCATTTCAACAATCAACTCACCATGTCATCCTGAATCGCCTGCGCCTGCCATGCAGGCCGCAGGACGATGAAGGATCTAGGTTCTTACAGCAGAAATCTCAACGTTGCACTTTTGTTTAGTTCTGTCATCATCATGGCTCACACATTCTTTTCTGTTTGTCATCCTGAGTTGCCTGCGTCCTGCGAAGCAGGTGCAGGACAGCGAAGGATCTAGGTCCTTGCAGCAGAAATCTCAACGTTGCACTTTTGTTTAGTTCTGTCATCATCATGGCTCACACATTCTTTTCTGTTTGTCATCCTGAATCGCCTGCGTACTCGCAGGACGATGAAGGATCTAGATACTTCGCAATTAATGACATGCGTTCATCTTTCCAATCGATGATAAAGAATTCTAATGCAGCTGAAACCTAGCTGGTATGATCAATGCCCACCTTAAGGACATCTTCTTTTATCCTTGCGCATTTACCCCAGAGGTCTTTACGCATTGCGGACGCGGCTTTAACAAAAGTTGCATCGGTAGGCAGCTTGAGGAAATCGGAAAAAGTCATAAGAACAGCCTCGCCAGCAAATAAGAGCGCATTTGAAAGCTCGGTCTTTAATTCATTTTCTAAATCAATTAGACTTTTGATGTCAGAGCGATGAATCCTCATTACAGCCTTATGATCATCCCAATGCAACCTGGCTTGCATCAAAAGAATGATGCATTTATATCTTAAAAGCTTAAAGTCATGCTCTGTTTCTTCAACTCTTTTTTTGCGATCAAGCAAGGATTGGAGATAAACGGTAAGCAACCCGCCAGCACCAAATGCAGAGATAAATAAAATTATTTTTTCCATTGTGCAAGGATTATAACACCGACTTAAAATCTGAGCCAACGCAAAGGAAACCGGGTGCACCCCATTTCGCGAAGTAGGGGAATAGAACACTCCAGGGACTTACGACTTTAAGAACCCAGATCCTTCTTCGCCCCGTGACCTGCGTAGCAGGCACAGGCGAATCAGGATGACAGACGTCATCGGACAGTAAGTACAGCCAGCCCAAAGCTCCTGCGAGGGGCAAGATGACACGCTGCTTTTTACTACGTTTCGCTCAACCACTTTAAGAACCTAGATCCTTCATTGTCCTGCACCTGCTTCGCAGGACGCAGGCAATTCAGGATGACAAAAAAAATGTGCCGTGCACAGCCACTCATGCCTCAATTACTCGGCATTAATTATCTCAGACAATGCTCGGGTATAAATCGATCCACGATGCGTTTTTCTCAGAAATCAAAACATTTTTCTTTTTTCGGACCCAACCTTTGATTTCTTTTTCTCGGCGAATGGCGGTGTTGATATCCTGATGTGATTCATAATAGACTAACTTTTTCAGGTTATAGCGCTTTGTGAATCCGTCGACATATTCTTTGCGGTGTTCAAAGACACGTTTTAGAAGGTTGTTGGTGACGCCTGTGTAAAGAACCGTGTTTGTTTTGTTCGTTAAAAGATAAACGTAGTAAGCCATAAGCACCTAGATCCTTCATCGTCCTGTGATTACACAGGCGATTCAGGATGACACAGCACCAACAGCGCTGCGCACATCCAGTCACGAGCTCCCGCAAGGGGCCGAATGACACATCGCCAATAGCGATGCGCACATGATTGTCCATGCCTCCCGGCAGAGGCAGGATGACACATGAAAACTACGATTCCGACTCGCGGCGAAACTTTTCCATGAGGCGGCGGATATCGCCATCGGCCTGTCTCAAAATCTGGTGGGCCATTAAAATCAATACGGAGAACTGCCAGCAATCCTCCACGCCCGTGACCAAGCCGGTGTGAGTGTCTTCCGCCTGCGCAAGCTTATCGCGGTAAAACCCGGACGCTTTTTCTAAATGCCCCTCAAAAACATCCAGCGATTCTGTTTTATTCTGATACTTCAGGGAGGGAAAACGGATGCCGCGCACCATAAGGTAGGTGGTCATAAAATCATGTCCGGCCCCCGCCCCTTCCAGCTCAAACCCGTCAAACTGCGGGAGGTGTTCCGGAAGAATAATGGCGGGTTTCTCGACAAATACCTCGCCCTTGCGCACCACGGTGTCGCCGCGATTCACCAGTGACGCG
>Ga0209211_10010583_pt1 | contig 11980 bp, 14 predicted proteins | sample RifGroA2_FD_183992 | JGI IMG/M metagenome (GOLD analysis project Ga0209211, IMG submission 183992) | Groundwater microbial communities from Rifle, Colorado, USA - Groundwater A2 (SPAdes) (version 2) | ecosystem: Environmental > Aquatic > Deep subsurface > Groundwater | place: Rifle, Colorado... | reverse complement strand
GGTAAAAATCTTCGGGGATGATTTAGAGCAACTGCTGGAACAATCTGAAAAAGCCGAAATGATTTTGAAAGAAATCCCGGGTGCGGGAGATGTGGAAGCGGAGATGTCTGAAAAATCAAAACTGTTAAAGATTGTGCCCAACCATGCACTTCTTGAAAAAATGGGAATTCCTGTACAAACCGTGCTTGATACGGTTTCTACGGCAATTGGGGGGTTGGAAGCAGGCACCCTTTATGAAGGAGTAAGACAGTTTCCCATTGTGATCCGTGTCAATGAACAGGAGCGTTCTGATCCTGAGATGATCAAAAATCTCCCTGTCTTTATCGGGCCCTATTTGAATATGCGGATCAAAGACGTAGCCGAGGTAATCCCTACTGAGAGTTTCGGATTGATCATCCGTGAAAATGCCAAGCGACGGACCGCCATCCTGATTAATCCGAGGGGTCGCGACACAGAAAGTTTTGTGGAAGAGGCAAGAAAAACCCTGGAAAGGGAGATTCCGCTTCAAGCCGGCGCCTATTTCGAATGGGGCGGAAATTTCAAAAATCTGGAGAAGGCAAAAGCGAGGCTCCTTGTCCTGATGCCACTGATCCTGCTACTGGTCCTTTTGATGATCTATGTTGTGTTTCGGAATCTTTTTCAAACCTTCCTGATTTTTAGCGGAATCCCCTTGGCAATGGTGGGAGGCATTGTGATGTTATTGATCACAGGTTTACCCTTCAGCATTTCCGCCGGTGTTGGCTTCATCGCTCTCTCCGGAATCGCCCTTTTAAACGGAGTAGTGCTCATCAGTTATATCAATCTTCTCCGCCAGGAAACGGGGCATTCCGGGGTCACCCTTGTCTTTCAAGGGTGTCTGATGCGCCTGCGCCCCGTTTTGATGACGGCTTTAGTTGAGATATTCGGATTTCTGCCAATGATGTTTTCCACAGGGCTTGGAGCCGAAGTTCAGCGTCCACTGGCCACCGTTGTCATTGGAGGCGTTTTTTCTTCAACTTTATTGACACTGGTTGTTCTGCCACTGGTTTATTTGATGTTTGAAAAAAAGTTTGTGGTATCTTCACTTTTGGAATGAACAACTCGGGGACAAGCCCCCGAGTTTCATCCTGAGCGATCCTTCGACTCTCCGCCTGCGGCGGATCACTCAGGGTTGATCCGTTTTTTTATTTCGGCCCCAAGGGGCCGGATTTGAGTCGAAGGATCAAAAAATGAGACCCCCTAAACATAGGGGACAAAGAGAGGAGCAAATTTGCATTTCTGGGCGGGAAAAATTGCCGGGATTGTTAGCCTGATTGCTTTCATTCCTTACTGCATTTCGGCCATTCAAGGGAAAAACAGACCAAATCGGGCCACGTGGTTTATCTGGTTTTTTGTTTCGCTTATTTTGCTGGCCAGTTACCGGTCGGCCGGAGCTACCGATGCGATTTGGGTTTCTGTCGCCAATGTTTTTATCATCGGGCTTGTCGCACTTTTATCAATCAAATATGGAGAAGGCGGTTTCAACCTTTTTGATATCAGTTGTTTTTTGGGAGCAATGGTGGGACTCGTTTTGTGGTGGTTTTTAAGATCCCCCCTTCCGGCTTTATACATAAGTGTGATTATCGATTTTATCGGAGCCCTTCCCACCCTCAAAAAATCATACTTAAATCCCCATGAAGAAAACCGTTTAACGTGGGCCCTCTTTTGGCTGGCCAACACCATCAACCTGTTTGCCATAAACCAATGGACCTGGGCCATGGCCGCTTACCCGCTCTATCTCTTCTTTATTTCAGGCACCATCCTGTGGATTTTGGTTTTTCGGTCAGAAAAAAATACGGTTTAACCATGTCTTCAGGCACAACGTGATGCAGGCAATGGAGGAGGTTACAGTCTTTGGGTGTCATCATCACCAATGCCACCTTGTCCTATGTCTTAAACCGATGGGGAGTTTCCAGTGTATCGGAAGGAAAACCCATCAAACTTTATTGGATTAATGCAGGTCATTATCTGGTCACGCTCATCGTTTCAGCCGTTATTTTAAGTGTGTGGAGGTGATTATCAAAAATGGCATCCCATTCGGGCTGGAGCAACTTTTTCGTATTTTTGCCGATAAATCATAAGGAATTTGGACTGATTTTTTAACTTATTGTATTGCTGCTTTTGTTTCCGCTTCTTCGATGGCTTTTATCAACTCATCCTGAGTCCCTGGTGTGGAGTCAAGGAAATGGGGGTTATGTGAGAGCTGGACTTTTAATATGAAGGGACTGATATCGGATGAGCTTTCAATAACGCCCAAGGTGGCACCTCCTAAGATACCTACTATGTGTAGAGGATTAAATGGATATGGACTTAAAAAAATCAGTCCTAGCCAGCTCCCCACAGTCCACACACTAGCCAAAATCCCTCCCGCTACATGACTACCAACTAAGTATTTAACAAAAGTCCATCCCGGATGAGGTATTCCCAATACTTCTCTCAGATCATCGGTTTGTACGGATGGATAAGTCTTGAAAGCTTCCACACGAGGTTTACGACTTTCTAAATAAATTCGAGCGGCAAAAGTCCGTAATAATTTTAGTCTTACATCATTATCCAAAGAGGGGGCACATTCTTGTAACACATCAAGGTTTTCGTTAACTCTATTTCCAAGAAATTGTCGTCCGGCCTCCCCAAGCACGTCATCTGGATCAGGAAAGCGTTGTAAATTATCAATTAAACAGTGGCGGACTACTCCCATAATTTTTTCTTCTGGATTTGAGTGAAAATCCAATAATGAATAATATTTTATGCCGCAAGTAATATTTCAGTTATGGCAATGTATTTAGCTGAAATATAATAATAAGTTAGCTTTATTATTAACTTTTTTTTGACAAACTTTTTCCTCAAGTATCATTTGAAAGAAGCCGAAAGAAGACGGAGGAAAAATATCGTTTGATTTATAGACGGTAGCGTCCGATTTTCGAACCTTCGTCTGATTTTCTCTGATTTTTGATTCCGCAGCCTGAAAATGAGATTTGCCTTGGCTTGTAGCTGCTCCTTGCGATCAACGGGACATTTCCACGGAAAAGTCGAAAGGCTTTTGACTGTACAGTATCGAGCCGCCAAAAAAACGGAGTGTATCCAGCACGTCAGGATTGCCATGCGACGCCATTATGAGTGTCTGAAAATCGAAAAAGGCGCCATACTCAGCGAGAAACGTGATGTTTCCTGTATATTCATTTTCTGTGGTCTCCCGGATCTCCTCGGATGACAGAGCATACATTTCCGCCTGATATTCCTGGATGACAACCGATGTCAGTCGTTCGCTTGCGAACATGTACTTTTTTTTCACATATTGTGTCGGAAAGATATTCTTGTCGAATTGCTCCCTCATGTAGTCAGGGAAATCCAGCTCTATATCTTCCGTGCATCCGTTGGTACTGTAATGAAATACGTCGTTAAGGCTCTTTCCTGAAATAGCTTCCAATGTGAATTGCATGTGGTGTGCCAATTCATGGGCCGTCGTCAGCCTTTCCGCCTGGTGCAGGTGATCATCGGGAAAGAACTTGTCCCACAATCCGCCCTGCTTTCTGATATAGAGAATCGGCATCGGATCCGTTGTTGAAAATCCAGAGACCCCTCCTTCTCCCATGTCGCCGGGTGTTACGGTGTTGATGATTTGCTCGTATCTCGCTGGAGTTATCTTGCCTTCCTTCAACAGGGGCTTTAGGAACTCTGCAAAGTCATCTTCATCTCCGTAGATGATTTGCAGGGGAGCTATTTTGTCCGGGAGGCCATTGGCCCAGATATGAATCAGCCAATCCGGAAAGCCATCGAGCTTCATGCCTATGCGCAAAATGTTCCATTCCTCATTGATTTGCCCATGAACATTAAATGTCTCTCCCCGCACCTGCAACTTGCCCGGAGTCTGATAGGAGATACGGCTTCTCGTTTTCATGAACGGAACCACGGCAAAACTGCATTTCTTGTGTAAGGAGCTTAGGGTTGTTGTGACAAGGTAATATTCGCCAGTGTCCTTCTTATCGAGACTCAAGGGATCGGCGATCCCGTCTTCATCAAGATCTCTGTTGTTAATTGTCAGGGAGCCATCCATCTTGCTGGTCTGCAACATCTCCAAGACAAGCTTTTGGCAGTTCTGGTAGCAGGTGTAAAAATTAGCCTTAGACATGGCTATAATATCGGCAGAAAAACGCTAAGGTTGCTCGCCCCGCCTCTGGCTTGATCCTACTTTAACAGGAACTTTGATGCCTTAAACATGCAGAGTTCTTTTATAGAGCTTTTTATTGACATGGCCATGTATTTTCAATAATTTGCCCGCTGTTTTTCATTCCGGCTTAGCTCAGTCGGTAGAGCGCGGCACTGTTAATGCCTAGGTCGCTGGTTCGAGTCCAGCAGCCGGAGCCATGAAGGCTGTAAATATGAACCGCCTCCTCCATCGGGGGAGGCGGACTTCATACTGGGGAGAAGATACTGAATTTTCACTTCCTCTTTTGAAACATCCACCCTTTCCACAAATTTCTTGAGAAAACTTTTCGTCTCCACGGGTTTTTCCGTATTGATCATTCCAATAAAAGACTGCCGCACATTTTTAACCAAATCGTCCGTAATCCTAAAATGAGGGACAATGGGTTTTTCTAAGCCAGCCAGTTCCAGCTCCAGTTGGATTTTTTCTTCGCGGATATGGTCCATTTCCTGCCTGGCATCGCCTGTGTGGATGATCCCTTCGGCAATGGCTTTGACGATATTCTGACGTTGGCGTTCGATTTGGCACCTCCTAAATAGCGGAAGAGATTGTTGGATAGAATTTCGCGGTGAATATCCCACCCGTCCGGAAGATTATCAACAATTTTCAAAAACTGAAAAATTTTGCCACGTTTTCTCTTTGGCTTGAGATCCACTTTGGGGGTCAATTTTGCCTTTAAATCGCCCATGCACGTTCCCCCTAGCTTTGGGGTTCCTTTTTTAAATGCGTGCCTCTAATCGCCTTTAAAATTTTTTGACTTGGGGCCTGGGTCCCCTTTTTGAGGTGTTGCCTCCCTGTGTTTTGTCCAAATCGGACCCTGCCAAGTTTTTTAGGCGGAAGTCGCATCCCAAAAGTCTTCAAAACCCAACGCCATTTTTTTCGAGGGATTGAAAAGATGTGAATTGGATTATTCCATCCGTGCCCAACCTCTTCAGCAAAGGCCCAGTAAGCGATCTGTTCCGCTATTTTTAGATGGGATGTTTGAATCCAACAGATGACCTTAGACACAGGCCAAGTGCAGGTTTGCCGGTCTTGTGTAAAGTAAGTTTGATCTTTCATGCCTCAAGCATGAGTTGAAATTAAAAAAATCCACAACGGACTTAAGCGGACATTTTCGATTCCGTGACGCGGCGGGGTAAATGCGAAAGTTAACTTTCTATTTAAACAATTCCTAAAGACCTAGTGCTTTTATTCTGTTTTTTAGTTTCTCTTTTAAATCTTGCCCAGCATCCTACAGAAGATGGCTGTATTGCCTTGGGAAACAACCTGAGGTCAGAACATGACATGGGACTCGTTTGGGGATAGAAATTATTTATCTAGTCTAATGTCGGGACCTGACCCCATGTCCCTTTATTTGCGGAAAAAGGGGTCATCATGGCGATGGCGGAACAGATCTGCAAAAAGAAAGACCTGGAATTGCACGATCCCAACACCGACTGCGAAGCCGATGGTGATGCCACCCCTGATAATAAAAAATCCCAAGCGGACAAAGGCGGGAAAAAAGTCGCGCAGACTGGATAAGTTTTCGCCACAACGAAGGCGTCAGGGTGTGGATCATATCCAAGCACGGACGCCGAGTGAAGGTTTTGCAGTGGGGAAATGTTTATCAGCTGATCTGGTTGTGAGACACTACAGCACGATGGGAACGTACCCTTGCTTGATCCATTTTACGAGGCTCGGATGGCCTTCGGATTCCGCCACGAGAGGGATTACTCTTTTTTTCAGATCTTCCTGGACGTGAAAAGCTCTGGAACAAAAATCACAAATAATTTGGGTTACTCCCAGCTTTTCCAGTTTTTCATAAGCGGGATGCAGTTTGTTTACCGGATCCAACAGCGCCTTGGCCCATTCGGTTCCGGCGCCGTCAAAAACAAGGACAACGTCATAACCGGCTTCTTTGAGTTCGGTGGTATAAAGCAAGGCATGGACGGCGCGGGCCATGCCTTCATGGCTCTCCGTGCCCGCTTGGAGAATGATGAGAAACTTTTTTCCTCCGGATACCTGGCATCCGATGGCCAAGCCAGCCATGACAATCAGGGGCAGGAAGATTTTCTTGATCATATTCTTTGTACCTCCTCATTCGATTTTGACTTCCAATACGTCAGACATCTTTCGGAGCTTATCGACAAACTCATGATGCCTCGGCGGCGGGTTGCAAAAGGCAAATCGCATCGTCACGGCGGTCGCTCCTTTTTCGAAGGTGAGCGGGTCTTCCTGAAAATGGCACCGGCCCAAGGCTTCGTGGATCGTTTCTAACACCTTTTCATTTTCCTTTGATGTCACTTGATAATGAAAAACACGGCACTTGCTCTTGATTTTGGATTCCACCATTCCCAAAAAACGCAAGGCGAGGAGTGCTAGAACTGTTCCAGCGAAGGCCAGAGAATATTGGCCCAATCCGATGACGACACCGAGGCTACCGTTGACCCAAATGAGGGCCGCAGTCGTCAATCCTCGCACGTTTCCCTTTTGTTGCCAGATGACACCGGCTCCCAGGAAACCCAAGCCGGTCAGCACATTGGCGGCCAGCCTGGCCACTTCGCTACCAAAGGCTTGGCCCCCCAGAATGAACAAGGTCGTCCCCAAATTGACCAACACTTGGGTCCTTAAGCCTGCCGGTTTGTGTGACATCTCCCGTTCCAAACCCAGAAGGGTTCCCGTGATAAAACTCACCCCGAGAGGAATCAAAAATTCTTTCATGCGCCTCCCTTCCTGGATAAAAACTCCAGTATTTTCTCTTTGAACTCCGGATCAAGGGCGATGGAGGGCGGGCTTTGTCCCAAGGAGCGTGTCTTGCGGTAGGATTCCATAAACCGATGGCAATTCTTGCAGGTCTTGAGATGACGTTTCACTTGATGTGTCGTTTTCGGATCCAATTGCCCCTCCAAAAAGTCGTAAGCAAACTGATCCACCTCTTCGCAGGTGGGAAGACCCATCATCCGGAACATCCATTTCATCATTCGCGTTTTAACGGACATACTTTCTTTCCAGTTTTTCCCGTAAAATCAGCCGCGCCCTATGGACACGATTTCTCATCGCCGGTTTGCTCAACTCCAGTGTGGTGCAAACTTCCTCCTCGGAAAACCCTTCGACATCCTTTAAAAGATAGGCCGTTTTCAAATCTTCGGGCAATTCATCCACACATTGTTGCAAAAAATCATGTAGCTCCTTTTTCGCAAAAAGCTCTTCAGGCAGTTTGGACCAGTCAGGAATTTCACGCACGCGGATCCCGTTTTCAAATTCAGACGCATGTTCTTCCAAGGAAACGAACTCCTTTCCTTTTTGTGTCCGCAGTCTCATCAAGGACTGATTGACGGCGATACGGTACATCCACGTGTACAGGGATGAATCCCCTTGAAAGGTGTCGATTTTTTCCACCACTTTTTGCAAAACCTCCTGCACAATTTCCTCGGCCTCTTCTTTTTTCCCTAAAAACCGGTACGCCAGCCGGTACAGTTTATCCGACCATTGATCGATCAGTTGTCGATAAGCCCATTCCTCTTTTTGAGTAAGCCCACGAATGAGCTCCCCTTCATTAAGGTGAGATGCAGGAGACGAGGAAAAATCTTTGTTAAAAGAATGTGACATTTTTAGAGAGGTTTTTCATACCACAACATCCAACCCAAGTAGAGGCTAAAAAACAAAGAAAAAGGAGGAGTTATGCAGATCAATATTAAAAGAGCGGTTTTCGCAGGTGTACTGGGGACCATCGCCATGACCATTGTGGCGACCTTCGGGGCTCCGATGATGGGATTGCCGAAGATGGATATTCCCGGCATGCTGGCCAGTCAAATGGGAGGGGCGATTGTATTGGGATGGATTGCCCACTTCATGGTTGGAACGGTGCTCGCTCTAGGCTACGCGTTTGTTCAGGGACGACTGCCGGGCCCCGCCATCCTTCGCGGTGCGCTTTATGGACTGGCTCCCTGGCTTATGGCACAAATTGTTGTCATGCCGATGATGGGGATGGGGCTCTTTTCAGGGGCGTTTGCACCGGCGTTCGGTAGTTTGATTGGTCATTTGGTTTACGGTGCAATCGTCGGGGCTGTTTATTCGTCTACCAAAGAGTCTTGTCGGTCATGCGCTGTTTCATAAGTGGGGGGGGTAAAAAATGTCATTTGTCTTGCCAGTTTTACTCATTGGAATTTTTTTGGCCTATGCCAACGGAGCCAATGATAATTTTAAGGGAGTTGCCACTCTTTATGGGAGTGGCACCACCACATATAAAAAGGCGTTGGCCTGGGCAACCTTCACAACGCTCCTCGGTTCACTGGCTGCCGTACTCCTGGCCAAAGGATTGATCGTTGCCTTTAGCGGCAAGGGCCTGGTGCCAAATCATATCCTGGAACTCAAAAGTTTTCCGCTGGCGGTCGGACTCGCGGCGGCAACGACCGTGATGCTGGCGACCCGTTTCGGATTCCCCATCTCTACCACTCATTCCTTGGTGGGATCGTTGATCGGTGCGGGATTTGCGGCAATGGGAGCGGGAATCCATCTGGATCAGGTGCTCGGCACTTTTTTTCTCCCTCTTTTGATCAGTCCGGTGCTCGCGATTTTTGGAGCAATCGCTCTTTACCCCCTCATCAAAAAAGTGGGTCAATTTTTGAACATCACCAAAGAGAATTGTCTTTGCGTGGGAACCAAGGTTTTGGGAGTTGTTCCGCAAGGGATTTCGGCGGAACAGGCACTCATGACCGTTACATCGGGGATCGAAGTCACGGTGGGCACGAAAGCCCAATGTGTGGAACGTTACCAGGGACATGTTTTCGGAATCGATGTGGGATCGCTCTTGGATGCCCTTCATTACCTATCCGCCGGGGCGGTGAGTTTTGCGAGGGGCTTAAATGACACACCGAAGATCGTCGCAATTTTGTTGGTCAGCGGCACTTTTAATCCGCTCCTGGCAATGACACTCGTGGGTCTTGTTATCGGGGTTGGGGGAATCCTTCATGCGAAAAAAGTGGCTGAAACAATGTCCCATGACATTACGGAGATGAATCATGCCGAAGGGCTGCTCGCGAATCTGGTCACGAGTTTTCTCGTCATCTTTGCTTCCCGCTTCGGGATGCCGGTCTCCACAACCCATGTCTCCTGCGGAGCTCTCTTTGGTATCGGTGCAGCCACGTCAAAAGCACGTTTAAAAACGATCAGCGGTATCATCGCCTCATGGTTGATCACATTACCTGTGGCCATGATCCTGAGCGGCGTTTTCTTTTTGTTGTTACGGGAGGTGCTTGCATGAGGCAAACGATTCCATCATTTGAAAACAAGCTGGCCGAACATCGGATCGACGTCACACGCAAACCGCTGGAAATATTACAGGTGAACGTCGGCAAGCTCTGTAATCAGGCTTGCCATCATTGTCATGTGGAGGCGGGTCCCAAACGAACCGAAATCATGGAAAAGAAAACGGTGGATCGCTTGATCGAACTCTTGGAACAATCGCCCACCATTCACACGGTCGATATCACCGGCGGCGCACCGGAACTCAATCCTCATTTTCGCACCCTGGTTGCAGCCGCCAGAGAGCGGAACAAAGAAGTGATCGACCGGTGTAACCTGACAGTCCTTTTCGAGAAGGGTCAGGAGGAAACCGTTCATTTTCTGAAGGAGCATCAAGTGAAGGTCGTGGCCTCTCTGCCGTGTTACTCCAAAAAGAATGTGGATGCACAGCGAGGCGGCGGCGTCTTTGACAAAAGTATCCGCGCCTTACGGTTATTGAATGATCTCGGTTACGGGAAGAACGATTCGGGACTCGAACTCGATCTGGTTTACAATCCGCTGGGCGCTTTTTTGCCTCCCTCACAAGAGAATCTCGAACTCGATTACAAAAAAGAACTGCACGAACTCTTCGGCATCGAGTTCAACCGCCTCTTCACGATTACCAATATGCCGATCAAGCGATTTTTAGATCAGTTGGTCAGAGAGAACAAATATGAAGAATACATGATATTGCTCGTGAACAGTTTCAATGCCACTACGGCTTCGAGCGTCATGTGCCGAAATCTGATTTCCATCGGGTGGGATGGAAACATCTATGATTGCGATTTTAACCAGATGTTAGACATCCCTAGTGGCAAGACAAAAACAAACATTTGGGATATTGAAACCTTCGATCAAATTAACAAAAGCCCCATCGCCTTTGCCAACCACTGCTATGGCTGCACGGCGGGGGCCGGATCATCTTGTGGAGGAAAACTGATATGACAGACAATCATCAAACATTGGAAACGGTAAAACAATATTATGGGAAGACGCTTAAAACCAATGCGGACTTAAAAACCAACGCCTGTTGTACGTTGGATGCCATGCCCGCACATCTGAAACCCATCCTCAGTCAGATTCATCCGGAGGTCTTGGAGAAATTTTACGGCTGCGGTTCGCCCATTCCTGCGGCTCTGGAGGGGAAAACGGTTTTGGATCTCGGTTGCGGAACGGGACGAGACACTTTCCTTCTTTCCAAACTCGTGGGACCGGAAGGCAAGGTGATCGGGGTCGATATGACGGCGGAACAATTGGCGGTCGCCAAAAAACATATTGACTATCATGCGCAGACTTTCGGGCACGAAAAGAGCAATGTAGAATTCTTAAACGGGCACATCGAAGACCTTGAGGGATTGGGGATCAAGACCGGATCCATTGATGTCGTGGTCTCCAATTGTGTCATCAATCTCTCGCCGGAAAAGCGGCGGGTCTTTTCCGAAATCTTCCGTGTTTTGAAACCGGGAGGCGAACTCTATTTCGCGGATATTTTTTCCGACCGGCGAATACCAAAACATCTGGCAAACGATCCGACATTGGTTGGCGAGTGCCTTGGTGGAGCCTTGTATACCGAAGATTTCCGAAGACTCATGATGGATGTGGGGTGCCTTGATCACCGTGTGGTGACACGAAGAAAACTCACTATCGAAAATCCTGAACTGGAACATCAACTGGGGGCCATTTCATTTTATTCGGTGACCGTTCGGGCCTTCAAGTTGAAGTTGGAGGATCGCTGTGAAGACTACGGCCAGGTGGCCTATTACTTGGGGACCATCCCCCAATGTCCGCAAGCCTTCCCACTGGATGATCATCACCTTTTTGAAAAAGGGAGGCCCGTGCTTGTGTGCAGCAACACAGCGGCCATGCTGACACAGACCCGATACGCGCCGCACTTTCGTGTCGAAGGGGATTTGTCGACTCACTACGGTTTATTCGATTGTAAACCGCAAGGGTCAACAGGCCCCGAGGAACCACCATCAAACCAAGGATGCTGTTAAAGGAGTGTGTATGCTGGGTATTATCGGAGGCACAGGCCTCTACCGTATTGAAGGAATCGAAGAACAAGAAAGCTTGGTAATGGAAACTCCATTCGGAAAACCATCCGGCCCCCTCAAAGTAGGCCGATGGTTTGGTCACAAAGTAGCCTTTCTTCCACGGCATGGGGAACACCATGAATGGCTTCCATCGGAAATCAATTATCGCGCCAATATTTGGGCATTAAAATCCGTCGGTGCAGCCCATATTGTCAGCGTGTCAGCGGCGGGAAGTCTTTGCGATGAGTTCACACCCGGTGATTTGGTGATGCCCACTCAGTATCTCGATTTCACCAAAGGCATTCGTCACCCGACATTTTTCGGTCAGGGACTGGTGGCCCATGTCGCCACAGCCAATCCGGTTTGTGAAGATTTGATTCAACAGATTGAATCTGTCGGGAGAAATAAAGACATTCGAGTCCATAAAAACGGTGTGTACGCCTGTGTGGAAGGCCCCAGACTC
>Ga0209211_10010581_pt1 | contig 11983 bp, 11 predicted proteins | sample RifGroA2_FD_183992 | JGI IMG/M metagenome (GOLD analysis project Ga0209211, IMG submission 183992) | Groundwater microbial communities from Rifle, Colorado, USA - Groundwater A2 (SPAdes) (version 2) | ecosystem: Environmental > Aquatic > Deep subsurface > Groundwater | place: Rifle, Colorado... | reverse complement strand
ATTCTCTTTTTGCCGATTCAACTAAGTATGGGCATATTAAAAAGAATACTAACAAATATTTATGCATTTTTTCAATCACCTAAGTCAACTAGTCAATTTTCTTCCAAAAAATTTCTAAGAGCGAGAGAAAGAGGCGAGTCATTTATTTTTACGGAAATCTATGGTTGCGGGAAAATTGGTAAAATCGCCTTAAAGTCCGCATACCTTCATCATCCAGATACGCCCATAAATATTTTTGGGACTCCTAATGATTTTCAGTACATTGAGAAACATCCTCAATTTGTCTTTCATGATATCAGCAATGAAGCGAAAATACTCAATAATTTCAACTATGGACATTTAGGGACAGCGAGCTTGTGGGCCAAAATAATACTCGAACGAGAAGAACAATACATTATCCACTTTGACAGCGATGTTATATTCCGAGCGCCGGTTTTTGACGATCTCATTGAAAAATTGCGTTCAGGTTATAGCATTGTTGGGTCAATCCGTAATTATCAACACAACCCCGGCCATATCGATAATGTTTGCTATCTTTCCGATGTGTCACAAACAATGTGTTTTGGCTTTAATCGGGAAAAAATAACAGCGCGAGATTATACAATATTTACAAAAATGTGTCAGGGGACTTATAACCCCTATGGGCATCCGGTTATTGACTTTTTTGATCCGGTGATGTTTGATATACTGCGGAATAACGGAACTATTTATTATCTTTCTCAAGATGAATTCGGCGGATGCGATCTTTATGGAAAACGCGTGAATAAGTATCCGAAATTGAATGCAGTAATAGATTTCGGCGATAAATTGGTTCATTTTTCGTCGGTTGGATCGGGTATGTATTATTATCTTCATCCTGATAGGATTGGAAATAAAGTGCCGCGAGCCTATATAGATTACGCAAAAGAAAAATATGCGGTATTTTGTAAAATATTCTACAATGAAGACATTGATATTCCGTATGATAAAGACAAATACCGCTCTCTATTTGAAATAAAAGATTGGTATCACGGAAAATAAAATTATTTTAATAATTGCTCTACTATGAGAAAATATCTTCTTTACCCATTTGACAATTCCGGCCTGCAAAATAAAATTTTTGATGGACCATTTGGTTTTCTGCAAGATTATCTTAAAACTATGGACATTGATTTACAAACTTACGACCATGGCGATATTCAATCGGCCGATAAGATTCTTTTTTTTAATCATCAATCATCACACCTTGCTCAATGTTTAAAATTCGGCCGCAAAAAGGAAGATTTAATTCTTTTTCTTTTTGAACCGGAAGTCGTTATGCCGGAACAGTACCGCCCATCCGTATGGAATAATTATGGAAAAATATTTACCTATCGCGATGATTTTGTGGACGGAAAAATATTCACCAAAATGCGGTATCCGCAAGGACAAAAAATTCTTCCGTCTTTTCCTTCATTTTCTGAACGAAATTTTTTAGTTCTCATTAATGCGAATAAATACAGCTATATCCGAAATGAGCTTTACTCTTTTAGGCGAAATGCGATACGCTATTTTGAAAAACAAAAAGATTTTGATCTCTTTGGGTTTGGCTGGGAGCGAAATAATGCTATCAATCCGCAGGTGGCAATTTCTGCGTTCAAATCTCTTAGAATTTTTAAATACTTCACGGATTTTGTAGACAGTTTGAAGCCTTATCCAAGCTACCGAGGAACTGTTCAAGATAAATACTCCGCACTTGCTAAATATAAATTCTGCCTTTGTTTTGAAAACGAGGAAAAAGTCATGGGATGGATATCAGAAAAAATTTTTGACTGTTTTTTTACGGGAACAATTCCGATCTATCTCGGAGCTGAAAATATAGATGCGTATATTCCGCCCCAATGTTATATAGATATGAAAAAATTCAAAGACTTCCAAGAGCTTGGCTCTTATCTTAAAGCAATGGATGAAACCGTCTTTCTGAGTATGCAGAAAGCTGGGCAAGAATTTATTCGCAGCAATAAATTTACTGAATGGAAACCCGAAAGCATCTTCCGTAATATTGCAAATTCGCTCTGATTTTAATTATACAATAGAAATATGCATCCTAAAATTTCAGTTGTCATGCCCGTTTATAATGGCGAAAAATACCTCAAGGAATCAATTGAAAGCATTTTAAATCAATCATTCAACGATTTTGAACTTCTTATAATCAATGATAAATCAATTGATCGCACGGAGGAAATTATCAAAGAATGCGCGGGAAAAGATGATCGGATCAGATTAATTCAAAACCAGAATCAAAAAGGTCTTCCCGGGGCGCTCAATACCGGTCTTGCGGCCGCAAGAGGATACTACATTGCTCGTGCGGACGCGGATGACATTAATCGTCCTTATCGATTAAAAATGGAATACGAACTTCTTGAAGCCCATCCTCAGATACGCATCGTCGGCGGCGGCTATGCGCCATTTAACGAAAATGGCCATCGTATAAATATTTTCCATCCTGCGTCAAGCATTGAAATTGCGTGGCGCTTTATTTCAAATACTTACTTTTGCCATCCGTCTGTTATGTTTCGCCGCGAAATAATTGAGGATATCGGCGGTTACCCTGATGTTGGAGCAGAGGATTTTGCTTTTTTCTCAAAAATCGTTCGCCAATACCGTTGCGCTAATTTAAAAAAAATACTTATTCAATATCGCGAACACCAAACAAACTATTCCATTACCGCGAAGGATAGAGTGCGGGAAAGCGTTAAAAATACTTTTAAAGAAAATTATCTTTATTATACGGGAAATCTTGAATACTCAGAAATTTTTTACCAATACCAAACCGAAAACAAGCTTAATATAAAAAATCTTTTTATAATAAATGCGATTAATTTTCATATACTGAATAAAATAAGAAATCAATACAATTTCTCGCTCTTGCATATTGAATTTCTTCGTATGATTGTTTTTCTTCAAATAAAAAACATACGCGCAGCAATAAATATTAGGTAATAAATAATATGATCATCGTTAAAATCATCGGCGGACTGGGAAATCAAATGTTCCAATATGCTCTTGGACGGTCTCTCGCATACAGGCATAATACTGAACTTAAACTTGACATTAGCGACTATCAAGAACGGTATAAGCTTCATCGATACGGCCTTCATCACCTCAATATTCATGCAAGCATTGCGAGCCCCAATGGCGGTAAACAACGCATTCTTTTAGCATTGCTAAAAATATTCAGAGGAAACACCGCGAAAAGCTATCTTGCGGAGAAAAAATTTTCATTTGATCCGTCAATTCTTTCCTGTGGAGACAATGTCTATTTTAATGGTTATTGGCAAAGCGAAAAATATTTCACAAATGTCCAAGATATTATCAGAGAAGAATTTAAAATTAAGACCTCGCCCGATCAAGACAATGAATCAATGATTAAGCGCATTGAATCGACGGAAGCTGTGGCAGTACATATTCGAAGGGGTGATTATATTAGTAATTCAAAAACTAACTCAGTCCATGGGTCCGTTTCTCTTGAATATTATACGAAAGCGGCTAAAATTATAATGGACGCAATAAATACGCCGACATTCTTTGTTTTTTCAGACGATCCGCAGTGGGTAAAAAAAAATCTTAAGCTTCCATCTCTAACTGTTTATATTGATCACAATGGACCAGAGAAAAATTATGAAGATTTACGGCTAATGAGTGTGTGCAAACACCACATCATAGCCAATAGTACTTTCAGTTGGTGGGGCGCATGGCTGGCGGAACACAAAGATCAAAAAGTCATCGCGCCGCTTCGTTGGTTCAATAACGATGTAAAAACAAAGGATTTGATTCCCGATCGCTGGGAAAGAATATAACTCATATGAACAAAGCTCCTCAAATTAGCGTTATAATGCCGGTTTATAACGGCGAAAAATATCTAAAGGAAGCGATTGAAAGCATCTTAGATCAAACCTTTCGGGATTTCGAATTTATCATTATCAATGACGGATCAACCGATAAAACGGCGGAGATTATCAAATCATTTAATGACGCGCGCATTCAGCTTATTAATCAAAAAAATGCTGGTATTATTTTATCTTTAAATCGCGGAATTTCGGAAAGCCGTGGCAAATACATTGCCCGAATGGACGCGGATGACATATCTCTTCCAGAACGATTGGAAAAAGAATATCGCTTTCTTGAGCAAAATCCTAAATATGGAATTGTGGGGACGACCTTTCTCATTATTAATAAAAATAATCAAGTCATCGGCGTAAATGCCGTTCTTCTTGAGAATGAAGATCTTAAAAAAGAAATAATTATTGAAACAACTTTTGGACACGGAACCGTTATGATGAGAAAAAGTGTTTTAGATACTGTCGGATATTATAATCCTAAAGTGCTTCATGCGGAGGATTTTGACCTATGGACGCGCTTTGCCGAAAAATCAAAGATGGCTAATCTATCAGAAGTTCTTTACTTATGGCGGGACAATCCTCAAGGAATTTCAAGAACAAAAAATCTAACTCAATCAAAAAATGCTCAAAAAATACAAGAAATTCAAATTTATAAATTCGCGAATCTCAACCGACAAAAAATAATAAATTTCAAAAAAAATAAAACATATCACGATGAAAAAATCGAATACAATGGACAAAAAGTTGTCATTCAGCGTAAAAAAAGGTTATCGTTTATTTACTTTATTATTTCCTATCACGCGCTTCAGCAAAAATATTTTCTCTTAGCGTTAAAAATGTTATTTATGGGCTTAATCATTCATCCAGCCACTATATGGAATATCCTATCCAAAAAAACAATTTAAAAATCTGCCTTATCTCTACAACCCCCTATCCCGGCATATATTTTCCTGAACTCCGAAATATTGCCCTTGAGTTAGAAAGAGTAAATAAAAATGTCGTTATTATCGCGATAAAACAATCACCAAACGAACCTGATTTTGAGATTGCGGGGGGAAAACGCATTTATCGAATCTCTTTTGTTGGACGCTTTAAACAAGAAATATTTTTCTTACGCTGCGCCTTTATTATTCGCAAAGAGAATCCGCGCATTATCCATGTCTTTTGGAGATTTGGAGCTGCGCTGCTACCCTTGGCATTTCTTTTTTCATCTAAACGGTTTATTTTGGATATCCGAACCGGTAGTGTCAGCAACCATCCAATTCGACGCCACACCGAGAATATGCTTCTTCGCGTTGAATCCATATTCTTTCATCGTCGTCTTGTTGTCGATGAATCTCTTGCTAAAAAATTGGGCATTCGTTCCAATGGATATCTTCCTCAAGGAATTCCATCGCACATGATTGATGCGCGCTATTCATTAAATGAACTTAATCAAATCCGAAAAGAACTCCATATTTCTGATAGCAATATTGTTGGAATATATGTTGGAACCTCATACCTTCGCAATCTTGATATTATGTTTGAAGGATGCCGTCAAGCAAAAAAAACAATTCCTTTTTTAAAAATTATTATACTTGGCGACGCTCTTCAAGACGAATATTTATGCCGACTAATCAAAGCCAATAATCTTAAAGACTGCATAATTCTTTTAGGAAACATACCTAATGTAAAAGTCGCTTCTTATCTGAAAATCGCCAATTTCGGCATATCGTTTATTCCCATCACTGAGGGCTTTGATAAACAACAATCAATTAAAGTTCTTGAATATATCGCGAACAGCCTCCCTATCATAGCGACAAAAACCAGCTCAAATCAATCTTTTGTTTGTGAGGGTAAAAATGGAATATTAATTAATGATACGGCGGAAGATGTCGCAAACGGCATAAGGCGAATCGCGATTCTTTTGAGCGATCAGGGATTCCACCGTCGTCTCGTCTCATTTAATAATCAATTTATAGAAAAATTCAGCTGGCAAAAACTTGTACAAAATAAACTTCTCCCTATGTATGAACAATAATTACCCCCAAGTGTCCATTATTATCCTCAATTTTAATGGCCTCGCGCTCACAAAAAAGTGCGTTGATTCGGTAGGGCACATAACGTATCCAAATTATCGTCTCGTCATTATTGACAATAACGGCGGACAAAAAAATGGGGAAATACTCCGCGCAAAATACGGGAAAAAACACATCGTTCTTGAAAACGATAAAAATCTCGGTTATGCGGGCGGCAATAATGTCGGAATACGATACGCTCTCACAAGTCTCCGCGCCGATTATGTGCTTATTCTTAATAACGACACGGTAGTTCATCCATCTTTTTTGGAGCAGATGGTGAAAAGCGCATCACCTTCTCTAAAAATAGGAATGGTAGGGGCGACGATTCTTCAGCACAATAAGCAAGACAGGATAGATACTATTGGTCTCAAACTACTAATGAGCGGTTTGCCGTATAAACGAACAAATGTGCAAGATCCCCTTTTTTGCCCCTCTGGCGCCTGCGCCCTCTACAGCGCTAAAATGCTTTATGACATTGAGATGAACGGAGAATTTTTTGACGAGGATTTTTTTCTCTATGCCGAAGATGTTGATCTGGGATTTCGAGGAATTTTACGAGGATATGAAAGCATGATCGCGGATGATGCGATTGTGTATCACAAAGTTTCCGCAACAACCAAAGAACAAAGTCCTTTATCAATTTACTACGGACACCGCAACACTCCACTGATGATTTTGAAAAATTTTCCGCGATCGCTTCTTCTCCGCTATGGCGCAAAAATACTCTTCTTCCAGATTATTACGCCTATTTATTATCTATTTACCAATCCGCGAAATATTTGGACAGTGGTTCAATCAAAAATTGACGCTCTTCTGTTATTTCCAAAAATGATGCAAAAACGACGGCTGATCCAAGCGTCAATAACCATATCAAACAAAGATCTCGTGAAACGACTTTCATTGCGCTGACTCATCGTCTTCAGCTGAATCATCTTTTTTGACCCGCTCAAAAATAGCGACCGTATTATTGGAGTACCTAATAACAAATTGCGGCGAGCGCCGAAACGCCTCGTACTCTTGAATATTTTTAAAAATATAAGCGTGCGTAATTCCCCACTTATCAAGAGCTTTACGCCCCTCCGGAGAATCAGGAAATTTTGAACCGTAAAAAAGTTCTTTTCGGCGTTCAAGTGTTTGATTGTCAAATTCTTCCACATCAGAACGAGTGTTTTTAGCGGATAGCCGTAAAATAAGTCTTCCAAGCAATTTCGTACTTGACGGCTTAGTCGCTGAAACAATTGGCGGCTTCGGCGGATCCAGTGATTCGGTCAAGTCTGTTACAATAAAAAATCCTAACCCGGGATACAGAGAGCCAAAAATATTGTTTTGAATTTGAGGCCACCGTTCAATGCTCATAATTGAAAGATTTGAGAATGTATTAATGCGCAACCACTCTAGTGCTCGCAGATCATCATTTGTTGGAACAAAGTTCTTTCCATACTCATTATAATGTTTATAAATATTATTAAATCCGATATTGGCAAAACTTATCACCAAAAGAGCGATCGTAATAATAGTCATTTTTTTGCTGAATATATTTTTATACCATAGTAAAAAAAATGCTATTACAACACTTGCGGGAAGCCATAAATATAGAATAACGCGATATGATAAAAAATTAACCCCCAGAAGATAAAAATTTGCCCAAACAAGAGGAACAATCATCAAAACAATAATAATTCTTTTATAGTACCAATTTGAAGTATAGCGAAAAATAAAAACAAAAGCCGCCGCCACAATGATATTTATTGTTATGGCGCCAAACACCAGTGAATATGTCTGATAAGGAATAGTAGGCTCACTCAATCCTGTCGTACTGATTTCTACCAAAAATCGCGTAATAAATCCAATTACATCGGCAGATCCCAGCAATGCAATGCTCATTAGCATTAATCCGAGATACAAAATGATTGGAAATGCAACGAGTGCAAGCAGTCGATATTTCCAAGAGAATGTTCGCCAAAAGTGCAACGGAAGATATAAGAGCAGGAAAATAAAGAAAACTCCAAACGATAATGGATGGATGGCCAACAATATTCCTACCGAAAAAAGAAAGGCGATAAACCAACGAACGCTTCTAAATTTAAGAAATAATGCCCCGATATAAACCGAGATAACTAAAAAAAGAAATCCGATGATATTTTGAGGGGTCAGAACAATTGCTCTGCCAATAAACGGGAGACCAATCACAAAAAAACCCGCAAGAAAAGCAATGGGTGTTGAAGAAAATATAAGACGCCCCAATAAAAAGGTAAAAACCGCCATCATGCCGACCGAAAACCCAGTAAGTAAGATAAAGGACACAGTTACGCTAAAACCCGTAACAATAGAAATTGACGCAATAAATATTTGAGTTGTCTGATACACCGTATGGGGTAAAATGTGAAAAGTATCCACGATATGCTGAGCATAATTGACGATTGTATAGGAATCTGGCGATGTCAAATACCCTCCGGACCATACCTCTGGAGCAATTCCCGCAATAAATCCAAAAAGGAAAAGCGCGAAAAGGCTTAATGGAAAAACTGTCCTTTGTTGAATTTTTTGGCCAAGATTAATCATACTATTGATGAGCATTTAAGACATGGAAATAAAGATCGAAAAACGCCGAAGCTGTTTTGTCCCACGAAAATTTCTCCTTAACTTTTTGATACCCTCGCTCGCCCATTGACAAATGATCCGCTGACATGCATCGTAAGATAGCCGCCGCAAGGTCTTTCTCGTTTCGAGGATCAACCAAAAAACCATCAACCCCGTCATCGACAATGTTTGGAATTCCACCCACTCTCGTTGCGACAACGGGCAATTTCGCGGCCCACGCCTCAAGAATGGTCAATGGCTGCCCTTCATAAATAGAGGGGAGAATAAAAGCGTGACTTGCTTTATACTCGCGAATTAAATCATTACCGAATACCTTTCCGAAAAATCGAACATACGAACCAATGCCGAGTCTTTTGACTTCTTCTAGTAAGTCCTGTTTTTCATCGCCATTTCCAATAATGTGAAGCCGCAATTTAACTCCTCTTTCAACAACACTCTTTATGGCGCGCAAAAGATATGTCAACCCCTTTTGAGAATGTAATCGGCCGACAAACAATAATGTAAAAATAGGATTTTTTTTCTGATTCATCTGGTCGAAGAGATTAATATCTACACCGTTATGAATCACTTGAATATCATTATTAATATTCGGATATTGTAAAAAATCTTCACTCACTGAAACAACTTTATCGTACCGCATTTTAAAAAGCAGCGCCTTCTCAAGGAAAAGTTTCAATTTTCCTCCAACACCCCTCTGCATCTGATCCCACGCCTCTATGCCTGTTCCGTGAACAGTAAAAAAAACAGGGGTATGTGTAAAGTGCGCTGAAAACTTTGCTGGGAGAGCGGGAAGAAACGCTTGCGCGTTTACAATATCGTAATGCGAAGAAAAAAGGTAAAAAAAACTTCGGATGAGAAACCATAAACGGCCAAAAAAATTATCAAATCTTGAAACCGGTCCCAACCGAATAACGCGCAGATTTCTCCCAAGATGCAACTCATTGTCAGCGCCCCTCTCTCCGTCATCTGTTAAGAGTTTACGCGTAATAATATCAACCTTGCCCCCGTGGCTGACTACCAATCGCTTTGCGATCTCCCATACATGCGCCGGACCGCCTCCGTAAACAGGAAACCAACTATCGATCAAAAAACAAATTCTCATACAATATGTTTATATGCCTCGACAAGAATATAAGAAAGTCGATTCCATTCATACATGCGAAACAGTCGATCCTTTTGAAGACTCTGGTGATCTGAAACATTTTGAGCTCCTAATGTCAACACAATTTTCTCCGCCAAATCCTCAATATTTTTTGGTTCGAATAACAAGCCGCCAATTCCCCCCCCTGTGATCTCACGCGTGGCTGGAATATCAGAATTTACAAAGGGCAGGCCAGCGGCCATCGCCTCAATCGTTACCATTCCAAATCCTTCTACAAGAGACGGTAAACAAAAAACATGCGAACGCTTCACCAGCGCGATAACATCTTTTCGCTCCGGGACAAAACCTAAAAATTCAACACGCCGATCAATGCCCAGTTCTCGCGCAAGAGCCTTGAGCTTGTTCTCCCGCGGCCCGCTTCCGATGATTTTGCATTGAACTTCCGGGATCTGTTTTTTCACGATTTTGATTGCGTGAAGTAAATCCTCAACGCGCTTATACTCCACTAAGCGGCCAACATACGCAACGGTTGGATGTTCAAATTTTTTCACCTGAACGCTTTCGTATTCTTTAATATCCACGCCATTTGGGATGACGATAATTTTTTGCGGATTCATTCTGCGCGCGATTAATTTATTTTTTGTATATTCGCTCACCGCAATGATCCCATCCCAAGAAACGCGAAGAGAAAATCGCTCAAGTATTTCTCCAAAAATCCCAGAAACTAACCCTACATTCCGAATCCACTCTCCAATCCAAACATCGTGATATGTGGCGATTTTGCGAATCCCCCTTCTCCCCAATGCGATAAAAAATGCCGCGAGATAAGCGATAAAATTATACCCGTCCACTACATCAATTTCAAGCGACCGCCCGCGCCAAATAGCCGACCACAAAAAAGAAAAACGGGAGAAAATCGAACCGCCTTGGGCATATGCGCGCGCGATACCGCAACGATAAACCGTGAAACCTAAAAAAATATCTTCTTCACCTTGGCCGACCTCACGGGCGCATAATACGGTTACGGTGTGCTCTTTTGCCAATTCTTTAGCAAAATAAAAAGCGCGGGCCTCAACCCCACCCCGAACTTCGCATTCCGCTGATTCCGGAAAGTATTCCGTAACGATAAGGATCTTCATTGCTATTTTTCCTTATCTTTAAGCGCGGATTTTCGCACCAAACTTGTAATCTCATGTTCAATAAATTCAGCTTTTACATAGATCCGGTAGACTAGATAAAAAAGCAGGACTACCGATCCATAAACTACCGCGTCAATGCCTCGCCCAATGCCGATCTGGTGAGCTATTTCGTCTAAAAATTTCGGAATCCAGACCACTGCCTCAATCGCCCCCCAAATTCCAAGCCAGAATAAAAATTCTCCCAAGCTCATATCGCCAGAGCGAAAGCGTAGAAACACCCGTGAAACGGCAAAAGCGACAAAAATAGTGACAAAAACCGGGACGATCATATATTTAGCGCATTATTTTACCGAGGATAAATTTAAACACGATTTTTATGGAATTTAGCGAACTCTGGCCTTTTTGCATTGAATAATTGGTATAGGATATGGTGACAGGCGCCTCGCAAAATTTTAGCTTATGATAGGCGATTTCGTCAAGGATTTCCGAAGCATGCGCCATCCGATCTTGCTTGATTCTAATTGTTTGTGCCGCTTTGCGGGAAAGCGCGCGAAAGCCGTTATGCGTGTCAGTTATATTAATGCGGGAGAAAAATCTTGTAAACCAAATTCCGCCCTTTAATACCATCTTTCTTAAAAAAGGGATGTTATTCGGCATATTACCTAAAAAGCGTGATCCTAAAACCACATCCACTTCGCCTTTGGCTACCGGTTCCACCAACCGCATTATTTCTTCGGCCTTATGCTGGCCATCCGCATCAAAAGTGACAATAATGTCCGCTCCGCATTTTACCGCGTAATCAATGCCGGTTTTTAGAGCCGCGCCCTGTCCCCTGTTTATTAAATGCTCTAAAACATCCGCTCCGGCTTCTTTGGCCAAATCAGCAGTCCTGTCGCCTGATGCGTCATCAACCACCACCACATTGGATATGTGTTTTTTTATACCGGCAACAACCGAGGCGATTAGAGCTTCTTCATTATAAGCCGCGATAACCACGATAATTTTTTGATTCATAAGCAGGTTATATAATACCAAAATCGTCCTAAAAAATCAATATGGCGGGGATTCCTCAAAATCAGTCAACTTCAAGGATTATCAATCCTTAAAATCATTAAAAAATGAGGAATGAGAAGCTCTACAACCTCAAAACGCCTTTCATCGCTTTCATATAGTCAACCGTCCTTTTGAGGCCGTCTTCCATCTTGACAAGCGGAAACCAGC
>Ga0209211_10010580_pt1 | contig 11983 bp, 9 predicted proteins | sample RifGroA2_FD_183992 | JGI IMG/M metagenome (GOLD analysis project Ga0209211, IMG submission 183992) | Groundwater microbial communities from Rifle, Colorado, USA - Groundwater A2 (SPAdes) (version 2) | ecosystem: Environmental > Aquatic > Deep subsurface > Groundwater | place: Rifle, Colorado... | reverse complement strand
TAGAAATATTCGTTACCACAATTCGGGACGACAATCTTGTTTTGGATTTGTGATTTGTAGTTTTGAAATTGTTTGGTATTTGGAGTTTGGTGCTTGGAATTTCTATGGCTTACAGCTTATGGCTCTACTCCCCACTACCTACTACCTTCTAACTACTACCTACTCATTGGCGGGGTGCAAGACCCCGCACCCTACACCTTTCCACGTCCTAAAAACCTAAGAAGCTAAAAAGCTACAACCTCACAACTTACCCACTCCCTATTTCCCCGGCTCTTGATACTCGCCCTCAATTGGCTCGTCTTTCTTTTCTTCCTTTGTTTCTTTGTCCTTCTGTTTCTCTGTTTCTTTGTTTTTTTGTTCCGCTTGATACATTGCTTGCCCAATTTTCTGCGCGGCATTAGTCAATTCATCTGCCGCTTTTTTAATTGCTTCATTATCACCGCTGTCTTTTATTTTTTTCAAAGCTTCTACTTTTTCTTCCACTGCTTTCTTATCCGCCTCCGGAACTTTATCACCGTACTCCTTCAACATTTTTTCCGTAGTATAAACCATGGTATCGGCGTTGTTTTTCAATTCAATGGTTTCTTGTTTTTTCTTATCTTCAGTCGCGTGCATTTCCGCATCTTTTTTCATTTTTTCAATATCATCTTTGGATAATCCGCTTGAAGCCGTGATGGTAATTTTTTGCTCCTTGCCGGTTCCTTTGTCTTTGGCTTTCACATTTAAAATTCCATTAGCATCAATATCAAAAACAACTTCAACCTGCGGAATGCCGCGCGGCGCTGGTGGAATTCCATCCAAAATAAAGCGTCCTAAAGTTTTGTTATCTCCGGCCATTGGTCGCTCACCTTGCAAAACATGAATTTCGACCGAAGGCTGGCTATCAGCAGCGGTTGAAAAAATTTGATTTTTTGAAGTTGGAATTGTAGTGTTGCGATCAATTAAGCGTGTCATTACTCCGCCCAAAGTTTCCAAACCTAAAGACAACGGAGTAACATCCAAAAGCAAAACATCTTTGACATCACCCTGCAAAACTCCAGCTTGAACCGCCGCACCCAAAGCCACAACTTCATCAGGATTTAAAGTAATATTAGGTTTTTTTCCAAAAAACTTTTCCACTGTTGATTGGACCAATGGCATGCGCGTCATTCCACCAACCAAAACCACTTCATTGATTTCATTTGTGTTCAACTTCGCGTCTTCCAAAGCTTTCCTGCATGGCCCCAAAGTTTTTTCCACCAAATCACCAACCAATTCCTCGAGTTTGGCACGTGACAATTTCAAAAGCAAGTGCTTTGGACCAGAAGCATCTGAAGTAATAAATGGTTGATTGATTTCTGTTTCCGCAGTGGTAGAAAGTTCAATCTTGGCTTTTTCCGCGGCTTCTTTAATTCTCTGCAAGGCAAGCGGATCTTTGCTCAAATCAACTCCTTGATCTTTTTTAAATTCATTCAAAACCCAGCGAATAATTACTTGATCAAAATCATCGCCACCCAAATGAGTGTCACCATTAGTTGATTTTACTTCCACTGTGTCTGCTGAAACTTCCAGAACTGAAACATCAAAAGTTCCGCCACCTAGATCGTAAATTACGATTTTTTCATCTTTTTTCTTATCAAAACCATAAGCTAAAGCCGCAGCTGTTGGTTCATTGATTATTCGTCGAACTTTTAAACCAGCAATTTCACCGGCATCTTTGGTGGCTTGGCGTTGAGCATCATCAAAATATGCCGGAACAGTAATAATTGCTTCTTCAATTTTTTCACCAAGCCGCTCTTCGGCGTCATTCTTCATCTTTTGCAAAATCATAGCGGAAATTTCTTGCGGTGAATATTCTTTTTCTCCCATTTTAACTGTAACACCGGCGCCAGCTTGTGACATTTTATATGACATTACTTCAAGATCGCGTTTAACTTCCGGATCATCCCAGCGCCGTCCAATCAATCGCTTCACGGAAAAAATAGTATTTTCCGGATTAGTAATTGATTGGCGCTTGGCCAAAACACCAACCAAACGGTCATTGTTTTTTCCAACTGCAACAATTGACGGCGTGGTGCGCGCGCCTTCTTTATTTTCTAAAACTTTTGGCTGACCACCCTCCACGATTGCCATGCATGAATTAGTTGTACCCAAATCGATTCCTAAAATTTTACTCATATATACAAATTAATAAATTATGATTATTAAATCTCGGACACCACATGATAGATAAATCCGAAATTCGAATATTGAAATTCGAAACAAAATCTAATGTTCAAAATACAAATGTTCAAAACCCATTCTTAAATTCTTAAGAATTTAAGATGACAAGTTCAAAGAAAATTTTTATTTAACCGCTTATTTTTTAATCATTTCTCTTTCTCGCGTTCTCGAGAATTCGAGAAAGGAAACCGGCTACCCACTACCGACTAACTTCTAACTACTTATTTTGATTTGTTTTGGATTTGTACCGCCAGTTGGTGGTTTGGAATTTTGAAATTGTTTGTAACTTGGTGCTTGGAATTTCTATGGCTTACAGCTTATAGCTTATGACTAATACCTAGTGGCTCTCCTCGCAGAGATCCCTCACCCTCGTAGGAATATTCATCACAACAGTTCGGGATGACAATCTTGTTTTGGATTTGTGGTTTGTTGTTTTGAAATTATTTAGTGTTTGTCCTGCCTGACGAAGCCCTGCTTTGCAGGACGAAGGCAGGTGCTTGCCTGCCTATCGCCTACCTGCCGGCAGGCAGGGCAGACAGGTGATTTGGAATTTTATCAATTACCCAATTACTCGCTGATTATTACTTGCGCCGGCCGAATGATCTCTCCATTTAATTTATATCCGGCGCGGGTTTCTTCAATCACCACGCCTGAATTTTTATTTTCTTCTTGACGTGATTCCACTGATTCGTGCAACACCGGATCAAATTTCTCGCCCACAGAATTAATTCTTTCCAGTCCGTGATTTTTTAAAATCCCTTTCAATCCTTCAAAAACCATTTGCACTCCTTTTGCCCAAGACTTGATTTCTTCCGGAATTTCTAACGGCATATTTTTCAACGCTTGTTCCGACTGGTCAAGCACTGGCAAAAGATTAATGATCAAATCCTCAGTGGCAAATTTACGAATCATTTCGCGATCTCGCGCTACCTGCTTTTCTAAATTCTGATAATCCGCCATGGCGCGCTTCCAACCAGCCAAATTTTCTTCGACTTTTTTTAAAGCCTCCTCTAATTCCTTATTTTCTTTGTTTTCTTTTTCTTTGCTCATAATTTAAAAATATAAATTCGATAAAATTTCCTGCGCTCGGCGCAAGGCCGCAATATTACGTTCATAATCCATTCTCATTGGACCCAAAATTCCAAACACTACTCGTTTTTTTGGCTGTGATGAAATTTGCACCATAATACTTCCACAATCATTTCCAAACGGATTATCTTGTCCAAGCAAAATTTCAAGATTATCTCCCAATAAAGCGGGCATATTGTACATAATTTCATCCAAATCATCAAGTAAGGTGCCGAGTTCTGCCACTCGCCCGGTATTTTCAAACTCCGGCTTGCTGAAAAGATGTCCAATACCAGTGCAATAGGTACTACCATTAATTTCCAAGACCACGGTTTCTCCGGTTAATTCGGCAATATTTTTTGCCAATTCTTTAAGTGCTGATTCACCGGCTGTTTTTGGAGATTTTATTTGAGTTTGTTTTTTTGCAATTTTTTCTTCGGCACATTGGTCAATATAAAATCGAAACGCTTTTTCCGTAGGAACACGACCGGCTGAAGTGTGTGGCTGCACCAAATAACCGTCTTCTTCCAACGCCACCATATCATTTCGAATTGTCGCCGGACTTATATCCATCTGAACAATCGAAAGCAGCCGCTCTGAAGCAATAGCTTGAGCGGTTTTAATATATTCTCTAATAATGGCCTCTAAAAGGATTTTTTGGCGATCGGTAAGCATTTTAAGAATGGAAATTAGATGTTTAGAAAATGGAGATTGGTAATACCACAACTATTGTAGCTCAGGCCTTCAGGCCTGAGACGTCCTCAAACCAGGCGTCGCCTTGTGGCTCCTTGCTTCTCATCCTCGCTCGGGATAGCCAAAACAAAGTTTTGTCTCTCCGCTCACTCGTCGAGAAGTAAAGGTTTGAGCTACATCCGCAAATACTAATTTCTATTTTCTAAACATCCAATTTCTATAAAAACTAGCACTCTCCCCAACAGACTGCTAACATAATAATCCTATTTTATCCACATGTCAAGAAGATAGATAGGTTTTAGGTTGTAGGTTGTAGGTTTTTAGCTTTTTAGGCAAGATTAACCCCCGCACCGAAGCGGCACATAAAGTGCCACACTACTCCGATACTACAATAAAAATCCTACCAAAAAACCACGGTTTTCCGTGGTTTTTTATCTACTATTTTAAAATTACTTTTTTTTCTCTTTGGTAAGATATCCAATAAAATCATCCCTCTGTTCTGGTGCGAAACCTTCAAAGTAATTATCAGGAAGACTAAAAACAGACTGTAAACTTTTAAGAATATCACCACCTTTTTCAACACTTGCAGACTCTTCGTCTGCCACTACACCTGTTGGATTTTCAGGTACAACTTCAGGTGTTAATTCAATATCACCCTCAGGGTCTCGACCCGTACCAGATTCTCTTTGACTTTCCATATAATTTATACGTATTAAGTATTAAATATTAAATATTATCCTTGCCGCACATCTGAAAGCAAAACGTTTTCCACCACAATCCCTCGTGGATAAAAGATGCGTGCTAATTCATTTTTTGCTTCCACTTCAACTTCATCGCGCTTGCCGGAAATAATATCATGCGCGCTGTAACGTGAAGTGATCATTCTCATTCTGGAACGAATGGTCGGGCGAATAATTTTGGCTACAAAATCTTCGCCAATTTGCTGCCAAATTGTGGGAATTTGATGCACATCAAGACGCAATAAAATCGTACCCTGCACTGTGATGGCTTGATCTTCTGAAGTCGTGGCTTGAATTGGACTATCCCCAAGCGCGTTTGGATCCACTAAGGCAAAATCTTGTGAAATTGAGTATTCCAAAGTTTGAGTGTTGAATAACCGCGCTTTTTGCCAAAAAGGAATTTTCAAATGCAATCCTGGCATATAAACACGCTTCAAAACTCCTTGCCCCATATCATAAACACAAGCCACATAACCCGGTGGTACATGAATAAAAAATCCTTTTAAAACATCATCCATGACAAAGGAATAAACTAATTTGTCGAGTGAGTCTACCATAGGATAAGAAGTATGAATTTAGAATTATGAATTAAGAGTTTCGTCTTCCTCCGGATCAAAAGCCGGCTTGAACGGACCAACGCCACTTTCCGGATCTTTTGCAAAAAGGCTGCGAACGCCAACAATAATAACAGTAATTATCAAAGAAGTCAAAAGAAACAAGCTTTTTGCCATTGGCAACAAGTAAAGTACAATCAAAATACTTACCGGAAACATCAAGCGATAAATTAAGTCTGCTTTGCTCAGACTGTCTTTGTGTTTTTTTTGCTCAGACCAAATGCTTAAATGTACAAGTAAGGCAACGGCAAAAGCCCAAATAAAACTGCGTGCGTTCAAATCAAAACCCAAAAAATTAGTATCCAGAAAATCCGGTGCACGATTCCATGAATATAATCCAGTAAAGTCATTATCTGAAACCGCAACCAAAAACACCCAGTACAAAATAATTAAAACAACAAACAAAACCGACAAAACCATTGCTTTTGCCCATGGTTTAATTTTATTGCGTTCAAGAAGTTTACGCATCATTTCCTTTTTTGCAATCGGATCATTTTTATACATATCTTCCACCTGGCTCAATTTTTCACGCAAAGATTCATACCGCGCCCGTGCCCGTTCAGAAATAACAGTGAGTGGCAACATAAAAATTCTAATAACCACCACGAGTTCAATAATGGCAATACCAAGATTCTGACCGGCAAAATTACTGTAAAGCGCGACCAGGGCGTTAAGAAGAGGATTGTATAAAAACGTTGTCCAAAGATATCCCATATATATGAAGTCATTTTAGCACAAATCAGGCTTAAAGTCAATGAAATAAAATTCATGGGGCTTGACAAATCTTCATATTTATGCTAAATTGACGCATTGGGTCATTGACAAACAAAGGAGGAAAAAGATGAAAAAATTGGACTTTGTCCTTTTTACGGATCATACGCAATATAGGGTATTAACAAAGTAACGAAATGAGATGTAAGATTTGGTTGACAATTTGGTGGGGTTGAAAAATTAACTTCTTTGCTTAGTTGATGGTAAAATAATTCATAAAATAGGTTTAGGGTGTAAATTTAAGTCGTTTTTAGTCTTAAATTACATGTTTATCATCATTTATGGCCCCACCAAAATGTCCATTAACTCAGAACTTCAGAACTGTTGTGCGTGGTGTGCGAGACAAAAAATTCCATTTATTCCGAGTGGACAAATTTTATGCTTAGAACCCTATATTGCGTATGATCCCTTTTTACGCTGATTGTTGCGGTTTTAATTATCAGTTTGTATATTGGACTCAGGGGAAAGTCAGACAACTTCGCTATTCCAATTAAACAACCCTCTCCATATGCCCAGACCACTGCTATTGCCGTAGCACAAAATTCACCGTCGTCACAAACAACAAGTGATCCGCAAAATCCAAGATACAAAACTTTTTTGATTGAAATTAATATTCCTTATGGCAGCAATGACCTTAACTTTGTGTATAAGAACGCAACACTGACAGACTACACCCGAAAATTTTTCAATTCTCTGGACAAAGAGGTTTCCGCGATCCTCATGCAAAACCAAAATTGCAAATATAAATCCAGAGAAATTGTAAATGGACGTATTTACCTTCGCACCAACGCATATGGAGGAGATACCATCCAGCTACCATCAGCCGCGAGCGTTGTTCTTGACTGCAATCAGTAAAACAATTGCGCATGCTAAAAATATAAAAAGAAAATTAAAAAATGGTACACGAACAACCAAACTATGGCCATAATCATGTGCGCGAATTCAACCTTATTCAAAAAGGTAACTATTACCTTTTGGTGGGTCTTGTCAAACCAGTGTCAGTGACGCTTGTGCGCGTTGAAAGTGAACCCTACCAAGATGAAAAAGGCTTCCTTTGGGTGGATACCATTGAAATTAGAAAATTGGGTAGCCAGCCGTGGTTTCATCCGCACAAATTCTCTCTAAGAGACGTAGGAATTATTCCGGTTTCTGAAAATCCGGAAAAAGGAATTGCTCTTTGGAACAATGCCCGCTGTCTTCTTATAACCAACCAACAGGAACTTCCAAAAGAGGGATCAAATCTTGATCTCCTCGAACCAACTGACAAAAAAATGCTACTTCAAGCAGCACGATAATCCGATCAATCCCACATCACCCGTGCGGGATTTTTTTATTTAGTAGCGCACAATAAGGGATTTGAGATTTAGCATGACGGGTACATATTATACGAACTACGAAAAAATATGATGTAGCTCAGGCCTTTAGGCCTGAGACATCCTCAAACCTAAAGGTTTGAGCTACACCTGTTTATAATTTGGCGAGGTAAAAGATCCATTACCTTACAATTCTACATCCAAACTTATTGACTTTGAAACCGAATTATGATAATATTTCGCATATAAACAAGGCCCTATCGTCTAGCCTGGTCCAGGACACATGGTTCTCATCCATGTAACCCGGGTTCAAATCCCGGTAGGGTCAAATAAAAGTCCATCATTTAAATGATGGACTTTTATAATATTCAATCAAAAACCAATTCTGTTTACGGCTTTATGCTTCATATACCTCACCCTGCTCCGGCGTATCTGCTTGCGCCTCTGACATTGTTGCAAAACCAAGATTAACAAGAAATCTATTCAAATCTTCAAATTTTCCTCTGACTGTTGCTGATGAAGTAGATCCGATGATACCCGTGTCAAAAGTTTTAACTTCCACCACAGGAACCGCAACTCTTTCATCAATTTCCCACTTAATCCTAGATGCCGACAGGCTAAAAGCTTTTGCATTTTCACCCATTGTACCGACAAATTCAACTGATCCATCACCAACATTTTCTCTAATACCAAGAAGTAAAAAAGACGACTCGTGGCTCTCGGGTGACTCCGGACGAAATTCTGTCATATAATTAACTTAATTAATAATTATTATTACTCCTGGTATTTTATCATAAAAAAAAAAGAAGTCAAATATCAATATTTTTTATACAAAAATTCGTCACTTAAAGACGAGATTTTTGCGTAATTTCGCGTGATTTTACGTTATTTTTTAATTCTCCCACTCTTTATTCTGCCGCACCAACAACTCCTTTGCCCGCAAAGGATCAGCCATTAGTTCTTTGGTAATTTTTTCCATGCGCGCACCCTGCGAACCTTTTAATAAAACAACATCCCCTTCTCTCAATTCCTTTTGCACAAAAAGTCCAGCCTCATCTCTATCTGTAAATTCAAAAATATTTTCCGCAAGCATTCCGGTATGAAGTGCTCCGCGCGCAATATCGCGCGCCAATTCGCCGACTGTAACCAATATATCAATACCTGCTTTGGCCACATACTCACCAACTCCACGATGACCTTCTTCTGTGTACTCACCTAATTCTTTCATGTCACCGATTACCGCAATCCGGCGTGCATTTTCTTCTATTTCCATTTCGCGCAAAGCGCGCAAGGCTTCCAAGGTCGCGCGCGGCGAAGCATTATAAGTGTCATCAATCAACATGGTTTTTTTAATTCCCGGAACCAAACACATACGACCACGTGGTGGTTTGTAATGTGAAAGACCTTTAGCAATCTCAATTAAATTCATACCAAAAGCAATTCCGACTGAAGCGCCGGCCAAAGCGGCATAAACATGCTGGCGGCCTAAAACTCCTTGAATTTTTGCCGGAACCACGGAACCATTGTAAACCAATTTCATCAAAACTCCAGAATGATCCGGTGCTTCTCCGGGCCGATAATGTGCCACAAATTCCAACGCGCGCAAATCATTTTTTTCGCCAAAACCATAAGTGATGACCCGAGCGCGAGTTTTTCCCGCCACACTCATCACAAGCTCATCGTCACCATTTAAAATTGCCATTCCGCTTGGCGGAAGCACAGAAATTAAAGTTCGTTTTTCTTCAAGTACACCATTGATATCACGCAAAAATTCTGTATGCACAGCCGAAACTCCGGTCATTACCCCAACTTCTGGTGGCGCAATATTTGTTAAGTACGCAATGTCTCCTGGTCGGTCCGCTCCCATTTCCAAAGCCAAAACTTCCGGATAATGGCACTTGGTAAACAACAAACGAAAAGCTTTACAAAAAACCCAAGACCATAGAATTGGATTTTTTCCACCAGAATTCGCTCCGACAATAGTTAAAGGAAGTCCGAGTTCGTTGTTATAATTTTTTTCACTGCCGCGAACATGAAATTTGGTGCCTAAAATACTGACCACCGCTTCGCGCGCCGAAGTTTTTCCAATTGAACCGGTAATTCCAACAATACGCGGTTTGTATTTTTTTAAAACCAACCGTGCCAATATACCTAAGATTTTTTGTAAGAGTTTCATAGTTTAGAAAAGAGAAAAGAGAAATCAGAAAAGAGTACGCTTAGTAAATTTGGATTTAGGATTTAGGATTTAGGATTTAGGATTTAGGATTTAGGATTTAGGATTTAGGATTTAGGATTTAGGATTTAGGATTTAGGATTTAGGATTTAGGATTTAGGATTTAGGATTTAGGAAGATACATATTATACGAACTACTTTCCTAGGAGTGAGTGCAATCCAAAGCTTGCTTTGGATTGCCGAGCGACGACGGAAAGCAAGGAGCCTCAAGGCGACGCCACGAACTGGTTACGAACACCACGAACAAAGATTGTTGGGATTTGGGACGAGCTCCCCTCCCTCGAAGGGAGGGGCTGGGGGAGGGTGAAATAAATTTAAGATTTAAAATTGTAAATTGCAAACTACGAATACAGTACAAACATACGAACGCAAACGCGTTATCCGCAGAGATCCCTCACCCTCGTAGAAATATTCGTTATAACAGTTCGGGACGACAAATTTGTTTTGGATTTGTGATTTGTTATTTTGAAATTGTTTGTAATTTGGTGCTTGTGATTTGGAATTTTGCTTACTCGCTGCTACTCTGCGCCCCCTACCTCGTCGGTCGCACCTGATCATATTGTAATACAAATTGCGCAATTTTGCCAAATAACGGCGCGGCGGAACTTTCTGCCCATTGAACATCGCGCGGATGATCAATGCGTACGAGCATGACAAAAGTGGGATCATCAACTGGTCCAAATCCGCCAAAACTCCCAATCGTCAAACCCGGCTCATACCCCAACCCATCTTTTTTCGGAACCTGCGCCGTTCCCGTCTTTCCCGCGATATAATAACCTGACACGCCAGCCCGCGTTCCATGTCCTTTTTCCACCACATTAACAAGCATGGCGCCAACCGTAGCCGCGGTGCGTTCAGAAATTATTTGTTTGGGCGAAGCGTGCTCAGTGGAAAAAACATTACCATCATCATCAACAAACTCCTTTACTACATAAGGTTCTAACAACTTACCGCCATTTGCAATTGCCACAAAACCGCGAATAATCTGAATCGGAGTAGTGGTAATTCCCTGTCCGAACGAACCCGTGGCAGAATAAATATCACCGCGTTTTGACAATGACGAAATATTTCCCGGCGTTTCACCTTGCAAATCAATGCCCGTTATTTCGCCAAAACCGAATTTTTCAACATATTTTTGAAAAACTGACGCGCCAATTGAATTAACCAAAAAAACTGTTCCCGTGTTTAATGACTCTTCAAGAATTTGCGAAAGATTTTTTGTACCATGAGCCTTGAGATCTGAATTCCAAATAGTATTATCACCAATTTTCACAAACCCCATATCTTCATATGTTGTTTGAGGATCAAGTCCGCTTTCAAGCGCTGCCACCATGGTAAAAGGTTTGAAAACCGATCCGGGTTCATACGCGCCAAATAGAACCGGATTGTTATAAACAGAAATATCTTCTACATCTTGGTAAACATTCGGATCAAAATCCGGATTACCGCACATGGCGCGGATCGCGCCGGTTTTTGGATCCATAATAATAACTGATCCGCCGTCAGCGCTATGCAATTTTATAGCTTCATGCAAAGCATTGCAGGCAAAAACTTGGATGTTGCGATCAATGGTTAAAACAATATCAAGTCCGTTTAAAGCTTTTTCAAGATTCTGGCCGGCCATTGGAATAATCCGGCCAGCCGGATCGCGCTCACCGGAAAGAAATCCTTGCTTGCCGCGCAATTTTTCATCATAAGTTGATTCAATACCATACCGGCCAGCCATATTTCCTTGTTCATCAGAACCCAAAAAACCTAAAATATGACCGCCAGCAGTTGGATCCGGATAAATTCTAATATCTTCAGGAAGAAGCATTATTCCTTCTAATTTTTCTTTACCAATTAAATCCGCAGTAGCACTTGAAATGCGATGTTTGATTGGAACATAAGGATCAGTATTTCCAGAAAGCATGGATTTTAATTGCAGTTCATCGAGTTCAAGCATGTCGGCCAAAAATTTAGCCACCTTGGTTGGATTTGTAACTAGGCGTAAATCAGCCGCGACTAAAAACTTTTCTTCGTTTGTGGCGACAACATATTGTTTTTGCTCGCGGTCCCCCATTATAATATCGCCACGCTCCGGAAACAGCTCTCGATAAAGTTCATGCTGGCCGGAAGCAAGCGATAAATAAAAACTATGACTCACGACTTGCACGCGAAAAAGACGGCCAACCATTATAATTGTCGCCACTAAAAAAAATGCTTGGAGAATTTTTATCCGCAAATCAATATTTGCTTCTCCTCCATGTCCGCCATGAAACCATTCTTTGGCATGCATTAATAAATTTCGGCGATTTCTTTTGTAAGTGCCGCGCCATCTGGACATAAAACACAATTTAGCGATTTTTA
>Ga0209211_10010578_pt1 | contig 11984 bp, 11 predicted proteins | sample RifGroA2_FD_183992 | JGI IMG/M metagenome (GOLD analysis project Ga0209211, IMG submission 183992) | Groundwater microbial communities from Rifle, Colorado, USA - Groundwater A2 (SPAdes) (version 2) | ecosystem: Environmental > Aquatic > Deep subsurface > Groundwater | place: Rifle, Colorado... | reverse complement strand
AGTGGAACATTCGCATGAACTTTTTCTTTCAAATCTACCTGGTGAAATTCTATGTGAAGAATTGCCCAGGTTACCGGATCTTTCTGGACGTGGTGTATGAGTACGGGTCGGACAGAACCATCAACGGATAGCTCAATGAGTCCGGTCTCCCCTGCTTCACCATAGGTTTTGGCAAAGCTATCCGCAGGTACCACAATGGATATGCTCTTCACGTTTTTTCCGTACACCGTTGCCGGTATCTGACCGGATTTACGTAATTTCTTGACCTTTCCTCCGAGGTCATCACGCTTCGCAGCTTTTAAAGAATGTTTTTTCATAATAAACGCAGGCGCTATCGACTAAACGTAATAGAATATGTCTTCGTAGAATCGAGAGTTGTATTGTACCTTGCTTCGCGCGCGCCGGCAAGGAGCCCTGTTGACGCTTGGGGGATCCACCCTGCCGGGAAGCTAACCGCAAGATCCAAATTTGTATCAATCATTCCGGGTTGCTTACGGATGGAAACGGCAAGCGTGCTTTCGTTATTGGTAAAAATCAGAGGCGTACCCCTCCGGTAGGTAATCGTTACGGTTTTTTCCAGACCCGGGGGCACAGTGAAAACAAATCCAATGATGGTTGAACCGTTTTCGGTCGTAGTAGAGTATGGGGCCTCTTCCCCATCAATGAATACAGAACTAATCTGCGCATCAACGGCCAGATACACTCTCGTATAGGATAAATATACCCCACCACCGGAAAGTGCAGCGTCGTCCGTCGATGTATTTTGGTACGTAATTGCAATTGTCCCGTCTACCCCTCCGTCCTCTCCCACATCAACCCTGCTTTTTATTGACCGCTTTATAAAGGCGTTCACTTTATTGACTCCCATATTCGATTCAACCACTGCCATCTTCTCTACCATACAGGGGGGGGAGGATGTTTCACACGTTACCTTACGGTCTACTTCTCCCGCCCAACCTGCTTGCTTTACGATTGTCTGCGTCTGCCTATCCGGAAACCAAAACTGGATATCTCCGCTTGCGAGCGCGCCACCGGCAACCCGTGCAAGAGCCGGTGCTTTATCTGTAAGCCCGGACGTAAGATGGGAAATAAGAGTTGTTGCGACACTTCCCAAAAAGTCTTTCTTCTGCGTCGAGCCCGGGAAAAAATCTGCCTTGGTATAAAAAAGCGATTTACCGAAAAAATTTTCTTTAGTAATCCGGTCATTGTAATCCGGCAGATTTAATGGGCCGGTGACATCCAAAAGGCTGGTAAGGAAAGGTGTCGCAATTGCAATGACTCCGTCAACGGCCTTTCCTGTTTCTTTTTGGTAAAACCATGCTGCTTTCTCCCCGCTTACGGCAAAATCAGGATCCCAATTGCTATCACGAAGATACCAGTGTTCCTGACGAAGCAATTCTTTGATGGGATCGGGTGGGGCGACATGACCTTTGAGTTGTCCGTCAAGAGCATACACATCCTGGACAACCGGTGTCTCCATGATCCCATCCTCAATACCGAGAGTCGCAATGCTTCCGATAAATCCTCCCGTGGGCCGAAGTTCCATGCTATTTTGGAGGAGGATGAGATAGGTCTTTTGGCCGTCAAATCCTCCCGCCGCGCGGTAAACGGTTATAAGATTATTTATTGTTGCGATTTGCGTTAACGCTTGAGTTATCTCTAGCTCTATGGTTTTTACCAAAGGAACATGAATATCATCTGCGAGTATGTGAAGTTGTGCTGCCGCAAGCTCCAGACTGTTTGTAAGCCCGGCAAGATCAAGACGTAGATTATCTAGAGTTACTGCCAAAGACACATCGTTTGTTTTTATTTCATCAGGCTTTGTAAATAAAAGCGGTGTCACGAGCGCGCTTTGGGTGATGAGTTGGGCGGCCTTCGTTTGTGCCAGAGACAAATCCCCGGCAATGCTCAACATCCTCTCTTGAGACCTGATAAACGACTCATTACCAAAATAAAGCATGGGAGGACCGATGACAGTAAGTATTCCCCTCCCCTGTCCGAGCCAAAAGTCAGTAATCCGCGCGACAGTTTGCAAGCGTGACGTATCTCCTTTTTTTATCGCGCTAAATCCATACCACTCGGCGCCCGCGATCATAGACAGACTTACGAGATACCAGAAGATAGGAATCAGAATGATTCCAGCTATAACCATTGAGATACGCAAAAAACTCCACCTTCCGGTTACTTCCGGGCGTAATATCCGTTGAGAATCCTTCACAAAAGGTTTATCTATGGGAGGAGTACTGGTATGAAAATAGTGGATATTTTTGTCTCCGGTAAAAAAGTAAGCGAAGAGCTCGTGCGTCTCACGTATCGATATGCGTTGGCCGGTAATTACGGCAATTTTTACCCCGGAAGACAATAAACTTTCCGGGACACTACTTCTGTGTCCAAGAAACAGCACGACAAAGGTCTGGGACGATTTATTTGTAAGCGAAGCGAGAGTAGATTGCACAAAATGAACGTCGCCGCTAATAATGTGATAGGTCGGCGCGATCGCCGGTTTTCTGTTGATGATTACAGCGCAGCCATTTTGCTCTAAGTATTCCCGTATTGGGAGGGACTGCTCCTCGTCCTGGGTATCCAGACGCACTATGGGTAAATCACTCATTTCTGCATTTGTCCGGCTTGGGGAATTGTGTTTGGTCATAACGGAGAATTCAAGCATTTGTATTATGGCAAAATACGGCTCCGAAAACAACAGAAATTTGAAGGTATTTTGAAACTATTCACAGAAAGGCAACATGAGGAGGCGTGTCCAGCGCCTGATTGACTAGGAAATCTGCTCTTCTATTCTTGTCCCGCGGTACATAGGTGTATGTGACCACTCCCCCTGTCTCCTGTTCAAGCATTCTGATCTGCATAAGCAGTTCGAGAAGTTTCGCGTCCTTCACTTTAAATTTTCCGTTGAGCTGCTGCACCACCAGGTTGGAGTCGAGATAAAAATATACTTCAGAGTTTTTTTCGTTTTTCGTTTTTATATATCTCAGCGCTTCCACGACTGCAGTATATTCTGCAACATTATTTGTCGTCTCCCCAATTCGCTTGCTTATCTCAATAGTTTTAAGTTTCTCATTCGGCATTCGGCATTCATCATTTATCATTTCAATAACTACCCCTACCGCTGCCGATCCGGGATTCCCCCTCGCTCCCCCATCAGTATGGATAATAAATTTCATGTGTTTCGTAAATAACGCTGAAGAACGGCTCCGGAGATAATAAGTACTAGTGCCTCCGATCCTACTGTAATCCATGCAGCCCCGATTGCCCCAAATGTTGGAATGACAAGGACATCTAATGCGATCGTGATAGCCATCAGACTTCCATAGATCAGAGCTAAGACAATTTGCTTACCGAGAGCAATAAGTGCCCACATCACAAGACTGGAAAGAAAAAAGAATGGAAGGCCTAGCGTGAGGACCCGTAAAAGAGGAATGCTTTCAGCAAACTCCGGACGGATGTATATAAGGAGGGGAGCAGCAAACCAAAAAACAACAAGCAATAAAAGAGAAATGATAAGTAAAACAAAAAAAGATTTACGGAGTATTTTTTTAAAATTCGGCGTTTGCTCTACTAAAAGCAACGGATACACGCTATTTAAAAAAAATGTCGGTATGACGATGGGCAACTCAAACATCTTGTACGCCAGCCCATAAAATCCAACTTCACTTGTAGAGCGGGTCAGTGCAAGAACAAAACTGTCTATCCGAAAGTACACCTGATTAAAAAGAAGCGTCAGTCCCAAGGGGAGGGAAGCCATAAAAAGCGCCTTAGCCGTCATTTTATCAAAAGACATACGGATCGGGCCTTCTATTTGGCGGACCAAAAAAAGAGACACTATTGCCGTGATAGATAGTCCCAGGAGTAGGGAAGTGGTCACCCCAATAACGCCTACACGGGAAGACAGTCCATATACAGCGCCCGCCACGAGCACGACAATAATTATATTACCTATGGTCAGCGCAAGAGTCGCAAGGTCGTAGCGTAAATGTTTCTGAAATATTGCATTTGCTGACACAACCAGGCCTTGTATAAGTATGGTGGGGGAGAAGAGTATTATTCCCAGGCGGACAAGTCCCGTATACCCCTGAGTTTCTCCCTGCGGAAGAAATGAAAGCAACGCAATAGCCAAAAACATTAACAGTACACCGCCGATAATTCTCATCCCCAAAAGCGTCGCCCAATCAGATTGCCGCTTGAGAAACACTGCGTTAATTCCAAAATCAACGAAGAGATAAAAGAAGGCAACAAATGTGGTGATCTTGGTAAAATCCCCATACCCCGCAGCGCCAAACGACCGGGCGATCATGATGCTCACAAGAAGCATCGTCCCGCTGCCGATTACTTTTCCAAACAGCTGGCTTGCCGTATTCCACGCGACTTTCCATTTTGTAGAGGACATGGGGCTTAGTGTACAAAAGTAAGACTCATCCCCGCAAGTACTGCAAGCAGCAGTTGCCCCTGCTGGAGAGAAAGCGGGTAGTGGTCGACGAGACCAAGCACCAAAAGAATGCCAAACGCCAAATGCCAAATGCTCAATGGACGTCTGAACACTTTTTGTAAAAACCAAACGAATAATAGAAACCCCACAATACCAACCTCCGATAACAATAGGAGATAAATATTATGTACCGGTTGCAAAAAGTAGATCGTCCGGGTGGGAAGAGTCTCCGGCAGTCGCACGAGAAAATTTCCCAACCCTACGCCGAATAGGGGAGCGCCAGCCCAAAGTTTTATTGCAGCAATGTTTAATTGCTGACGGACGACCACGGATTCTTCCTGAAAATCTGTTTTCATAAAACCGGCCACCAGGAGAATAAAGAATAAAGAATAAAGAATGAGGGATTTTTTATTCCTGATTCTCGCAATCGCAGTTGCCATTGCGATCATCCCTACCACAATCGCACTTCGACTAAACGTCAAAAGAAGCGTGATGATACCAGCGAGAATAACGGCTCCATAAAAAAATTTTACATTCTTCCTTAGGTTACCTAGGATACTTAGGTAACGTAATGCTATCAACGGCAGCACCGCTGCCAAAAATCCGCCAAGGACATTGGGGTGGGGGAATGTCGCATAGGGACGGAGTTTCAAGCCAAAATCCCAATGTCCAAATCCCAATGACCAATTGAGCGCAATACGGGCAATCCCAGGAGTATCAGCATTAAACGTCCGCTCACCCAACCACCACAATGTTCCCCCGACAGAATGCTGCAACACAAACTGTGTGATAGCAAGGATGGAAGAGTAAAAAACTCCGATGGATAGGGGAGTGATAATAAATGACAAGGGTGTCTTCGTCCTCACGATATACCAGCCAAGCGCAATAAATTCTAAAACTTTAAGCCACTTATAAATTGCGACGAAGTGGTTGGTGGAAACAGCAACATTTAAAACAACAAACAAAACGATTGGTATCAAAAACAAAAACTTTTTTTTGGATATTTGATATTGGATATTGGATATTGAGTAAATACCCACGGTGAATAACACGAGGATGTCAGTGAGATAGATCGTCGGCGCAAGATAATCTACTCTTCTCCCCAATACCCCTGCCCAATCCGGCCAGAAGTGAAGCCCGAGCTGGGTAGGGAGAAACAAAAGAAGAAGCCAAAAAAATCTTTGATGCCACTTCATGAAGGGACGATGGGAAGATGGTGCTTAAAATTATTTTCCTTCATCCGTTTTACCACCTTCTCTACGATGATTCGATCATAACCCTTTGCAACAACTTCATCAATGGATTGCTTCTTATCAATAATCATTCCTAAAACCTCATCTGCCTCCTTATATGTAAATCCAAATTCGCCCTCATCCGTCTGTCCTTCCCAGAGTCCCGCAGTCGGCGCTTTTAAAAGAATCTTTTCCGGCAATCGTAGGAGGCGCGCAAGCTTGTAAACTTCTGTTTTATAAAAATTTCTTAGCGGCTCGATATCGCTAGCCTCATCGCCGAAACGCGTAAAGTACCCGAGTAAATGTTCCGTTTTATTTTCCGTCCCAATAACGAGCGCATTCTTTTTTTTTGCCCAGTCATAGAGAAGGATCATCCGTACCCGCGCCATGACGTTGCCGCGACGAATACCATCTATAGAAGAATCCGGAGCGATAATAGGATCCACCAGTGGTTGAATATTTATTTCTATCACGTTGGCTACTGGTATCCCGAGAGTTTTCGTGACAAGTCGCGCATCAACAACTGCTTGAGGATTGAGGTTCCCGTACGGAAGAAGTAGGGGATAGACGTTGTTTTTTCCTAATGCCCGCACAGCCAATGCACAACTCACGCTCGAGTCTACCCCGCCGGACATGGCAACCACTGCCCGCCGAAATCCTGCATTTTGAAAAGACGTCTTGAGAAATTGGATAACTGAATCTAAACGGCGTATAGTGGTCATAATTTAGGTTTGATCTTGGATAGATAAAGCTGCCACGCGCTGAGCGTATATCCACAGGTAATTTTTCCTTTTGCGATCAACCTATCCATTTGTCTCAAAGAAAATTTCTTTACCTCCATGTCAACTTCTGAAGATTCTAATTCTTGTTTTCCAAAACTAAATTCTTGAGCCAAAAAAATATATATGGGCTGCGGCGTCATCCCTGGTTCGGGTCGAATAAGACCCAACTTCTTCCAAGAAGAGGCTGTTATCCCTGTTTCTTCTTTAAGCTCATTCTGTGCGGCAATCAACGGATTACTGCCAGAGGAGGCACCCATAGGTATTTGCCATAACCGTTGTCCGGCGATGTAGCGATATTGTCTTACCAAACATATCCCATTGCCGTCGATTGCGATGATACCGACAGCATGATTTGCCGGCCGAATAAAGTAAGCGTATTCATCTGTAATGCCGCCCGCCGTATGAACAGTATCCACACGAATCTCAACGTGCTGATTCTGATAGATGGTGCGGGAAGATATTTTTGTGAATGAATTTTTTTTCATGCCTTACAGGAAAAATGTCCTTATTTTCTCTACGACGAACCGAACCTGCTCTTCTGTAAGCTCAGGAAACATCGGCAATGATATCAGTTCGTCTGCGTATCGTTCTGTTAGTGGATATGAGCCTCGCTTGATATGAAAAAATTCGTATGATCGCTGCAGGTGAATAGGTATCGGATAATGTATTCCTGTGTCAATACCATTTTTCCTTAAATAATCACGCAACGAATCTCTGATACGACACGGAACTCTCATCACGTAAAGGTGGTAAGAATGTTTCGTAAAAGACGCTTCAAAAGGACAGGTAACATCATCAATGCCACTGAGCAGTGTGTTGTAAAGGGCAGCGTGTTTTCGTCTCGCGGCCACCCATTGGCGCAGATATCGCAATTTGACAGAAAGGATAGCGGCGTGAATGCTATCCATGAGATAGTTGTATCCAATTATCTCATGATAATATTTTTTCTTTTGTCCGTGGTTTCGTAGCATCTCAATTTTCTGAGCCACAACAGCACGATCCGTAACTGCACACCCCGCCTCCCCATACGCACCGAGATTTTTTGACGGATAAAAACTGAATGCCGCAACGGCACCAAACCTTCCTACGTGTTTTCCTTTATATTCTGTCCCATGAGCTTGGCATGCATCTTCAATTACAACAAGACCATATTTATCAGCGACGTGCTGTATGGCATCCATATCTGCTGCGTGACCATATAAATGAACAACAAGAATAGCCTTTGTACGCGGGGTTATCACAGATTCTAAAGCGAGTGGATCCATGGTATAAGTAACTGGGTCTATATCGACAAACACAGGGGTTGCACCTGTATAGAGAATGGCATCAGCGGTAGCAATAAATGAATTTGGGACGGTTATGACTTCATCGCCCTGCCTTATACCGAGAGCAAGAAGTACAAGGTGAAGTGCAGCAGTACCGCTTGCCACACCCTTTGCGTATCTCGTTCCACAGAATCGGGCAAAGGACTTTTCGAACGTCGAGATGGAATCGCCAAACGTGAAGTTACCATTCTTTACTATTTCTTCAATGGCCAAGTCTATTTCACTCTGTATTGATACATACTGCTTCTGCAAATCGATAAATGGAACCTTCATATCTTTTTCAACACCCACAGGAGATTGTGTCCTATTGGACAGTTTTCTATCTCCAAAATTTTTCTGCTTACTGTCGCTGCAATGGCGTTGGCTTTTGACAGAAATTCTGGCTCTTTTGGCCTCACAAGTAATGGGTAGAACACTTTCGAAAGAAACATGTACATGCTAAAACGATGCGTTGTCGTGATCGTAAAACGCCTCTGTAAATAGGCAGTCATTTGTTCCTCGTCGACATACGCATTGTGCCAATGTTTTTTCAGATTCGGCAATCCAAAACTTCTGCGGATTCTGTTCGTGCTTTTGTGGCCCTGAATAGTTGCTTCCAAAAGTAAAAGTAAGCCATCGTTTTTGAGCACCCGTTCGGCCTCGTCAATCACTTTGCATTTCGATGCGAACGTAGGAAGATTAATCAACAGTCGACTTACGATGACAGAATCAAACTCGCCCTCTTTGTAGGGCAAATCGTGAGCATCAACACAAAGAAATTCAGCGTTTCTAACGCGGCGAGTCATGAGCTTCTTCTTGGCTGCCTCGACCATCGTTTCAGAAAAGTCTATGCCGACTATATTTCGAACCACACATGCACACTCCAATGTTGGATCACCGTTTCCACATCCGATGTCAAGAACATTATCGGACGGTTTAAGATGTCTTTTGATCACGTCAGTTTCCAGATCCCTGAGATGCCAGTCTTTTACCGTTGCATTTTTTTGATGGCCTCTCTCTTTCGCGCGGTCATCCCAATACCGTTTAATGTGTTGCGTTGATTGCATATAAAACTTCCCCGGATACTCCTATGGGCATTAACCTCGTCAAAGATTTATGAAGATATTCGATCAGCATTACCACCCGTAGCCCAACCATGCCATCACTTTTAGGAGTTTTGCCACTGACCATACAGTGTAGAAAATCGAGACAGGCGATTCTCAAAGGTTCCTCGTTGATAACTTTCTGTGTGTCCACCCCACCATGTCTATGTGCATATCGTATCGAAGTCGTACTTGTTGTGTTCATCCGTATTCTTTTATCATGCAAAACTATTTCCTTCTCTGGATTAGTATCATCGTAGGTCAGCATCTTTTCACTCCCGACAATGGTCACGTTACGCTCCTTATTCGGCATGAGCCAGCTCAGGTGGATAGAGGCGCTTACGCCGTGTGGAAACCGCAGAAAAAGATGGGCTGTGTCTACAGTGACGGAATGAATGTGAGAATCTCCAAAGCAGAATACAGAGACTGGTTCCTTTTCCAATAAATATAAAAGCATAGACAAGGCGTGTGGACCAACATCCCACAACACATCCACATCTGGTTGAAAAATTCCGAGGTTATACCATATCATCTCTATATTGTAGAGCGTTCCCAAAAGGTTTTTTGTTATTACTTCCTTTATTGCGTGAATGGCTGGCGCATACACAAACGTGTGATCAACCAAAAGGACCCTGTCTTGTGCCTGGGCCAAACGAATAAGCTCAAGCGCCTGTTTACTTGACGTAGTAAATGGTTTCTCTACAAAAACATGCTTCTTTTTCTGCAATGCATACTTAACAATGGAGTAATGTGTTGATGCCGGCGTAGCAATAAAGACACCATCTATATCATGACTATCAATGAGCGTTTCATAGCTGGAAAAGATTTTCATGTATGGGTGGGCCGCTGTTATCTTCGTGAACACAGAAGGGCTTACATCACAACAATGCGTAATCTCTACCCCCGGTAACTCCATGATGGTATGCAACAGTTTTGATCCCCAATATCCGCAACCAATCAATCCCAATTTTATATTTGTGCCCCTATTATCCTGCATAAAGTTTATGGTTATGAATATACGCCGCTATCTCGCGGGTTACAAATTGGTCTATAGGAAGTCCTCTTTTTATGCGTTCCCGGATCTTCGTAGAAGAAATGTTCGTGGTCATCAGGGTCGGCGTATCTAGAAGGGTCATGTTTGGGTAGAGTGGGGTATTAGCATAGCCGCATCGGGGAAAAACAAGAAACGGTATCTTTTTAAGTAACAACTCCCAATTTCCCCACACCGTAAATCCCGGCAACCAATCCGAACCCATGATAAATGTATACGTATGGGGAGGAGGGAGATGGGGGAGCAGATTGATCGTATTGCCGTCGAGCTTGCGATCAATCTCAATGGTCGATAGATTCATCTTCGGTCCTTCGAGAAATTTCGTCATTGCGAGCCGGTCGGCAACAGGAGCTACGTGGGGTTTGGGCGGGTGCTGCCCGTAATTAGGAAGAAACCAAATTTCCTCTATATCCGTAAAGTCGAGGACCTGCCGGGCTATCATGAGATGCCCGAGATGCGGGGGGTTAAACACGCCGCCGAGAATACCTACTCTCATAAAATTCAAAGCACTAAACCCTAATTCCTAAACAAATTCTAAGCTCCAAATTCTAAATCCTAAACCGGCGACACTTTATTGTTTAGAATTTAGATATTAGAATTTAGAGTTTTATTTCTTTAGGATTTAGATATTAGGATTTAGGATTTATTTACTTCCGTGGCTTCACGACGAGCGTTCGATTCATCCCTTCTCCCACAGACTCTGTCACGACGCGCTCGTCGCCCCCAAGTGTTAAATGGATGACCCGCCGCTCGGAGGGGGAAAGGTTAGGAAGTTCAACCGGATGGCCGAAAGATATAGCCCGCTCGGCTGCCCTTTGGGCCATGTGCATGAGCGTTTCTTCGCGCTTCTGCCGGTAATCCCCGACGTTGGCGTACACTTTTACCCACGCGTCAAGTTTTTTAGAGACGATGATAGAAAGTATTATCTGAAAGCTCTCGAGTGTCCTTCCGTGGAAACCGATGAGAAGCCCCGTTTCCTCCGTATCAATTTGCACTTGGTACGCGCCGGTTTCATCCACGTCCACGGCGACAGTTCCGGCGACCTTCAACCTTTGTAACAATTCTTCCGTAATTTGCTTGACCTGATCGATGGGTTCCATATTCATCAAATCCTAAGCACTAAATTCTAAATCCGAAACAAATTCAAATGTTCAAAATTATAAATTCAAAACGTTTGGAACATTGGTATTTTAGATTTTGATATTGTTTAGGATTTAGATATTAGGATTTAGGATTTGCGGCCTCGCGGTTTACCGCAAGCTGCTGCATAATACCAAATAACCCAAATACGTTCCAGTAAAGGGACAAGCCCAACGGGAACTGAAAAGCAAAAAATCCAAACATGATTGGCGTAATCATCGTCATCTGCTTTTGCATATCTCCCATGGTGTCTTCTTTCTTCTCTCCCGGTTTAGAATTTTGAACATTTGAATTTTGAATTTGTTTCGGATTTCGGATTTCGGATTTCGGATTTGGCGAAGCCGCGGGCATCATCAGTTTACTCTGCCAAAACTGCAACAGTCCGGTAATGACCGGCACAGAAAGCAGCCACCACCCCTGAGTTTGAAATGCTCCAGGCTTCAAGCCCAGATCGATGCCAAAAAACGTAAGGTCAAGCTGCGTCAACCGAATAAGCGGCGTGTAGAGAATTGCATTGATTTCCATCACAAGGTTTGTGAGATTGCCATTTCCCAATACCTGATAAAACACATTGTAGAGGGCAATGAGTACCGGCATTTGAATAAGAAGCGGCAGGCACCCGGCCGCGGGATTGACGCCATGCTGTTTATAGAGATCCAGTTGTGCCTGCTGCAGCTTTTTTTTATCGTCTTTGTGTTTTGTATTGAGTGCGTCCAAGTGCGGCTTCAAGTTGGACATTTTTTTGGCGCTTTTCATCTGCGCTTGCATGAGGGGGTAGAGGAGGAGTCGGATGGCAATTGTCATGCCGATGATGGCAAATCCCATGGGACCCGGCACGTGGAGCCACTCAAAGAATTTGTAGAATGCAACCAGCACGTTGACGATCGGCCAGATAAGCAGTTGATTCCAAAGATTAGGCGAGTTCATAATG
>Ga0209211_10010571_pt1 | contig 11987 bp, 15 predicted proteins | sample RifGroA2_FD_183992 | JGI IMG/M metagenome (GOLD analysis project Ga0209211, IMG submission 183992) | Groundwater microbial communities from Rifle, Colorado, USA - Groundwater A2 (SPAdes) (version 2) | ecosystem: Environmental > Aquatic > Deep subsurface > Groundwater | place: Rifle, Colorado... | reverse complement strand
CATGCCGGCGGCAAGGCGTGGATGGTTCCGGCGCTGTCGCAGGCGGCGATTGCCGCAGGCGCGGATGGCCTGCTGGTCGAGATGCACCCGAACCCCTGCGAAGCCTGGTGCGACGCGGATCAGGCCTTGACCCCGCCGGAACTGAAGAAGCTGATGGGCACGCTGGGCGCGATCGCCGGGGCGATAGGGCGCACGCTGTAAGAACAACATGTGTATTGCAGCTATATGGCCTATGCCACATAATCCTTGCAAGTTAAACTGTAAAGGAATGAGACTGTGCCTATTCTGTCAGTTTTTTTCGGTATTATCGTTCGCATGTGGCACGATGATCACCCACCGCCCCATATACACGTTGAGTACCAAGGATTCGAGGCACTGGTAAACATTCAGACAGGAGAAATCAGCGAGGGGCGCCTTCCAAACAAAGCCGCCGCCATCGTCAAGGAGTGGTGCTTGTGTCATCACCGTGAGCTGCTGGCAAATTGGGAAAGAGGTCAGCGCTTTGAACCAATGGAGCGTATTCCGGGAGCAGATCAGGATGATTAAAGTTGTCGATGTTCGTTATCTGGGTAACTTTCAGGTCGCGCTGAATTTCTCTGATGGCAAGGAGGGCATATTTGATGGGCGGGCTTTGTTGGCGCGCAGTGGCTCGTTGCTTGAGCCGCTCCGAAATGAAACCTATTTTCAGCGCTTATTTATTGATGCCGGCGCACTGTGCTGGCCGAATGGCTTGGAGCTTTCTCCCGCTCGACTTTATGAAATGTGCTGTATTTTAGAGACGGCTTGAATAGCGCAAGATGTAATCCGCACGATTAAAGCGTGCTTGTTTGTTGAGCAAACAACCCAGAACGGCGTGGCAAGGGCTTTTAACAGTCCAAGGAGAAAATCATGGGGCTGACCTACGCAGACATCGAAGTGGAAAACCTGTTCACCCGCCGGGCATTCAAGACCAAATCGCTGGTTGATTTAGGTGCGGTATTTTTTACCATTCCGGAGCATATCGCCGTTCAGCTTGGTTTTGACTTGACCGAGGTGAGTGTGCGGGAAGGGGTGCTTGCGGATGGCAGCCGGAAAATGGTTCCAATGGTTGGCCCGTTGCGTGTCCGTTTTGTTGACCGTTATTGCGACTTATCCGCGCTGGTGATGGGTGATGAGCCGTTGTTTGGCGCAGTGCCGATGGAAATGATGGACCTGGTATTGCATCCCGCCTCGCAAACGCTCATCGTCAATCCGGCCAGCCCTTATGTGCCGGTGGCTTTGGCGAAGTAATCGTGCTCTCCCCAATTTTCATCAAGCTCTAATTACATCTGAAAGAAATTTGATGCCAACAATTTCAATGTTTTACGGAATTTTGATTCGAATGTTTTTCAATGACATTGAACGTCATCACCTTCCTCATATTCACGCGGAATATCAGGGTCAAGTGGGACTTATGCCATACCAGATGGAGTGCTGCTTGCTGGGGAATTGCCTCCAAGTAAACACAAGCTTGTTGTTGCATGGATTGAAATTCACAAGGATGATCTCGTCGCCGACTGGGAGCTTGCGGTAAATGGTAAAAAGCCTTTTGCGATAAACCCGGATTATCCATTAGACCCAAAACTCGTCATTCCCGCGCAGGCGGGAATCCAGATCATTGAAAAATTCCCGCGAAGCGGGTCAACATCGAGTTTTTGTCCGCTTCGCGGAACATTATTTCCGCTGGATTCCCGCCTGCGCGGGAATGACGGTGCTAATGGATTATTTGCGATAAAGGGACTCGATCAATGAGAATCGCAGAACTAACACCATGTCCTGACTGGACACTTTTAGTTATAGACAATGATGGGCGTGTCGGCCAGTTTGATCTTCGCCCCTATCTTCAATATGAAGCATTTACAGAATTGAAAGATATTGGTGAATTTATGAAAATCAAAAATGGCGGGTATTTTGTTGAATGGGAATGCGGAGCCGATTTATCAGCAGATACGATAGAAGCAAAAATGTTGGTTGCAAGTTAACAGCCAAGTTTTGGTAATGAAATCATTGGTGGTGGCTTAGGCAAGAAAACTAGGGCTGGATTATGAATAAAATTCGTGGTCTCCAATGCTGCCAAATCGCCAATAATGAATTGATCGATGCTTGTGATTGGTATGAGCGGCAACAGGCGGGGTTGGGGTTACGTTTCAGGCGTGACGTGTGGGATGCCGCGCGCCAGATTGCCTGGTCGATTGGGCGCACGCTGTAAAAAGATTTCGCGGGATATATATCGTTTCTACCCCCACCCTAGCCCTCCCCCTGCAAGGGTGAGGGAATCAAACCCCTTCCACCTTGCAGGGGGAAGGTTGGGATGGGGGTAGAAGCCAACAAAGGGACTGCTTATGCCCGAACCACAACTTAAAAAAATCGTCATCTTCGGCGTCGGCCTGATCGGCGGCTCGTTCGCGCTGGCATTGCGCAAGGCGCATGCCGTCGGCGAGGTGGTCGGTTTCGGGCGCAGTGAGGCGACGCTGCAACAGGCCATGCAGCTCGGCATCCTCGATCGCATCGGAACAGACCTCGCGGAACTCGGCAATGCCGACATCGTGCTGCTGGCCACGCCGGTCGGGCAGATGGCGGAATTGATGGCGCGCATCGCGCCGCATCTCGGCGCGCACACGCTGGTCACCGATGGCGGCAGCACCAAGGGCGATGTGGTGGCTGCGGCGCGTGCGAATCTGGGCGACAGGGTCGCGCAGTTCGTTCCCGCCCATCCCATTGCGGGCGCGGAGAAGAGCGGCGCGAGTGCGGCGCTGGTCGATCTGTATGTTGGCAAAAAAGTGGTGCTGACGCCGCTTCCGGAAAACAGCGCCGAATCGGTCGCGCGTGTGCGCCGGGCGTGGGAGCTGTGCGGTGCGGTGGTGAGCGAACTGACGCCGCAACAGCATGACGCGGTGTTCGCGGCGGTGAGCCACTTGCCGCACCTGCTGTCGTTCGCGCTGGTGCATGACCTGGCGCAGCGCGATAACCGCGACCTGCTGCTATCCTTCGCCGCGAGCGGCTTCCGTGATTTCACCCGCATCGCCGCCAGCTCGCCGGAGATGTGGCGCGACATCTGCATGGCGAACCGCGAGGCGCTGTTGGATGAGCTTGGCCGTTACATGCAGGAACTGGAAAGCATCCATGAGGCGCTGGTCGAGGCCGATGCCGCAAAGCTCGAAGAGGTGTTCGGCGAAGCGCGCAAGGTACGCGGCAACTGGACGCCGCAATAGACGAGGGCATCATGAAGTCTGAAATAAATTTGGATGGCAATATGCGAGCGTGCATCGTTGAACTGGTTGCAGATGTAGAAGAATCAACACAACCATTGGGAAGCGCTGGGCGAGTGAAATGATTCGCATCACTCCCGCGCAGTGGCAGGCTGTAAAAGAAGGAAAAATACTCGCCTTGGATACGCAAGGCGAGTATGTTGTGCATCTCAAGTTAACGGGAGACGAAAATGATGCAAGCCATTAGAGCAACCATTGATCCGCAAGGCTACATCCACTACACCGAGCCCGTGCGTGTGGATGTGCCGCGCCAAGCGCTTGTTATTTTTCTGGATGAAGGAAATGAAACCGCACTGCTGGCACAGCCCGCACTGGCGGGCGACTGGCTCAAACCGGAGGAGGATGCGGCATGGGCGCATTTGCAGCCGGGCAGGTAATTGTCGTTCCCTTCCCGTTTTCTGATCTCAGTGCGCAAAAATACCGTCCAGCGTTAATACTGGCCGATGCCGGACGCGGTGATTGGATATTGTGCCAGATTACCAGCAATCCATTTTCTGATCCTGGCACGATGGAGCTGAATCAAAGCGCTTTTAGTCTAGGCAGCTTGCAACGCACCAGCTACGCCCGTCCGGGCAAGCTCTTTACCGCTAACGATAGCTTGTTTGTGGCGCAAGTCGGCGTGCTGCACACCGATATTTTTCAACGGGTGCGTGGTGCTGTTGTAGCGATGTTGCGAGTGGACAATGTCTGAGGGCGAATGCAACCGGACGTATTGTCCAAGCATCGTCATGACAATGCGGTGCTCTGCCTGCAAGTACTACTGGGGTGGCGGCTGACACATGACGCAGCGTAGTTTATTGACATTATTATTGGCGCTGGCGCTGATCTGGTTCGCCAATCTCGAATACCGCACGCTGATCAAGCCGGACGAGGGGCGCTATGCCGAGATTCCGCGCGAGATGGTGGCGAGCGGCGACTGGGTGACGCCGCGCCTGAACGATCTCAAGTATTTCGAGAAACCGCCGCTGCAATACTGGGCGACCGCCACCGCCTATACGTTGTTCGGCGAACACCAATGGACATCGCGCCTGTGGGCCGGGCTGACCGGATTTGCCGGCATCCTGCTGGTGTGGTTCGCCGGGCTGCGCCTGTTCGGGCGCGAGGCGGCGGGCTATGCCGCGCTGCTGCTGTCCAGCAGCCTGCTGTATGTGCTGATGGCGCATATCAACACGCTGGACATGGGCGTGACGTTCTTCATCACGCTGGGCATCTTCGGCCTGCTGCTCGCACAACATGAGTATGGAAGCAGGCGCTGGATGCTGGTCGCCTGGGCCGGCCTGGCCCTGGCGGTGTTGAGCAAGGGACTGATGGGCATCATCCTGCCGGGTGCGGCGCTGTTCATCTACTGTGTCGTGCAGCGCGACTTCGGCGTGCTGAAACGCATGCACTGGCTGCCTGGCCTGGCGGTGTTTTTTGCCATCACCGTACCGTGGTTCGTGCTGGTGATGCAGGCCAATCCGGAATTCTTCGAGCGCTTCTTCATCTACGAACACTTCCAGCGCTTCACCACCACGGTGCACGGGCGTTACCACCCGTGGCACTACTTCATCCCGATCCTGCTGGCCGGGGCGCTGCCGTGGACGGTGCTGATGTTCGACGCGATGTTCAACACTTTGCGCGACAGCAAGTTACCGGACAGGACGTTCAACAGTGAGCGATTTCTGCTGATCTGGGCGGTGTTCATCTATGTGTTCTTTTCCATTTCCGGCTCCAAGCTGCCCTCTTATCTGCTGCCGATGTTCCCGGTGCTGGCGCTGCTGATGGGCAGGCGCATCGCCGCAATGCGCGGGCGCGTGCTGGCCTGGCAGGTCGCGCCGGCCATCCCGGTCACGCTGGTGTTGCTGGCGCTGGCGCTGAATGTGGACAAGTTCGCCGATACGCCGGGCCAGATCGAGCTGTACCCGCATTACGGTCCGTGGCTGGTCGCCGCCGCATTGGTTTCGCTGGGCGGACTGTTGGCTGGCATCTGGCTGCTGTGGCGCGAGAAGAAACCCGTCGCGGTGGTGGTGCTGGCGCTGAGCGCGCTGCTGTCCGCGCAGATCGGCCTGTCCGGCTACGAGACCGTGGCGCGCGAGCGTTCCGCGAAACATATCGCCGAGGCGATCCGCGCCGAGGTCAAGGCCGATATACCGTTCTATTCGGTGCTGACCTACGAACAGACCCTGCCGTTCTACCTCAAGCGCACCTTCACGCTGGTGCAGTATCAGGATGAAATGGCCTACGGCATCCAGCAGGAACCGCAGCGCTGGGTTCCCACCATTGAGGAATTTGCCGGCGTATGGGCTGCTCAACGCGAGGCGCTGGCAATCATGCCGGTGTATGCTTATGCGCTGTTGCAGCAACAGGGGGCAGAGATGAAAATCATTTTCGAAGATACGCAGCATATCGTGGTGAAGAAACCATGAGCCTGGTCAGCTTCATCCTAATTTTCACCGGCGTGATGCTCAATGCAGCCGCGCAGATACTGATGAAGGCGGGAACCAACGCCATCGGGCATTTCGAATTCAGCATGGGAAATATCCTGCCTATCGGTTTGAAACTGGCAACCGAATGGCACATCGTCACCGCCTTGTTCTGTTATGCCTTCAGCGTGGTGGTCTGGATACTCGCGCTGTCGCGCGTACCGGTCAGCATTGCTTTTCCGATGCTGTCGATGGCTTATGTGGTGAATGCGGTGGCGGCCTGGTACCTGCTCGGCGAGCCATTCAATCCAACCAAGCTGGTCGGCATGGGCGTGATTATTCTGGGCGTTATCATCATTTCGCGGGCTTGAACACCTGTCCACGAAAGACACGAAAATCACGAAATAGATAAGAAATCTGACAGGTGCTGCGATTTTTCTCCTTCCCCTTTGTAGGGGGAAGGGACTGGCGTTTTGGCTATTTTGTGAGCATATTGCTTCGACCTGAGTAGTTATGTTTTTTTCGTGCTTTTCGTGTCTTTCGTGGACAGTTTATATCTTTAAGCTCTGAATTCATTTGCAGGCATTGCCATGACCAACTTTCTTCCTTTTTCCCGCCCGACCATAGACGAGGCAACCATCGCCGCCGTCGGCGAGGTGCTGCGTTCCGGCTGGATCACCACCGGGCCGAAGGTGCAGGAATTTGAAAAACAGCTTTCAGAATATTTTGGTGGCCGTCCGGTGCGTACCTTCAACTCCGGCACCTGCACCATGGAAATCGCGCTGCGCGTCGCCGGCATCGGGGCGGGCGACGAAGTCATCACCACGCCGATCTCGTGGGTGGCCACCGCCAACGTGATCCTCGAAGTGGGTGCTGTGCCGGTGTTCGCCGACATCGATCCGGTCACGCGCAACATCGATCTGGACAAGGTCGAAGCGGCGATCACGCCGCGCACCAAGGCGATCATCCCCGTCTATCTGGCGGGCAAACCGGTGGACATGGATCGGCTGTATGCGCTCGCGGCGAAACACAAGCTGCGCGTGATTGAAGATGCCGCGCAGGCCATCGGTTCGACCTGGCAGGGCAAGCCGATTGGCTCATTTGGCGACTTCGTCTCGTTCAGCTTCCAGGCCAACAAAAACATCACCACGTCGGAAGGCGGCTGCCTGGTGCTGAACAACGAAGGCGAGGCCAAGCTTGCGGAAAAATATCGCTTGCAGGGCGTGACGCGTAGCGGCTGGGACGGCATCGAGGTGGACGTGCTGGGCGGCAAGTACAACATGACCGACGTCGCCGCCGCGATCGGCCTCGGCCAGTTTGCAAAACTGGACGCGATCACAGCGCAGCGGCGCAAACTGGCAAAACATTATTTCGCGACGCTCGGCGGGGATTTCGAGGCGCTGTCAGGCGCGCAACTGCCGCCGGAGGATTACGAAAATACCAACTGGCACCTGTTCCAGATCGTGCTGCCGGAGCGCATCACGCGCGCCGACTTCATGGCGCGCATGAAGGAAAAAAATATCGGCATCGGCTACCACTACGCGCCGATCCACCTGTTCAAACTGTATCGCGCATTGGGGTTCCGGGAGGGCATGTTTCCGGTCGCCGAGCGCGTCGGCAGGCAGATTGTCTCGCTGCCGATGTTCTATGCGATGAACGAGGCGGACGTCGAGCGCACTTGCGCGTCACTGCGCGAGGTGTTGGAAGGTTGATGCGCAGCACGCGCAAATTGCGCGTCATGGGGCATTCGTGACACAATCCCGTGCCCGTGAAGCACGGTTTTTTTTGACAAAATTTTTCAAGCGCCATGACAACTGAACAATCCACCCTGCAAGACGAGAATCAAATCATCGCGGAGCGCCGTCACAAGCTGACGGAAATACGCAAGACGGGCGTCGCATTCCCCAACGACTTCGAGCGCAAACATCTGGCGGGCGATCTGCATGCCGAATTCGGCGAAAAGACGCACGACGAACTGGAGGCCGCGCAAGTCCATGTCGCGGTGGCCGGGCGCATGATGCTGAAGCGGGTGATGGGCAAGGCCAGTTTTGCCACGGTGCAGGACATGAGCGGGCGCATCCAGTTGTTCGTCAGCAACAATGACACCGGCGAGGAAGCGCATAACATATTCAAACATCACGACCTCGGCGACATTCTCGGCGCGGTGGGCGTGTTGTTCAAGACCAAGACCGGCGAGCTTTCCGTGCGCGTTGCGCAGGTGCGTTTGCTGACCAAGGCACTGCGCCCGCTGCCGGAAAAATTTCACGGCCTGACCGATCAGGAGCAGAAATACCGCCAGCGCTATCTGGATTTGATTACCAACGAAGACGCGCGCGAAGTGTTCAAAAAACGCACCCAGATCATTCAGGCGATCCGCGATTTTTTCGTGCGCAACGGCTACATGGAAGTGGAAACGCCGATGATGCACTCCATCCCCGGCGGCGCGGCGGCCAAGCCGTTCGAGACGCATCACAACGCGCTGGATATGAAAATGTACCTGCGCATCGCGCCGGAGCTGTACCTGAAACGCCTGGTGGTGGGCGGCTTCGAGAAGGTGTTCGAGATCAACCGCAATTTCCGCAACGAGGGGCTGTCCACGCGCCACAACCCGGAATTCACCATGCTGGAATTCTATGAGGCGTACCGCGATTACCAGTACCTGATGGATTTCAGCGAGAGCCTGTTCCGCGAAGTGGCGCAGAAAGTGCTAGGCACAACGCTCATCACTTATCAGGGCAACCCACTGGACTTGGGCAAGCCATTTCACCGCCTGACGATGGCGCAGGCGATCCAGAAATATCATCCGCAATTCACCGACGCGCAATTGAACGACCGCGATTTTCTGGTCAACGAACTGCAAGACCTGAAGGCCAAATACAAGCCGGCGGACGGCATCGGCGGCTTGCAACTGTCGCTGTTCGAGGAACTCGCCGAGGCGCACCTGTTCGAGCCGACCTTCATCATCGACTATCCGGTGGAAGTCTCGCCGCTGGCGCGCAGCAGCGATACGAATCCTGAAATTACCGAACGCTTCGAGCTGTTCATCGTCGGCCGCGAAATTGCCAACGGCTTCTCCGAATTGAACGACGCGGAAGACCAGGCCGCGCGCTTCGACGCGCAGGTCGCGGCGAAAGACGCCGGCGATGAGGAAGCGATGTTCAAGGACAACGACTATGTGCGCGCGCTGGAATACGGCCTGCCGCCCACCGCCGGCGAAGGCATCGGCATCGACCGGCTGGTGATGCTGCTCACCGACAGCGCCAGTATCCGCGACGTGATCCTGTTCCCGCAGATGCGCCCGGAGTGACAGTCAGGCGATGCTCCATAGCGATATGGAATTACTCGCGCAGAATCGCCAGCGGCGGCAGCACGGTCAGCCGCCGCGTCCCCAGCCATCCCGCCAGCATCACCACCAGCATCCCGCCTAGACCACCGATTGGCCAGATGATGGCGCTCGCCTGATACGGAATTTCCAGCACGAAGCGCGCCAGCACCCAGCCGAGCAGCACCGCGCCGGCGGAGGCGAGCAGGCCGCTCAGCAATCCCAGCGCGGCGAATTCCGCGAGGTGCAGGCGGCGCAGGTAGCGGCTGTCCGCGCCCAGGGTGCGCAGGATCGCCGCCTCGTTGATGCGCTCGTCCTGCGTGGCGAGCAGCGCGGCATACAGCACCGCGAGGCCGCTCGACAGGGTGAACAGGAAGATCACTCCGGCAGCCTGCGCGATCTGCTCCATGATGCCGCGCACCTGTTCGATCATCGCGCCGGTGTCGATCACCAGCAGGTTGGGGAACTCGCGCACCAGTTGGTCGCCCGCGCGCACCTGGTCGGGCGGCAGATAAAAACTGGTGAGATAACTTACCGGATAATCCCGGAGCAATTCCGGCGTGGCGATCACGAAAAAATTCACCCGCATCGAATCCCATTGCACCTTGCGCAGACTGGTCACGCGCGCGGTGAAGGGTGTAGCCCCCACGTCGTAGGTAAGCTCGTCGCCGAGGCGGATGCCGAGCCGCTCGGCGATGCCTTCTTCGACTGAAAGCTCCTTGCGCTCGCTTGGAATTTCGTCACTCCCGCGCAGGCGGGAGCCCAGTTCCTTCAATTCGCTGCTGGATTCCCGCCTGCGCGGGAATGACGGCGTTTTTTGTTCATCAATTGAGGGTGTCCACCACTGCCCCTGCACCAACTCATTCCACTCCGGCATCTGCTCGGCATAAGACAGATTGAATTCGCGTTCCACCAGTTCGCGCGCGCGCGGGTCGGCATAGCTGCCGCCGTCGATGGGCGCGGCATTGATGGCGACCAACCGTCCGCGCACCATCGGCAGCAACTGCGGCGGTGGCACGGACTGGCGCGCGAAAAAATCCCGGATCGCCTGTTGTTGATCCGGCTGGATATTCACGATGAAGCGGTTCGGCGTATCCGGCGGCAGCTTGCCCTGCCAGCTTTGCAGCAGGTCGCCGCGCACCAGCGTCAGCAGCAGCAACGCCATGCCGCCCAGGCCAAGCGCCACCACTTGCAGCGCCGAATCGCGCCCGTGCCGCGCCAAACTGGCAAGGGCATATTGCAGACTCTTCGCGTATTGTAGGAGCGAGCCCTGCTCGCGACCATCAGCCTGTTCACGAGCAGGGCTCGCTCCTACAAAGTGCCAATCACGCTGCGAAATTTGATGCAAGCCGCGCAGCAGCAGCCAGGCCAGCGTGCCGAAACACAGCAGCCCCGCGAGCAGCCCGCCGAGCATCGTGAATCCGAGTTTGACCGAACCGGAATGCCACAGGAACAATCCCGCCAAGACCAGCACGGCGAGGCCCCAGGCCAGCAGGGCGTTCGCCTGCGGCGCGCCGAGTTCGCGGCGCAGCACGCGCAGCGGCGACACCCTGCGCAATTGCAGCAACGGCAAAAAAGCGAAGCCGAGCAGCAGCGCGAAGCCGCTCGCCGCGCTCTTGAGCGCGGGCAACATGCCAGGCTGCGGCAGTTCCGCATCGCGCATCGACTCGATGAACCCGGCCAGCGCCGCCTGCGTGACGTAGCCCAGCGCGCAACCGAGCAACACTGCGACGAAGCCCAGCATCAGGAACTGATAGAGGAACAGGCGCAGCACCTGTCCCTGCTGCGCGCCGAGGCAGCGCAGCATCGCGCAGGTATCCAGGTGGCGCAGCACGAAACGCCGCGCCGCCAGCGCCATCGCCGCGCCCGCGAGAATCGCCGCAGTCAGCGCGGCGAGCCCGAGAAAATGCTCGGCGCGTTCCAGCGCGCTGCGGATTTCCGGGCGCGCATCGCGCACGCTTTCCAACTTCTCGCCATTCGTGAGTTTTGGCTTCAGCTCGTCATGCAACGCCTCGACCTGCCGCGCCTCGCCCGCAACCATCAGGCGGTAAGTGATGCGGCTGCCTTCCTGCAGCAGGCCCGTCGCGGCGAGGTCGGCGTCGTTCATCAGCACACGCGGCGCGAAGCTGTAGAAACCAACCGCCCGGTCGATGTCGCGCACGATGCGTGCCGCCGCCGTGAAGCGCTGCGCACCAATGCCGACCTCGTCGCCGACGCGCAGATCGAGCCGGCGCAGCAGCCGTCCGTCCACCCATACCGTGCCGCGCGCGGGAATACTCCCCTCGCTCGCCTGCATGGGCTTGTAGGTTGGGTTAGCGGTTTCATGGTTCGACAGGCTCACCACCGACGGACGTAACCCAACATCGCCATGCGCCGGAACGATGCTTGTCTGGTTACGCCCTGACGGGCTCTCGTACCCTTCAGGGTGAACCCGACCTGCCACTGCACCATCGTCGATTTCGATCCTGCCGCGCAACGGATAACCCGCCTCGACTGCCTGAATCTCGGAGAGTAACGTCTGCTCGCGATATGCCACCATGCTCAGAAACGCGCGGCTTTCCACCGTGCGCAGCCCGCGCGCCACGGCCATTTCGCGATAGGCGGGCGGCAGCGGGCGCGCCGAAACGATGCGCAAGTCCGCGCCGATCAGGCTGGTCGCCTCCCGCTGCAACGCCAGACGCACACGGTCGGCGAACAGCCCGACGGTGGCGAGACTGCCCACCGCCAGCACCAGCGCCAGCAGCAACACGCGCCACTCACCGGCGCGCCAGTCGCGGCGCAACAGGTTGAGGGAGAGGCGGAAAAGATTCATTTTCTATTCACCACAGCAACGTGTCCCCGCTTGCGGGAAATGTCTGGGATAGTGCTGACGCCTTCCCTCTGCAAGGGGAAATGTCTGGGATAGTGCTGACTCCTTCCCCCTTGCAGGGGGAAGGCTGGGATGGGGGTAGAAACGTGGCATTTCCACAGCGTCAA
>Ga0209211_10010570_pt1 | contig 11987 bp, 11 predicted proteins | sample RifGroA2_FD_183992 | JGI IMG/M metagenome (GOLD analysis project Ga0209211, IMG submission 183992) | Groundwater microbial communities from Rifle, Colorado, USA - Groundwater A2 (SPAdes) (version 2) | ecosystem: Environmental > Aquatic > Deep subsurface > Groundwater | place: Rifle, Colorado... | reverse complement strand
CCTCAAACTTCTTATCTATCCCCTCAAACTTCTTATCTATCCCCTCAAACTTCTTATCTATCCCCTCAAACTTCTTATCTATCCCCTCAAACTTCTTATCTATCCCCTCAAACTTTTCATCATGTCCGTCCAGTCGTCTGATAATAATGTCATGACCCTCCCGGATTCCTTTGAGGGCATGGATATGTTCCTCATGGAGCGCTCCAAGATAGCGCTGAATTTCCAAATTACTCCGAGTCGTTTTTTTGTTCACCTTCTTCATTACCATGAATGATATCATATATTGGTATGTTTAGGTCGCGCAACAGTTTCCGAAAAAAGAAAAAGCCGGACATCCTTGCCCGGCTTATTGGTATTAGTGTTTCATCAGCGCTTTGCCGTTTCTGATGGCAAAGACCTGATGAGAGAGATTCTCCCAGGCAAACTTTTCTACTTCGGTAGGGAGGTCGCCTTTTGTTTCTCTGAACAATTCAAGAGAGAGGGCTGCCGTTACCACGGCAATGTGGTATTCCCGAAGATTCCCATCCGTTTCCTGGCAAAGCCCCCAATTGGGATTTCTGATGTTGAAGGAGATAGTACCCGTTTCCGGTTCGTAGGCGAAGGGAACCCGAAAGTCCTCCATTTCAACATGCGCAAATCGCAATCCCGTTGAATTTCCCTTTACTTCAGTCCGCTTACGTCCCTTTACACCGTAGACGATTCCCGGCGTGTGCAGGGGATGATCGGTTTTGGGCGATGTTTCTCCTCCACCTCCACCTCCACCTTTTCCGTCATCCTTTGTGGTGAAAGCGGTGCCGTCAACGGCAATCGCTGTTCCATCGTCTGGGCCGATAATTATTTTTTTCGGCGGGCGTTTGTGGCCGGGGCCGATACTGCCGATATTAATCCTCTTGGCCACCGTCTCAAATTGCACTTGCTTGAGAAGCAGTTCGGCGTAAGGCATTACTTCCGTGCCGACTCGTTGAAACCGGTTGTCCGAGGCCTGTTCTAGAGCGTCTTCCACCAAACCTTTGCCGACTTTCTTGTACCAAGTGTCTAGAATTTCACAGAACGCGAAAAGTGCGTCGTTGTTCTCAAACCTGGTTCGGTCTGCATGAAGGGCGACTTTTTCCCCGAGAATCCTGCCCTCAAAGATGCCGCTTAAGAGCGCTTTGGCAGTATTGGTGTCAAGGAGGGTCCCTGCCGATTCCACAAACTGCTTCGCCGTGATCCGCGATGGATTTTGGAGCGTTCCAAAGACTACTTCGCCAAGCCGTCCCTTGCGGGAGAGCCGAGCGACATAGAGTTCCACCACTGCTTTGCCGCATTCCTTAATGTCCGCTTCATATCGTTCCAGTTTTTCGCCGGAATATTCCGGTGCTTCCACTTGAGATGTTGTCCTTTCGCCATCTTGATTGGTGAGGTCTATGGTGACTGCGATTTTTCTCCGGCGGATTTCTTCGCCGAATTTGAGGGCGATTTCCCGCGCGAGTTCCTCCGATTGAATTCTGGATATCCGGCGGTCTTTCGTGATTCCCCTTGTTTCAATCCTAGTTCGCCACCAGGTTTTACCCAAGAGCTCATGTACCAGATTTTCGTCGGGGGAAGCGGGAATTGAAACCTGCGATTGGGTCACGATATCGCTGGTAACAAACCTGTAAGCGGTGTAGCCGCGCCGGCGCGGATTAGGACAAGTGGTCAAAGTAAATTCCCGAGCGATTGCTATCGGGGAAATTAACCCCAGCCCAAATTGTCCGTACCGATTTTTTTCCTTCAAAGTATCACCGACGGATTGAAGGGCCTCCGTTATTTTTTCTTGACTAGCACCAGTGCCGTTGTCATAAACCGTGAAGGTCCTGTGTGGCTGATTGATAACAACGTCAATCCGTAACGCATCGGAGTCCACGGCGTTTTGCACCACTTCAAGAACTACCGCCAACAAATCACTGTAATGCTTTGCCAAGCGGAGTATCACTTTGCCTTGATGCATTCCGATAGGGATTTCACTGTTCATACTGTTCTTACCTTTCGTTTAGGAGTTTGTTTAGCACTTCCCAAGTCAGGTGGAGTTCTGGTTCCGAACCCACACCGATTTTTTGCCTCATTGCAATGCGGTACCTAACCGGCCCGGCGAGGAGTTGATTCCCCATTTCCCGAACTTGACGGCAGGCCCCCGCAAATTTCTCTATCAGAGAATGATTGAGCGCCGATTTTTGAATCGGCAACCCAACTTTTTCCTGAAGTGTTTTAGCGAGTTCGTCCGCTTTTTGCTTTCTGGTTTGAGACAACCGATTATTCAGTGCCGCGAAAAGGTCCAGTTTGTCTTTAGACATCCCAACCTCTCCTCGCAGGTAACCAAACAATCGTTGTCTGTAAATTGCTTCCACTTCCTTGGTCGCTTCATCTACCGTAATGAGATCAAGCGCAATGCATTGGCCGATTTCCTTGACTGGTTCGGGGATTTCCCGCAGTTCTTTTTGGTCGTATCCCAGAAATGCCAGGAAATAGCGAATCCGGATCAAGGTCTCGCCTTGAGGTTCCATCTCGCCATGGCGCCACCTTCTTTCGGTTTTGGGGGTTACTTTGGCGAATTCAGCTAACACTTCAGATGTTTTGAAACGCTCAAAATAATCCTCAAGACACCCTTTGGTCGTTTGGAGTTTTTCTCTCATATGTTTAAGTCAATGAACTTGTTCGCACAACTATATACTAGAATACATAGTGTTTTCCACTTGTCAAGGGTAGAAAAAACGCACGGCTGACCGTGCGTTTCCCGCTATGATAGAAGTTGTCGAAGTTTTACATACTCCTCGTGAGGATTAAGAATCGTTGGGTTTTTTGCTTGCGCCCCAAGCGCCCCCAGTTTTTCCTTGGTCTCCTGAATCCGTCGACGGATTTTAGCGATTTGTTCCAGTCGGTTGCGGATTACGACTAACCGGCCCTCCAGGTTTGTTTCTTGGCCTTTGAGGTCCTTCTCTTCTTTACCCAAATCGTCCTTTGTCAACCGTCCCAAGTCCTCCTCGACTTTTTGTATTTCCTTAAGCAGGGTTTGATAATCATCCTCCTTGCGTTTCAATGCTTTTAGCTGCTCTTCGAGCGACACGGTTTGTTTGGTCTCGCTTTGCCGAACCCTAGGCGTGACACGCCTTCTTGGCTCCGGCAAGACGGGTTGATTTACGGCGGCGAAATCAGTTGCCGCCGGTGAGAGCGAATACCGCGACGGACTTATCTCCGGATTCAATCGCACGACAAACCCTCTTCGGAGAAAGATTTTTATGGACTGGTGGAGTTCCATGGGTTGGCGATGGAGCTTTAACTCCTCAATAATCGTCGTGGCGAATTCCAGAAAACTAAACGGCACCCCAACTTCAAATCGGGAGAGTAAGGCCACGATGGCCAGATGGAGGTTCGTCGGCCGATTAAAATAACCGATGTCGGACAGCCGTTCTTCTTCCCCGATGTTTTGAGAGTTGTCTGGTTTAGTTCCTGCGTTTTCTATTTCACCGGCCGGTACAGGATTATTTTCCGGCAGCAGAATTGTTTCTTCCTCTGGGTTACTTATGGTTGCTTGCGTATCAGTAATGACCACCTTATCTTCCGTGTGCGGTTCTACTCCCGTTTTCTTATCCACGCTCGCTTTTTCCTGGCCTTGCTCAACCAAAAAAGTTTTGTTATTGGTATGCTGACTAAGGTGTGTATAGAAGACCTGAGCGGGAATTCTCTGGGCGTTTTGCGTCCAGGATAGAAATGCTTCCACTGTTTCTCCGCCAGTGCCGATATAAACCGGCACTGAATGCTTGCTCTCCGGCCGCAAGCTTTGCAGTTTTACGCCGTGCTCGCTAAACACATTGCGCCGGCCGCCGCCGATTATCACCACTGAAACATCATCCTTGTTGATGCCGCTCTTTTGCAAGAGGGCGGTGAGGACGATAATAATGTCGTGTTCCGCGGGTATGCCCCGCCGAATTTCCGGGTATTTGATTTTCATAGAGCAGAGAGTGTTGACCAAGTTGCTTTTCCGCGATAAACACTATCATCATTTAAATTATTGTCAAGTTATTGACTTTAGATAAAATTTGCCTAGAATGTGAGCGATTAACATTTTTTCATTAGGGCTTGAATTAGCCCCGTTTTAGCAGTTTTTAAATTATAAAATCTTATGAAGAAAGAAGTTCATAAAGAAATTTTTGCCAAGATTCGGCCGCTTGGCGACCGGGTTTTGATTAAGCCGATTGCCAAAGAAGACAAAAAGACGGAATCCGGGATTATCATTCCCGATACGGTTGATAAAGAAAAACCGGAACAAGGGAAAGTGGTTGCCGTCGGTGAAGGCAGGTACGAGGATGGCAAAATTATTCCCGTTCGGGTCAAGGTCGGCGACAAAGTGATGTTTTCCAAATATGGCTACGACGAAATCAAAGTGGACGGCGAAGAATATTTTATCTTGAAGGAAGATAGCGTATTAGCAGTTATTAAGTAACATAACGCGAATGATGCGAATAAAGACAATGCGAATGTCGCGAATATCGCACTACGAATGTGCACACGCGAATATGATTATTAGCGGCATTAGCATAAAATTCGTAGATTAGCGTTAGACAATGATATGAGCAAACAAATTTTATACAACGAAGACGCGCGCAAGGCCCTCAAAAGAGGTGTTGATAAAGTGGCGGACGCGGTCAAAATTACCATTGGCCCCAGGGGGCGGAATGTCGTTTTAGACAAAGGTTTCGGCGCGCCTACCATTACCAACGACGGCGTATCCATCGCCAAAGAGATTTCCTTGAAAGACAAGGTGGAAAATATGGGCGCCGAGATAGTCAAAGAAGTGGCGGAGAAGACCAATGAGACGGCGGGCGACGGCACGACCACTTCCGTGGTTTTAACCCAAGCCATTTTTTCCGAAGGCCTCCGCCAGACCTCGCTTGGCTTAAACGCCATGGGCGTTCGTTTTGGCATTGAAAAAGCGGCCGAGCGGATAGTCGTGGCTCTCAAAGAAATCGCCAAACCGATTAAGAGCAAGGAGGAAATCAAGCAGGTAGCGACCATTTCCGCCGAATCGGAGGAAATCGGCAAAATCATCGCCGATACCATTAATAAGGTGGGCAAAGACGGCGTGGTCACCGTGGAAGAATCCCAGTCCTTGGGCATTGATTCGGAAGTGGTTGAGGGTATGGAATTTGATAAGGGTTTCGTTTCCGCTTATATGGTGACGGACACGGCGCGGATGGAAGCGGTTGTTTCCGACCCCTCCATTTTCATCACCGACAAGAAAATTTCCGTCGTTAAAGAGATTCTCCCTTTGCTTGAAAAAATCGCCGCCACCGGTAAGAAGGATTTGGTGATTATCGCCGAGGATGTGGAAGGCGAAGCGTTGGCGACTTTCGTGGTCAATAAGCTTCGCGGCTCATTCAATGTTTTAGCGGTCAAAGCGCCCGGCTACGGCGACCGCAAAAAAGAACTGCTTCAAGATATCGCCGTTACCGTTGGAGCGAAAGTCGTTTCCGAGGACTTGGGCATTAAACTGGAAAATGCCGATTTGGATGTGCTGGGACGGGCGTCTAAAGTGATTGCCAATAAAGACAAGACGATTATTGTCGGCGGCAAAGGCAAAAAATCGGATATTGACGAACGAGCGGCGTCTCTCCGAAAACAAAAAGATACCACTGATTCAAAATACGATATAGAAAAATTAGACGAGCGAATTGCCAAACTCTCCGGCGGGGTGGCCGTCATCAAGGTCGGCGCCGCGACTGAAACGGAGATGAAATATTTGAAACTTAAAATTGAAGACGCGGTCAACGCGACTAAGGCGGCGATTGAAGAAGGCATTGTCGCCGGCGGAGGGGTGGCCTTCATCAAGGCGGCCGACAAGGTCCGCGATTGGATTAAGCGCGAATCCCAAAAGGAAACAGACGGCGTCAAGCGCCATCCGCAGGAGTTTGAAGTCGGTTTCAATATTGTGCTCAAGGCCTTGGAGTCGCCGCTTCGTCAAATTGTCTTGAATGCCGGCAAAGACGACGCCGCTGTTATCATTGAAAAAATCCGCGGGAGCCGAGGTAATATGGGCTACGACGCCCTTAAAGACGAAATGGTGTCCGATATGCTGGTAGCCGGCATTGTTGACCCGCTCAAGGTTGCTCGGCTCGGCGTTCAGAATGCCGCTTCGGCTGCCGCCATTCTACTTACCACCGAAGTCGCCGTAGCGGAGGAACCGGAAGAAAAAAAGGACTTACCGCCGCATGGCGGCGGGATGGGAGGGGGAATGGATTATTAACTCGGGAGTCCCCGCGACAGAGCCGGAAAAATCCCCCAGCGGGGATTTTTCCTTATCCGCTCGCCTCGCTCCCCGGCCTTTGGCCGGGATAGGCCCACTCGGCTCCTTACAGGAGCTGTTTACCTTTTGGATTTTTCATTCGGCTTCGTCTCTGGAAAATCTCAAAAGGTCTTGCGGCGCTCCAAGCATTCGCGCCTCACCTCGCCGCTCTGTCGCGGGGACGCCCTCGTCCTAAAAGTGAGAACTGAATGCAAAAAACTAAAAATTGCTTGCCCCGCGCCTTAGTTTCCCAATAAGTTCGTTTATGGCATAATTTCAGTTATGGAAGACACCACCGCGCTTAAAGTAAATTTTTCCGACAAAATTATGGCGGTAACGGTCCTGCGCTTGATTCCCCCAAAAGTTACGCCTAATCATCTGACAATCTTTCGTTTCGCCACCATCCCGTTTGTGTTTTACTTGTTTTTTACGGGCGAGTATTTAATCGGCGCGATTCTGTTCGGGTTGAGCGCTTTTTCCGACGCCTTGGACGGCGCGCTGGCGCGGACTAGAAACAATCTCTCCAAATGGGGCGAGGTCTATGACCCCTTGGCCGACAAACTGCTTATCGGCGTGGCGGCCGTTTTGATTGTCAACCAAACGCTAGGCAGTTTGCTCGCCTATGCGATAGTGTTTTTTGAATTGGTCTTGATTGCCGGCGCCCTGCTTCGCGAAAAATTTCACGGCCATCCGATAAAAGCGGCTTGGGCCGGCAAGATTAAGATGTTGCTCCAATCCTTTGGCGTCGGTTTCGTTTTGCTTGGGCTCCTCACGGGAGAACCGGCGTTATTGGGCGTTGCCGAATATACTTTAGTCGCTTCGCTCGGGTTCGCTTTTTTGAGTTTGTTTGTGTATTATTCGGTGTAATATAATGCGAATGATACAAATGGAGGCAATTTCGAATGCTACTAATGCGAGTTTTATTGGGGGCATTCGCATTGTATTTAATTCGTAGTATTCGTGTTATGTTATTTTAAGTAATTAAAATATATGAAAAAACCAATTTTAATTGTCGGTATTATCGTCTTGGTATTGGCTATTTGGGGAGTATCTGCTTACAACGGGTTGGTGTCTTCTAGGGAGACGACCGATACTGCTTGGGCGCAGGTGGAAACGCAGTATCAGCGGCGTTTTGATTTAATCCCCAATTTGGTGGAATCGGTGAAGGGAATTTTTGCCCAGGAACAAGAAGTGTTCTCAAAATTAGCCGAGGCCCGGACGAAATACGCCGGCGCGGGTAGTGTCAATGAAAAAGCGGCGGCAGCGACGGCGGTGGAAGGGGCTCTGGCGCGGCTTCTTGTGGTGGTAGAAAATTACCCGAATCTTCGCTCTTCAGAATCCGTTCAGAATCTGATGGTTCAACTGGAAGGCACGGAAAATCGGGTGAGCGTGGAGCGCAAGCGGTTTAATGACGCGGTGCTTGCCTATAATCTTCGGGTCAAACGCTTTCCTTCAAACATAGCGGCGGGACTCTTTGGTTTTGAGGAAAGGATTTACTTTGAGTCGGTGCCTGAAGCGGCAACGGTTCCGGCCGTCAGTTTTTAATTCTTGCGGTTTAACTTTTGGTCTAAGTCATGAAAGCAAGAAACGGACAAAATACAAGAAAGAAATCCGCCGCAAAATACAGCGGCGATGATGTGAAGCGCTATATTGGCGCCGTGTCGGAGGAGTTTAGAGGCCACGTTAAAGCCGTTGCAGAGCAGTATAGCGATATTAAGCGCACACTAGATTCCCACACCGAGATTCTTAATTCCCACACGAAGACTCTTGATTCTCACACGAAAACTCTTGATTCCCACACCGAGATTCTTAATTCCCACACGAAGACTCTTGATTCTCACGGCCGGATTCTTCATTCTCACGCCGAAATGATTGGTAAACTGATGGAAGATACGGCGATTATTAAGTCAAACATTGAATTCATCAAAGGCGGACTCAAGAAGAAAGTTGATTATGATGAATTCATGTCGCTTGAACGCCGCCTCGCTCTTTTGGAGGCAAAATCCAGAAGAGTTTAAAGACCCCGGAGAATAATAGGAAATGATGGCAAAGGCAGGCAAGCTAAAATTTTTAGCGTTGGCGGCGGCGATATTTTTGCCGCTCCTTTCTCTTGCCTACGCAAGTCCAGAAAAGCCCTCTGGTTTTGTCAACGATTTTGCCGGAGTGCTATCCAGCCCCGCGCGGACGAATTTAGAAAGCAATCTTTCAGAACATGAAAAGCGAACCGGCCGTGAAATTTCGGTAGTAACCGTGTCGTCGCTTCAAGGCGACACGGTGGAAAATTTTGCGGCGGAGCTTTTCAAGGAGTGGGGAATCGGGAAGAAGGGCGCCGACAACGGGGTTTTACTTTTAGTGGCGCCAAACGAGCGGGAAGTCCGGATTGAAGTCGGATACGGTCTGGAGGGAGCTCTGCCGGACGCGCTGGTGGGACAAATTATTCGTAATGTTTTAGTTCCCGCTTTTCAAGAGAATGATTTTGACGGCGGGATTTTAGAGGCCGTTCAAAACATCCAAAAAGCGTTGGAAGGAGAAGCTTTAGACATTCAAAGCGAGAATCCCCAAAACTTTCAATGGTCCGGCGATTTCGTGTTTTTGCTTCTAATTCTCGCGCTTTGGCTGGGAAGCATTCTCGGCGCTTCAAGGTCTTGGTGGGCGGGCGGGGTTTTGGGCGGAATCGCCGGAGTGATTTTGGGTTTTATTAAAGGATTTATTTTTTTCGGTATAATTTCCATCGCCATCCTAGTTCCGTTCGGCCTGCTTTTTGATTTTATTGTTTCTAAAGTCCACGCCAAAGCGAAGGCCTCCGGCCATCGACCCCCTTGGTTTTTTGGCGGCGGTTTTGGCGGGCGAGGCGGCGGCGGATTTGGAGGATTTGGCGGCGGGCTTTCCGGCGGTGGCGGGGCGAGCGGGAGATGGTAAACTAACCAACGACCGACGACTTACCACTGACGACATAGAAATGCGAAGCTTCAGATAATTAATTGTAAGTTGTATGTCGCCGGTCGTTGGTTAATTCTGGAGGGTTCGCATAGCGGTCTAGTGCGCGCGCTTGGAAAGCGCGTGTGGGGAAACCCACCGAGAGTTCGAATCTCTCACCCTCCGAAAATTAATGAGCGAAGCGAATATAATTTTCAAGAGGGGGAGCAACGCGCCTGCGCGCGTTGCGTGGAGATTCGAACGCCGGAGCGATGTTTCGCCAGCAGGCGAAACCGCGAGGCGGTGCCCAGTCCGAGGCGAGCGACGGCGAGCCGAGAGACGCGGGCGAATCTCTCACCCTCCGAAAATTAATGAGCGAAGCGAATATAATTTTCGGTGTGTATTGAACGAAGTTCGAATGTATTTTGAATTAAACCCTGACGACCAATGATGCGCGCCGCGGCGCGCCGCTACCAGATACATCATATAACAATTTGGAATATAACACAACGGAATACTATAATATAAACATATGACAAAAGCGATATTTTCAAAAGACCATAAATATACGGTCGAACAACTTAAGAAAGCTCGCCTTGAGGCAGGTTTGGATCAAGCAGATGTAGCGAAGCTACTCAGTAAAACTCAACCACATGTTTCAAAAATAGAAGCTGGTCAACGCAGACTAGATATTACACAACTCAAAGAGTTTGCAAAAATCTATAAAAAAGACTTGTCTTTTTTCATAAAATAAATATGCAAAAACGAACAATCACACAAATTAAGAAAGCGCTCAAAGAGCTCTCCGAAAAGGGATGGATTAAATCAAATCGCTTGCACAATACTGGTATCGGCAAAACGCTTGAGGATTATCTCGGTATTACTGAAAACAATATAGCATTACCGGATTTTGGAGTTATGGAATTGAAATCGCAAAGAGCAGGCACATCCTCCATGATGACCTTGTTTACCAAGAAGCCAGAAGGAATCACAAATGCGGAAATTTTGAAAAGATTTGGCTATCCCGATCCTGAATATCCGCAACACAAAATACTTCATCAAACCATTACGAACGGAAAGAAAAATGGTCGTGGTTTTCATTGTAAAGTCGATGAGAAACAAGGCAAATTACTCATACTTAAAAATAGAACAGTGCTTGGATATTATGAATTAGATTTCTTGAGACTAAAGGCGGCGGAAAAAATTGGAAATGGGCTTATTCTCGTTTTTGCTAACTGCAAAAAAGAAAAAGGACATGAATACTTTCACTACACAGAGGCATGGTTGTTAAAAGATATTGATCCAAAGCAATTTCTTGCATTATCAAAATATGATATTCGCCTTGGAGTCTATCGGACTGGAAAGAATGCGGGAAAACCACATGACCACGGCTCCGCTTTTCGTCTCACTCGTCTTTCCGAAAAAACCTTTCCGCTAATGTTCAAAACGCATAAGCGTATTCTCTAGTTTTTCCGCAAAACCACGATACTTTCTTTGTTCATTGTTTCCTCTAAAGCACCGACAATGTTTGTTGGGGAGTTTTTGATCGGCATTCTTTTGCCGGGGATATTTCGCACAATTATATCCTCACAAGTAAAACCTATTTTTTCTGCTAATTCGGCGATAATAAAATCAGTAGGGATTCTCACTTGTTTAACAAGTCTATTTCCGATAACAAGGCAAAAATACTTTCGTGGCTTAAGTATTCTGTGGGCTTGTTTCAAACACTCGTTCAATCCAAGATTAAAACTCAATACATCTTTCGCCCTAGCTTCGTCTTGTTTCGCGATTTTTTCTAATGATTCCTTGAGATAATCTGATGAAAGTTTATGAGCCAAATCTTTAGTAGCTCTACCACCAAGTAGGTCATTATCTACGCCAGAAGCATCATTTGGATTTTTAAACACATCAATCCATTGAGCAGAGAGGCGGGAAAATTGTCCGTAAGCTACTGTGGTGCGGCTATCGCCATATGGTGGTGAAGTAATAATGCAGTCAATAGAGTTTGCTTTAATTCCATTCTCTTTTGATGAATCACCATAGATTATTTTCGTCCACGAATCTTTTTTTGCGTCTTTGTAAAAATCAGTCATTCCCGCAATATTTTTCTCTGCGTGTTTGCGAAATATCCCCATAACATCCGGATCATGCTTTTCCAGTTTGTCGCCCTTAACTCGGACCAACTTAAACTCCCCAGTTTTTGTATTTGAGGAATAACGAACTGTCTCACTAAAGGTGACCATTAGAAAATTCTGGATGGTTTCGTCTTTTATCTCGCATATCGCCTTCTTTAATTTCGCAAGTTTAACAATTACTTTATCCTTAAACCAAAAATCTATGTTCTTAAAATCTGGCCGCTTTATTTCGTTATCTTTAATTTTTCCTACCCTATCAAGCAATGCTAAGTATTCTTTTGTTAGCTTTTGGGGATTGATTGGTGTTGTCTTTGCTTTCGCAAGAAAAATAGCTAAAGGATTAAGGTCTATGCCGTAGGCATTTCTTCCTATCAATCTACTTTCAACTAAAGCTGAGCCTGAACCACAAAAAATATCACAAATTGTATCGCCCTCTTTGCTATAAGTTTCTAATAATCTTCGTCCAACTTGTGGGATAAACATTGCGGGATAAGTATGTATTCCATGTGTGTGCGATTTTGTTTTTTCTCCTCTGTAATCCCACGAATAATCTATTTTACGCACATACTTTTCATCTCTCGATTGTCCTTGATCAAGTTGCGATTCAAGATTGCGAATTATTTTAACTACAACACCTC
>Ga0209211_10010568_pt1 | contig 11988 bp, 3 predicted proteins | sample RifGroA2_FD_183992 | JGI IMG/M metagenome (GOLD analysis project Ga0209211, IMG submission 183992) | Groundwater microbial communities from Rifle, Colorado, USA - Groundwater A2 (SPAdes) (version 2) | ecosystem: Environmental > Aquatic > Deep subsurface > Groundwater | place: Rifle, Colorado... | reverse complement strand
TAAGTTCCATGATCGAATCGCGGTCAAAATAGCAGATCAGACCGTGACGTACGCCGAACTCAACGCGATAGCCAATCGCATAGCTCGCACGCTCCTGGCAGAGCAAGGACACAAATCTGAACCCGTCGGCCTCCTGTTCGAGAAAGGTGTGGCGCTGATCGCCGCGATCCTGGGCGTGCTTAAGGCTGACAAGTTCTTCGTGCTTCTGGATCCTTCTTTTCCGAAGGCGCGTATCGCTGAGATGTTGAATGACTTAGGGTCGGGCATCTTACTGGCTAATCAACATAACCTTTCTTCCATCGGACACGTTGAGGGAAACCAATGTCGCTTCTTGGAGCTCGAGTCCTGTGACTTGGAAACCACGGCTACGGACCTGCAACTACCCATATCACCCAGCTCCTACGCTCTTATCTTTTATACCTCGGGATCAACTGGAGAACCCAAAGGCGTCATCCAGAGTCATCGGAACATGCTTCACAATATCATGCTGCGCACTAAGACGTTTCGCATCAGGGATTACGATAAGCTGAGTCTCCTTGCTTCCGGCACTCCAAACGCCGTTGTGAACATGTTTCTAGGTTTGCTGAACGGCGCGACACTGCTTCCCTTCGATGTTCAAAAAGAGGGCACGACAGGCCTGGGCAGCTGGTTGCTGCGGGAGAAGGTCTCAATTTGCTGGACCACTGCGGCACTATTCCGCAAGCTTTGCGAAACTCTTACAGGGAAAGAGGGGTTCCCTGACATTCGTTATATCGTGTTAGCGAGCGACATGGCTCGCAAGAGCGATTTTGATCTCTTCAAGAAATACTTCTCATCCCAGTCATTTCTCGCTAACGCCTTGACGGGTAGCGAAACGGGGCTTTTGAGAACTTTCATTATGGATCATAAAACCGAGATTGTTGGCGACGATTTGCCTGTGGGCTACGGCGTCGAGGACAAAGAGATTCTCCTGCTGGATGATCGAGGCAAGCAAGTTGGCTTCAACGAACTGGGTGAAACGGTCGTGAGAAGCCGCTACCTATCGCCTGGTTACTGGCGCAGGCCGAACCTCACTGAGGCCAAATTCAAGCCCGATCCGGAAGGCGGCGAGAGTTGTATTTATTTCACTGGCGATTTAGGGCTGATCCTTCCAGATGGTTGCCTGATACACAAGGGACGCAAGGATTTTCGAGTAAAGATTAGAGGCTATGGAGTCGAGATCTCAGAAGTTGAGAAAGCTCTGCTTGAACACGCAAATGTTGCGCAAGCGCTGGTGGTGGCGTGCCAGAATGAATCAGGGGAAGCTCGGCTAGTTGCATACTTTGTTTCTTCTGCTCAGCCAGGTCCGACCGTTAGCGAGCTGCGAGGGTTTTTGCGCAAGAAGCTGCCTGAATACATGATCCCTTCGGCTTTCGTGATGCTTCGTACCTTCCCGCTCACGCCCAACGGCAAGGTTGATCGCTTAGCGCTTCCGGCTCTGGAGGGCACCCGACCGGAGCTTGATACTCCCCTTGCTGCACCCGGAACGCCAATAGAAGAAGAGTTGGTGAAGATCTGGGCGGAGGTGTTGTCCCTGGATCAGGTGGGAGTCCATGACGATTTTTTTGAACTGGGCGGGCATTCATTGGCGGCCACTAGGGTGGTTTCGCGCGTCCTCAAGGCGTTTGAGATGGATCTGCCGATCCAATCTCTGTTTCAGTCGCCGACGGTTGAGGAGATGGCGAAGGTCATCGCCCGGCACCAGGCAGAGAAATTGAGTCAGGAGGATCTGGCCGGCGTGTTGGCAGAATTGGACGCACTGTCGGATGAGGAAGCGAAAGAATTCGCTGCCCGAGAAGGCGGATCGAAGGGGTAACACGGAGGCGTAGAAATGGGCGATCTTTCCACATCCTTCCCGGGTCTTCCGCCGGAGCAGGAAGCTATAAGGGCGAAGTGTTTTCACCCAACGGGAACATTCGTTGAATTCAAGAAGGAGGAGGTCGAACAATCGATCCCCGATCGTTTTGAGAAAATCGTCCGCATGTATCCCGACCGGATCGCCGTCAAGACCAGGAACCATACACTTACCTATGATGCCCTTAATAAAGCTGCCAATCGGGTGGCGCGAGCTATCTTGGCTCGGCGCGGGGAGGGAGAGGACCCGATAGCGCTTCTGCTTGAACAAGGCGCTCCAATGATTGTGGGGATCATTGGCGTGTTGAAGACTGGCAAAATCTACGTCCCGCTGGACTCTACGCTTCCTCATTCAAGAATCACTTACATATTAGAAGAGTTGCAGGCACCGCTTATCGTGACCAACAACCAGAATCTGGCCTTGGCCAAGGAATTGGGCCGGGATGCGCAGGATTTACTCAAAATTGACGAGATCGACTCCAGCCCCTCTGCGGAGAACCCAAATCTGCCCATCCCACCGGACGCCTTGGCCTATATCCTGTACACCTCCGGTTCAACAGGGGAGCCAAAGGGGGTTATGCACAATCATCGCAATGTGCTGCATGACTGCATGGTCTATACCAACAATTTACACTTCTGCGCGAGCGACCGGCTAACTCTCCTCCATTCCTGTAGCTATAGCGCGTCAAAACACTACCTCTTCGGCGCTTTGTTGAACGGCGCAGCCGTCTACCCTTTGGACATCAGAGGGGCAGGATTGTCCCATCTCGCCACTTGGCTCGCCCAAGAGAAAATAACTATTTACCACTCAGGCGTAGTTGTCTATCGATATTTCCTCGACACGCTGACTGGAAAAGAGGGGTTTCCCCACCTCCGACTGATCAAACTTGGGAGCCAGCAGGTTTCCAAGAAAGATCTGGAATTTTACAAAAAACAATTTTCCGCGGATTGTATCTTTGTTAACGCACTATCGTCTACAGAGACCGGCACCGTCCGGTGGCACTTCATCGATAACGGAAGTGAGATCACCGGTGACATTGTCCCGGTTGGTCACCCGGTCGAGGACATGGAGATTCTGCTGCTCGACGATGACGGAAAGGAAGTTGGTTTCAACCAGATCGGTGAGATCGCGGTGAGGAGTCACTATCTCGCCTTGGGCTATTGGCGCAAGCCGGACTCGACCCGTACCGCCTTCCTGCCTGACCCGCAAGCTGGCAACGCACGGATCTACCGCACCGGTGACCTCGGCCTTATGGCCCCCGATGGCTGCCTCACGTACCTGGGCCGCAAAGACTTTCAGGTGAAAATCAGGGGATACCGTGTTGAGCTGGGGGAGATCGAAGCCGCAGTGCTCAATCTCGATGCGATCAAGCAAGCCGTCGTTGTGGCCAGGGGGGATGAGGTAGGGGACCATCGCCTAGTGGCCTATGTTGTCCCGAGTGCAAAGCCAGGCCTTACGATCGGCGCGCTCCGCTGCGCTCTTGCAGAGAGATTGCCTGATTACATGATCCCTTCGGCCTTTGTGGTGATGGATGCCCTGCCGCTATTGCCCAACGGGAAGGTGGACCGACGAGCGCTTCCCATTCCTCACCAGAGTCAGAAGCAACTCGACAGCACTTTTATGGCCCCTCGAACTCCGCTGGAAGAGACGCTGGCAGGCATCTGGGCTGAAGTCCTTGGGCGGGAACAGGTGGGCATCCACGACAATTTCTTCGATCTCGGCGGCCATTCTCTATTGGCTACACGGGTCATATCCCGGATTTACGACGATTTACGGGTCGAGTTGTCTCTGAGCCACTTTTTTGAAACACCGACTGTAGCCGCTCTGGCCGGTTACATTGAGAGTGCTCGTCCGCCACACGACGGGAAAGAGGCTTTCTCTATACAGCCCGCTTCAAGGGACGGACAACTCTTTCTCTCCTTTGCTCAGCAGCGCCTGTGGTTCTTAGACCAGTTGGAGCCAAGAAGCATCGCTTACAATCTTTTTTCTGCTGCTCAGCTTACGGGCCGACTCAACGTGGTGGCATTGGAGCGAAGTTTCAATGAAATCATCAGACGCCACGAGGCCTTGCGTACTGTCTTTAAGGCCGTAGATGGACAGCCACGCCAGATCATCCTCCCATCCATGACAATAAAGGTAGCAGTTGTGGATCTGCAAGAGATTCTTTCTGATACGGAGCGAGAATCTGAAGTTCGCCGCCTATCCACAGCGGAGGCCCAGCGGCCCTTCGACTTGACCCGCGGCCCTTTGTTACAAGCCACTTTACTTCGGCTAACCGAAGATGGATACATGCTGCTCCTCACCATACATCACATTGTTTTCGATGGTTGGTCCATAGGGATACTTGCGCGGGAGCTTTCGGCCCTCTACGAAGCCTTTTCCAGCGGGCGCCCCTCATCGCTGCCGGCGTTGCCTATTCAGTATGCGGATTTTGCTCAACGGCAGCGGAAGTCGCTGGAAGGCAAGGTGCTCGAAGCGCAGCTCGCTTACTGGAGAAAGCAGCTTGAGGATCTCCCGACGCTGCAGTTGCCCACCGATCGACCTCGGCCTCCGGTTCAGACTGCTCGTGGTGCGCGACAGTACTTTGTGCTTTCTGAGACACTTTCCGCAGGGCTCAAGAGCCTGAGCAACCGGCACGGGGTTACCCTTTTTATGACGTTGTTAGCAGCCTATCAGACGTTGCTGCACCGTTACACCGCGCAGGATGGTATCGTGACAGGATCTCCCGTCGCCGGTCGGAACCGCAGCGAGCTCGAGAGGTTGATCGGTTTCTTTCTTAACATGCTGGTCCTGCGCACTGACCTGTCAGGCAACCCAACGTTTCGGGAGCTCCTAGCTCGGGTACGGGAGGTCTGCCTAGAAGCCTATGCCCACCAAGACTTACCCTTTGAGAAGCTCGTGGAGGAACTGCAGCCGGAACGTGATCTAAGTCGCAACCCGCTGTTTCAGGCGACTTTTGCTCTCCAGAATACGCCTAGGTTTCCCCTGGAATTGACCGGCCTGACAGCAAATGATTTGGAAGTCTATGCGGGCATAGCAAGATTTGATTTGCACTTGTTCCTGGCGGAGGAAGAGAGCGGGCTACGGGGATATGTGGACTATAACACGGACCTGCTTAATGCCGCGACGATTACCCGGATGCTGAATCATTTCCAGACTCTGCTCCAAGGTATCGTCGCCAATCCCGATGAACGGATAGGGAGTTTGCCGCTTTTGACAGAGGCGGAGCGGTCTGAACTGCTGCTGGACTGGAACGACACGAAAAGAGACTACCAGAAGGACAAGTGTATCCATGAGCTTTTTGAGGCACAGGTGGAGCGATCTCCTGATGCCGCAGCAGTGATCTTCGAGGACAAACCACTCACGTACCGGGAACTGAATCGACAAGCCAATCAGCTCGCACGATATTTGCGGAAATTGGGTGTGGGACCGGAGGTATTGGTAGGCATTTGCATGGAGCGCTCTCTGGAGATGATCGTAGGCATCTTTGGCGTGCTCAAGGCCGGTGGAGCCTACGTACCGCTCGATCCAACCTACCCCAAGGAACGGCTCGCCTTCATGCTGGAGGACAGCCAGACTCAGGTGCTGCTGACCCAGAGTAGGCTCCTTTCGCAATTACCTAAAATGACCGCTGACGGACGACCGCTGACCGAGGACGATGCTCGGTCTTCCATTCCGCAACGGTCTACGGTCATCGGTCCGCAGTCTTCTGTTGCGCAATCCGCAATCCGCCATCCCACTGTGATCTGCCTGGACACAGACTGGCAGGTCATCGCTCAGGAGAGCAAGGAGAACCCTGATAGTGAAGTGACGGCCGACAACCTGGCCTATGTGATTTATACCTCGGGGTCTACGGGCAGGCCCAAAGGGGTGGCCATTGCGCACCACAGCACAGTCACCCTGTTACACTGGGCAAGAACAATCTTTACTCCCGAGGATCTCACTGGGGTTCTGGCCTCCACCTCTATCTGCTTCGATCTCTCGGTCTTCGAGCTGTTTGTGCCCCTAAGCTCGGGCGGCAAGGTCATCCTCGCGGAAGATGTGTTACGACTACCCACCTTGCTCGCAGCCGAGGAGGTTACCCTGATCAACACGGTTCCTTCAGCGATGGAGGAGCTGCTCAGGATGGGAGCTGGCCCAGCCTCGGTCCGCACAGTCAACCTGGCTGGTGAACCGCTTCGAAGCGCTCTTGTGAAGCAGATTTATGAGCAGATGAAAGCTGATCGGGTCTTTGATCTTTACGGGCCTTCTGAAGACACGACGTACTCCACGTTTGCCTTGAGAAACGTTAGCGGACCCGCAACGATTGGTCGTCCCATCGCCAATAAACAGATCTATCTGCTGGACTCTCATTTGCAGCCTGTACCCGTGGGCATATCGGGGGAATTACACATTGGGGGTGATGGTCTGGCCCGAGGCTACCTCAACCGACCTGATCTGACCGCTGAGAGGTTTATTCCCGACCCTTTCAGCGATGAATCAGGTGCGCGCCTGTACAAAACGGGAGATTTGGCCCGTTACCTGCCGGACGCTGACATAGAGTTCCTTGGACGGATCGACCACCAGGTGAAGATCCGCGGTTTCCGCATTGAGCCAGGGGAAATTGAGGCAGTGCTGGGACAACACCCCGCTGTGCGAGAAACGGTAGTTGTGGCCCGGGAGGACATTGAGAATAACGCATGCGGATTGTGGATTGCAGAAGGTGGAGGTGAAAATCCAAAATCCAAAATCCAAAATCTGAAATCGACGGGCAAGCGTCTTGTAGCCTATGTTGTCGCTAACCAGAACGTTGTCCCTTCCACCAGCGAACTGCGCAGCTTCTTGAAGTCCAAGCTGCCGGACTACATGCTCCCTTCTGCTTTTGTCTTCCCGGATACCCTGCCCTTAACTCCCAACGGCAAGGTGGACCGCCGGGCGCTGCCGGCACCAGACGGATCCAGGCCTGAGCTGAAAGAGGCCTTTGTCTCACCTCGCACCCCAGTGGAGAAGGTGATAGCGGCTATCTGGGTTGAAGTTCTCAAGTTAGAGCAGGTCGGTATTCACGACGATTTCTTTGTATTAGGGGGCCACTCCCTGCTGGCCACTCAGGTCATTGCCCGTGTGAACGATGCCTTCCAAATAGAGCTACCCCTTCGTGTCCTGTTTGAAAAGCCCACCGTTGGGGAGTTAGCCGCGGTGATTACCGAGAGGGAGGTGGAAGGAGCAGGGCAGGATAATCTGGCACACCTACTGGCAGAGATGGACGCGTTGTCGGATGCAGAGGCAAAGCAGCTTCTCGTTGAGAAGAACACATAGGCCGACACAGAGATGAGTCATCCTTCTAGATCTAGCGAGCCTTGCCCTTCGCAAGAGGCGATTCGGGCCAGATGCTTTCATCCGAGCGGCTCCTTCAGCGAGTTTAAGAAGGGCGAGATCGAGCAGTCGATTCCGGATCGCTTCGAGACAATTGTTCGGCAATACCCCAATCAACTGGCCGTCAAGATGGGGGATCGGGCGTTAACATATGACGAGTTAAACCGAGCAGCAAATGGAATTGCACGCGCCATCCTTAAAGAAGGCGGGCCAGGCAAAGAGTCGATCGCGTTGCTATTTGAACATGGCATCGACGTCATCACCGCCATTGTTGGAGTGATAAAGGCTGGCAAGTGTTATGTTGCACTGGATCCGTCGTTTCCAAAAGAGCGAAACTCCTACATCCTGGAAGATTCGCAAGCACGCTTAATAGTAACGAACGAGCGCAATGCGAATGTTACGCGCGTGCTAGCTCACGACTCTTCTGTATTGGTGAATATCGACGAGATCGCTGATCCCGTTTCTTCAAATAACCTCGGCCTTTGTATTTCGCCTGATGACACTGCGATCATCGTCTACACCTCGGGTTCGACCGGGGAGCCGAAAGGCGTGGTTCAAAGCCATCGAATCCCTCTATATTACGGCTTCACATATGCCGGTCAGTTGTACACAACCTGTGACGACAGATTCACGCTGCTTCATTCAGTAAGTTTTGCGTCAGCCGAGGTTCACCTATATCGATCCTTACTTAATGGAGGCGCGCTGTTTCCGTTCGATCTTAAGTCCGAAGGTGTCCATCGCTTGGCACATTGGCTTGAGGAAGAACAAATTACGATCTGCCATCTACCTACGGCTGTTTTTCGTCAGCTCGCCGATGCGCTCCCTGGCCAGCAGAAACTTTCTCACCTGCGGGTGGTTCACTTATCAGGGGCGCCGATAACTCAATCGGACTTTGAGCTTTACAAGACGCAATTCCCCGCAGAGACATCATTTGCGCTCCACATGGGTTCGACTGAGACAGCCGGAATTTGCTCCGCTGTGGCGGACCATAGTTTTTCTTTTCCGAGCGAGGGTGCCCCAATTGGTTACCCTTACCCTGGCAAGAAGATCTTCTTACTTGATGAGAACGGCCAGGAGGTTGGACCCGGTGAGATCGGCGAGATTGCAGTCAAAAGCCGCTACCTTGCGGTAGGTTACTGGAGGAGGCCAGATCTTACCAGGGCTAAATTCTTGCCCGACCCAGATGGTGGCGATGAACGGATTTATCTGACCGGCGACCTCGGACGGATGTTGCCGGACGGATTTCTGATTCATCTTGGGCGTAAGGACTTCATGGTCAAAATTCGGGGGTACCGGGTGGAGCCGGGCGAGATTGAAAGGGCGTTGCTTTCGCATCCGCAGATAAAGGCAGTCGGAGTGGTCGCCTGGGACCGAGAGCCTGGCGAGAAGTACCTGGCGGCATATGTGGTCCCGCGACAGAATCCACCGCCCACGATCGCCCAATTGTATGACTTCCTGAAGACGAAGTTGCCCGATTACATGATGCCCTCCACCTTTGTGTTTCTAGAATCGCTTCCTTTAACGAACGGCAAGCTGGACCGCCGGGCGCTTCCCGAGCCTGGCAAGTCTCGACCAGATCTGGATACACCGTTTGTTGCACCAAGAACCCTCGTTGAAAAAGAGTTGGCTCAGATCTGGGCCGAGGTGCTCTCCCTGGACCAGGTGGGAGTCCATGACAATTTCCTTGAGTTAGGCGGGCACTCCCTAGTGGCCTCTCAGGTGATCTCTCGGGTCATCAAGAGTTTTCAGTTAGACCTCCCTCTTCAATCGTTGTTCCAGGCGCCGACTGTGGCGGATATGGCCGTGATCATCACCGAGAACCAGGCAAAGAAGGTAGGGCAGGAAGAGATGGCCCGCATGTTGGCTGAGTTGGAACCCTTATCGGATGAACAAGCGCAGCGACTTCTATTACAAGAAATGCCGCAGGTTAAAGAGTAGGCCTCCAAAGATTATCTTCCCAGGCCAGGAACCAGCAGACAGTCCCACAACTAAGAAACGGGCATGAGCGGTCTTTGTCGATCTCTGCCAGACCTTCCGCCGGAGCAGCAGGCGATCCGGGCCAAGTGCTTTCATCCGAGCGGAGTTTTCGTGGAGTTCGAGAAAGAGGAGATCGAGCAATCGATCCCGGATCGGTTTGAGCAAATCGTTGCCAGGTATCCTGACCGGATCGCCGTCAAATCGGCCAATCATGTTTTGACTTACGCTGAGCTGAACGCAACAGTCAACCGTGTGGCGCGAGCTATCCTGGCCCGGCGAGGGGAGGGAGAGGAACCGATCGCCCTTTTGCTCGAACACGACGCTCCGATGATCGCCGCCATTCTCGGGACGCTCAAAGCAGGGAAAATCTTTGTCCCCCTGGATCCTTCCTATCCTCAGGCGGGCCTTACCCACCTGCTTGAGGACTCCCAGGCAGCTCTCATAGTGACCGACAACAAGAATCTCTTCGTAGCCGAGGGACTAGCTCGGAGTGTTCGTCAGCTGATCAACATTGACGAGCTTGATTCGAGCCTCTCCGATGAGAATATCGGTCTGTCTTTATCACCCGTTACTCTTGCCTATATCCTGTACACCTCAGGCTCAACTGCGCAGGCCAAAGGGGTGCTTCAGAACCATCGAAACACGCTGCATACCATTATGAATTATACCAACGGGTTTCGCATATGCGTGTATGACCGCCTGACGCTTCTTCATTCCTGCAACTTCAGTGTGGCAATAATAGACGTTTTTTGTGCTTTGCTAAATGGTGCGGCCATATATCCCTTCAACGTCCGAGCGGAAGCAAGGGATCACTTGGCCGACTGGCTGGTTCACGAAGAAATCACCATCTACAATTGGAATCCGGCGGCTTTTCGATCCTTCGTCGGGACTCTGACTATGAAGGACGAGCTGCCTAAGCTTCGACTCGTCGTCTTGGGAAGCGAGCCGGTAATCAGCAGAGATGCGGAACTGTACAAAAAATATTTCTCTCCGCAATGTATTCTAGTCAACAGACTGGGAAGTACTGAAACCACCAATTTTCGACTCTACTTCATCGACAGAGACGCCCAGATCAACGGCACTATTGTTCCAGTGGGCTACGCGGTCGAGGATATGGAGGTTTTGTTACTTGACGGTGGCGGTGAGCGGGTAGGATTTAATGAGGTTGGTGAAATCGCAGTCAAAAGTCGCGACCTGGCCGTAGGCTATTGGCGCAACCCGGCTCTAACACGGGCGGTCTTTTTGCCTGATCCAATGGGGGGAAACCAAAGGATCTACCTCACAGGAGACTTGGGGCGCATGCGGCCCGATGGCTGCCTCACGCACGTGGGCCGCAAAGACTTTCAGGTGAAAATCAGGGGATACCGTATTGAGCTGGGGGAGATCGAAGCGGCACTGCTCAACCTTTATGTAGTCAAGCAAGCCGTCGTTGTGGCCAGGGGGAATGAGGCAGGGGACGATTGCCTAACGGCCTATGTTGTCCCGAGTGTAAATCCACGCCCCACGATGAGCGCACTCCGTCGTGCTCTTGCAAAGATATTGCCTGATTACATGATCCCTGCGGTCTTTGTGGTGATGGATGCCCTGCCGCTATTGCCCAACGGCAAGGTAGACCGCCGCGCGTTACCCGCGCCAGGTCGGACACGGCCGGAATTGGATGTCCCGCTTGTATCACCCCGAACCCCGGTCGAGGAAGCGCTTGCGGGGATTTGGGCAGAGGCATTGGGCATTGATCAAGTGGGGGTTGTAGACAACTTTTTTGACTTGGGAGGACATTCTTTACTGGCCGGCCGAGTAATTTCCCGGATGCGGGACACATTTCAAGTGGATGTGCCCATCCAGTCTTTCCTGGGGGCGCCGACAGTGGCGGACATCGCGCTGGTGATCACTCGCTGCCTGGCAGGAGAGTTGGAGGATGACGAACTGGCCCACACGTTGGCTTACATCGAATCGCTCCCGGACGAGACAACACAAGGATTGCCTGCACGACAGGGCGACTCGAAGAGGTAGCACGGAGGCACAGAAATGGGCGATCTTTCCACAGCCTTCCCAGGTTTTCCGCCGGAGCAGGAAGCTATAAGGGCAAAGTGTTTTCACCCCAGCGGCTCCTTCGTTGAGTTTAGGAAAGAGGAGGTCGAGCAATCGATCCCCGACCGTTTCGAGCACATGGTGCGTAGGTATCCTGACCGCATCGCAGCGAAAACGGAAAATTGTACTTTAACCTACGAGGAGTTGAATAAGGCGGCTAATCGTGTAGCGAGAGCAATCTTGGGCGAACAGGGAAAGGGACCAGAACCTGTAGTGCTCCTCTTCGAGCACGGGATTCAACCGATTTCGGCGATCTTGGGAGTGTTAAAGGCGGGCAAATTCTATGTGCCGGTAGACCCATCTTTCCCGCACGGAAGGATCGCGTCTATCTTAGAAGATTCGGGAGCAAGACTGATCGTGACTAGCAGGCAAAATTTCTCCTTGGCCAGCCAAATGGTGAATAACAGATCGCAGCTTCTTGACACTGACGCAATTGATGCCGATGTCTCGGATGAAAATCTTTACTTTCCGATCTCGCCGGGTTCATTCGCCTGCATCATGTACACCTCGGGTTCCACCGGGGATCCCAAAGGTGTTCTTCAGAATCACCGGGGTATCCTTCACAAGGTGATGCTGTATACCAACCTCCTTCACCTCTGCTCGAGGGATAGATTGACTCTTCTTCATTACTCCTGTTTCGACGGCTGCATGCTCCACCTTTTTGGATCGTTATTGAACGGGGCGTCACTTTTTCCTTT
>Ga0209211_10010566_pt1 | contig 11990 bp, 15 predicted proteins | sample RifGroA2_FD_183992 | JGI IMG/M metagenome (GOLD analysis project Ga0209211, IMG submission 183992) | Groundwater microbial communities from Rifle, Colorado, USA - Groundwater A2 (SPAdes) (version 2) | ecosystem: Environmental > Aquatic > Deep subsurface > Groundwater | place: Rifle, Colorado... | reverse complement strand
TCAGTCATTGCAGTAACACCCCATTTTGTTAGTTTTTCCAATCAAACAAAATGGTTACTGCTTTATTTGTTTATCACTCACTTTTCGAACTGTGCCTACAAATGTTATAATACTTCCCACCACGACGCCATAGACATATCCTCCAACAATCATCAACGGCGTGCTTGGAATGGGCAGTGGAATTGATGCAATGAGAAGTAAAGAAAATAGCACATATCCCCACGGCCCTGCCTGGAGAAAAAATTCTCGGAAGGAAGAAAATGAAAAAGCTGTCTTCTGACTCAAAATAGTTACTACGATAATACCCATAATGACTGCCAGAAGTGCATATCCTCCCACGCGGTGAGTTAATCTCATAGAAAAAGTAAAGTTAGTTTTATTTAATATCTTTGCGGTTGGTTGGGATGTGGGACAGTAATAATCAATTCTAACTTTTGAGAAAAATTACATCCATTTTTTTCCCATGTGCTTTTTCTCAACATCATTTTTACTCCATTTATATTGGTTATCTCAATTGTACCAACGATCCAAAGTACCAACCATCTCACCTTTTAGAGCTTTAGATAGTCTATCATAATACTTTTCTGTATACGGAACCCATAATTCTTTTGATTTTTGATAGACTTCAGCTACTGAGTGTTGTCTGAGATTTCTAAATCCATTTCTCGATTCTGATCTTCTTAAATCATTGCAATAATCTAAAGCTGCTCCGGTACAATCTATTCTATACCCTGACATAAACATAGTTGGTAAAACTGTACAACTTATAGCAATTCTTGGACTTTCAGATAGTGGTATTATAATTGCTGGAGCAAGATCTTGTGTAACAGCAGCTCCTGTTATATTGATCTCTCCTCTTTTATAAAGCTCTGCCAATATATTCGCATGTTCATCAGCAAGAACTCCAATTGTAATATCTAATTCTTTTGGAACACTCTGTAATTTATCAATAACTCTATAATAGGCATCCAACTTTGAGATTAACTCTTTCCTATTATGCGGTGTCGGATAACAAAAACCAATACTTGCATATTCAGCACCGGCTTCTGACAAATCTTTAAGCATACAATCTAAAGAATCAATGTTTTCTGGCATTGCTGTGAAAATAATGGTCCTGTTTTTTATGCCTGCTTTAGAAATAGCTTCTAGTCCTCTTCTGGATTTTATATAATTACCCTCACCTCTAATTTTATCATGGAACTCTCGATAACCATCAAAACTTATTGAAAAGAAATAAAAATCTGGATGTTGTTTAATCCTATCAATATGTCTCTCTATTAATGTTCCATTAGTAATTATCTCATATTTTATACCATTTTTTTCTGCCAATAAATCTAAGATTAGAAACGTTATTTCTGGTGAGAGTAATGGTTCTTTGCCGACTATATTGAAATGTGTTATCCCAAATTCCAATCCTTCATTTATTATTCTCTTCCATTCTTCAGTTGTTAACAAACCCTCTCTTTGAATAAGACTTTTATCATGGGTTGAAGCATAAAAACAATGATCGCAAGTTAGATTACAAAGGTCATTAACACTTAAGCCAAGTTCAGCACCATAAGGTAATCCTCCACCTGGAGCATATAACTCCTGTATATAATCCCTTGATCTTTCTGCTACCTCCAAATGGTGTTCCCCATTTATTAAAGATTCAAATATAGAGAATTGGAAGTCAAGATGTTCTCGATAAATGTCTCTTTCAGATGCTATCATCATTTAGCAGCACCTGCTCTAAAACAACGAGATGATCTCTCAAACCTTGAGTTCTATAAAATTGTAAAGCATTTTCATTAGCGGCAAATACAGAAACTTGCAATCTATCAGCACCTCTTTGTCTTAATACTTGCTTTGCTGCTCTAAACAACTCTGTACCGACAGCACCATTTTTCCTATAAACTCCATCAACATAAAAACTGTCTATTATTCCAACTAAACCAGTATCTCTAAATGGAATAGGTTTTTCTTCTGTATGATATGCAACATATCCTATAAGCTTAGTCCGCTGTGTAGCCACTATAACATTTCCATCCCCCACTAATTTATTTCTATGTGGTTGATCACTTACATCAAAAGTCCATGACGTATTTAATAATGGGGGGCAATATTGTTCCTCTTCTCTATAATGTCTTTGATTAAGCTCTAGGATTTTGGACATATCTTCGAATGTAGAAGTTCTAATAGAAAAATTATTACCCTCTTTAACATACATTATTTTTCTAGGCGCACCAGCTCTTCCAAAACCAGCTGCAGAAAAAGATCCACTAATATCGGGATAAAATGTACTTTTTGCCATAAACTTTTATTTTACTTTATAATATTTAAACATAACTAATTAAAATATTAACAAAGTAGTAACTTTTATAAATAATATTACTATTTGTTAACTATGGCCAATTGGCAAGTTAAAGCATCTGAAGAATATGTAAAAGTAGACAATAAAGATCTGAAGATTTTAGAACTTTTACAAACAAATACAAGAATTCCTCTTAAGGAAATAGCCACAAAATTAAGAATAAGCAAAGTAGCAGTACATAATAGAATAAAAAATTTAGAAACTAAAAAGATAATACAAGGGTATAGTTGTTTTATAAATTTTAAAAAGCTTGGATTGAACACATATCATATTGCTATTAAAACAAGTATGAGCTTAGAAGAAAAAGAAAATTATGTAGAAAATTTAAGAAACAAAGATTTTATCAATCAAATATTAAAAATAAATGGTGGCAAATGGGATTTCTTAATAAGGATAATCTCAAATGAGGATAATATTAATGATAAAATTGATTTATTGCTTAAAAAAGATATTCAATATTTTGAAGTTATACAGGTACATACAGCAGTCTTTCTAAAAAAAGAATCAGGGCAAATAGGACATATGAACTCTGGTAAAGAGTTTACGAGTAATGAAGACATAGAATTAATTTATGAGTTATCCATAAATTCTAGACAAAAGATTACAGAATTATCAAGAAAATTAAATCTGGCCCCTATTACTATAAAGAAAAAGATAAAAGATTTACAAAAAAGGAATATCATACTAACACTGCCTACAAAATTCAATCCATTATTATATGGAAACGAGGGTTATTTATTTTTAATAACAACAAAAGACAGAAAAATTGGGTCACAAATAGCAAACATATTAGCTACAGTAAATTCTACAGGAGTATTTATTAACATCCAAAATCCTAGTATAATCGGTTATCACATAATTTCAAGTTTAGAAGATTTGAAAAAGTTAGAAAAGGTAATCCTTCCCTATATTAGTTCAATAATAAGTTATGAATTAATAAAAATAGAAGAGCAAACAAAATATCTTTTTTTTCCAGAATCAATAAAAAAAGAATTAATTAATGCCAATAAAAAAATTTAACAAAAATGTACATTACACTAAAATATCTTAAAATCAACCGATCATTTTATTTGAAATGGTGTTGGTTTATCCCCGAGACGATTTTTCGTACTCTCTCTTACTTCAAAATAATAATATTCGTCATCCCTCTCCTTTTCCGCTCTAATATTCCTTTTCCTTCCATTCGATCAAGAATTCGGCTTACCTTCACTTTGTTCGTGTCCGTTTGCTTAATAATATCACTCTGATACATCGAGCCTTGTTGTTCAGCAATCAGATTGTAAATTTTCTTCTCTTCTTCAGGAAGTTGGGCAGGATCAATTGTTGTAAAAGATTCTTTCTCCTGTTCTTTCTTTACCGGCAGGAGCAGCAGATACATCCCCGCTCCCAAAATTAAAACGGTGATCATGAATGCTGCCAACAGCAGCCAGGAACTATTACTCCCATGGGCTGGGCACTGATCCATCGTCAATGTAGGAGACTGTTCGACCACACTGCAGAGAAAAGCTTCTTCTTTATCCACATTTATTTTAACAACAATTAAAATAAAAAATAATACCACTGAAAAAGAGATCAGCATTGCTCCAATGCTTTTATGACCGAACTGTTTCATAGCTTCTTTCCCTTCAGCAACAATGAATTTGTAACAACACTAACGGAACTGAGCGCCATCGCTCCCCCGGCAATGATCGGGCTTAATAACCATCCCGTCCAAGGGTACAATATTCCTGCCGCAATGGGAATACCAAGTATATTATAAACCAGTGCCCAAAACATATTTTGCCTGATCTTAGACATGGTCAGCTTACTTAATCGTACTGCTCGTGGAACGTCCATTAAACTATTTCTCATTAGTACAATGTTTCCTGTTTCCATCGCCACGTCTGTTCCAGAGCCCATGGCAATGCCAATATCTGCCAATGCTATCGCTGGCGCATCATTAATACCATCTCCCACCATCGCCACTTTTCCATTGCGCTGCAATTTCTTGACGTACTCTGCTTTCTGCTCTGGCAGAACTTCCGCAAAGAATTTGTCAATTCCTGCTTTTTGGGCAATGGCTTTTGCTGTTCGTTCATTGTCTCCTGTAATCATATAGGAAATAATTCCCATTTTCTTTAACATCGCGACTGCGTGGGGTGAATCTTCTTTAATTTCATCTGCCACTGCAATCAACCCAAGAGCTTTCTTCTTTTCCGCCAAAATCATCACTGTTTTTCCTTCTTGTTCCAGTTTTTCAATCGTGGAAGTATGTTTAGCAAGCGGAATGCTTCTCTCTTTCATCAAGCGTTGATTTCCAAAATAATATTCTTTCGATGCAATTTTGGCTTTGACTCCTCGTCCAACCAATGCCTGAAATCCCGTCACTTTTTTCCACGCAATTTTCTTTGTTTTCCCTTCTGCGGCAATCGCCTCTGCTAAAGAGTGCTCAGAATTCTTCTCAATGCTGGCTGCGATTTCCAACACTTTTTCTTCTGATAACCCTTGCAGGGGAATTATTTCTGTCACGGCTGGCTTGCCTTTTGTAATCGTTCCTGTTTTATCAAAAATAACATACTTTAATTTATGGGCGCTTTCCAAAGCATCGCCGCCTTTAATGAGAATGCCATGCATCGCCCCTTTGCCCGTGCCCACCATAATCGCCGTTGGTGTGGCTAATCCTAATGCACAAGGACAGGCAATGACGACGACTGCTACTGCGGCGATGAGCGCAAATTCCAACTCTGCTCCTAACATCAGATACCACACGAAAAAAGTAATTACCGCAATGCCAATAACGATAGGGACAAAATAGGCAGACACTTCATCCGCAAACCGTTGAATGGGCGCTTTTTTTGCTTGCGCATCTTCAATCAATTTGACGATTCTCGCTAACACTGTCTCGCCGCCGACTTTGGTCGCTTTAAACGTAAATGCTCCTTGTTTATTGATCGTAGAGCCGATCACCGCATCTCCTTTCTTCTTTTCTACAGGCATACTTTCTCCCGTAACCATGCTTTCATCAATCGCTGAATTGCCTTCAACAATAACGCCGTCGACCGGAATTTTTTCTCCCGGCTTGACGCGCAAAATATCTCCCGCAACGACTTGTTCAATAGGAATACTGATCTCTTTTCCTTGGCGGATGACTATAGCCGTCTTTGCCCCAATTTTGAGCAATTTGGCAATTGCCTCACTCGTCCTGCTTTTCGCCCGCGATTCTAAATATTTTCCAAGGAGAACAAATGTAATCAACACCGCTGAAATTTCAAAATATTGATGTCCCCCTTCTACCGCAAAAAGAATGACATACAAAGAATAGAAATACGCTGCACTCGTTCCGATAGCAATCAGCGAATCCATATTTGCTGATCTATTCTTGAGAGCAGTCCATGTTCCTTTATAGAACGGCCAGCCGATATAGAACTGTACTGGTGTTGATAACGCCCAAAGAATTTGATCCCGGAACGGCAGCTCCATGAAAAACATACTGATCATTAACGCCGGAACGGCAAACAACGCACTGATAATTACCTGCCATCGTAAAATGCGTAAATCTCTTTTTTTTGCAGCTCCTTCTTTACCAAAGTCGCGATAGACTTCCGCTCCATATCCTTTACTCTTGACAGCATTGATTAATATAGTTTCATTTGCTTTCTTTTCATCAAATTCCACCTGCGCTTTCTCCGTAGAATAATTCACCACTGCTGTTTTTACTCCCTCTACTTTTTCCAACGCTCTCGTTAAGATCGTTGAACAGCTTGCGCAGTGCATTCCTTTGATTTGAAGTGTTGTCTTAGTCATTGTTTTTCCCCTCTCAACGTTGTCCTTCTAGGATTTTACAGCAGTATTGTTTCATATGAGCATCGATTAATTCTAATAATGGTTGGATGGTCTTTTTATTTAATGTATAATACCTATACTTTCCTTTTCGTTCCACAAAGACCATGCCGTGGTATTCTAAAATCTTGAGATTATGAGAGACCAGACTTTGCTCAAAACGAGTGCTCTCGCAGATTTCATTCACACATTGAGGTCCGTCTCTAAGAACGTTTACGATCTTTAAACGGCTATCATTAGCGAGTGTACCAAAGAACAATTTATATGCTCCAAAGAGTTTAGATGAAATCATCTTCATATGAATTTAATTTCATATATTTAAAGGTTGTGGTGTTTTTTTCTCCGAATTCCAAACCACTCCCTGTTGGAACTACTTTACCACGTGGTTTATAAAGTGTTTCTCGCTCTAGTAGACCTATGTCTCGTCCCGATACTCCTAATCTTCAACATAACCTTCGTTTTTTTGACAGATGGGCTTCCAGTTATGATCACTCTCTCTTCCAATTCTGGATGAAAAAATTTCACGTTCCGATTTTGCATGAATTAGAGAACAAAAGAAATCTTGCCATTGTGGATCTGAGTTGTGGTACTGGCCAATTATTATCTTCCATTTATCAACAGAGTGGCGGGAACGTCAACCTTTCTGGAGTAGATATTAGTAAAGAGATGTTAAAAACAGCGAAGAAAAGACTGCCTTCTTCAGTTAAATTATATACTGCAGACGTTCATTCTCTGCCATTTGCCAGCAACACTTTTGATTACGTCCTGACGACGGAAGCGTTTCATCATTATTATGATCAACGTCAAGCACTGCAGGAAATGAAGCGCGTAGCAAAAAAAGGCGGCCAAATCATTGTCGTTGATGTTAACTTTTTCTTCTTTTTTATCCATTGGATTTTTCAAAAATTCGAACCTGGATGTGTCAAAATAAACAGTAAAAAACAAATGAGACAATTATTTGAGAACGCTGGCTTGACTCAGATCGTCCAGCAAAGATCTTTTCTCTTTTCCATTATGACTAAAAGCTTCAAACCATAAAAAGTTAAAAAATAAAAATTACTCTCATTTACAATTACAACATTCACTAAATTCTCTTAAGAGCTTTACTTCTTATTTCCCGTGAGGTTAAAAACTCCCGTCACGATAAAAATGAGTGCTAATAACGTCACTGCCCAACCACCGCCCATCATCGTTCCTCCTCCAAAGCCCATCATTCCCATCATCCCAACTCCTCCGCCAGGGAACAATAACGCTAACACTCCTCCGCCAATTTGTATCCAACCAACAACTTTTGTATCCATCTAAATCACCTCAATTAGTACAAACAAGAGAATATAGGTATATTAAAGCTCTTTATTTTATTCCAACTCTCTTTTCAACGTCTTATGGGCATTATTGATTGCTTTAAACTTTTCAGGATTGCCTTGAGGCATATCAGGATGGAATTCTTTCGCCAATATTTTATACTGTTTATTAATCACATTCATATCTTTTGTATCTTCGCTCACTCCCAATATCTCTCTCGCTTCCTTGCGTTGTTCTTCAACATCACGATCTTCAGTAAAGTCAGCGATAAACTGCTCCATTGTTTTCTTTCCCTCTAACAACGCATTCACTTCTAGCTCAATTATCTTTGAAACAACATATAAATTTTCAACAAATTTATTGAACATATTATAACTATAATAAAAGCGGCGTCCTTGAAGGAACCACACTGCTGATGCCGGTGCTTTTTTCATCGCAAATGGTTCCATAGGAACGTCTACATGATCATCATTTAGACCAATCTTATGGAGAGATTCGATGATATTATTTCTAAACAGCGTTGCTCTTCGATTAAACGAATCTTTGACAGTAAATGCCGTCAATTCATGTCCTTTAACAGTTATGGTCACCATAGTTTAAATCATCACTTAACTGTGATAATATGCTCTTGATTTGTCATTCTTTTATAAATATTAACTTGAAAATTGTATCAAATAACCAGAAAGATCATTTCGTTTCTTGTTCTCATATTTTTATCACGTATTTTTGACAACGAAAATTATTTAACCATCATTATCTCTCGAACTCTGATGGCTATTGAAAAAGTCTTTCCAGCTGGTGATGCTCGTTATATCCCTGGAACAAGAATCCCTCGTGCTTTACCTGATGTAGCGCGGGAGATGATTGAACTGTTTCTTGAACGCCATCCTGAGAGTAATATTTGGGCTTTTTATGTTGCAGGCCCTTTTCAGCTCGTTCCGGTCATGGATTGTCTCCGGCGTGCCGATAATCAAAGAATCATTCTCTCCCGTGAAATCTTCCCTTTTTCTCCGTTTGCTCTTCAGTTGCCGTCTCAAGAAGCACCCCAACGCTATTTGGCAGGAGTTTCTGAAGCCTATTTTCAATTTTGCGGACTTGAAATGCCCAGAAGTTATGGTCTTCAGAGTGATTCTAACGGAACGGTTATTGGAGCGTATGATTTTCAAGTCCAACGTCGTCAATTTCCAGAAGGAGAGTTATTTCTCAACACTCTTTTGTCTTGAATTCTACTTCTACTACATTTATAGTTCTCTTAACTCTTTTTTCTGTTTTAAAGTCGAATTTCGATAGAACAACAAAAAATAATATATACTCCAACCTCTTTCTTTTACACTATGAATAAGATTCTCCTTGCTGTTCTCCTGGCTGGTTTTGGCACTCAACTTATCAAATTGATAATCTATCTTTTCCGCCACAAGTCTCTTTCCTGGCATGATTTAGTCGTCACCGGTGGGATGCCTTCATCTCACTCTGCCTTTGTCGTGGCGTTGGCAACGGCCGTTTATCTTGAAGAAGGAACAACCACTGCTTTTGCTATCAGTTTGGTCTTAGCGCTATTAGTCTTACGCGACTCTTTTGGCGTCCGCCGTACTGTTGGCAATGAAGGCAGAGCAATTGAGAAACTCTTTCGCATGCACAAAATAAAGTCCGGCTTCCACTATTCGCTTGGCCATACGCCATTGCAGGTTATTGTTGGTTCTGTGCTGGGCTTTCTGATTGCGTTGGGAGTATATTTCTTATTTTAAATTACCTGTTAATTCTAATAAAGCAAATTTTCAATTATATCCTGGCCATCTTAAAAATTTACCACTTCATCTTCAAAAAAGAGAATATTTTTCTCGAGAGATAGTTCTGGGTAATATAACTGGTTGTTTAAGCATTAAAGATTATCTCTTTTGAATTAGACTTTCCGCCAATTGGATGGCTGCGATTGCGTCACTTTCTTCACAATCTTTACCATAATATTTGATATCATTGCGTATCTTACGAAATCTATCCAATTCTAAAATAATCCTTCCGGAGAATCCTTCTTTAAGAAGAAAAGCAATAGATGCTTCATGAGAATATGATTTATATCCTTTCTCATACAAAAAAGCATCAGCATATTCACGTGCAGCTTCATAAGCGTTTTCAAGAGCGTATTTGTATTTCTTCATTTTGAGTAAGACTTTTGCCAATTCTAACCTTTCTACGCTCTCTTTGCGATTTGCGGCTGCTAGATTTTTATCTATCGCTTGTTTCTTTACTTCTCCTCTTTGCACAAAAAATTCAAATTCTCTTACCATGACCCTTCCAAGATTATTCCGTTGGCTAAGTTAGCTCTAAATTCATCACTGATTTTAGAAAGATTAACTTCATGTATCGCTATTGTATGGAGACAGTATTTCTCAAATTTTGCCACTTTTTGATTTTTTTTTTTCTCCGTAATGATCGCAATGTCTATATCAGATTTCTCTATATCTTCTCCTCGAGAATAACTTCCAAAAAGAATAATTGCTTGTGGATGAGTATAGACCTCATTAAGATATTCGATCAGGCCAGAACAATATATCGTTTCTAAGTTATAGAGGCGTTTTAAACGGATAAATGTGGCATTTTCTCTCTGTGCAGTTACAGTGGTGATAACCTTCCCTTTTTCTTTATTAATAAGACTTTCTTTAGATAGAAGATCCGTACTGCGGATAATTGTGGGCATAGAGAGCACAAGCTCTCTGGAGAGCTCTCGTAAATGGTACTGCTTGGTGGGATTTTGGAAAAATCTTCTCAATATTCTTTCGGTGGTAGTTTTTTCTATCATCTGTAACTATAAAGTACCAATTGGTATTTAAATTTAACTGAAAAAAAGGAAGTATCTTGGCATCTTTAAGTTCAGGTTTCTAAATCCTCGCTGTCATCATACTGCCACTTTCATAGCGTCGCAATCCCCGTCGAAAGATAATGATTGACAACAACAAAAAAATCACCGCCGCTCCCACTAATATTCCAAACCATGACCACGTAAAGTTCTTTAACAATTCTACAGGAATTCCCGTTACAAATCCTGCTGGGATCAGTGTCAGCAGAATAATCCTCGCTCCTCCTTTAAAGATTGAAAATGGATTGCTGCTGAGCGAAATCATTCCCATCCACAATGTTCGTGCCGTTTCTTCCGCATTCCCAAAATAAAATCCGAGCGATCCCACCAGTACACCAAAACTCACCACAAACGACGTTGAGATGACCACAAAAAGAAGAAACAGCGGCCATTGGCTTAACGTTAAGACATATGCTCCTAACAGCAATCCAAACACAATATCTCCCACCGCAAAAGAACTGGACTTACTGATTAAAATATGGAACAATTCTTCTTTAGGCAGGTTCAAATAAAAATCTAACTTTCCTTCTGCAATCAACTTTGGTATCTGGCTTCGATTTCCAAAGAAAACTCCTGCTATCCCATAAGCAAGTGTCAGTAGTGCATAGAGGATCATTAACTCTTCTAACGCCCAGCCATTAATTAATTTAAACCGATCAAAAAACAAAAACCAAAAGACAAGTAAAAAAGCATCATTAAACGCCATCGCCAGAACTTGGATTACAAAATTTGCTCTATATTCCAGTGCGGTTGCCACCGCAATCTTGAGATACTCTTTGAACAGCTTTATGTGACTTATGAATCCCATCTTATCCACCATTAATTGTAATTCGCTTTACACAGAAGCGATATAATGCCCATGCAATCACACTCAAAACACTAATCCAGACAATTTGCATCCCCACCACGGAGATCGCTTCGTTCACATCAAAGCGTACTGCAAGATGAGCCGGGTAATATGCTACGTAGCTGAACGGCAGTGCTTTACTCACGCTTTCTAACCACGCCGGAAAAATATCCAATGGCATGAACATTCCTCCAAACACAAAGATTGTTTTCTGATAGAGCAAATACAATGATTCTGCATCTTCCAGCCAAAATGCCATGACTCCAATTGCCGCCATAAACGCATAATGGAGTGTTAATGCCAAAAAGAGAGAGAGAATAATAATTGGCACGCTCCATAATGTGACTTTAATGCCACCAACAAAAAAGAATGCGAGAAGAGCCCCAATAATGAACGTCATTACGAAACGCAGCACTGTCGATCCCATGGTAGTAACGTATTTAAACAAAAGATAGTGGTATGGCTTCAATAGGTGCTGGGCAATCGTTCCAGATTGTACTTCTGCTCCAATATCCTCAATCAGCCTTCCTGGACTTGTGACAATTGATTCTGTTAAGACTAAATACCAAATCATCATTCCGAGCGTAAAACCCTCTATGACTTCCGCTTCAGTTCCATACACCACTGTCCAAAGCTGGATAAAAATAAACAAAATAATTCCGATAAAGAGCGAACTCATAAAAAAATCTTTTACATACACCAAATTATTGCCAATACTTATCCGCGCCAACGCACTATATTTTGCGAGTTCCATAGTGCCTCTTTTGGAATAACTCTTGGATAATTTCCTCGATCGGCGGGTCAATAATAGT
>Ga0209211_10010565_pt1 | contig 11991 bp, 11 predicted proteins | sample RifGroA2_FD_183992 | JGI IMG/M metagenome (GOLD analysis project Ga0209211, IMG submission 183992) | Groundwater microbial communities from Rifle, Colorado, USA - Groundwater A2 (SPAdes) (version 2) | ecosystem: Environmental > Aquatic > Deep subsurface > Groundwater | place: Rifle, Colorado... | reverse complement strand
TGCTCGCCGCGGGTGGCTCAGCCGGGGGGCCGGGGGTGGGGGGCGCTCTCCGCGACCCGTGTGGGTACGGTCGCGACACTCGCCGCGCGCGCGGATGCGCGTCGTGCGGGGGTCGCGCGCGGGTCGGGGAGAGCGCCCCCCACCCCCGGCCCCCCGCCAGAGCTACTTGATCGCGACGGCCTTGACCTGCCGGAAATCCGTCAGCCCGGCGAGCGACTTCAGCACGCCGTCCTGCACGAGCGTGGTCATCCCCTCCGCCTTCGCCTGCGCGAACATCTCGGCGACGCGCGCCCGCGTTTGGATGAGGCGCTTCATCTCGTCGGTGGTAATGAGCAGCTCGTGGATCGCCATCCGTCCTCGGTAGCCGTTCCTGTTGCACGAGGCGCAGCCCTTGCCGCGGTAGAGCACGAACGACTCGTCGTACGCGTGTCCGAGCTTCGCGAAGGCCTCCTCACCGTACGCGGTCGCGAGCTCCTCGAACTCGCTGCGCTCGGGGTGGTACTCCGCCTTGCAGTCCCCGCAGATGCGCTTGACGAGCCGCTGCGCGAGCACGCCGAGCAGCGCGTCGGCGAAGTTGAACGGATCGAGGCCCATGTCGAGCAGACGGACGACCGTCTCGACGGCGCTGTTCGTGTGCAGGGTGCTGAAGACGAGGTGGCCGGTCAGCGAGGCCTCGATGCCGGTGGACGCCGTCTCCTCGTCGCGCATCTCGCCGACCATGATCACGTCGGGGTCGGCGCGGAGGAAGGAGCGCATCGCGGTGGCGAAGTCGAGCCCGATCTTGGGGTTGACCTGGAGCTGCCGCAGGCCGTACTGCGTGATCTCGACCGGATCCTCCGCCGTCCAGATCTTCCGCTCGGGCTTGTTGATGTGCCCGAGCAGCGAGTGGAGCGTCGTGGTCTTGCCGGAGCCCGTCGGTCCCACGCACAGGACGAGGCCGTAGGGCTTGTCGATGATCTTCTTGATCTCGGTGAGGTTGCGCGGCGTCATCCCGAGCCTGTCGAGCACGATCGGCTCGCTCGCCGAGAGGATGCGCATCACCACGTCCTCGTTCTGGTTGGCGGTGGGGACCGTGGCGACGCGGAGCTCGATCTCCCGCCCGTCCGGCATCCGGAACTTGATCTTGCCGTCCTGGGGCTTGCGGCGCTCGGCGATGTCGAGCTGCGACATGATCTTGATGCGCGTGACGATGGCCCGCCGGTAGGCGCCGGGGATCTTCTGGTACTCGAGGCAGCCGCCGTCCACGCGGTAGCGGATCACCGTGTCCCGCTGCGCGCCGTACGGCTCGATGTGGATGTCCGACGCCCGGGACTTGTAGGCGTCCACGATGATCTGGTTCGCGAGCCGGATCACCGCGCTGTCGTTCTCGTCCAACTCGCCCGCGCTGGCCTCGAGCGAGTCGTAGCCGCCCTCGTCCTTTAGCTCGCCCAGAATGTTGCCGATCGAGTCCTTCGACGCGTACTCGCCGCTCGCGGCGCCAAGGTACAGGAGGATGTCCTTGCGCAGGCCGACGGCGAGCTTGATCTTCCGGTTCTTCAGCGCCTGGCTGATGCTGTCCACGCGCTGCAGATCCTGGGGGTTGTCGATCAGGACCAGGATCCCGTCGTCTTCGCGCCGGATCGGCAGCCAGTAGTTGCGCTTGAGGAACTCGTGCTTCAGGTCCTTCATGAGGTCCGGCGGGGGCAGGATCCGCTCGTCGTACTCCATGAACGGGCACCGGTAGAACTGCGAGAGCGAGATGCCGAGCTCGGACTTGGGCACCTTGTACTGCTCGAGCAGGATCGACTCGACGTCGACCTGCCGCCGGCGCGACTCGGCGATGGCGGAGCTCAACTCGTCCTGCGTGATCCGGTGCTGCGCGAGCAGGTAGTCGAACTTGCCCTTCGGCCGGTTCTGGCCCTGGCTGATCTGGTTCTGGTTGTAGAAGGCGATGCCGAGCGTCTTCGCGATCCGCGCGACGCTCGCCTCGTCCTCCTTGGTGAACCGCAGCCCGTGCTTCTTGTTGAGGAGCTGGATGACCCCGGTGGCGCGCCCGTCGTGGAGGATCGGCATCGCGAGGATCTGCTGGGTGCGGAAGCCGGTCTTCTTGTCCCACGAGCTGTCGAAGCTGAGCGTCGGCGAGATCCTCGCGATCTCGGTCTTGTCGTACGCGTCGGCGATGTTGACCACGCGGCCGGAGGCGGCCACGTACCCGGCGATGCTCTTCTCGGCGATCGGCAGCCGGATCTCCTTGATCGTGTCGATCGCGAGGAACTTCGAGTAGAGCTCGCGCCGGTCGGCGTCGACCGCGTAGAGGGTCATCCGGTCGGCGTCGAGGAGCCCGAGGATCTCGCCCTGGAGCTCGATGAAGATCGAGTCGAGGCCGCGGGCAGAGTGAATGCGGTCCACGAGCTGCACGAGCCGCTGCTCGTAGGCCAGGCGTTCCTGCAGGACCAGGACCGATTCTTGCTGGGCCACGACACCCCCGGCGTCCGCTGAAGCCAGGGCCAGTGTAGCAGATTCGGGGACGTCCGGGGCAACGAGGGCCGAACTCCGGGCGGCCCCCGGCGTCCGGAAACCGGTCAGCGGCCCAGCGCGGCCAGCATCTCCTCGACGCGGGTGAACTTCACGCGGGGGCGCCCCTGCGCCCGGCCGCGCGCCACCTCGAGCTCGTTCAGCCTGAGCCAGTCGGGGTACGAGACGTAGCTGGGCCGACGCTGGCGCACGAGCGCCTCGGCGGCCGCGGCGGTCGGGTGCGCGGGCGCCCGCAGCCCGCCCTGCGCGAGGTCCTCGAGCATGCACTCGACGGTCTCCGCGGCGTCGGGCTTGTTGGTGCCGATGACCCCGCTGGGGCCGCGCTTGATCCAGCCCGCCGCGTACTCGCCGACGACGGGCTGCTTGGTCTCGGGGTCGAGCACGCGGCCCTTCTCGTTGAGGATGACGCCCCACTTCTCGTTGAACGGCACGCCCGGCAGCGACACGCCCCGGTAGCCGACGGAGCGGAACACGAGCCCCACGGCGAGCTCCTCGAAGCGGTCCGTCGCGCGCGCCTGCAACGTGCCCGTCGGGGTGGCGTACAGCTCGTTCCGCACCAGACGCATCCCGGCGACGCGCCCGCCCGCGTCGCCGAGCAGCTCGACGGGCGAGACCAGGAACCGGAGCACGAGCCGGCGCGCCTTGCCGGCGGGCGGGCGCTGCGCGTACGCCTGCAAGATCTCCACCTTCTTGCCGGCCGCGCGGTCCTGGCTCTTCGCGATGGACTCGCGGCTCGCCGCGTCGAGCTCGACCTCCGCGGGCACGACGGCGAGGTCGGCGTCGGCGAGCTCGCCGAGCTCCTTGATCTCCGGATTGCTGAACGCCGCCTGCGCGGGCCCGCGCCGCCCGAGGAGGTAGACCTCCTTGATGCGGCTCCGCGTGAGCGCCTCGAGCGCGTAGTCGGCGATGTCGGTCCTGGCGAGCTCCTGGGGCGAACGGCAGAGGATGCGCGCGACGTCCACGGCGACGTTGCCGACGCCGACGACGGCGGCGCGCTCGACCGACAGGTCGAACCGGTAGTCGCAGTAGTCGGGATGGCCGTTGTACCACGCGACGAACTCGGTCGCCGGGTGGCTGCCCTCGAGGTCCTCGCCCGGGATGCCCATGCGCCGGTCGGTCTGGGCGCCCGTGCAGTAGAGGATCTGGTGGTAGTGGGCGCGCAGGTCGGCGAGCGTCACGTCCTTGCCGAACTCGACCCCGCCGAAGAAGCGGAAGCGCGGGTGCGCGGCCACCTTGTCGAACGCCGCAGTGACCGACTTGATCTTCTGGTGGTCCGGCGCGACGCCCAGGCGCACGAGCCCGTACGGCGTCGGCAGCCGGTCGTAGAGGTCCACCTCGACGACGGCGCCCTCCTGGCGCAGGAGCTGGTCGGTGGCGTAGTAGCCCGTCGGGCCCGCGCCGATGATGGCGACGCGCAGCGGCTGCTCGGCCGTTCCCGGTCGCGCCATCAGTGGCTCCGGCCGGACTGGTCCTCGAGAAGCTGCGCCTGCAGGGTGTCGACCTCGCCCTGGAACTGGTCGCGCTGCGCCTTGACGACGTCGCCGATCGAGACGACGCCGATGAGCCGGCCCTGGTCCACCACGGGGAGGTGGCGGATCCGCTTCTCGGTCATCGTGTGCGCGACCGACATCAGGTCGTCCTGCGGTTGGCCCGTGATGACGTCGCGGGTCATGATCTCGGCGACCTTGCGGGCGAAGACGCTCTCGCGGCGCGCCGCCTCGCGCACGATGTCGCGCTCCGAGAGAATCCCGACGGGCCGGTCGGCGCCCTCCACCACGATCAGCGCGCCGATGTTGTGCCGCGCCAGCAGCGCGAGGGCCTCGCGGACGGACTGCTCGGGACGCACGGTGACCGCCTGGGCGCCCTTGCGGGCGAGGATGCTTGCGATGTTCATCGGCCGCCTCCTTTTCCCTGACCCGGACATCTTACGTCACCCGGGCGCCGGCGCGGCGGCGGAGGCGGCGGCTGGTGCAGACAGCCTAGGCGGGGGCCGCCTCCGCGGCGCGGGGCGGCGGGCGGCGGGCCCGCGGCCCGGCCAGGCCGAGGTCGCGGCAGCGCTTGCGCAGCGTGTTGCGGTTCAGGCCGAGCAGGCGCGCCGCGCGGAGCTGGTTACCGCCTGTGAGCGCCAGCGCGTGCGCGAGGAGCGGCCGCTCCAGCAGCGCGAGCGCCTCGCGGTGCACGCGCCCCGGGCCCGCCGCCACGAGCCGCTCGACGAGCGCGGGCACCGCGGCGGCGAACAGCCGCGCGGGATCATCAGAAGAAGGCGTAGTGGAGGGCAACGGTGACGGTGTCCTGGCTCGTGGAGGTCGGCACCAGCCCCGGGGCGCGCACCTTGAAGACCTTCTCGTCGGCGTCGTCGTGCCGGTACTCGAGCCGGCCGACGAGCCCCCGCCAGATCCGGTACTGGACCGTCGCCGTCGCCGACCAGAGCGAGACCTTGCCGCCGGCGCCCGCCGCGGTCGCGAGCGTGCGCACGCCCTCCGGGTCCTGGAAGGACTCGGCGCGCACCGCCGTGCGCAGCTTCTCGGTCCAGTCGTACGCCGCGTAGAGGGCCCAGCCCCACCAGGTCGCGTCCGCGTTGCGCCGCGTCCCGGCGGCGAGCAGCGAGGCCTCCTCCTCCTCCCGGCCGTAGTCGACGTTGAGCCCGAGCGTCAGGCTCTTCACGCCCGTGTACGTCGCGGTCAGGTCGAGCACCGTGCGGCGCTCACCCTGGCCGGCCTGCTCGGGCCCGGTGATCCAGTTCAGGTTGACCGAGAGGTCCTTGAGCGGCGTCGTGGCGACCTGGCCGGTCCACGAGAGCTTGTCGTTGTTGTCGTCGGCGACGTCCCAGCCGACGACGGGGCCCGCCGTGACCGCGAGCCAGTCGGTGAGCGCGTAGGAGGCGAGCGCGCCGACGTGGGTCAGCGGGATCGCGAAGCTGTAGAGGAACGAGCGCGAGAAGTTCAGGTTGCTCGGCGACTCGATGACCTCGTATCCGAGCAGCGTGACGAACTTGCCCGCCTTGAGCGTGAGGCCGCTGCCGAGCGGGATCTTGTACGACCCGTACGCCTCCTGCAGGTCGTACTTGCGGGTGTTGCGGAACGGGAACTGGTCGTCGCCGTCGCGGAAGATGCCGAGCGCGTGGTTCTTCTGCGCGTCGAGGCCCGCCGTGACCACGAGCCCGAACCCGAACGGGTACTTCTCCGACGGCTCCTTCTTGACGCTCACCTCGGCCATATTGAAGCTCCAGCCCGCGTCGAAGTCGTAGAGGCGCAGCTCGTTGACGTCGTCGCGGCCGGTGTGGCCGAGGTTCCACACGTAGCTGTTCTCGACGTACGCGGCGAGCGCGATCTCCTCCCACAGCGTCTTCGGCTTCTCCTCCGGCTTCGCCTGCGCGAGCACCGTCCCCGCCGTGGCCGTGACCGCCAGCGCGAGGACGATCGCGCCGAATCCTCTCCTCATGGGACTCTCTCCTTGTCGGGCTCCTGTCAGAGCGCGCTCTCGCCCCGCTCGCCGGTCCGGATGCGGATCGCCTCCTGCAGGGGCGTGACGAACACCTTGCCGTCGCCGATGGCGCCCGTCTTCGCCGCGGCCGCGATGAGCGCCAGGACCTTCTCGCCGAGTTCGTCCGGCACGACCACCTCGACCTTCAGCTTGGGCAGGAAGTCCACCGTGTACTCGCCGCCGCGGTACATCTCGGTGTGCCCCTTCTGGCGGCCGAAGCCCCGCACCTCGCTCACGGTCATCCCCGCGATGCCGGCGCCCGTGAGCGCCTCCTTCACGTCGTCGAGCTTGAAGGGCTTGATGACGGCCTCGATCTTCTTCACGGCCGCCCCCTCAGCGCCCGCGCTCGACGGCCGGCGTGCCGACCCGCGCCGGGCCCGGCGCGACCGCCGGGGCGGCGACGCCCGTCCCCCACGCGGGCGCCGCGTGGAACTCCGGGTACGCGCTGATCCCGTGCTCGCCGAGGTCGAGGCCCTCCAGCTCCTCCTCGGCGGGGACCCGGATGCCCATGACCGCGCTGAGGATACTCCAGAACAGGCCGGCCGCGACGGCGACGAAGAGGCCGACCGCGACGACGCCCGTGAGCTGGGCGCGCAGGAGCTGCGTACCGCCGCCGAACAGGAGACCGTTGCCGGTCGTGCCGGGCGAGAACTGGTCCTGGGCGAACAGGCCCAGCGCGAGGGTGCCGAAGGCGCCGCAGACCAGGTGGACGGAGACCGCGCCGACCGGGTCGTCCACGTGGACGCGCTCGAAGAAGAGGACCGAGAGCACGACCAGGGCGCCCGCGGCGAACCCAATCACCAGCGAGCTCGGCACGCTCACGAAGGCGCAGGGCGCCGTGATCGCGACCAGGCCCGCGAGCGCGCCGTTGAGGATCATCGTGAGATCCGGCTTGCCGAGGAGCAGCCAGGCTACGACGGAGGCGGCGACGGCGCCGCCGGCGGCGGCCGTGTTGGTCGTCACCGCGATGCGCGCGATCGCGCCGGGGTCGGCGGCCATCGTGCTGCCCGGGTTGAAGCCGAACCAGCCGAACCAGAGCACGAACACGCCGAGCGTGCCGAGCGCGATGCTGTGCCCCGGGATCGGGTTGACGCGCCCGTCCTTGCCGTACTTGCCGAGCCGCGGCCCGAGCATCACGGCACCGATCAGCGCCGCCCAACCGCCGACCGAGTGGACGACCGTGGAGCCCGCGAAGTCCCAGAAGCCGAGCTTCGCCAGCCAGCCGCCGCCCCAGATCCAGTGGCCGACGACCGGGTAGATGAGCCCGACCATGGCGAAGCTGAAGAGGTAGAAGGCGCCGAACTTCACCCGCTCGGCCACCGCCCCGGAGACGATGGTAGCCGCCGTCCCGGCGAAGACGAGCTGGAAGAAGAACTTCGCCCAGAGCGGCACGCCCGTCCAGTTGAGCGCGGAGTACACGCCCTTGTACGCCTCGCCCGTCGCCGGGCTGCCGTCGGCGCCGCCCAGGAACCAGAGCCCCTGCGCGCCGAACAGCGGCGTGCCGTCGCCGAACATGATGCCGAAGCCGACTGCCAGGAAGGCGATCGACGAGACCGCGAACACGACGAAGTTCTTCGCGAGGATCGTGACCGTGTTCTTGGCGCGGCAGAAGCCCGACTCCACCGAGGCGAAGCCGAGGTTCATGAAGAACACGAGGAACGCGGTCGCGAGCACCCACACGGTGTCGACGGCCACCTTGAGGTCCGTCGCCTTCGCCTCGAGCGTCTTGAGCGGGTCCGCGGGCGACGCCGCGGCGACCGCCGGCGCGGCCGCGGCCGGGGCGGCCGCCGGCGCCTCCGCCGGCTTGTCCTGCGCGAGCGCCGCGCCGCCCGCCGTCAGCATTACCCCCACGAGCAGGGCCGCGACGGCCCCGCCCCACCACCCCCGCCCGCTATCCGCCACGCGTCGTCTCGTCATGTCCAGCACTCCTTGTCGTCCCGCCGTGGAAAAGACAAATGGCGCCCACTCGGGCGCCATTGGCCGAAGGGCGCGACCGCGCCGTCGCGCGCGCTCCACGGACGAGCAAGCCGCGTGCCGCCGCCCGGCACACGGGCGCGCTCAACGGCGGTGGGCACTTACGGATGTGGCGGCGCCGGCGGGACAGGCGGGCGGCTGCCCGGCGCGTGAGCAGCCCCTCGGCGCGTGCTCGCTGAGCGGGCACGCGCGCCCGCCCCGGCGTCAGGCGGGGGAAGCCGTGGCTGGCGGGTGATCGAGGAGCGCCACGGGTTCCCCGGGGCGCTCCGAGCGTTGGGGGGGTGTGGGGGGCCATGTCGGGGCCCCCCACGTTCATAGGGAGCGGAGCCTGGGGGGCCATCTCGGGGCCCCCCACGTAACTAGAAACGCCACTCGCTGAAGAGCTTGCGCTGGAAGGCCGCCAGCTCGCCGACCGGCGCCGGGCAGTCCTTGCCGGCCGTCAGCTCGAGCACCTTCTCGTCGAGCCGCGCGACGCGCCCGGCGAGCACCTCGGCGATCGTCGCCAGAAGCTTGTAGGCCGCCAGGCTCTCACCCGCGATGAGCCGCGCGAACTGCGCACGGGTGAGGAGCGCGAAGTCGCAGTCGGTGAGGGCCGTGATCGTCGCCGAGTGCGGGCGCTCGGTGACCAGGCTCATCTCGCCGAGCACCGTCGGCGCGCCGATCGTCCCGAGCGACTGCGCCCGGCCGTCCGGTCCGCGCTTCTTGATCTCGACCTCCCCCCGCAGCAGCAGGTGAAGGCCGCTCGGGGGATCGCCCTCGTTGAGCACCGCGCGGCCGGCGGCGACCCGGACCGGCACGGTCGCCTTGACGAGCTGGTCGGCCTGCGCCACGGACAGCCCCTTGCAGAGCACCGAGCGCACGATGTCGCGCACGTCCGTGTCCCGCATCACACCCCCCGGAGGACGGTCGCCCGGCCGACGCGGCCGATGGCGACGATGAACGCGGCGGTGCGGAAGGAGACCTTGTGCTCCCGGGCCACGCGCGCGAGCGTGGCGTACGCCTCGCGCATGTGGCGGCGCAGCTCCGCGGTGACCCGGTCCTCGTCCCACGTGAACTGCTGGATGTTCTGCGCCCACTCGAAGTAGGACACCGTGACGCCGCCGGCGTTGACCCAGATGTCGGGCAGGACCGTGACGCCGCGCGCGGCCAGCAGCTCGTCGGCCGCCGGCGTCGTCGGCGCGTTCGCGGCCTCGAGCACGACGCGCGCACGGACGTCCCGGGCGTTGGCCTCGGTGAGCACCCCGCCGAGCGCCGCGGGCACGAGCACGTCCACGTCGAGCAGGAGCAGCTCCTCGTTGGCGATCGCGTCCGAGCCCGCGAAGCCCGCGACCGTGCCCGCCCGGCGCGCGTGCGCGACGAGCGCCGGCACGTCGAGCCCCTCGGGGTCGCGCACGCCGCCGCGCCAGTCGGCGACCGCGACGACCCTGCCGCCCCGCTCGTGGAGGAAGCGGCACGCCCAGGAGCCGACGTTGCCGAAGCCCTGGACCGCGAAGGTCTTGCCACGCACCTCGCCGGCGCCCGCGTCGGCCAGGTACTCCTCGAGCGCGAACACGACGCCGCGGCCGGTCGCCTCCTCGCGCCCCTTCGAGCCGAAGAGATCCACTGGCTTGCCCGTGACGACCGCGGGCGAGAAGCCGTGGAACTTCGAGTACTCGTCCATGATCCACGCCATCACCTGCGCGTTCGTGTTCACGTCGGGCGCCGGGATGTCGGTATGCGGGCCGATGATGTCGTGGATCTGCTCGACGAAGCGGCGCGTGACCCGCTCGAGCTCGCGGGGCGAGAGCCGCGAGGGGTCCACGGCGATCCCGCCCTTGGCGCCGCCGTAGGGCAGGTTCACGACGGCGGTCTTCCAGGTCATGAGCGACGCCAGGCCGAGCGCCTCGTCCAGGTCCACCGTCGGGTGGTAGCGGAGGCCGCCCTTCATCGGGCCCCGGCTCCGGTCGTGCTGGACGCGGTAGCCGATGAACGTGCCGAGCTCGCCGTTGTCGAGGGTCACGGACACGTCCACCTTGACCTCGCGGTAGGGCGTGATGAGCATCCGCTCGACGTTCGCCGAGAGGTCCATCACCCGCGCGGCCTTGCGGAAGTAGTAGTTGACGTCCTCGAACCCGGACATGGTCCGCGCCGATTGTACGCCACGCGAGCCGCGCGGCGCCCTAGCCCGGATGGCTCATCGGGAGGCCTTGCCTCGACCACGACGGCGCGCAACCCGCGACGTCGGTGAGAGCACGCGACCCACGACGTGCGCTGACTACACGGGTCTCGGAAGGCCCCCCGGCCCCGCCAGGGGCCACGCCGCCGCCGCCCGCCCGCGGCACGCTCGTCGCTCATCAACAATCCAGGCTAGGGCGCGGCGCGGCCGCCGAGGCGGCAGGAGATCCGCATGCGGTTCCGCGCGACCCAGCCGTAGACCCGCCGGGCGAGCGGGCGCATGCCGGGGAGCGCGAACACGGCGGCCACCCAGCCGAGGCCGCGCACCCGCCGCAGCAGCTCGGGCACGGCGTCGGCGCCCGCGAGCACGCGCCCGTCGGGCAGCACGAGCTGCATCGCCGCCAGGCACGCGCTCTCGGCGACCTGGGGGAAGCGGGCGCGCCGCGCCTCGGCGCGGCACGGCAGGATCTCGAGCGCGCCGCCCGCGAGCGCCAGGCGCATGAGCCAGAGCGCGCTCGCCCGGCACATCGCGCACTCGTCGTCGTAGATCAGGACGGCAGGCGCCGTCCCCGCTAGCGCCGGTCCCACCGCCTCAGCGTCCGGTAGTAGACGGCGAAGCCCAGCGCGACCGCGGCGGAGACGAGCGCCTGCGCGAGCGCGCCGCCGGCGCCGCCGGCGGCCCAGCGCCGGCCCTGCCAGGCCGCGTAGAAGACGAAGAACGCGATACCCGCGGCGATCAGGATGCGGTGGGCGGTGATCAGCCTCACGCGCCGAGCACGGCCTTGAGCGCGTCGCGCGTGATCGAGACGATCCGGTCCACCTCGGCCTCCGTCACCACGAGCGGCGGCGCGAAGAACACGCTGTCGCCCATTGCCGGGTGCGGTCCCACGACGGGGCGCGTGCGCGTGACCATGCCGCGCTTGACCATCTCGGCCTGCAGGCGCGCGGCGAGCTTCCTGTCCGCCGGGAAGTTCGCCTTCGTGCCGCGGTCCTGCACGAGCTCGATGGCCGCGAGCAGGCCCTTGCCGCCCCGGATGTCGCCGACGTTCGGGTGGTCGCCGAACGCGGCCGTGAGGCCCGCGTGCAGCCGCGCGCCCAGCCGCGCGGCGCGCTCCCAGAGCCGCTCGCGCTCCATGATGTCGAGGTTCGCGAGCGCGACCGCGCAGCACGTCGGGTGGCCCGAGTACGTGTACGCGTGCATCCAGCGGTCCTCGGGCTTGACCGAGTCCATCGCGTCCTTGATCGCCTTCGACACCATGATGCCGCCGAGCGGGAGGTAGCCCGAGGTCACGCCCTTGGCGAAGGCGCGGATGTCGGGCTTGACGTTCCAGTGGTGCATGGCGAACCAGCGCCCGGTGCGGCAGAAGCCCGTGATGACCTCGTCAGCGATCAGCAGCACGTCGTGCCGCGTGCACACCTCGCGCACGCACGGCCAGTAGTCGTCGGTCGGGTAGATCACGCCGCCGCCGCCGTGGATCGGCTCGCCGATGAACCCGGCGACCGTGTCGGGCCCCTCGCGGAGGATCGCCTCCTCGATCTCGCGCGCCGCGGCCTGCCCGGCGGTCTCGCCGGGCCGGACCCCCTGCTGGCGGTACGGGTAGCAGGTCGGCACGTGCACGAAGCCGGGCACGCGCGGCTCGAACATCTTCCAGTAGGCGCCCATGCCGGTGGCGCTCATCGCCTGCAGCGTGACGCCGTGGTAGCCGTTGTGGCGCGCGATGATCTTGACCTTGTCCGGCTTGCCGCGCGCCTTCCAGTAGAAGCGCGCGGTCTTGAACGCCGACTCGTTGGCCTCCGCGCCGCCGGAGGCGAGGAACACGCCCTGCATGCCGTCGCCCGCCAGCGCGACGAGGCGGCTGGCGAGCG
>Ga0209211_10010562_pt1 | contig 11994 bp, 18 predicted proteins | sample RifGroA2_FD_183992 | JGI IMG/M metagenome (GOLD analysis project Ga0209211, IMG submission 183992) | Groundwater microbial communities from Rifle, Colorado, USA - Groundwater A2 (SPAdes) (version 2) | ecosystem: Environmental > Aquatic > Deep subsurface > Groundwater | place: Rifle, Colorado... | reverse complement strand
GAGGGGGGATGGGGGGGCGGGCCTTCAATTCGCCCTTCGCGTGTTTCATCATCGGCGGGTGGTCTTCAGCGATCATGAGCGTTCGATTGGTCCAGCAAGGCCGCGGCGCGGCGGTGTTCTTCGTCGGATAGTCTGGGCGCTGCCTCTTCCCTGACGCGCCGCCGCAGGAAGGCAATCAGCGCGGCAATGCCGCCCGCCAGCAGCAGGAAGGGTCCGCCCCAGAGCAGCCAGGTGGTCGGTTTCACCGGGGGCCGGAAGCGCACGAAGTCGCCGTAGCGGGCCACCATGAAGTCGAGTATTTCCTGATCGGTCTTGCCTTCGCCGATCATGGTGCGAATCTCGCGGCGCAGGTCCAGCGCCAGTTCGGCATGCGAGCCGGCCAGCGATTCGTTCTGGCAGACCAGGCAGCGCAACTCTTCGCTGATCGCCACCATGCGCTTTTCCACCGCCACATCGGTCGCCATCGGCGCCGCTTCCTTGGCCGTTGCCGCGCCGGCGAACATCAGGGCACAACAGAGCAATATGCTACGCAGCTTCATTTCGACAACTCCGCGACCAGTGGCAGGATCTGTGTTTTCAGCGATTCCGGGGTGATCGGGCCGGTATGCTTCAGGCGAATCGTGCCGGCCTTGTCGATGACATAGGTCTCCGGCACGCCATACACGCCGTAATTGATGCCGACGCGGCCATCGGCATCGACGGCGGAAAGCAGGTAGGGATCGCCGAACCTTGCCAGCCAGTTCTTCGCATCGGCAAGTTGGTCCTTGTAATTCAGGCCGATGATGGGCAAGTTGTTTTCCTTCGAGAAAGACACCAGCAGCGGATGCTCCTGGCGACAGGAGACGCACCACGACGCCCAGACGTTGAGCAGCCAGACCTTGCCCTTCAAATCCGCCGGCGAGAACGTCTTGTCGGCCGCCGCCAGTTGCGGCAGCGTGAAGGCAGGCGCCGGCTTGTCCTTCAGCGGCGACGGCAGGTCGCGCGGGTTGAGCGTGAGGCCAATGGCCAGAAAAATTACCAGGACGAAGAAAACCGCCAGTGGAATCAGAAAACGCTGCTTCATGCCGCAACTCCCGCCGTGACGCCAGCGCCGACTTTGAGACGCAGCCGGTAACGGCGATCCAGCATGGCAACGAAGCCGCCCAGGCCCATCAGCAGGCAGCCGGCCCAGATCCAGTCGACGAAGGGCTTGAAGTAGACCCGCACGCTCCAGGCACCCTTGTCGCCGAGCGGTTCACCGAGCGAGACATACACATCCCGCGTGAATCCGGCGTCGATGGCGGCTTCGGTCATGGGCATCTGCGAGGAGAAATAACTGCGCTTTTCCGGATACATGGTCTTCAGCACGCGGCCATCCTTCGACAGCTCGACGCTGCCCACGGCAGCGCGATAGTTGGGGCCGGGGGCGTCGTTCACTTCGATCAGGCGGAAACCGTAACCGCCGACCTGCACGGTATCGCCCGGCTCCATGCGGACATCCTTTTCCTCCTGATAGCCGCCGACCATGGCCACCCCGAAAACGAATACGGCAATGCCGAAATGTGCAATGTGCATGCCCCAGAACGAGGCGGAAGGCTGGCCGGTCTTCATGCGCTCGATGATCTGGAACACGCCGCTGGCGACGATCCACACCGCCAGCAGGGAACTCATCGCGGTAAGCGGCGTCCAGGCGCCCATCAGCAGCGGCAGGCCGATGCCGGCGATGGCAGCCAGCGCCAGGCTCACGCGCAAGCGACCGGCAATGGCCTTGAGGTCGGCGTGTTTCCAGCGCGCCATGGGGCCGATCGCCATCAGCAGCAGCAGCGGTACCATCACCGGGACGAAGACGGCGTTGAAATACGGCGGGCCGACCGACAGCTTGCCCATGCCGAGGGCATCGATCAGCAGCGGGTAGATCGTGCCGAGCAACACGCTGCCGGTGGCCACCACCAGCAGCACGTTGTTCATCAACAGCAGGGTTTCGCGCGACACCAGGCCGAAGCTGCCGCCGGCGCTGACCTTGGGCGCACGCCAGGCGAACAGCGTCAGCGACGTGCCGACCACGACGGCCAGCAGCACCAGGATGAACACGCCACGTCGAGGGTCGGAGGCGAAGGCATGCACGGAAGTGAGGACGCCGGAGCGAACCAGAAAGGTGCCCAGCAAGGAGAGCGAAAACGCCGCAATGGCCAGCAGCACGGTCCAGTTCTTGAAAGCGCCGCGCTTCTCGGTCACGGCCAGCGAATGAATCAGCGCCGTACCCACCAGCCAGGGCAGGAAGGAGGCATTTTCCACCGGATCCCAGAACCACCAGCCGCCCCAGCCCAGCTCGTAATACGCCCACCAACTGCCCAGCGCAATGCCCAGCGTGAGGAAGACCCAGGCCGCCGTGGTCCATGGCCGCGACCAGCGCGCCCAGGCTGCATCGAGTCGCCCGGAAATCAGCGCCGCGATGGCGAAGGCAAAGGCGACCGAGAAGCCGACGTAACCCATATAGAGCATCGGCGGATGGAACACCAGGCCGGGATCCTGCAACAGCGGATTGAGATCGCGCCCTTCGGTGGCGGCCGGCAGCAGACGCTCGAAAGGACTGGAGGTAAACAGCACGAAGGCCAGCAAGCCGATACCGACCAGACCCAGCACTCCCAGCACGCGCGCCACCATGACTTCGGGCAACCGGCGCGAGGCCAGCGATACCGCTGCGCCCCAGCCGGCCAGCATCAGCACCCACAACAGCAGGGAACCTTCATGGCCACCCCAGACGGCGGAGAACCGATACAAGGACGGCAACTGGGTGTTGGAATGCTGGGCGACGTAGCTCACCGAAAAATCATTGGCGAGAAAACTTTGCGCCAGACAGCCGAAGGCGACGGCAATCAGCAGGAATTGGGTTTGCGCAGCCGGTCGCGCCAGCGCAATCCATTGCGCCTGACCTCCGAGTTTTCCAGACCCGGCACCAACCAGCGGCAGCACCCCCTGCGCGATGGAAACCACAAAGGCGAGGATGAGCGCGAAATGTCCGAGTTCGGGAATCATTGCTTGAGGGTCCTCTGCGCGCGCTGCGCCTGATCGATGGCATGCTGGGCCTCGGGCGGCATGTAGTTCTCGTCATGCTTGGCGAGCACTTCGGAAGCGGTGAACAGTCCATCGACCGCCAGCCGGCCCTGCACCACCGCGCCTTTACCCTCCCGGAACAGGTCGGGGAGGATGCCGGTGTAAGCGACCGGGATGTCCTTGACCGTGTCGGTGACGACGAAACGCACGGTCATGTCCTGGCGTTTGACCGAACCCTCCTTGACCATGCCGCCGATACGGAAGGCTTTGCCTTGCGGCGCCTTGCCGGCGACCACTTCAGAGGGCGTGACATAGAGGGCGATGTTGCTGTCGAGCGCGTTGAGCGCCAGTCCGGCGGCGACGGCCAGCGAGGCGAGTCCGCCGACAATCAGGGCGATACGTTTCTGTCTGGGTTTCATTGGGTTCTTTGCTGGAGTTCGAGTTCGTCGGCGAGGCGTTCGCGGATCAGGCTCTGGCGAACTTCGCTCAGACGATGCTTTGCCAGAAAAGGTTCCGCAAACATGAGCAGCGCGCAAGCACCAAAGCTGCCCCAGACGTAAAGGGCGTAGCCGCCCATGGCGAAGAACTCGCCGACGCTATGCCACTGCATGTTTCACCCATTCCGTGTGTCGTTCGCGTTCGAGGATGATGGCGCGCACCCTTGTGAGCGCCACCGCGATGGAATACATCCAGAAGCACAGCGCCATCAGCAGCATGCCCCAGAGCATGGTGTGCGCCATCGAGGGCGCCTTGTTCATGTTGATGGTGGAGCCCTGATGCAGCGTGTTCCACCACTTCACCGAGAAATAGATGATGGGAATGTTCACCACACCCACCAATACCAGGATCGCCCCGGCCTTGTCGGCGCGGCGCGGGTCGTCGATCGCCGCCTGCAATGCCATGAAGCCCAGATAGAGGAAGAACAGGATCAGCTCGGAGGTCAGGCGCGCATCCCACACCCACCACGCGCCCCACATCGGCTTGCCCCACAGGGCGCCGGTCCACAAGGACAGCAGCGCCATCAAGGCGCCGGTCGGCGCAATCGCCTGCGCCATCATGCCCGAGACCCGCGTGTTGAGCGCCAGGCCGAGACCGGCCCAGAAGGCCATGATCAGGTAGAGGAACATCGACATCCACGAGGCCGGCACATGCACGAAGATGATGCGATAACCTTCCCCCTGCTGTGCATCCGTCGGTGCGACGAAGAAGGAAATCCACAGCCCGGCGATGCCGAAGGCAATGGCGGCGGCCCAGAACCACGGGATCATGCGCCCGGCGAGCGGATAGAACGCCTGCGGGCTGCCAAACTTGAACCACTGAATAATTGACTTATTCACTCCAGTGCAACCCTCAAGGCGGCCGTGGTTGCCCACGGCGCGAAAAAAACCGCCAAGGCCAGCATCGCTGCCAGCAATGACAAATGACCCCCCGCGCCGAGACCGGCGATGTGGGCCTCCACCGCTCCCGCGCCGAAAATCAGCGCCGGAATGTAAAGCGGCAACACCAGCAGCGCCAGCAACACGCCGCCGCCACGCACGCCCAGCGTCAACGCCGCGCCAATGGCCCCGATCAGCGACAGCAGCGGCGTACCCAGCAACAACGCCAGCATCAGGATGCCCAGTGCCGAGGCGTCGAGATCGAACTGCAAGCCGAGCACGGGCGCCAGCAACACCAGCGGCAAACCGCACAACAGCCAGTGGGCGAGTATTTTACCGGCAACCAGCAGTCCCAAGGGCGACGGCGACAAGGCCATCTGTTCCAGCGTGCCATCCACGTGATCCGCCGCAAACAGGCGCGGCAAGCCGAGCAAGGTCGCCAGCAGGGCGGCAACCCACAAGATTCCGGGAGCGATCTTCCTCAGCAGCGCGGGTTCCGGCCCTATTCCCAAGGGAAACAGGCTGGTAACGATGACGAAGAAGAACACCGCCGTCAGCACCTCGCTCTTGCGCCGCATGGCCAACAGCAGATCGCGGCGAACGGTGGCGAAAAAGGCGTTCATAGCATCAGCGCCTTGCCGCCGGGCACGGGCAGCGGCTGATGGCTGGTCAGTACCGCCATGCCGCCGGCGGACAAATGCTCGGCAATCAGTTCGCCCAACAACTTGACTGCGGCAACATCGAGTGCGTTGAAGGCTTCGTCGAGCACCCACAGCACAGCCGGTCGCGTCAGCAGCCGGGCCAGCAGTACGCGCCGCTTCTGGCCGGCGGACAGCACGCGCACCGGCAACTCCTCGCGACCGCGCAGGCCAAGGCGAATCAGCGCGGCCATCGAGGCCTGTTCATCGAGTTCGACGCCGTCCAGCGCGGCGGCGAGGCGCAGATTCTCCAGCGGCGTCAGGTCTTCCTTGACCGCCGCGTGGTGGCCGAGATAAATCATGTCGCGACGGAATTCGGTCGATGGCGTTGGCTCGTTGCGCCACAGGATTGTTCCTGCGTCAGCCGGCGAAAGGCCGACCAAGAGACGCATCAGGCTGGTCTTGCCGGCGCCGTTTTCACCTTGCACATGCAGCCACTCGCCTGGGGCGAGCGCGAAGCCGACATTGGCAAAAAGGCGGCGTTCACCGCGAGAACAGGCGAGATCGGAAACACTGAGCATGGCGCAATTGTGCCCGAAGAAGCCTGTTTAAGGCTTGAGCAAGGTCAAGCCGGCGAATTGCCCGCCGCTACCGCCATTACAATCAACCCATGTTGCCTTCCATTCTGCTGCCTTTGTTGGCCGCCGCAGCCCTGCTTTCGCTGGCGACGGCGGGAATATTGCTGCTGATCGGGCACGGCGCGCCGCAACTGGCGGCTCATGTCGCCTTTGCGCTGGGGGTATTGCCGCTGATTCTGGCGGCAACGGGCTATTTTGTCCCGGTGCTGACACGCAGCGCCGACGCGGGCGTTGCCACCTCGTGGCCGCCACTGCTGGCGTGGGCGGGAGGATTGATGGCGGTTGTCGCATTTGCCAGCGACTTTTCTTCGCACCTGTTGAGCCTGGCGGCAACGCTCGCCGGGATTGCCGCGCTGGGCGTCGGTAGCTGGGCCCTGATTCGGACTCGCCATATGTTCGGTCCGCGCCATCGGGGCCTGGACTGGTATTTGGCCGCGCTGGGCTTCCTGCTGCTGGCGCTGCTGGCGGTTGTGCTGATGCCCTGGTTTCCTGCCCAGCGCAACGCCCTGCGGCTGTTTCACCTGCATGCCAATCTGCTGGGCTTTGTCGGTGTCGCCGCATTGGGCACCTTGCAGGTACTGCTGCCGACCTGCCTCGGGCAGGCGGACCCGGATGCCGCGCCGCGCTTGCGACGCGACATCAAATGGGCGGTGGCGGGCGCCCTTCTCATCGCGCTCGGAGCCGCGCTGGCGCCGTCCCTGGCGCTGATGGGCGCGTTGATTTACGGCATTGCCGTGGTCCGTATGCTGAACGCCTGGCGACGCCGCTTTGGTGCGGCGCTGCTGCAAACACATGGCGCGGCGCCCTCGCTTTTTGCCGCCGCATTGGGTTTGCTCGGCCTGCTCGTCCTTGGCGCGGCGCACGGTTTCGGCTGGATGCCGGCGCGCCCTGCAGTCGCCGGTTTTGTCGTGGCCTTCCTGCTGCCGTTGGTCAGCGGGGCTGCCGCCCACTTGCTGCCGGTCTGGCTACGGCCAGGCAGCCAGGGGCCGTGGCATCATGCCTTGCGTGCCAGGCTCTGCCGCTGGGGCGGCCTGCGCGGCTTGTTGCTGTTGTTGCTGGGCCTGGCCATTACCGGGCTTTGATCCGTGCCAGCAGGGAAGGCACGATGAGCTTGTGCAGCGGCCAGACCGGAACCATGTAAGCGCGCCCCAGAAGATTGCGCAGGTGAATCACCGTCGCCAGGACGACGGCATTGCCGTGCCCGTCAAACGTTTTGCACAGCGAGACTTTCGCGTCGAGGTGTTTGTCCGCCTCGACCAGAACGATTTCGCGATCCGAAATGAACAGGATCGAAAATATTCCGACACGATCACCCGCGCGGTACGCATCCGCCGGCTTGGCCGGGTCGATGTCGTCGAGATGCCCAAGATGTTTCAGGCCGAACATGGCCACGGCCCGATCTCTGACCGCCATCAGGCGATTGATCCACGCCGGAGTTTTCGCCATCAGATCGATGTAAATTTGCAGCGCCGGGCGATTGCTTCCGTCAATCCGTACTTCGAACGCATCGAACAGGTCCGCATCGGCAAGGTACTTGCCGATCTCGCTGTGCGCCGGAATTCTTGTTGCATTAACCATGGGGTTCCCGTGACAAACGCTTGGCGCATGCGGATCGGCGGGCTACCGACACCGACCCGCCGCCGCCGAAAACAAATTCGCCGCAATCATCGAGAAAAAATGCGATAGCATAGCGACTTGACCAACCCGCAGGAGAACGTCATGGCCCGCAAAAAGAAACTCGATTTCAGCAACATCGCGACGGATCGCAAGAAAGATAACCTCAACCAAAAGGATTTCTGGTCACGCTATGGCGTCACCCAGTCGGGCGGCTCCCGCTATGAATCCGGTCGCAATATCCCCAAACCGCTGGCGATCCTGCTTTGGCTGCACCGCTCCGGAAAGATCAGCGACAAGGACCTCAACGACGCCGTGAAGTAGTCAATCGCGGGCAAGGATCGGGCCGGAATGCCGGCGCCCCAGGATTCCGCTTAATCATGCCTGGTCGCCTGGCCACCACGATTCTGGCGGCGGCGGTCGAGCCACCAGGCCAGCACGGGCAGCACGACAAAGGAGCCGGGCAGCACCATCACCACCAGATAGGGGGAGAGGTGCGCCAGCGCCCGCAACTGCTCTTGCAAAGCGGCTCGCTCGATGCTGGTCCAGCGCTCGCCGTTGCGGGGTTTCATCAGCAGCGACATGAGGCCGCGCATTTTGCCCATTTCACTCAGCAGTTGCTTGCGTTCGCGGTCCTGCGCGGCGAGCATTTTCTGCGTCAGACTGGGCGGAACGCGTAATCCAGTGGCCCGCGAGGCTTGACGACCGGCCTCTCTGGTTTCCTTGCGTGACCTGAAGCGTGGAAACGACACTGTGCGATCAAGCCGCTTGGCGGCGCTCCAGAAAAATACGCAACTTGCGCCACGCCTGCCAACCGACAAAGGCGCGGCGCCCCCAGCGCCAGGCGCGGTTTGGCCGAATGACGATCAGCGCGACAGCGGCGGCGGCGACAAGCTGCGGGTTGCGGCGCACCCAGCGGGCACCCTCGACGGCGCGGTCTGCCGCGGTGAAGACCGGTGCCAATCCTGCGGCGTAACGACCAAAGTCGGTGCGCAAGCTTTCGCTGGCGATCTGGAGCCGCTGCTTCCTTAACGCAAGTTCCAGCGTCGTGGCGCTCACTGCGGTCCCGTGCCGTCGCTTGTCGCCAGGGCTTCCCGATCATTGCGCAGTTCCGCCAGACTGGCGGAAAACAGTTTTGAACCCGAGCGCGCCAGACTCATCGCCAAGCTCAGGCAAATGATTCCGGCACCGAGAAAAAGCGCGGAAAAAACGCCCAGCGCCAGCAGCCGGTGGCTATCCCACAGCAACACGGTGAGAAATGTGGCGAGGAAGACCAAGCCCACGGCAACGAAAAAAACCGCCGCCGCGCCGTAAGCCAGCAGGGAGACCAGCCGCACCCGCTCCTCGGCGAGTTCTACGCCGAGGAGTTCGAGGCGGTTGTGAAGCAGGGTAACGCCGGTCCTGAGCAAGCCCTTGGTTGACGCGAACAGGCCGCGCTGGTCCGCCCCCTTACCCGTTGCATCACCCATCGCCGAATTCAGCGACGACCGATCAGCAGGCCGACAATGAAACCGAAGCCGGCGGCCACACCCACCGAGCGCCACGGATTGTCATGCACGTAGTCGTCGGCGACACGGCCGCACTGCCTGGCCTTATCCACCACGGCGGCTTCGGCGTCGGCCAGCTTGATCTTGGCGGCGGAAAGGCGATCCTGGGTCTTGGCGCGAATGTCGGCAATCTTTTCCCCGGCCTGTCCCGCGGTGGCGCGCAGCAGTTCTTCGGTGTCGGCGATCACCAGCTTTACATCGGCAATCAGTTTGTCCTTGGTGACGTCACTCATGTCGTTCATGCTTTTCTCCTGAATTGAAAGACTGAACCCCCAAGGCTACCGACTTTGTCGTTGCACTGCAATGGTGTTTGTCATGGCGGCGCCAACTCGTAGTCAATGGTCAGCGGCGCATGATCGGAGAAGCGCCGATCCTTGTAAACCGCCACATGACGCGCAGCGGCAGCCAAACCGGGCGTGGCAATCTGGTAGTCGATGCGCCAGCCGACATTGTTGGCCCAGGCCTGGCCCCGGTTTGACCACCAGGTGTAGGCCTCGCCGGTCGCCTCGGGCAAGAGTTGGCGATGCACGTCGATCCAGCCCAGGTCGTCGAAGACGGACGACAGCCAGGCGCGCTCTTCAGGCAGAAAGCCGGAGTTCTTCTGGTTGGACTTCCAGTTTCTGAGATCGATGGGCCGGTGCGCGATGTTCCAGTCGCCGCACAACAGAACTTCGCGCCCGTCGCGCCGGGCTTCGCTGGCGAGGCGTTGCAGTTGCGGTCGAAACTGATCGAGAAAACGAAATTTGGCCTGCTGGCGTTCGTCCGAGCTGGACCCCGACGGCAGGTAGAGCGAAACCACCGATAGCTTGCCGAAATCGGCTTGCAGGTAACGGCCCTCGGCGTCGAACTCGGCGTTGTCGAAGCCTTCGACGATGCGCTCGGGTTCTTGCCGGGAATAGATGCCGACGCCGCTGTAGCCCTTCTTCTGCGCGGCATGAAAGCAGCCGGCGAATCCCGGCGGATTGCGCAACACAGGAGTCAGGTCGGCGAGTTGCGCCTTGAGTTCCTGGACGCAGACGATGTCGGCTCGCTGCGTCGCCAGCCAGTCGAAAAAACCCTTGCCGGCGGCGGAACGGATACCATTGAGATTCAGAGTGAGTATTCGGAGCATGTGCTTCCGCATGTAGAATGCGTTTGATGAATGCGAACGTCGCCTTTGCCGATACCGGCGCTGTCACCAGCTCCGTTTCCAGTGATTTGAGCCGCGAGTTTATCGCCTTCGCCTGCGAGCTGGGCGTGCTGCGCTTCGGCGAATTCAAGACCAAGGCGGGACGACTGAGCCCCTATTTTTTCAATGCCGGCTTGTTCAACGACGGCGCTTCGCTGTCGCGTCTGAGCGATTTCTACGCGCGCCGCATCCAGGCGACCGGCGTTCGTTTCGATGTGCTGTTCGGACCCGCCTACAAAGGCATACCGCTTGCCGCAGGGACGGCGATGGCGCTGGCGGGCCTCGGGCGCAACACGCCCTACGCCTACAACCGCAAGGAAGCCAAGGATCACGGCGAAGGCGGCACGCTGGTCGGCGCGCCGCTCAAGGGGCGCGTGCTGATCATCGATGACGTGATTTCAGCCGGCACCTCGGTGCGCGAATCGGTCGATCTGATCCGCGACGCCGGGGCGACACCGGCTGCGGTAGTGATTGCGCTTGATCGCCAGGAGCGGGGCCAGGGCACACTGTCGGCTGTGCAGGAAGTTGAACGGAGTTACGGCATTCCGGTAATCAGTATCGCCACTTTGACCGACCTGATCGATTACCTTGCCGGCAATCCGGAACTGGAAAGCAATCTTGCCGCCGTGCGTGCTTACCGCGTTCGCTACGGCATCGAGTGATATTCTGTCCTCTGAATTAGGGAGATACCCATGCGTCTGATTTCCGCCCTGCTGTTTGCTTCTTCCGCCCTGCTTGCCTTGGATGCCGCCGCCCAGACGCGCATCTTTTGTTGTGATGACGCCAGCGGGCGCAAGGTGTGCGGAGACTTTTTGCCCGCCGCGTGCCAGGGTCGAGCCTATGAAGAGCGCGACAACCGCGGCTTCGTATCCAAAATGGTCGAGGCGCCGCTGACCGAAGCGCAGCAGGCGCGTCGCGATGCGGAGAAGGCCAAGAAGGAAGAAGACAAGAAGAAGGCCGCCGAGGAGCGCCGCCGCACGCTTGCCTTGTTGTCGACCTATTCCAGCGAAAAGGACATCAACGCGGCGCGGGATCGCGCCCTGGCCGAAGTTGACAAGAACCTGAAGCAGGCCCAGCAGCGGCTGGAGGAGGCGAACAAGAAGAAGAAGAAGCTTGAAAGCGACAAGGAGTTCTACAAGGGCAAGCCCCTGCCCGAACAGGTCAAGGCGGATGTTCGCGACAACGAGAAGGAAATCGGGGCGCAGCAGGCGGCGGTTGCGGCCAAGACCAAGGAAATGGAAGAAGTCCGCAGCCGCTTTGCCGAGGAGAAAAAGCGCTATCTTGAACTGACGGGCAAGAAGTCGACCGAAGCCGCGCCCGCCGTGGAAAACAAGCCGACCGCAACCGCGCCTCCGCCGGCTCCGGCTCCATCTGCGGCACCGGCAGCGGCGCCGGTCAAACCCGCCGCCGAAAAGAAGTAATCAGGCGCCGAGTTTTTTCTTCAGCAGGTCGGTGACCTGCTGCGGATTGGCCTTGCCTTTGGTCGCCTTCATGGCCTGGCCGACCAGCGCGTTGAAAGCCTTTTCCTTGCCGGCGCGATATTCGTCGACCGACTTCTGATTGGCAGCCAGCACTTCATCGACCAGCGCTTCGATGGCGCCGGTATCGGTGATCTGCTTCCAGCCCTTGGCTTCGATCACGGCGTCGGCATCCTTGCCGTCACCTGTCCAGAGCGCCTCGAAGACATCCCTGGCAATCTTGTTGGAAATTGTATTGTCGGCAATGCGGCGCACGATGCCGGCGAGCAAAGTCGGCGCCAGCGGCACGGCGGCTATTTCCAGTCCGTCCTTGTTGAGCCGGGCGGACAATTCGCCCATGACCCAGTTGGCGACCAGCTTTGCATTTTCCCTGCCTGCCGACTCCAGCGCGGTTTCAAAGTAAGCGGACATTTCGCGCGATGCCGTCAGCGTCGCCGCATCGTAGGACGACAAACCGTAGTCGGTCTCGAAGCGCTGCTTCATGGCCTGCGGCAGTTCCGGC